>JRYE01000509.1_pt1 | contig 13518 bp, 15 predicted proteins | sample 235321 | NCBI WGS metagenome assembly JRYE01 (sample SAMN03074214, study PRJNA261473) | activated sludge metagenome | biome: Common Effluent Treatment Plant; feature: Wastewater; material: Activated sludge; isolation source: activated biomass in a lab-scale reactor treating industrial wastewater at... | reverse complement strand
TTCTTGAGCGTAGTATTCAAGGTGAGCCGTCGTGGTTTGCAGGTCGACGATCCCATTGTACACGGCGACCGCGCAAGAAAGAGAGAGCTTGTCCTCATAAGCGTAAAGGCACGATGCGATGCGCCCGCGACCGGGGCTTACGGCCTTGCAGTAGGTCCGAAGCTCATTGGCGCAGCCTTTTAGGACAGATTCGACAATGGACTGCTCGCCGCGTGCCGGAGGAGACGCCAACCCGCCAATGGCGAGGACCAAAGCCAGTATTGGCGCGCATCGCCGGATAAAGTGCATTCTAAATTTACTCCCTTTTCCCTTACGCCACTTGCGTTCCGCTACATGACCGCTATTTCGCAGATCAGAAGCTTATGGTTAGTCCTGATAGCGGGCCATGCTGTAGCACATCGTATCTGTATTGAGTGCGCCCGGAGCCTTGTTCGTAGTCGACATCGAGTGCGCGATAACCCACAAGACCGGAGTAGGTAACTCCGTCCTGCGTGCAGATCACAAAGCTGTATGTGGCTGCGACGTTCCAGGTGAGATCACTGCCTAGACCAAAGCCGCCTATGTCTCCCCTGAGAACCAGTTCCTGGCCGGGCGCAAAATGATGACGGAGCCTGGCGCCGACAACCGGATCGACCCAATCCACGCCGCCGCCGCGCGCGACAGCAATTCCCCGCGTCACAACGAGATCGCCAATATCCAAAGTGTTGGTGAGTGCCAGATTGATGCTCATGTCCTGATGCCAGTATCTGGCGCCCGCCAGGACGTCGACCGCCATGAGACCACCGGACGGCGCGGTCCACTTTCCAATCTGGTAAACACCACCCAGCTCGGCAACGGTCTGTTCGAATTCCTGACCGAGCGACGCGCTCAACGAGCCCGAGATCGCAGGATGGGCGCCTCTTGAAGTGACCCTATCGGCATCGAGCCCAAGCTTTGCGTAGACAATATCGCCGTAGAACGCGAACGGACCGTTGCGGGCCTCCGCATAGCCCATGAAGGGCAACGTATCGAGATGCTCAACCATTTGGACCGGGTCGACGTCGAGCCCGACAGTCCGGCCCTTCACCGTCTGATCGCCCTTGATCCAAGTCGCCCAGCCGTAGGGCGTAAAGCTCAATCGCCATTGGCTAGTCGGAACACCCGGCATGGACTCAGGTCCCAAGTCGGCACCGGCGGCCGGCCATACCGTCGCGAGCAGAGTCGCGATCCCGACGAAAACTCCCAACACGGATCTCACAACTCAATCCCCCCCAGTGGGACTCACCGACCAGCCACAAACAGGACTGTCACTGAGCCACACGCGCGCCCTCCGTCGGGTCCTTCATCGTCGGGGCTCTCTATTCGCCGTATGCAGCGAGCCTCTTCTCTCGATTGACGAATTGTGACGCTACTATGCGCAAGCCGGCCTTTCTTACCATTTCACGCCGTGGGACCCGTCGGGGTATCGATTCACCGCTGTTTGTTGCAAAGCGGCAATGAAGTGGCGGCGACCTTTNNTGCAACGTGCTCGCCGCTAGCGATCTCGTGGATCCATTCGTCGGCGAAGTCTCTCTGCCGTTCCAGAGCGCAACCATAACGGGCATTACTCGATGCCGTCCGATCCGGAATCAAGCTGGTCTGGCTCCTTGTTACGATACTCGCGCGGTCCAAAGCCGGTAGCTTTCCGGAAGGCGCGCGAAAAGCCAGCAGGAGACGAATAGCCCAGGTGTTCCGAGATGTTGGTGATCGACACGCTTCTATCTCGCAGCAATTCCGTCGCCCGCTCGATTCTGACCGCAGTCGTCAGACTGCGAAAGTCGGTACCCGCGTGTTGAAGCTCACGCTGAAGCGTTCGGATGCTGGTGTCCATGGATCGCGCAACATCGTCGATGGACACGTATCCCATCAGAAGTCGGGCACGAATCTGGACGATAGCGATATCGAGCAAGCTACGCGGTGCACCGCCAGGTCGCTCACGCGAAACATCATTGAGTGTCACGATTGACCGCGATGGTGGGCATCTCGAAGCAGCCAGCAAACAATGCCGCTCGGCAACGACCGCAACTGCGGGTGCATCGAATATGACGGGGCATTGGAACACATCTTCAAAAAGTGAAGTGCGGCAGGGAGTCGGTATGTCGAGTTCGATGCGAAGCGGGCGCCAACAGTCGGGTAAATATGCCCTGAAGAGGCTCAGCAGTTCTCCAGCAGCAGCGCATGCGACAGCGCCATATCCATCGGAAGTCGCCAACGCAGATTTATAACTGAAATACAGCTCATCGACAGTGGTCGTGACCGACAAACCGTCATAGGTGCTATGGTATTGAAGGGTTGCGATACTTCGCGCGATCGCTTGCTCGAGGGTGTTCGCTTCCGTCACATAGCGTCCGAACGCGCCGTAGGCGGCGACGTTCATGTTTGGCACGAGGAGAAGCCCGACGTTGGCATCGCCGGCCGCTCTCGCCATCGCGTTCACGAGCCCCACCACAGACTGCTGAGGAATAAAGAAATTTCGATCTTCGATCAGTTCGACATCGAAGCCTGCGGCACGATTGGCACGCAGCAGCGCCCCCTCCCCCATCTCACTTCGTATGAATGCGGGCAGGCCCTGCAGTACATGGCTGGAGATCACAGGGACCGCAGCTATTTGAAATTACTCCCAAACCAAACATTGGCGCGAAATGAACGCTTTTCACATATCCACTGCCGTCAACGGAGNNGCTGCAGCCCCAAAGTTCTTGATGCGGGCTCACAGTCGCATCACGGCAATCTCAGATAGGCTGAGGAGCATCTGCCTCGAAAGTTCGTGGCGCAAAAGGCAAGACGAAACGTTCAGGTCATAGCGCTATGCCTAGGCGTACAGACATCGTGCGACCGCCGGGAGTTACGAAATGGCGAAGCGGGACTTGAGCGACGACGGCCTCGGAATCGGCAAGAAGCGTCTCGCCGCCTTCAAGCGCGAAACCCCGCAGGAGTACGGCCGTCACACGATGATGCACGGCGAACACCGCAGCATTGCCTTGCCGCAGCGTGGCGATCCTGCTTTCCGAGCCCGGCCGCGACTTCACCGGCGGCGAGTTCGTTCTGACGGAGCAGCGGCCGCGCACGCAGTCGCTTGCGGCCGTCCCGCCGCGGCGGCCATCACGGGACCGCGCTTTCTGTCGACGGCAGATGGACGGCGCAGTGACCAAACGATCTTGCGCTCGTCCAAGAGTGGGCTGCCAGTATCAGGCTTTCGGCGAAGTTCGGAACGCACCCGTCGCGGGCGTACTAGGTGGTTCTAATCTACCACCGTACCGGTAATCTTTGCGCTGTCCAGCTCTTGCTTGGGCATTCGAAGATCGAAAGCACTGTGATGTACCTCGGCATAGAGGTCGACGATGCGACTGAGATCGTCGAGAAGATGACATCTGAGGACTGCTTCACGTCCACGAGCGGACCTGGTCGGCGGCAGGCAACGGGGGTGCCGAAATAGATGGCCAACTTCCGCAAATGGGACGTTTCGCCCAAAGCCCCGATGTCAGCGACGGGCCAACANNGGGCCAACAGCAGACATCGACCATTGTCTAGAATGCTGTTGGCACTCAATAAATCGCGCGGCTTACTTCAGTTCATGTGCTTGCCCAGGAACGAGAGCACCTTCTCGGGATGGCGGCCGAACCAGTTGTAGCCGTCCTTGAAGCGCGCCGTCGTGCCCTCGATCCAGTGAAGCTCCTTGTCGTTGCTGGCGAGCGCGTCGAACGTGCTCTGCGCGTCGGTCGGATTCTCGATGATGGCATCGTCTTTCACCTGCCACATCAGGAGGGGGAGCTTGACGTTCGGAGCCCAGAGCTTGCCCGACATGTCAGCGGCGGCGAAACCGCCCAGCTTCAAAAGCTCCAGGTCGATCAGCTCCTGATACTGCGAGATGCCCTGGGCCGCCGAAATCTTGGCGAACACCGACGACATGTTGGGCACCAGCGGGCTCGCCAGACACTTCACGTTCTCGAACAGCTCGGGATGCTTGGTGATGGCCGCATACTGTGAAACACCGCCGAGGCACTGGCTGAACAGAGCGACCTTCATCTTGCCGAGGCGCGGATGCGCATCGACGAACTTCTTCACGCCGACGCAATCGCGCCATTCCCACTGGCCGACGCCGCAGACACCGCCGTTTGCAGCGCCGCTCTGTCCGTGATTGCGGAAGTCATAAGTCAGCACGTTATAGCCGGCATCGGTGAGGTGCTTGTACTGGATGACGAAGTCGATCTCGACCGGCTCGATGAAATTGCTCCACGGCTCGCCCATGTGGCCGGGATAGCCAGCGCGGCACATTGGCAGGGCGTGGTTGAAGATGACCAGCTTGTTGCTCTCGCCGCCCTTGGCGGGGATGTACCAGGCTTCGAGCGGTGTGCCGTCGTCCGAAGGAATGGACAGGTCGTGCCAGCCCTTCATGCCGTACTCGTCGGGGTTCTTGAAGATGAAGCTGCGCGGCATCTTCACCATGCCGGCGAGCGCTTTGACCTTGGCGTGATCCGCCTTGGAGATGGTCTTCTCCTGCTCCTGGGCCTTCTGCATTCGCTCCTTCGATATTCCGGTCATCACCAATACTCCTCTGTTTCATTGAAGACCCGTCGCCTCGATCACGACGGCATGGTCGGAAGGTAGCGCATTGTCTGCTCATCGATTAGATGTGATAATGTGTATGAACCTAGAAACATGGTGATGAATGCGGCGCGAGGACATGGCCGACCTGACGGCCTTCGTGGTCGTCGCGGAGGCGAAAAACTTCACACGGGCGGCGGCGAAGCTCGATCTGTCGCAATCGGCACTCAGCCAGATTGTCCGCAGGCTGGAGGCGCGTCTCGGCGTGCGGCTGCTGGCCCGCACCACGCGGAGCGTCGCACCTACGGAAGCAGGGGAGCGGTTGCTGCAGTCGCTGGCGCCGATGCTGCACGATATCGATCAGCGCATTGCCGATCTCAGCACGTTCCGCGACAAGCCCGCGGGAACGATCCGCATCACGACGGTCGAGCATGCGGCCAAGACGATTCTGCGTCCGGCTCTCAGCAGGCTTCTCCCTGACTATCCCGACATCACTGTCGAGATCATCATCGACTATGGGCTCACCGACATCGTGGCCGATCGCTTCNNCGTGCGCGTCGAGGGGCCGCTCATCTTCAACACCATCGATCTCATCCAGGATGCAGCACTCGACGGCCTCGGCCTGGCCTACCTGCCATTGGATCAGGTGGAGAAGCTCATAAAGTCGGCGCGGCTCAGGCGTGTGCTGACCCAATGGACGCCGCCGTTACCGGCTTACCATCTCTACTATCCCAGCCGCCGGCACGTTTCACCCGCTTTCAAGCTGCTAGTCGATGTTCTTCGGTTCAGGCCAGCAGGCAAAGCATAGTCAGCAGCGGTGTAAACTGTCCGCTCCGGGTCATTCGCGACGGCATGCGCGAGCTGCCTGTTGCCCGCTCCTCGCGCCCGACAGCGGATGTGGCACCCGGATGAGTACGACGTGACGCTGGACGCCGCTGATGTCAGCTATGGGGACGGATCGACTGCCTCCAGGGGGCGGCGGCTCCGACCGCCTCAGATGATTTATAATTATATTGCAATTTCAATGACATAAGGGTTCGCAGTTATATTCAGTTCGGGGCGCCACCGCTGTTCTCGGCCGTTGATATCATTAAAAAAACGGCCAAATATTTTAGCGAACATTCTCCCTGGAATAAAGTGGGGCGGGCTTCAGACTGCCCCCGGCGATCTTCCGCTGATGGCCGGTTGCACTCGAGAGCTTGGCGCACCCGCCACTTCTAAAGACCGAGCTCCGAAAGCCCCGGATGGTTGTCTGGACGCCGGCCGAGCGGCCAGTGGAACTTGCGCTCCCCCTCCTTGATCGGCAGATCGTTGATCGATGCAAAGCGCCGCTGCATCAGTCCGTCTGGAGCAAACTCCCAGTTCTCGTTGCCATAGGAGCGGAACCACTGCCCGCTATCGTCATGCCACTCGTAGGCGAAGCGCACGGCAATGCGGTTGTCCCGGTACGTCCAGAGCTCCTTGATCAGACGGTAGTCGAGCTCCCTTGCCCACTTGCGGGTGAGGAACTCGACGATCTGTTGTCGCCCGACCGGGAACTCCGCCCGGTTCCGCCACCGGCTGTCCGGTGTGTAGACGAGCGACACGCGCTCAGGATCCCGGCTGTTCCAGCCATCTTCCGCCATGCGGACCTTCGCGATGGCTGTTTCCTCGGTGAACGGCGGAACGAGAGACACTTTCGAGCTTCCTTTTGGAGCGAGCGGCTTGGGCTAAGTGAACCAGTTCAACCGATGCAATTGGTTCGCTCGCACCCTGTGCACTGTATATCGTATTGCGATCTTATCGAGAGGAAACCGATCGGATCAACGACGCTGCGCTTCCGGTATCGGCCTAATTGAAGCTGAGGATAGCAAGGTTCACAACCGCAACGGCTGCAACGATGACAGCCAGGCGGTAGAGCCGCCGATGGAACTGCCGATGGCCGATGAAATCGCCCGCGAAGTAGCCGAGGGTCACAATAACCGCGAAGGCGTACTTGCCGAGCTCCTCACTTCCCATCACGACCAGAGTATCTGCGCTCGACGCGCCGTGGCCGACCAGAAACACCATGCATAGTGCGCCGAAGGCGATGAGGCTGGGCCAGGTCTGATCGTCAAAGAACCGGTCAAAGCCCATCGGGGGCAGAGGCTTGCCCGCGAGCCGTGCCGACATCCGCGCGCCTAACCCGAGAAGGGCCATGAAAGCCGATACGTTGAGGGCAGCCGCCATGTCATGGTGGAGCGGTAAGCCCACGAGATTGAGCGGCGGGCGCCAGAACGTTTGCGTGAGCTGCTGCCACTCTGCGAGCCATGTCGCAATCTGTGGCGTGACTGGCATGACGGTGGCGAGCTGAGCCAGAACGGTGAGTGCCGCGCCGCTCAGAGCCAGGAGCGCGATGCTCTCGCGCTTCAGCCAGGCGAAGATCGAATTTGAGGGAGATCGGCGCGTGGGCTGTGGGGTGTACCACCGCCGTGGACTGACCGTCGGACGGCGCGTCGGACGCGATCCTGTGTCAGCCTTATGCCCTCTTGTCTTTCCGCGCCGTCGATCAGGCATTCCTGCGCATGCTCTTCGAGAAACGGGGCTTGATCCCCTCGACCTCTCGCGGTCTCCAGCGGATCAGGAGGCGGCTACGACGCGAGACGGCGTCCCGCTCGTCGCCGTTGGCCACGCCTCGGTCATCCGTCATGTTGAATGTTCTCCGCTCTTTCTTCATGGCCCTCACGCAGTCTGAAGCCAAGGCGCCTCCGGACTCAAGTGCACGTCGGACGGGGGCCGTTCGAGATCAGCAGCCGAGATCCACCCTCAGGCCATCTGCAAGGAGGCCTCTCAGGTCTGCTTCAAGAGAGGGTAGCAGCTTACGGAGTTGATTATCCCGACCGCTTCGGCATTGTCGGCTGACACGTGCCCGTACCGGCCTGCATGAGGCGACGCCGCCTTGCCCGCCATTGCCTCGACATGATCTCGCGAGTTCCTCTCACCGATGAAGCGGCGCTTCACACCCGGACCCTTCCGCCTCACGGTCCGTCGCTCGCACAGCGGCAGGGGCCTTTTTACGGACGAACGCATCCCCAAGGGCTCATGCGTCATTGAATACATCGGGCGCCCCGCCACAGCCGCGCAGATGAAGCAGAATCGCGGGAAGTACCTCTTCTGGACGAGCGGCACGAGCATGATCGACGGGAACATACCGGCGAATACCGCCCGCTTCATCAACCACTCCTGCGCGCCGAATTGCGAAACAGTCATCCGCAGGCGCCGCATCTATATCTTTGCTCTCCGCGCCATCAAGCCTGGCGAAGAGCTTTCGTACGACTACGGAGAGGAATATTTCGGGATCCATTTGGCAGGACGATGCCGCTGCACCGGGTGCCTGAGGACTGAATGTCCGTAACCCTCTCGCGCAAGCAGGCATGTCCACCAGCATGACAACGGTGGGGGAATACCAGCGACGCAAGGGCGTCCATCCTTTGCGGGCTTCCGGGTGCCGCAGAATTTCCTAGCGAATGACCAGAACGGGAATCGTCGTTTTTACCAGAACCTCATTTGTCTGGCTCCCCAGCAGCATCTTCTGGATGCCTCGCCGGCCGTGCGAGGACATCACGATAAGATCGCAATCTTTGAGCTTGGCAAATCTCACGATTGCCTCAGCCGGCGATTCATCGATTTCATGCGTCAGCTCGGCCACAACGCCGTGCTCTTTTGCACGCGTCTCGATGTACGCAAACCGCTCCTTCATGAGGTTGTCGATCTGCTGGTCGTAGCGGATCGTAGGATTGCCAACGCCGGCTCGTTGGGCGGCGCTCGCTTCTTCCGCACTCAGGGGGTTTGAAACGGCAAGAACGGTTATCTTTGCATTGAGCAGCTTGGCAAGCGACAGGCCATGCTCAAGCCCTTTACGGGCAAGCTCCGAACCATCCGTTGCAACCAGGATGTGTTTGTACATTTTTCCTCCTAACGGGGTTTTCACGAGAGGACGCACAAGGGGCTGATGGGCAGCGCTCAGCCGTTGGCTTGGCGTACACCGCCAGCCCATCACCACGCACGCTACACCGTTTTTTCCTGGTCTGTCGCCGGTCGCGATGTCGCTCAGAGCCACGCCGGTTGCCGGTGCCTCATCGCCGTACGCCAGATGCTTGGAGTTCTTCCTCCGCTCTTTTTCCACTGACCTAGCGCAGTCTAGGCGCTGGGGCCGCGCCGAGCCCCTGGGGCGGAAAGTCGAAAGTCCGTCACCGACCTCGAGAGAGACGCGGATTGCTACTCGGGGTAGACCTGGACGTCCTTTGGCTCCGGCTTGTTGAAGAGGATGAATACCAAGGGGTTGCCGGGCTCGGTCATGGCATCGCTGCGCAGGCCCGTGATCTCGCCGGCCACGCCGCTCGTGTACTCCGCAACCACCTCGCCGAAGCTATCGCGCTGAACGGCAACCTTCTGTCCAGGCTCAACCTTGTCGTTGAGCTTGACCAGATGCTCGACGAGTCCACCCGCGGTGGCCAGGATCGGGAAGGCGCTGTTGCCGACAAAGACAGTCGTGTCTTTGCCTGTCCGTCCCATAGGCCCGGCAACGATGCCGTGATGCTTGAGGACGTTCATCGTGCCTTCCACGAAGAGCGCGATCATCTCGAGGTTCAGGACGCGCGCCGCGCCGATCTCCGGCGTGAAGGCGGGGATGCCCACGTCCATGAACGCGTTGTGCAGGACGCCGGGATAGACATGATTGTCGAAGATCTGGCCGACGGGATACAACTCCATCATCGCCTTGACCTCGGGCACATCCATGCCGCCGATGTTGAATGCGGTGACTTCAAATCCGGTTGTCCCGGTGTGGAAGTCGATCGCGAAGTCGGCGTTCGGCCGCAGCAGCCGGTTGAACAGAAGCCCGGCGTGCCGGCTCGCTGCGGTGGCGCCGTTCTCGTTCCCAGGCCACTCCCGGTTCATATCGATCAGATCGATGCCTCTGCCCTGGTTGGGCCATCTGCGCTGCATGCTTTGCAGGGCCGGCGGGGACACGTCCGTAACCGCCATCACCGTGCCCGACATCTGCGCCGGGTCGAGCCGGCTCATCACGGTGTGGACCGTATGCACGTTACTCATCTCGTCGCCATGCACGCCGCTGGTCAGGACGCCGCGCTTGCCTGGCTTTGCTCCCTTGGCGACCGTCACAGACACATACCAGTGCTGTCCGCTCGGCATCTCAACGCCCCGGAAATACAGAAGGTGCTTCTTGCCGGGCTCCAGGTCATTGACGTCAAGCGTGCTGATGACCTTTTTGCCTTCGATAACGTCGCCGGTATAGACCGTTCCCGACGGCGGAGCGGCAGAAGGGGACGCTGCGTCCTGGGCATTTGCCGCACCAGCGCCAGTGTTGACGGCGACGGCGGCGCCGACGGTGGCAATGGATGCCAACATCAGATCGCGTCGATCGATACCTTTTGCAGGCTTGTCCGGCATGATGGGGGCCTTTGTGAGTGTGAAAGGCAACGCTCATACGACGGCACGGCATGCCCGTCGGTCGCTTATCCCCGCGCGATCCAAATTACGAGTATGCTGCCGAGACCGCAAGGTTGAATGAGGTTCCGCGGCGGCCATGTCGGAGCGTGCAATNNGTTGAATGATTTCTGCGGCAGCCATGTCGGAGCGTGCAATCCTGCGGTGTCGTTCACCAGGATCCAGGGTCGGTGCGAAGCAGACCTGCCGCCTTAACAACGATAGCTCGACACAACAGTCGCGCTCACGTTGTGCAACGGTTGCCGCGGCGCTGAACGGCGAGCTGCCGCCCCTCCTCGATCAGGCGCGCGACCTCGTCGTCGCTGAACGTTCGCTCGGAACGGTTCGCCACGCCCAAGGCGCCAACGACCTCGTCGCCGTCAAAGATTGGTACCACGATCGACCCGGCAAGGCCGGTGGCACGTGCGCCCGGACGCACGTCGCCGCTCGCGTCGGTTTGGATGTTGCAGGCCGTAACGGGCTGCGCGCGCTCCACTGCCAGCCCCGCCATGCCCTTGCCGACAGGTATGGCGCGGATAACGGCAAGGACCGTGTCGGGAATGCCCGGACTCGCGGCGGCGAGGTGAAGGAGCCCGTCTCTTCCGAGGAAGTGGACCGTGCCGCTGTCGGCGGCGAATTCATCGACAATGCGAGACAATGCCGTGCGCTCGTCGTGCCCTGTGTCCTGCTTCTCCCCGGTCGTCATGTGCGGATCCCTGTGTTCGGCGTTCTACAGAAAAAGTAACAAGGCGTGCGTCTCTCGAGCAAAGCGTCACTCATCTATACGAGCGGCATCCGCGCGAGCGGCCATTCCTCGGTCATGTAGCGCAGGAACCAGACACTGAAGCGGTCCGGTGCGGCGGCGATATCGCTCCGGATCCGATCGAGGTCGCTCCATTGGTAATCTTCAGCTTCGGCCGGGTCCGGCTTGAGCTCGCCATCGTAGCGGCCGCGAAAAACGTGCACGATCTCGTTCTCGGTAAGCCCGTTCTGGAACGCGGCGCTGTACTGCACCGTCCCGAGCCATTCGAGCGGGCACACGAAGCCCATCTCCTCGGCGAGCCTGCGCCGGGCTGCGGCAACGACCGATTCGCCAGGGCGCGGATGTCCGCAGCACGCATTGGTCCAGAGGCCGCCCGAATGGTATTTGATCGCGGCGCGCTTCTGCAGGAGCTGGCGGCCTGCGGAATCCCAGACAATCACGGAGAACGCGCGATGCAGCAGCGCACGGCGATGCGCATCGAGCTTTTCTGCGGTTCCGATCTCCGTGTCATCGGCGTCGACCAGAACGAGATGCTCGCGCGCGGCGGCCATGCTTCAAGCTCCTTACCGATCAAAAACGTGGGACAGCATCAGGCCCTTTACCGCGCGGGCATCGACCGTGGCGTCCGGCACGAGGTGCGGCGCGGACGAGAGGAAGACCGGCCCATGCTCCTGTGGCGTATCGGCCCGGCCGTGCGAGCCTTTGACGAGCGTCGCATCGAGCGGAATGACGTCCATCAGCGTGCGGAATCCCAAGGCTTTCCTCAGGAGCCGCCATCCGAGTGCGAGCTTCGGCCAGCGGATCGCGGGGTCGATGAACAACTCGGCGGGGTCATAGCCCGGCTTCCTGTGGATGTCGACCGTGCGCGCGAAGTCGGGTGCGCGGGCGTCGTCCAGCCAATAATAGTAGGTAAACCAGGCGTCCGGCGCGGAGAGCACGACGAGCTCGCCCGCGCGCGCGTGATCGAGCCCCCAACCGGCCTGCGCCGGGCGATCCAGAATTTCGGCCACGCCGGAGAGCCGCTCGAGCACGGCGCGCACCGCAGGACGATCGTTGTCGTTCCGCACGTAGACATGAGCGATCTGATGGTCGGCCAGCGCGAAGGCGCGCGACAGCGGAATATCCAGGATCTCGCCGCCGTCCTCCTCGCGCACCGACAGGAGGCCAGCCTCCCGCAAGGCGCGGTTGATGTGGATGGGCCGGCTGACTGGCACGATGCCATACTCGGAAAGAATGATGATGCGCCGGCCGAGCGCCTCCGCCCGGTCGATGAGAGTGCCGGCGACCGTGTCGATCTCCAAGAGGTCCTTGGCGATATCAGGATGATCCGGACCCAGCCGTTGCAGGCCATAGTCGAGGTGGGGAAGGTAGACCAGCGTCAGCGTAGGATCACGCGTGGCGAGAACGTGCGCCGCGGCCTCGGCGATCCACCGGCTGGACTCGATCGACGTGGCCGGTCCCCAGAACCGGAACAGCGGGAACGGGCCGAGCTTCTGCGTCAGATCATGCCGGAGCTCCGGCGGATCGGAATAGCAGTCCGGCAACTTGCGCCCGTCGGCCTTGTAAATCGGGCGCGGCGTGACGGCGATGTCGGTCGAAGCCGCCATCGCATACCACCAGAACAGGTTGGCGCACGTGAAGCGCGCATCTCGCGCCTTGGCCGCCTCCCAAACGCGCTCTCCTGCCACGAGCCGGTTCGACTGGCGCCAGAGCCAGATCTCCATGAGATCTCGAAACAGCCAGCCGTTTCCGACGATCCCATGGTCGCGCGGTGCCGCACCGGTCACGAACGTGGCCTGGACGGAGCATGTGACGGCCGGCGTGATGGTCGTGAGCGGCCGCAGACACCCCTTGGCGGCGAACCGGGCGAGGTTCGGCGTGTGCGGGCCGAGAAGGGCCGGCGTCAGCCCGACGACATTGATGACGACGGTTGGATGCATCGTCTCCCGGAGACAGGCTATTTCTTCAGGGAATGGATATAGGCGATGATCTTGAGGATCTGATCCTGGGTCACGCCGCGCTCAGAGAACGAGCGCATGGCGCCCGAGGCGCCCGAATGGATGATCTCGAACTTGCCGACGTCGGTGTTCGCGCGCTCGTTCACGTAGATGTCGTCGACGAGGCTCGGCCCCATGCCGCCCCGGCCATCCTCGAGATGGCAGGCCTGGCAGTTTTCCTCATAGAGCGTCCTGCCGGCTGCCAGCGCCTCGGCGTTGCCGTTGTAGGGATTGACGCCGTCCTTACGGAACGACTTCACCGCGTCCGTGATCTCTTCACCCTTGAGGGGCTCGAGATCGAGCGGGGAATCGTCGAGCGCATGGCGGAACTCGACGTCGGCGAACACCGGCTCGGCGCAGGCGAGACTCAGCAGAACGGCCACCGCGCCGGCGGCCTTGGTGAAGGAAACCCGCAGTTTTGGCATGTGTCGTGCACCTGTCTGAAAATGGAGCGTGTGGGTGCTGGCAGGCGGAAGGCCCTCACGCGTGGCGCAAGGGCCTTCCGAAGGTCATGAAGCGTGGCGCGATCCGTGACCTTGTCCGCTGCTACTTCTTCGTCTTGGCGACCTCGGCTCCCTCGGGAACCTTGTCGGCCGCAACGACCTTCCAGAGCGACCCCGGCGGGTTGGCCGCGGCACCCTTGTCGTCGAGGTAGAAGCAGTTGCAGTTCACCGCCAGCACGGTGCCGTCCTCGTCGTTGTTGCCCGCCGTGAACTGGAGCGCCGTCTG
>JRYE01001063.1_pt1 | contig 13532 bp, 12 predicted proteins | sample 235321 | NCBI WGS metagenome assembly JRYE01 (sample SAMN03074214, study PRJNA261473) | activated sludge metagenome | biome: Common Effluent Treatment Plant; feature: Wastewater; material: Activated sludge; isolation source: activated biomass in a lab-scale reactor treating industrial wastewater at... | reverse complement strand
GACGCGCAAGGCGTGCCCCGAACCGGCCGGAATCATGGAGCAGGAGGCTGCCTTCGTCAGTATGCTGCCGCAGGCCACCGTGTACACGATCAGCGGCAACAACCTGGAGTTGCGCACGGCCGAGGGCGCGTTGATCGCCTCGTTCGTCGCCGCCCAATAACCGCGATATTTATTTAAGTTGGCAGACGCCGGGCCGCGCAGGATACTCCTCCTCGCGCCCGGCGTTTTTGCGTTTTTCCCGCCGATCGGCCACAATTCGCCCATATTTGGCCGAGAGACGGCCGCGGACGAGGAGTATTGCATGTCAATCAAGCCCGATCACTGGATTCGCCGCATGGTGAAAGAGAAGCGAATGATTGAGCCGTTTATCGATGGACAGGTGCGTGACGGCGTGATCTCGTATGGTCTGTCGTCCTATGGCTATGACATCCGGGTCACAAACGAGTTCAAGATCTTTACCAATGTTCATTCGGCAGTTGTCGACCCAAAGAACTTCAACCCCCAATCTTTCGTTGATTTCCGCGGCGATATCTGCGTGATCCCGCCCAACTCCTTCGTCCTGGCCCAAACCGTGGAGTATTTCCGCATCCCGCGCGACGTCATCACTGTTTGCCTGGGCAAGAGCACCTATGCCCGCTGTGGCCTTATCGTCAATGTCACCCCTTTCGAACCGGAGTGGGAGGGGTATGTGACGCTGGAGATCTCCAACACGACGCCGTTGCCGGCCCGCATCTATGCCAACGAGGGCATTGCCCAGGTGTTGTTCTTCCAGGCCGATGAAGTGTGCGAGACGTCCTATGCCGATCGCAAGGGCAAGTATCAGTTCCAGCAGAGTATTGTCCTGCCCCAGATTTAGGCGGGACGACGCGAAATTGCCGGGGAATTGGCCGCTGTAAATTCGCCTATTTCCTCACCAAACGCTATAATTTCGCCCTGCGTCGGCTTGGCTTTCGGCCGCGGCAGTATTTGGGCGCTTAGCTCAGTTGGTCAGAGCGCTTCGTTTACACCGAAGAAGTCGGGGGTTCGAGTCCCTCAGCGCCCATCGGCGGGTCTATGCGCCTGTTATTGTTGGTCTAGGTGGTTTTGCTATAATCGGCTTTCGTGATAAATCGCACAAAGCGATGATCGATCGGTCCTCGTGGCCGCTATCGATTAAAAGCAGCAAGACAACTGATGGATTTATATTTGAAAGCAAGAGAGGCAGGAGAATAGCTAAATGGCCAGTCAAGCGGCAACAGCAGAATCCGGAGCCCGCGATTCCGGCGGCGTCAGCCGGCGCGAGTTCCTCTTTTACATATGGGGGGCCTCAATCGCGCTCGTGGCATTGCAGGGCGCGGGATTGCTTGTGTGGTTCCTGATCCCCCGTTTTCGTGAGGGTGAATTCGGCGGCACGTTTACGGTGGGTGTTGGTGATGTGCCTGAAATCAATACGCCGCCCATTAACTTCGCCGAGGGTCGTTTCTGGTTGGTGAATCTGGACAGCACGCAACCCAACGATTTAATGTATCAGGCGCCCGATGAGCCGAACCCCATCCAGGGCGTCGCCGCCATCTACAAGGTTTGCACCCATCTGGGCTGCATCTATTCATGGACGCCGACCAACAGCCGGTTTGAGTGCCCGTGTCACGGATCGAAATACCGGCTCGACGGCCGGCGCATCGAGTCGCCTGCCCCTCGTTCTCTCGACCGATTTCTCCTCCAGGCCATCGCCGAAGATGAGACGACCGTTTTGGCCGAGGCCCCATTGCAGAGCGATTTCTATCAGCCGCTGCAACTGCCCGGTGGGACGGCTTTCGTTCGGGTAAATACCGGTGATCGTAAGCAAGGCCCGACTGAACCGTTGTTGTGTGATTTCCAGGGCAACTGCCCTTAATCAATTACGAATTACGAATTAGAAGAACCCGGTTGCGCGTTCCTAACTCTGAATTCGTCATTCGTCATTCGTAGCTCGTCATTATTTGAAGGAGTTGTTATGGCTACATTCGTCGAACAAGTCCGCGAAATGGGGATCAAGCAGGCTGTCGTCACGAAGGCTGATGATATTGTCGAGCGTCTGACCGCTGGCATGAACATCAATGACGTTCGGTCTGCGCTACGCGGCGACGAACCGCGCCGCCCGAACCCCCGCTTGCGGCCGCACGCCGACGGTTTTTGGCTCCACATCCGGCCCAGCTTTTATCATACGGGCGTCACCAACATCTATCCGACCTTCCGGTTGGGCTGGTTATCGACCTTCATGTTGGTGTGGGAGACCATTACCGGCCTTATCCTGATGGTGTTCTATACACCCAGCCCGTTGTCGGCCTACGGCAATATGTGGAACATCCTGGGCAACGTGCCGCTGGGCCAACTGTTCCGCAATATGCACCGTCTGGGTGCCGAGGTCATGGTGCTGGTGGTCGCCCTGCACATGCTCAGGACATTTGTCACCGGCAGCTACAAGAAGCCACGACAATTCACCTGGGCTACCGGCATGTTGCTGTTGGTTCTCACGATCTTCCTGAGCTTCAGCGGCTATCTGTTGCCGTGGGACCAGTTGGCCTATTGGGCGTTGACGGTGTTCATCAGTGGCGGCGCGGCCGCCCCGGCCCCGGCCTTTGTCAATGACAACATCCTGCTGATCCTGCAAGGTGGCCCGGCTCTGGGCGCGGACGGCTTGCTGCGCTGGTACCTGCTCCACGTATTGTTGCTGCCGTTGCTGGCCGGCATCTTCTTCTTCGTCCACTACTACAAGGTCGTGCTCTACGGTATTTCGTTGCCGCCGGGCCGCGAGCAGGTGGGCGAGGACACGGCCAAGCGCGTGCCGAAGGATGAGCGCACGTATTTCATCCCCGACATCCTGACGAGCGAACTGATGTGGTCCGCCCTGGCGACTTTGTTCCTGGTGGCGGGGGCGCTATGGCTGTGGGATGCGCCATTGGAGACGCACGCCGACCCGGTCGTCACACCGCTTCACGTCGTCGCGCCGTGGTACCTGTCCTGGTCGCAGGGCTGGCTGAAGCTGGCCGACAAGACGCTGGTCGTCGGCTTCATCCCGTTGCTGCTGGTGGCGTTCATCGTCATGCCCTATATCGAAGTGGGCAAGAGCCGCCGCTATGCCGACCGTCGAGTTGGCCTTAGCGTGGCCATGTTGTTCATCGCCTTCATGCTCGTGTCGAACTGGATGGGTTCGCCGGAATTTCGCGTGCAATCCTCGCCCGACCGCGAGGTCAGCATCCAGGTGTTGCCTGAGGAAGGCCCCGGCGGCATTAAGGGTATCCCCTATGAGCATCTCACGCCCGGGACTTATTCGCCGGGCCAGGTGATCGACGGCAACCCGTTCCTGACGCGTGGCCTGGAACTCTTCCAGACGGCGATGTATCAGCAAAGTTGCACCCTGACCGGCGATCCCCAGTGGTCTGAATGCAAGGTGGAGACGCTGGATAACGGCACCCGCCGCTTCAGCAACTTCTTCACCACCGACGCCATGCCGGACCCTGTGGCCCATCTCGAGATCGTCGAGATTCAACCAAACCTGAAAGAGCTGGTCTTGCACTACGAGATTACCAATCCTGATACGGGCGACGTTTCAAATACGGAGTGGGTCAGGCCGCGCCATGCATTCTCCAACTATGAAGAAGAATGTCGCTTCCTGAACAAGTCCTGCGCCACTGATTAATTGTCGCCCGGTAGAGACGCCCCACTGAGGGCGTTTCTACCGACGAAAAAGGAATGATGACAGATGCAGATTAAAATTGTCATTGGAACCATCGCCTTTATGATCACGATGATGGTGCTCGGCTATTCAACGTTGCGCGAACCCGCTCGTCTGGTGCGCTTCACGAATGCCGAGGTGGGTCGCTCGATTGAGGCCGGCTCGGAGGTCTTCGTCAACAACTGCACCACTTGCCACGGCGTGGACGGCACAGCGCAAGAGTGTTTTGACACTGCGGGCAATCAGATCGCCTGCCAGGGCCTGCCGCTCAACTACAACGCCCTGCTGTGCGGCGACGTGTCGCAGCGCATGACCGACATGAGCTGGACCGGCACGAAAGCCAACTACATCCTGACGACCATCTCCGCCGGTCGCGGGGCCATGCCGACCTGGCACGAGCAGTTCGGCGGCCCGCTGCGGCCCGATCAGGTGCAGAATGTGGCCAACTTCGTTCTCAATTGGGAGAGCGAGACACTCTGCTCCGCACCGGTGGTCACCTATGAATGGCCGGAACTCGCCGCTGATTTCCTGAGCAGTCCCGACGTGACCGCGCCGGGTGATGCGGCTCGCGGCGAAGAACTCTATGCGGTGACGTATGGTTGTGCTGCCTGCCACGGCGCGCATGACGGCTCGACACCGGCCGCTATTGGCCCGTCGCTCATCGATATCGGGACGATTGGCGCAACCCGCGTCGAGGGAATGGACGCCCAACAATACGTCTATCACTCGATCCTTTATCCGAGCGACCACATCGCGCCGGAATGCCCCACCGGGGCCTGCGCCGGGCCGCCCAGCACCATGCCCGCCAACTTTGGTTCGCGCATGGGCGAGAACCCGCAGGANNCTGGCCCTCCTGCTCGGCCAGTAGCGAATCACTCTTAACCTGTAAAAAAGGCCCGCCCTGATAATCAAGGCGGGCCTTTTTATTTATCGTGCCTGATGGATTGGATGAATATCGTATCGGCCTGATCTCGCCTTAATCTTTTAATTGCGCCCCGCAGTTGCGGCAGAAGGTGTCGCCCGGTTGTGATTGGCGACCGCAATTGTGACAGAATTTGGTGGTTGATGACGCACGGGAGGCGCCTGATGAGCGTTTGGTGTCACCAACATTGGATTTGGTTGTGCGCGTGGGTTGCGGCTTGCGGGAGCGAGAGGCGGCGCGGCCCTGTCGCTGGCCGATGTACCATGCCCCGCCGACGAGCGCCAGCACCCCGGCCCCGACGAGCAGCCAGATGGGATCAAAGCCGATGCCGGTGGCGGTTGTCGTGTCGGCCGTTGTCGCGCCGGTGTTCGTGGTCGGCGGTGTCTGGGCTGGGGCCGACAGCACCGGCGCCTCGGCCGTGTAGGTGACCGTAACCGTAAACGGCTCGCCCGCACCCACTGATCGCGCCGGCAGGGTATGATAGGTCAACCCGTCGCCGCGCGTGGCAGCCGAGGAAGTCGCTGCCGGATCGGTGCGGAACTCCCTCGCCGCGGCCGGCTGCTGGACGATAGTTGTCACCTGATCGATAGCTAAATCCGAAACCCATTCGAACGTGTAGGAATATTCGCCATCCTCAACCTGGTAGGGGGAGTAGTACTCCACGCGAAAGCGATTGGCGGGCGTCGTCAGCGTGAGTTGTCCGTTCTCGACTGTGTAGTCCACATCCGACATCAACGCGCCGGCCTCATTGAAGCTGGCTACGGCATGGATCTCGGCTCCGGTCGGGATGGGGATGGTCAGCGTCGCCGGGAGCGCCGTGNNAAAAAAGTGGGTCATTTGTCGCATGGATTAGGTGTGTGGGATTAAGATGGTTTCAGGCATGGCCTCGCAGGCGGATACGGTTGGCGCGGCAATGGGGGCATTCGAGTTCCATATAGTCGCGGCCGCACGTCCGGCAGGTTCGTACCTGGACATCGCGATCGTCGGCCAATGAACCAAGCACCAGCACCAGTTCTTCGCCGGCATGGCTTTCGAGCCAGCTTACCAGATCGTGATCGCCGATTTGCCAGCGGCCATCTTCGTCGCGCGCGAGAACTCCGCTCATGACGTCGAGTTCCATCTCGTGGGCGGCCGAAGCCAGCTTATAGATCGCGGCGCGTCTCATTTGTTTCGTCATTGTCATCCTCGCTTGCGCCGGCACAACCGGCGCGGCTCTGCGAACGTTTGACGCCGCCAAAACCAGGGTCTATTATATCCGATGAACCAAAACGACAAGGAGAGGCTCCCATGAACGAAGCGAATGAACGTCTAGGACAGGATGTGGCGGTGCTGTCGGCCATGGCCGAGCAGATGCCTCAATATCTCGATAGTGACATATTGTTCTGGCCGGCCCCTCGCGGGGGAATGCCTGCGCTGACGCTGGGCGGCTATCTGTTGCGCGAACACCGTCTGCAAGCGCTGGCCGGACTTTTGACGGCCGAGCAGCAGATGGAGGTTAGCGAGGCATTAACCCGATTCAACCAGGCGCTGGCCGATCGGGTTGTTCGCTTCGAGAAGAAAGCGCATCATGAGCTTGAGGCCCGTCTTCGCCAATGGGAAGAATACCTGAAGGACATGGACCGCGGGACGTTTGACCGTTCCAGCAATTACGCCACGGCCGTGGAGACACGGGCGATCATCCAGGCTTTGCTGAATCGCCTCGGCATGCCCCCCTACCGTACTGAAGATCGACCTGAGCAGCATCTGGCGACGCTGGACACGCGCCTGCGCGGCCGTTGGCAGCCCGGCGATTTCGTCTGGCCCGTGGCGTGGGAGCCGGCCTATCCGCGAGAGGAGTATTGGTGGCTCTACGGCAGCCCGCGCGTCACGGAGCGGGATCCGAACGCCTGATAGAGGAGGCCTCGGCGATTTCCACCGTGCCAAGTTGCATCTCATCACCCAGACGATTGCCGTTCGCCGGATCATACAACCCGGCCACAAGATAGTAAGTCCCCGGCGGGATACTATCGGGTAGCAGAAAGGCGTGCTCGTCCGTCACCTGTTCTCCAGCCGGCCACCACGAGGTCGGATACCAACCACCCATCGGTGGGCCGTCGGCCTGGGCGACCATCTCGTTGTCGCCGTCGCGCAGATGCAGGAAGACGGTGTAGTCGAGCGGCACGGCCTCGGCCACGTGCCAGCGTAAGGCTACCGATTGCGTCTCCCCCGGTTGCCAGACAGACTCGAACTCGGCGGCGACCAGACGGATCGCGGCCTCTCCCGGTGGGGGGTGTTCGGCGGGCGTCGTTGTCCTTGCGGCGAGTCGCACCGCGCCCGCGAACGGCGGCAGAGGGTTCCCGGCCGTGTCCGTGCCCGGCAGGCGTTCGTCGGTCTGGTCGTCGAGCAGTCCGACAGACAGACGATAGACCAGCGTGCGCGGCAGATCGGCGGGGATAGGTAGCTGCACATTGTCGCAAAACACCTTGCCCGGCTCCCAGATGGCGGTCGGATAGCTGCCCAGGCCGGGGTAGGTGTAGCGGTCGGCGACGACGGCCTCGCCCGGTCCGACGGCTTGCAGGTAGACGGTGTAGTTGGTGTCGGTGGCGCTCAGGGTGCGCCAACATATCTCGATTGGCAGGATGTCGCCGGCCGAAGCCGAGCGCGATGCCGGGGTGACGCTGAGCAACTCGGCCACGTCGCCGTAACGCCAGTCGAGCGATTCGCCCCGCGCGGCCACGGCGGCCTCATCCAGAAAACGGGGCATGGCATAGGCCGGGCGGATGAGCCAGAAGGGGGAGATGACCGCCAGAACGGCGGGCAGCAGCCACGCCCAACGGGCCAGTCGCGGATGAAGCTCCCACAGCCCGGCGATGAGCAGGACGACGATGGCCCCCAGGGACGGGATAGAGCAGGCGGCCGTAGGTGGCCAGTATTTGCTGCTGCCAGATATAGAGCAACAGCAGGTTGCCGGCCACGGCGCTCGCCATGAGAGTCAGCAGGATGGGCAGATGGGGTTCGGCCGCGGCCGCGTCTCTGCCGCCCGCCTGCATGCGGCGCGCGACGAGCAGTAGCAGACCGGCTCCCGCCAGCAGGATAAGTTTCGCGAATAACCCGTATACCCAGTCATGGGGCCGGATGTTGGCCAGGCCGAAGGCCGCCCAGAACGAGCGGAAGGTGTCGCGCCAGGCGAACAGGTTGGGCATGACCAGCCTGATCGGGCCACAGGTCGATAGCTCCTGATAGCAATGGGTATCCAGTCCCAGGAAGGAGCCGTAGAGCAGACGGGAACGCACGAACCACCACCCGGCCACGGCGGCGAAGCCCAGAGCCGCTCCCGAGGCGCAGATAAGGATGGGAGTTAAGGTCGATAGATGTATCCGTCCGGTGACCGCGTTCGCGTTCATTTGAGGTTGGCCCGACCGGATTGAGTCCCACAGGAGCCAGACGAAGCCCAGAGCGACGGGCAGGCCGATGACGAGCGTGTTGACTTTGACCAGGGCCGCCAGCCCCAGGGCAGCGCCCAGCCACAAGCCCGATTTGAAGTTGACGCCCGGCTCGACGGTAGCGGCGGTCATGATTCGGGCCAACATCCATAAGGCCAGCGCGCTGAAGGCTGCGGCCAGGATATCGTTGGAGACGTGGCTGCTATGGAACACCACTTGCGGGATGAAGGCGACGAACGCGGCCGCGGCCAGGGGCGCGCCCGGTCGGTCCGGGAAGATGGCGCGCGCCAGCCCGTAGATGCAGAGGATGAGGAGCACGCCCGATGCTACCGAGGCGATGCGGGCGAATCGGAGCGCCCGCCAGCCGCCGCCGGTATCGTCGGGGTAGTGGAGGGCGGTGTTTCGGTTGTCGGGAACCGTCGGGTTGAGATCGTAACGGAAGTACGGGTTGGGGCGAAAGACGAGCGGCGGTTGCGTCCCAACCAGACGCGCCGGCAGCGATGCCAGCCAATAGTAGAGCGGTGGCTGTCCCGACTCCTGCCGGACGGAGCTATACCACCCAGCCTCGCCCTGAATGGGAAAGCTGCGTTGTTCGATCAGCCAGGTTACATAGGCGAAGTGCTCATATTCATCGGAGCCTTCCAGCGGCGGGATGGACCAGACGTAGATGGCGCACAGCAGGACGAAAGCGGCCAGTACGAGCCATAGAGGTTGGCGGACAAAACGCATAACTCGAATTGTACCCCCGACCGGCCGTCCGGGTATGATTAACGATCAATGCCAAATTGTCGCTGACAGGCTATAACAAGGGCAAATCATCAGGAGCTAATCCGTCTCGATCCTATGCGTCCGTTAGTTCACTCTCGCCTTGTGGCCCTCGTCGGGTTGTTTGTGGCCCTGTGCCTGGCCTACAATGTTGCGACGCCGCTGTACGAGGCGCCCGATGAGCGGGACCATGTGGATTACGCCGGCTGGCTTGCGGACGGCAACGGCTTTCCCCACCTTGTCGCCGATCGGGAGGAGGTCGGCGAAATCTGGCAGCCGCCGCTGTACTACGCGCTGGTGGCCGCGGTCATCGCGCCGCTCGAGCGCGCCGAACTGGACAGTATTGCGCCGCTGAGCGAGGATTGGCAGGCCGGGCTTAGCCGTCTGGCCCACTATCACACGGCGGCCGAGTCGTTTCCCTTTCGCGGCGCGGCCCTGACCGTTCATGTGGCGCGGCTCGTATCGACCGCGCTGGGCCTGATCACCGTCCTGGCCGCGTATGCCATCGCCCGGCTCCTTTTTCCCGACGATNNGCGGTGCTGGCCAAATTGACCGGGCTGACGCTGGGACTGGTCATCGGGCTGACGCTGCTCTATCTGGCCCGACGCGAGCGGTCGTGGCGGACGCTGCTGCTGGGCGGGGCGCTGACAGGTGGCACGATGCTGCTGACTTGCGGCTGGTGGTTCCTGCGCAACTGGCAACTCTATGGCGACCCGCTGGCCTGGGATGAGATGCTGGCGGTCACCGGGGCCTTGGTGCGGCCGGAGCTGCTCCCCTGGCCCGACACACTGCGCTATGCCACCTTCCTGCGGCAATCCTACTGGGCCGCCTTTGGCTATGGCGTGCTCGCGCCGGACAGCTTCTACCTGATGACGACGATCATCATGGCCGTGGCTCTGGTTGGCCTGATTGTATATCTGCTTCGCGCCCGACGGACAGCTGGTGGCCCGAGGCAGTTCGCCTTCCTGATTCTGGCGATCTGGAGCCTGACGGTGTTCCTGCTCCTGCTGCGCTGGATGCGCCTGATCGATACCACCAATCAGGGGCGGCTGCTGTATCCGGCTATCGCCGCGCTGGGTGTGCTGGCGGCCGTGGGGCTGGCCATGTTCGACGGTCGCCGAAGCCGGGTGTCGACGACGGCCGTCGTCATTCTGGGCATGTGGGCCGCGGCCATGCCGGCGCTGGTCCTCCGCCCGGCCTTCGCCCAGCCGTTGCCTATCGCGCCTGAGGCCATCGCCCATCCGACCGACTTTCGCTTCGGCGAAGCCATCCGTCTGGTCGGCTACGAATTGTCCGCGGCGACGGAACCGGACCGGCCGCTGGAGTTGGCGCTGTATTGGCAAGCGACGGCGCCTGTCGGGGAGAGTTACGTGGTCGCCACGCGCATCCTCGATGCCGAGGGGCGGGTCGCCACCGGTGTGGACGAACTGCCCTTCGGCGGCCGCTATTCCACGGCCGTCTGGGAGCCGGGCAAGGTGTTTCGCGACTCGATCAGCCTGCCACCCGTATCGACTATGGCCGCGCCGGGTTTGGGTTCGCTGCTGGTCATCGTCTATCCGCGCGGCGAGCCGGATGCTCCGCTGGCGGTGACCGTGGGCGATACGCCGGTGGGCAACGAGGCCTACGTCGCAAGGCTCAAGATCACGCCCTCCGTGCCCGTCACGCTGGAGCCGCCGAAAAAAGTCGACGCCTTGTTCGGCGGCCGCTTCCGTTTGCTGGGGTACGACAATGTAGCCGAGACGATGGACCCGGGGTGGACGATCGCCCCGGAACTGCTCTGGCAAGCGGAGCGTCCTGATGGCCGCGACTACACTATCTTTGCCCACCTCATCGATGCGGAGGGGAGGCTGCTGGCGCAGGATGATGCGCCGCCGCAGCAAGGCCGTTACCCCACATCGATCTGGGAAGACGGGGAGCGCGTCGTCGATCTAAAATTCGTCAAGATACCGTACAATACGCCACCCGGCGAAGTCACTTTATGGGTGGGGGTGTATGATCCGGTCACCGGGGAGCGCCTGCCGGCCACGCGGGCGGACGGGAGCCGCTATGACAATGATGCCGTGCCCCTGATGTCAATTCGTATAGCCGAATGACCCTGGGACGACACCGATCTCCCTGTTCCAGCGGACAATCGGAAAAAGAGAGGTAATATGCGACGATTCATATCCTTTGGTTTGGCCGTTGTGATGGCGGTCAGCGTTATGATGGCCCTTGCCGGCCTCCCGGAGGTGTCCATCGCTTCGCCGGACCTTACCCCTACCCTGCCGCCCTTGATTTTGGCCCATTTGCCGGTCATCAACAAAGGGGCGACGCCAACACCGCCACCCACACCGCTTCCGCCACCCGATAGCCCCGCGGCCGTGGTCACCATCACCCGCCATAAGCCGATCAATGCCAGCACCTATAACCCTAACTCCTTCAAGGTCGAAAACAGGTCGCAAAAAGGGGTGCGGCTGACCACGCTGCGTATCGATTTGAGTACGGCGGTTTTCCCAGATATGGTTTTTGATCCAAACGGCAAGGCCGGCGACAAGGTTGCCAAAGATGTCACCGAAGATTCGAGGAAGAATATATCGGGTTTTAAACACAAGTATGAGGCCCCTCATGATGACGGCTTTGATGTGCTGGTGCTCACCTTCGAGNNGGTGTACCGGCTGGACGACCCCGGTAAAGCAGGTCCTTACCATAGCGGCGCGGTCGCCCACCTGCAGCCGGGACTGCCCGAGCGGCCGCAAATCATGATCCCCGGCGTCGCTGCGCCGTCGGTCGTGACCCAGTCCAGCCAGGCAGTTCGGGTCAGTGGTCCGGTCGGTCGGCCGGTGGTTGTCATGGTTGTGGAAGGGGGGCTGTTCACGGAAGGAGTTCCCGGCGGCGGCTTCGATTTGGACCCGTTTGAGGCCAATACGGCTCTGACTGTGCGCGAGTATCACGGCATTATCGGCCCGGCCGGGACGGTCGATATCCCCATCGTCCTGACCCATTCGGTGCAGGGCGTGGCGGGCGATGTGGGGATCAACTACATCACGGCCGTGTTCGACAATCATTATGGCACGAAGGGGCTGACAGCCGAGCCATTGGCGCTGCACCTGCAATAAATAGATGTCCGAAGGCGGCGTTTGCATTAAAATTCACGAATAGGCATAAAGCCTTTATAAACTCGCCGCGCCTCACCTGGCGCTTCGATTCACCCGGGGTCGCGGCCTTCCAAACAGGAGTTGTTCATGGGAGCCTTACTCACTCAAAACCGTCACCGGCTTTGGCCGGCTCTGGCTGTCATCATTTTGGCGATGGTGCTGCTCGCCGGCCGCGCGGCACGCGCTACGGACGGCCGCGCCGCAGCCGGAGTGGCCGCCGGCGGCAACGCGGACATCTATTTACCGCATGTCAGCATCCCCGCGCCGCCGCCACGACTCGAATTCGTCCCCTTTATTAAGCCGGAGGCTCCCGATACTGTGACGATCACAGCTATCACCCATGCCGGTGATGATCGCCTGTTCGTGGCAAATCGCGAGGGCAGGATCTGGATCGTCCTTCCCGACGGTACGGCTCTGCCGGAACCGTTTCTCACGATAGATAGTATACGTTTTGAGGACAATTTCGAGCAAGGGTTATTGGGCTTGGCCTTCCATCCCGATTATCCCACCACGCCCTACTTTTATGTGGTTTATACCGGCTCCTACGATCTCTTCGTCGCTCGCGGGCAGGTTGATCCCAACAACCCCAACAAGGCCTTGCCCATCCTCGAAAAGATGTTCGCCATGCGCAAGCCGAAAAATAATCCGGAGGACGAACACTCAGCCCTCAGCCCGGTCCATAACGCCGGCGATCTGAAGTTCGGCCCTGACGGCTATCTCTATATTCCCGTTGGCGACGGCGGTCCTGATCCCTATGGCCAACCTGTTGAGATACCTGGTGACCCCAATAACCACTCCCAGCGGCGGGATGTCCTGTTCGGTTCGATATTACGAATCGACCCCGACCCTAACCGGGGATTACCACCTGATTGCGGAGTCAAGAAGACTCTCTATTCGATCCCGAGCGACAATCCCTGGCTTAACGACAACGGCTGCGATGAAATTTGGGCCAAGGGCTTGCGCAACCCGTGGCGCGTATCGTTCGACCGGTTGACCGGCGACCTTTATATAGCCGATGTCGGCGAATGGCTGTTTGAGGAGATTAACTACTTGCCCGCCAATTCAAGTGGCGGCAAGAACTTTGGCTGGCATTGCTGGGAAGGGACGGCGAACTATAGCACTACGCCTTTTCCGAGGCCGGACGTGGCGAAACGTTGTGATTACCAGACCACCCAGTTCACATTCCCGGTATACGAGTACAACCATGAACAAGCCGGCCGGTGTTCGGTCACCGGCGGCTATGTCTATCGGGGGTCCGAGTATCCGGCGCTCTATGGCCGCTACATCTTTGCCGACTGGTGCTCCGGCGAAGCCTGGACGATGGCTCGTATGGATGGCAAGTGGCAGGTCGATCCGGCGGGGGGCGGCCTTAATTTCACAACGTTCGGCGAGGATATTCACGGGGAACTTTATGCGGGCACGTACCTGAGTGGACAAATCTACAAGGTGGTTGTTGTTCCCTGACGCCGGGCGAAAGCGCGATGGCGTGGCTGAAGGCGGCGGGGTCAGCGCACCACAAGCGATTGGCCAATGGTGAAGACGTCGGTGGGCGATCGTTGGTCGCCCACCAGCGCCGGCAGGCGGATGCCGCTGCC
>JRYE01000066.1_pt1 | contig 13534 bp, 9 predicted proteins | sample 235321 | NCBI WGS metagenome assembly JRYE01 (sample SAMN03074214, study PRJNA261473) | activated sludge metagenome | biome: Common Effluent Treatment Plant; feature: Wastewater; material: Activated sludge; isolation source: activated biomass in a lab-scale reactor treating industrial wastewater at... | reverse complement strand
ATACCGGCCGAGACGGTCGAATCCCGTGCTATTAGTAAAGACCTGAAAAAACGAGGGTTCAGCTTCGTGGGTCCGACGATTATCTATGCCTATATGCAGGCTGTCGGCATGGTAAACGATCACCTTGTATCATGCTTCCGACACGCACAGATCTCAGACAGAGATTAACACGGCTGGTTGCTTATTTCTCCCGCCATCCTTGCATTGCGGGCGGTGGCATTTGTTTTCGCTCGTGCTATCATGCGGTGCATGACAATGTCTTTTACCACAATTATTGATGTTGAGACTTTGGCCGGCCATTACACCGATCCGGACTGGGTGATCATTGATTGCCGGTTTGATTTGCTCGATAAGTCGATCGGCCGGCAACATTATCAGACCGCCCATATCCCCGGTGCAGTCTACGCCCATCTGGAGGAGGATCTTTCTATCCCTATGGGGNNTGGTCACTACGCTGCCCGACTGTGGTGGATGCTGCGTTTTCTGGGGCATGATTCTGTGGCCCTGCTCGACGGTGGGTGGTCGGCCTGGCAAGAAGCCGGCTTGCCCGTTCGATCCGGTATCGAGCAGAACGAGCCGCGTGGGTTTGCGGGCGAACCTCGGTGGGAGCTTCTCGTGCGGATAAATGATGTGCCTGCGTCTCCATTGCTGGTGGACGGTCGCGCCACTGAACGCTATCGTGGCGAGATTGAGCCGATTGACCCCGTGCCCGGACATATTCCCAACGCTATCAACCGTCCCTATTCGTTGAACTGGACTGAACAAGGCAGGTGGCGCTCTCAAGAGAACCTGTTGGCAGATTACCTGTCCTTGCTGGGGGAAACAGCGCCGGAGGATGCGGTCTTTTATTGCGGATCGGGGGTATCGGCCTGCGTCAACCTGGTGGGGATGGTTAGAGCCGGGCTTCCCCAAGGGCGCCTCTATGTCGGATCGTGGAGTGAATGGAGTCGGTTGAAGGGGGCGCCGCATTCATAAGGCCATTGTTCGTTGTCCTGCCTCGTCGGAGCAATAAAAAAGGCCGGTTTTGCGCGTGTGCGACCGGCCTTCTTGTTTATGCGGATGATTGGCTTTAGGACAAGCTTGGCGCGGCGATTGTCTATCGGCCACCTTTAAGGCGCGCCTGAAGCTCGGTCAGCTTGTCCCACATCCCGGCCGCCCCGAGAGCGGCTTGTTCCGGCCAGGTGGCGGGGTCGGCCAGTCGGAAGCGGCGGCCGGCAGCGCCAAGGATTTCACTGAGCTTGTCGACGGGCGTCGATGCAAGTTCGGCCAGATCGTTGATATTATGGGACATGAGCAGTTCGGCTATCTTAGGGCCAATGCCTTCCACGATTTCGAGGCCTTTCCCGTGCGGTCGGCGTGGCTGCTCGGTGGGGGCAAGATCTATTGAGCGTGACGGCAGAGCGACGGGTGACTCGAGGCGGGTAGCGATGGCAACCACGGCGGCATAGGCTTTGTCGTCCCCTTCTTTCTCGTCGATGCCGGTATAGATTGTTACCTCGACTTCGTCGGTTTCGTCCTCCATCTCGGCCAGGAGCGCGTCAATTGCGCTTTCGACTGCTTCTTCTTCGAGTAACAGGATATCATCCTCGGATTCAATCGCGTCCGTCACCATGACCGCGACCTCGTCCGGCTCGTCACCTACGGTTTCTATCGCTCCGACCTCCGATGCGACGGCCATGATTACGGCGACGGTTTGGCCAGACTCCGCATCATCTATAACCTGTGTATAAATTGCCGCGTCGACGGTTCCTTCGCCTTCTGTTTCTTTTCCAATTCCGGCAATAGCTTCCATGAGGATTGCATCCTCCAATTCGTCCAGTGCTTCATTGGACGCAACGATCTCGCGGCGAACGACGACAGATGCCGGCAGGGCTTCCCCTTCGCCGGCCAATGCCAGCCAGGATTCTTCTTCATCCGAGGTAGTGTCGTTTTCCACGACTTCGGCGCGCCTTCGGGCGTATACACCTAACGCATCGATATACCATCCCGAGCGGCCGAATAATCCATATATCTCAGACGCTTCGGGGGCCACAAAAGAAAAATCGCGATCGCCTCCAGCCCCGCCGAAGGTTGGCGAAATGCGCTTGTTTGTGTGAAAACGAATTGAATCCACATACCAGCCGGATCGTCCGCTGATGCCGGTTAAAAATTCATCCTCATCGAGATAGAACACATGGTGCTCGCCTCCCAGGCCTCCGATTAGTCCATTTCCCCCTGGCGTGCCATCCGACTGGATGAAATCGAATCGAAGCGCATTGATGACCCACTCAGTGAAAACATGGATGGCGGTCAGCCGCGCATCTTCAGGAATATCATAATTGTCGAATGGTCGACCACCATTGCCGCCCACGGGTCCGATGTGGAAATTATCCATGGTGTTTCCTCCATAAATTGATGCCTGGAGCGTCTATCCTCTCCATGAACTGTATTGTGGCCCACTTTGCTCTCCTACGCCACCCACAAAACCGGGGCGCTGACTGTTGGGGAATGTAATATCTCGTCAGCCATCATGGCTGGCCCATTGTAAAAATATTGAAAAACGGTTGCGGCGAGAAGCCGCGCAAGGCACAATTGTTGTAACGCTACAACAAGATTATGGCTGAAGATCGCAACACACTCCTCAATTTCCTGGCGCGTCATTACACGCTCGATGAGATGAAGACGCTCTGCTTCAAGTTGTTTGTCGACTATGATAACTTGGGTGGCGATACCAAGAGCGCCAAGGCACGGGAACTTATCCTCCATCTGGAACGCGGTGGACGGATCGAAGACCTCGCGCCGGTGTTGGGGCGAGATAAGCCGATTGCTTACCGTCGCGAATTCCAGAAAGACCCGCCTGTCCCCCGTATTCCGTCACGACGCAACCGCGATATGAATCAGGTATTCATTAGCCACGCCCACGAGGATGAGGCGTTTGCCCGGCGTATTGCGGCCGACTTGCAAGCGGAGGGATGGTCAGTCTGGATTGCCCCTGATTCCATCTCCCCGGGGGAAACCTGGGTGGAAGCGATCAACAGAGGCCTGGAAGAAAGTGGCTATTATTTGCTGGTGCAGACGCCCGCGGCCGCGGCTTCGCCCTGGGTTGTCACCGAGACCAACGTCGCTATCAGTCTGGAGCATCAGCGCCAGATGCGCTTTATTCCCTTGGATGTTGCCCCAAGTCGGCCGCCCCCGCTCTGGACCGCTTACCAGAATGTCCCTTTTCGCGACAATTACTTACGTGGTCTGGAGCATCTGCTGTCCCGACTCAACGGCCGCCCGCCGCGTCCTTGGCCCACGAATGGTGCTGCCCTTTCCCGCCAAAGCAACGGCAACGATAAGAAGGGGGTGGCTGAGTCCAAAGTGTTTTCAGACCGGCAATTGCACGATCGCACGCGGGTCGAAGTGATCCGGATACCGGCCGGCAATTTTCTTTATGGAGCGATTAGGGCGGATGCCGACCATGAAGTTACTCAGCGAGCGATTCACCTCCATGAATTCTGGATTGGTTGCGGGCCGGTGACCAACGCACAATATGCCCGCTTCGTCGAAGCCACCCAGTATCGAACGACGGCCGAAGAAACCGGGTTTTCCCGTGTCTGGCTGGGCGGCCGCTGGGTTGAAGTTGAGCGAGCTTACTGGCGTCGTCCGGAAGGCCCGCGCAGTAATATCGATGACCGCCTGCATCATCCTGTCGTGTGTGTGAGCTGGTATGACGCTCAGGCTTATTGTGAATGGGCGGGTCTTCGCCTTCCGGCCGAGAAGGAATGGGAAAAGACCGCTCGCGGCACCGATGGCCGGATTTATCCCTGGGGCAATGAGCCTCCCACGCCAAAACGCGCAAATTTCGCCATGCGTCGCGCCACGACTACCGCCGTGGGTGAATATTCACCGGCCGGCGACAGCCCTTACGGTGTCAGCGATCTGGCCGGTAATGTCTGGGAATGGACCTCTTCCTGGTTCGATTCCCAGGGCGGCTCCGCGCGGACACGCGTCATTCGTGGCGGTGCCTGGTCCAGCGATGTTGCCAACCTTCGGTCAACCTACCGACTGGATGTCGATCCTATGCTACGCTTTAATACGGTCGGCTTCCGGGTGGCGGCCCACCTGGGCGATCCTGGCTTTTAACCCCTTTCCACTACGTGCAGTCAGGTGATAGAAATTGAGGCTCCCATTTCGGGAGCCTCAATTTCTATGGGCCTGATGCTTTCTTTCCGGGGGGTGGTCGGTGAGTTTTTTCGGCACGCTGCTGCCGTTCCGCCTCCTCGCGAGCATGCCGTGCTCGGCGGAGGTCCTCACCGGTCATCAAGTTCAGGTTTATGTCTTCTCCTTCTTCGCCGTGGCGAATCTGAAGCGGCACGATAGTCACCACGACGCGTTCCAACCCTGTGAGTCCCAGATTAAGGATCAAGGAAGTGTTCTGATGAAGTGCCTGAGTGAGTACCGAATCCATGGCCAGATGTCCCATTACGATGTGGACGATGGCATCGGGCTGCTCCCGCAAAATATTCATGACGTATTCGCGAATGGGAGCCATTAGATGCCGGTAAGGGGACTGGAGGATTATCAGATTATCATCACCGATATATTCGTCCCACTTTTCCTGAGTGATGCGCGCTTTTTCCGGATTTACCCCTACATGCAGCGCCTTCCACGGGCTGCCAAGCGATTTGGCGAAATTGACCATTTGCAAGGTCCCCATGTGAACGCCATCAACCAGCAATAATGTTACTACCTTATCGGTTTTAATTTGAAAGTGGGCATTTTCCAGGCTCAACGCCTGGGCGACATCCTTGTAGTGGCGGTGAATGCGAGAGAAGATGAAAACGAGCGTCGGGATGATAATGATGACGACCCAGGCGCCGCTCATAAACTTCGTGATGGCGAAGATCAGCATGACGATGAAGGTCAGGGTGGCTCCAATAGCACTTATAAGCATGTGGAGACGCCATTTTGGATCATACTCCATCTCAGAATCATGTCCCTTGACTATTTCACCGGGCTGCAATTTGCCTACCTTGCGATAATGTATCACCATGCCTGATTGGGACAGGGTGAAGCTCAGGAATACGCCGATAGCATAGAGGGGGATGAGCGCTGTCGTGCTCGCTCGCATGATGATGACCAACAGCGAAGCAGCCAGAGCCAATGTCATGATTCCCCAGGAGAACACCAGACGGCCGCCTCTATAGGTGAGTTGGCGGGGGAGGAACCCGTCGGCTGCCTGGAGCGCAGCTAATCGCGGGAAATCCGCGTAGCTGGTGTTCGCCGCCATTAATAAGATCAACGCTGTACCGGCGATGACGAACAGATATAGGATGCTGCCATTCCCGTATACGGTCCTGGCTAACTGGGAGATGATCGTTTCCTCGTGGGAGGGAATCGCCTCGATATGACGTGACAGGATTGTAATACCAAGAAACAGGGCAACCAGGAGCGTGCTCATGACCGTGAGTGTCTTGGCCGCGTTTTTGCTTTTAGGCTCGCGGAAGGCAGTAATGCCGTTGGATATCGCTTCGATACCGGTCAGCGCGGTAGAGCCGCTGGAAAAGGCGCGCATGATCAGAAAGAGAGTGAGCGGTGCCGCGGTTTCAGTAACGAATTCTACACCCGTGACGACCCCAAGTGTCCCGTTGGCCCATTGATAGAATCCTACCGCTATGGTGAGAAACATCATGACGACGAAGAAATAAGTAGGGATAGCGAAGATGGTCCCGCTTTCCCGAACGCCGCGCAAGTTCATTAGCGTGACGAAGGCAATGATGCCCACAGCTATTGGAACGCGAAAATCAGCCAGACTGGGGAAAGCCGATATGATTTGGGCAACACCAGAAGAAGTAGACACGGCCACAGTGAGAACGTAGTCGGTNNACCTGATGAGCCAATGTCCGCGTTTCCAGTGGCCGGCCGATCAAGAGACTGGAAAGGTTTTGCCGTGTTGACGGCGGAGTTTGATTTTCTGACATGGTTATACCCCACGAACAATTAGTCGAAACAATGGTGTGTGTTTCGGCCGCGGGTTGAACTCAACCTGTAATCTAATTGCAGTTCCTTAGAGTGGGCAAATAGAGCATGATAATAGTGGCTGAAGTCAATCGATGAATATAGCATGAGTGAAATGTGGGGGCAAGAGGCCCTGAAAAAAATGATTAGGGAAATTCTTTCCTGAATAGAGGCCTATGAACAACGAAGTTAAAATTCGGTCGATGGTACTGGATGATTATGAGGATGTAATCAGGCTGATGCGAAGCGCAGCCGGGATGACAATACGCAGCGCTGATTCCAGGGAGGCCATCGGAACATATTTAGAACGCAACCCTGNNCTGCGGGGATTCTGAAAACCCACATTGATGTATATGCTGACAATCATCAAGCAATTGGTTTTTGGGAGGCGATCGATTGGGAGGTGCGAAGTGAGCTTGTGCGAATGTCATATATCCGCTCCGACGACCGCAATATTTGATGGGTGGCATTGCAAGAAAAGATGAGCAGTTGTAGATCGCGTGACAGGGTACTTGTATTCGACATAAAATTGTGTATACTGGGTTTAGTTGTCGTCCGGGCCTGAGTGGTGTGGCACTACTCCAGGTCCGTTTTTAGTTTTAAGAGAGAGTTTCAATTGTCCAAGAAGATTTATGTAGGTAATTTGTCGTTCCAGGCTACTGAGGACGAGGTTCGCGAGATGTTCGCCGAGTTTGGCGCTATTGAATCGCTGGCCATGATTAATGATCGCGACACAGGCCGTTTCCGCGGCTTCGCATTCGTCGAGATGGAAGATTCCGCGGCCAACGCGGCCATCAAGGCTTTGAACGGTAAGGATGTCCAGGGCCGTGAGCTGACTGTGAACGAAGCCCGGCCGCGCGAAGAGCGTCCGTCGTCCGGCGGTTATGGCAATCGTGGCGGTGGCGGTGGCAATCGTCGTGGCGATTACAACCGCAGCGGCGGCCGTAGCAACTGGTAATTTAGTCACCCCGATGGGGTGAAATCACTCGCATTGTTAAAATGAACCGCCCCGATTTAATCGAGGCGGTTTTTGTTTAATCGATAATCAGCTGGTTACAATGATCGAGCATTAATCATAATGCTGTTCCGTTGCGGCAGGGTGCGTATGTAATTTGTCGATTAAAGGCTCCGCGATGTTTCACGCAACCATTTATCGCGGTTGGCCCCCCGGGCGATCTTGCCGCTCGATGTCTTAAGTAACCATTTCGGCTCGACAAGATGGATATAGCTAAGCGTGACCAGGCTTTGGCTCGCGACCGCTTGGCGGATCGCGCGACCGATAGCTCGCCGCTCTTCCTCGTCCTCGGTAGTGACCTCGGCAACGGCCGCCACAAGCTCTGTGCCTTCGCGCTCGTCCATCACGCCAAAGACGACAGCTCGACCTGGAAGGACCCCCGACACCTGGTTGATGATCATCTCGATATCGGCAGGATAGATGTTCTTGCCGGCATTGATGATCAGGTCCTTTCGGCGGCCAACGACAAAAAGCTCGCCGTCGGCCATATACCCCATGTCTCCGGTCATGAACCATCCATCGATAAACGGCTCAATATCCGGGCGCTTATAGTAGCCCGAAAATAAATAATCTGACTGAATCGCGATTTCTCCGATATTCCTGTCCGGGAGGATATTGCCGTCGTCGGCGACGATTCGAACCTCGGTACCGGAAATGGGCGCGCCGCAAGACACGCGAGTTTGAGCACCGGGGTCATCTGGCGAAGCTTTCTTCGCATAGCGATTGGATTCGAGCTGGATTCCGTCGATTACATCCAATCGAGGCGGCAAGCCGGGAATGGTCTGGGTGACTGCAAAGATATTCTCCGCCATGGCGTAGCTGACGGCCAGTTGCTCGGGGCGGGCGCCGTTTTCTCGAAATCGCTCCAGAAATAGTTGGTGGCTTTCATGATGCACCGGCTCGGAACAGTTGATGAACATGCGTATTGAGGTGACGGAAAGCCCTTCGCTATCGCGACGGCGAACCCGGTTGGCGCAATGGTTGTAGGCGAAGTTGGGCAACCAGCACAATGTGCCGCTGTACTCATTAATTGCCCTGAAGAGCAGGGCGGGATGGGCAACCCAGTCGAACGGTGACATCAGGATCAACGGGATGCCCTGGATGATCGGCAGCAGAAACCCGGCAATCAACCCCATATCATGGTAGAGTGGCAGCCAGCTGACGATGACGTCATCCTGAGTGAGGTTTATGGCCCCGCTGTAGGCTGCTATCTGATTTAATACGGCGGCATGGCTCAAGGCGACGCCTTTTTGCAGGCCGGTCGTGCCGCTACTGTGCTGTAGAAAAGCGATCTCTTCCGACGCAGGCAGATAAGACTCTGTGAGTTCGCTTTTGTCTGAGCGGGTCGCGAGATCGCTGGAGCTGAACACGGCGCATGGTAAATGGTCTCTCAGGCGGGGAGCGAATTCATCGGTCGTAAGGACGGCCGCGACATCCGAAAGCCTGACCAGTTCGGCCATATTCTGCATGTAAATATCAGGGTCCAGCTTATCGGTCAGGGTAGGAAACATCGAAGGAATTGCGCCGATGGCCAGCGCGCCCCAGAATGAATAGATGCTTTCAAGGTCCTGCGTGTGGGCGATCACGACAAGGTCGCGTGGATTAACGCCGAGTGCCGACATGGAGTTTGCAGTTCTCCGGACTTGCTCGTTGAAATCGCGACGGGTTATGTTGATTGGGGTGTCAGTCGAACTCACAAAAACGATGGCCGGTTTATCGTCGGCGGCCGTCAGGGTAATGGCGTCGAGCAGGGTATGGAATCGGCCGCGTGTTGTCGTGGTTAGCATTTGGTGTCTTCTGGGGATGGACGAAAATCAATGTCAACTAACGGCTGATCATTGCCGGCGGGATAACGAGCGACCAGTAAGCTAACCTCGCAGCACGCGAGCGACAATCTGGTCGAGCGTGTTCATTTTTTCGACAGTAAGTTCAGGGTCAGGGATGTAGACGTCAAACTGTTGTTCCGCGAAAACGCCTAGTTCGGCGAGGGCGAAGGAGTCCATAAGCCCGCCGGTGATAATGCCCTCATCATTAGTCAACGGATATGTTTCATCCTTGATTAGAGCACGAATTATAAATGCGCGTAACTTCTCGCGAACGATTGCTTCATCCATGACAAACGAGAATAGTCGAGTTGAGGCGCGAACGCAAAGATGTGTGGAGCATTCACAGGCCTGCCATCTCGTGTGCTATACTGTGGCCATTCGGTTTCCTGATTGCGCGGATTAGGGGGTGTTTCTGTGGCATCACCACAAGGGTATTTGGAAGAGCAAGTCCAATATGGCAGACAAAACCGCCTGAGCATTCCTGATTGGTTGCGTAACCCGGCTGGGGCATTCCTCTTGGCGGCCGTCGTTTTTGGCCTAATGGGCACGCTGTCTCTGGCGCTGGATATCGGTCGTCCGTTTGGTCGTTTCATATCGTATGGATTTTTTGGGCGACCCGACGCGGAACTTATCCATGAAACACCGCGCTGGTGGGAGCCTGTTGCTGACGGCAGTTTGGTTTATGGTGATATTTTCCACACAATCAATGGCCTGCCGTATACCCCTTACGCGCGTGAAGAGTTTGCCAAAGCCTACCTGCAAGGGGAACCGGTTGTTTTAACAGTCTCAAGAATTGGGGAAGACTCCCCGGTAATCGTTACCTTGAAGCCGGAACTTTTTACGGTTGCCGAGTATCTGGATGTGAAACTTCCCGAGTTGTTGGTTGGGCTGGTTTTTTGGACGCTGGCCCTGATTGTTCTCAGAGCCAGACCGGATTCAACCACGAACCGGGTATTTGCATTGTTGGCAGCCTGTATAACTATTCATCGGCTAGCAGCAATGACATCGGTAATAACCGACAACAATCTGATCGTGAATCTTCCCAAAATTGGTCTGATGATGGCTGCCGGTTTAAGTGGGCCACTTTTGTTTCATCTCACAACGTTGTTTCCCGTCCCATTAAGGCGAACGCCAACGAAGCTTTTGGCAATCTTATACGGCCTCGGGATATGGAGCGGCGTTGTTTTGGCCTTGTCAAGATTGCCCTTGTGGCGCTTTCTCCCACCATCCACTGCTATCTCTATTGAGAGGTTTGCATTGCAGGTAATGCTATTTTTGTTCCTGGGGGGAGTTATCGCGTTATTTCTTCGCCTTATATGGCTATGGATCAATTTGAAAAAGGTCTCTCTTCGCGAACGGCGGGTGGGAATAATAATTTTCGTTGGTCTTATCGCTTCCTTGCCGCCGGTAATTGTGGTGCTTGGCCCCATTCTTCCATTTTTAGGGGAAGCACGAATGACGTTTTGGCAAACCCTCGATGTACGCTATTTCATGTTGGCGATGCCTTTGGCGTTCGCCCTGACTATCATTCGATACCATGCGTTTCAGAGTCCGTCGCCGCTGTTTATCTCGGTCATCGTCCTGTCGCTTAGCGCATTGATTGCGGCCGTCGCCTCTGCCATTTGGGGGGGTGTTCGACCCGATTCGTTTATCCCTACTGAACGTCCGCCGTTTATTTTGTTCTTTATTTTCATCTTTATCCCCAGTTACTTTTGGAGCCGGCAGGCGGACTGGCGCGGGTGGTTTGGCCGGTTCTTGAATCGTACAGACCGGAATTACGACGCTGTGCGCGAATTTGGCCGTCGTGTGATGGGGCGCAACGATATCAAGGTGCTCCCGGGCACAATGGCACAAGCGCTGGTTGATGAACTGGAATTGGAACGCGCCGCGGTCTGGTTGTGGGATTCAAGTTTAAGCTTGTACAAACTTGCCGGCTTTGCTGGAGGAGACACTCCGGCGGCTGAAAAGCAAATCTTTACGCTTGTCCCATTGTATGGGCGGGCTATAGGAGTGGCTTGGCCTTCAACTCCGAGTTGGATTAAGGAACCGGCAATGCGGGGCAATTTCGAGGCGCTCGTGCCGTTGGTTGCCGAGGGCCGGCCGATTGGTCTGCTTGGCTTGGGTAGCCGTTGGGATGAGGAGATATTCGACGAGCGCGATTTGGCTGTGGCTGAGCTTGTGGGCCAGCAGGCAGCCCTGTTCCTGACGGCTGCGATTCAGGTGGACGAGCTTAGACGTGTTCCGGAGCGGGTGGCCGAGGCCCAGGAGCGCGAACGCTATCGGTTGGCCGGCGAATTGCACGATACCATCCAGCAATTTCTTGGTCGGCTCCCGTTCTTTCTGGCCGTCAGTCAGGAACTTATAGATACGGATCGCGATGGCGCCTGGAAATTACTCGATCGCTGTATGGACGATGTGGAGGATGCGGCACGCGTATTGCGCGAGATTCGTGCCAACCTGGCCCCAAACCAGTTGGAGACGAACCTTATCAAGCCGTTGGGCAGGCTCACGGATCATGTCCGTCGTCGAACAAATCTGGCGGTATACCTCAATGTGCCTGATCGTCTGGATGAGTCGACAACAGTCAGCACTCGTCATGCCTTATATCGGGTAATCCAGCAAGCGCTGGATAATACGATCGCCCATGCCGAGGCCACTGAGGTCGAAGTTACGCTCAGGACGGTGGACGACCGGGTGCTGTTCTCGGTCGTGGATAATGGTAAAGGGGCCACGGAGATGGCGCTTCAGACGGCGCAAACCCAAGGGAGCTTCGGCTTGCGATCGATGCGCGCCCGACTGGAGGCTGTTGGCGGTGAGTTTTCTTTCGATTCAAATGCGGGGCAAGGGACTGTTGTCTCGGGCTGGGTGCCCGCTCCTTCCATTCCTTAGAACCCCGAATAACAGGCGATCATCAGCGATGCTTATGCGCCGTTACCTCACTTTTAGCGTAATGATCCAATGACGAAGGTCATTGTTTTTTCGTTTCCAACTGGGATAGAAGCCGGCTTGTTGCGGCTGCGATTTCGTCCACGGCTGCTTCAAATGCCGGCTGATTGACACGAGATGGCTTTTGATAGCCGCTCACCTTGCGCACGAACTGTAACGCGGCCAGGGCGATCTCTTCATCGGTCGGAGGATTGTCGGGTGTTCGGAGTTTTTTGATATTGCGACACATAGCCCCATTATACCGCATTCGGCTGGATGCTATTCTGCTTATCTCCCTTGCCAACTGAAGTCGGGTGCTTGTTGGGGGGATTGCTTCAGGGGGATTGTTCTCCAAATACGGTCGCTGAGATTAGCTCGGCAAGCAGTCGCGTACCATTGGCCGTAAGGTGAACCGGCGTGTCTGTGAATTCGTCCGCCGGGATAGCGTCCCAGAAATCGAGATAGGCCCAGCCCTCGGCCGCGGCCGCATCTTCTAATAACGCGCGATAATCATCATAAGCCCAGCGTGGGTAGAAGGAGTTGTACCGAATATTGCTGTTTTGTCCCTCGCTGATGAATATCGGTTCATTGATGATGATTATTGGTGTGGAACCTGCCCGCGCGATACCCGCAGCGAGTACATCCATCGATAGATCGTCGGTTTCCAGGGGACGTGGCTCAGGGATGTCGAGCCAACTTTCATCGGCTTCAAGGTCCGATTTTCGAAGAGGGATATCTTCCGGGATGTCTTGATCTCTCCCGGTAGCAGCCCAGGCGAGGCCCCAGGTCTGCAATCCGAGTAAATCGGCCAAATCTCGCCGTCGCCCGATGAGGCTTTCTTCCAGAAATGTGCGCGTCACAAACCGCTCATCGGCTGCATCAAGGGCGAGATTATCATTGCTTATAATGGTTTGCACCCGTTCGGCATTTTCATGGAGCAGTGGGTGCTCCAGTTGTCGACCACGAGCGAAGGATTGTAGCGTCACGGGCCACAGGATGAGGTCGGCTTGTGATCTGGCCAGAGCTTCGTCGAGTAGAACCAGATCTTTTGTCAATGACATGACCGGATAGCCCAGGTTATAGACGACAACCTGCCGGCCGTCGGCTGATTCCAGGCCCATCGCGTTCAATTGGCCGGCCAGCGTATCATCATTTCTTAAGAACCAGCCCCACGTGCCGGAGTCGCCGATGAGCAAGACGCGAAATTCATCTTCCTTTTTCGGCCGATCCCATTCGTGGGCCGCGAACATGGCCGGGATGTTATTGATGGTCAGGTTGAAATCCCGCTGCGGCACTTCCCCGTATGGCAACCTCGCCCGGCCGGGGAGTAGCCGGTTGTATAGGGACATCTCGCCCATTCTTTCCACTGGCCGGCAAGCCGCAAATATGACGTTGAGCGCCACGAAAAGCACCGCGGCCTTTAAGATGATGCGGCTGATGCTGCGCCAATCCATGCTGATTTGTGCATGTTCAGAGGTGGTTTGTCTGAGATGGATGACTTGTCATGGTTACGCGACGCGCTGCTATTTTGGTTTGGATCTAATGACAATTATCCTGTCTGCAAACAGGCTCTCTCCTGTTTGCAGACTGATATCAAAGTCCTTTCTTGGAGAAATCGTGGCGTAATATTACTCATGAGAATAAACTCCGATAAATGATACCTCATTGAGGAGAAAGAAAGTCATGAGGAAAGAAGCAAGAGAGCGGGTTGAGCCTGAATTAGTGATCGCCCCAGCCGGAGCGGCCGACGGCCGCGGGATACCGATGATTCACATGGCATCGTCCG
>JRYE01013476.1_pt1 | contig 13566 bp, 11 predicted proteins | sample 235321 | NCBI WGS metagenome assembly JRYE01 (sample SAMN03074214, study PRJNA261473) | activated sludge metagenome | biome: Common Effluent Treatment Plant; feature: Wastewater; material: Activated sludge; isolation source: activated biomass in a lab-scale reactor treating industrial wastewater at... | reverse complement strand
CTGGCGCGCAACAGCAGGCGTGGAGCGTTGGCGAGTGCGGATAGATCGAGACTCATCGTTGTTCTCCTTAACGGGACAATGTCAGACGGATTCGGTTTCGGGTTGTTTCAACACGGCGCGCGCTAGCGCGGCGGTGGCGCCAAAGTGCAGCGGGATTAGCAACGCAGCGGCGGCACGTTTGGAACTGATGCCGGCCAGCGTCGGTATCGCGCCGAACGTAAACAGGGGTGACAGGCCGGACGCTCGCAGGCATCGCCATGCAGAGGTCACCGCGCGGTTGTCGTGATTGCCTGTAGCAAGCTGCGCCAACATCCCGGCAGGCATGGACAAACGCTTCCCTTCGGTCAGCGCTTCGAGTGAACGCAGCGTACGCTCGGATGTCAGTGCAAGTCTCATCAGCGCGAACGCAGCAGGCATGGAGCTGTCACCAGCGCTGCGGTCGATGTCCTGCGGGATATCGCACAGCGCGAGACCGGGTAACAGATCGCCGATGCGTGCATCCATGCCGTCATAGCGCAAGAACGCGGCGATGTCATCAAGCGTCGCCCCGGCGGTGCTGTCCAGTGGCTTGTCGGGCATGGCGAGACGCTCGGCTAACCACAGGCGGCGTTGAAGAAGTTTCGGCAGGGCATCGATCAGCTGACCCTGTATGCCGTCACAGATACGGTTCTTCTCGCCGGCGTCAGCGGTTAGCCATTGGTCGAACCGACGATGGATCGGAAACAGCTGCGCGCGCAACGGCAGCGGTTGATCGCCGATGCCCCGCAACCCTGCCAGTGCCTTGGCGATGCGGAAGGCTGGAGTGTCGTCCTCAGCTGCGATCACCCAGCGTTCGGATAGCCGAGGCAAAGGACGCACGGCCTCGCGTGCCTTGCTGCTCACCGCAAGCGCCGATTGGATTTGGCCGAGCAGGGTCAACAGCGCTTGTGCCTCCTGCTTGCTTGGGATCTTTCCAGCCAGCTCAAACAGTCGGTCTTCGACGCGCTTGCGGAGCGTCTTGAAGCGGATAGCCGTGTTGGCATCGTTGGCGAAGCGGCGGAAACGTTCTAGCCAGCCGTTGACATCCAGTTCGTCGAGCCATGATGGGGTCGGAACCTCACGAACTTCGACGCGCGCAAGCGGTGTGGCCAAGTACGCTTTGCCAGAGCGCATCAAAAGACCATAGCGCTGGAAACTTCGCGCGCCACGATAGGCACCTAAATGCTGCACGGCGCGTGCAAAATCGAGCGCGTCTCTTGCCGGCTTGCGTCCCAGCGCCACTCGACCTTCACTCATTAATGCTCGTACTTCCGCGTATGCTGCGGGTTGCGCCCACAGCGGCATCCACAATTCGCCGCGCGCGCTGCCAACGTCGCCTTCGCCAAGACTTCCCGATCCAGCGCCGACAGCACGTACCGTGAAGGGATAGCTCAGTACGCCAAAGGGATCGTCGGCGTTGCGCCGTACCGCGGCGGCAGCGAACAACAGTGCGCCTTCGATCATTAGCACGAAATCCCAAGGGTTGATGGCAGCGTCAGCATCAAAGCCGGTCCCAGCGTTTGGCCCGCCCGCTTGGCCAGGTGAAAACTGTCCAATTGAACTCTTTGCCAATCCGGGCACTGCCGTGGCAAACAAAGACGTTTGCAACCAGTCTAGAGCTATCTGCTCTGCTGCGCCGTCTTCCAGAGGAAGCACATCGAGCACGCGCTGCATGAAATTGTTGGTGAAGTCGAGTCGGCCATCGTTACCACCGGTGCCGAGGAGCGGTGGGTACTGTAGTGACCTACCTGCCATCAGCACTGAAGCATCAAACCAGCCGAGCGCAGTATCCGGCAGCTGGCTGCGGATCGTGGTAAGGAGGCGAGCTTTGTCATCGTCCTTGGGGCTGACCGAGCGGTCGTACCCCACGAGCGCGGATTCGGCGATGGCAAGACTTATCTGGTAATCACTAAGTCGCGGATCCTCGCTACGCACAATGCGCAGCAAAGCGTCCTTGTTGTCCTTTTCATAGAAGCCGCTGCCGCCATTCCACGGGGCCATGATCGGCGTCGGCGCGTAGTCGTTGAGAAAGAATTGTTCGATTCCCTCGCGATCGAGTGATGTCGCCAGAACGAAACGGTCACCGCGCCATGCGCCACGCGTTTCCGGGTACTTCGCCGACAGCAAGCGCAGCACACCCAGCGCCTTGAGATAGCCGGCGAGCGGCGTTGCCGTGCAGCCCTCGAGCACAATCTCGTTCATGGGTTGACTCCCTGCTGCAGACGCTCGCGCCAGACCATCATCAGCGGCTGCCAGTTGTGCTGATCGGCAGCGCGCAGTGCGGCGAGATACTGGTCAGTTGCTGCACCCTCATCGGGCGTCGGGTCGACATCGGGCAATTCGAGGTGCCGCGCCAGCCAGTCGATGAACACGCGCGTGGTGCGACCATTGAAATCGGTGAACGGGTGAATACTGAGCAGACGGCCTTCGGCGAAGGCAAGCAGCTCCAGCAGGTGATCGTTCACTTCAACCGGCAAGGCCTTAATGCGCGCCTGCAGATCGAGCACGTAATCGCGCATGGCCTGCGCGACGATATGCGGCAGGGGCGGGTGGTGCTGGCCGACGACAACTTCTTGACGGCGCCAACGGCCGGCGAAGCCTGGTGTGAGCTCGCCACAGATGCGCTGATGCAGATCGAGGAGAAGTCTCTCGTCGAGCGGACAACTGTCGAGTTCGCCTTGGCGGATCGCGTATTGAGTCTGCTCGACGCAGCGCGCCAAGTGTGGCGCGAGTTCGGTATAGCTCAGGACGCCGAGCGTGGTGTCGACGTAGCGGGTTGCTGCGTAAGGCGACTGAGTTCGGCTTCCAGCATCGCCTGATCCACCGGCTCGCCCTCGAAGGCCATGCTGCGCGCCACCTTGCGCGGCAGATTCGCCAGCGCGCGTCGGCGCTGTTCCGACGGGGATAGGCTGCGCCAGTGCTTGATGGCTTCGATCCAGTTCATAGGTGTCATTGTGTGTGCCTCCGCCGAGGGGTTCAAGCTGTTCGGCCGCCGAGGCGCGCCAGTCAGCCAAAACTACCAAGGTTTCCAGCCAGGCGAGTCTAAACGGCCCAAATTGATCGAGCAGCCGAAGTGCGCGCTCGCTCCACGAAGGGCCTTGCTCGCCGAGCCCGATCTCCATCAGCGCGAGCTTCAGCGTGGTGGCAGCGCTGTGCTCGCCATCGAATTCCAACGCAGGCAGCGAATCGCCTTCATGGACGCCGCGGGCGAAGCGCTTCACGTCGGCGCCGGCCTGTTCGTTCGGCATGGCGCGCAGGCTCATACGCACCTTGCCATGGTGAGCAAGGATCAGGTACGCGACGAGGTCGGCGTCCGGTTCGCCGTCGTGCTGAGCCAGCCAACCGAGCATGGATGCAACCTCATGGCGGAAGAACCGCCGATAGTGGCGCATCGGTCCGGCGCAATCGGACTTGGCGAGCGGCTGCGCCGGATCGGCAGGCAGACGGCAGCGGTACATGGAGCGCTGAAACACTGCATGGAGCTTGCCGAGATCGTGCCAGCGACCAGCACGTACCACCACGTCACGATGACTTGATTCATCGATTGCGGCACAGAGTCGAGCGGCGTGCTCGGCCACATGGGCAAGGTGATCGGCAAGCAGTACTGGGCGGTTCTGTCGTGAACGCCAGTCGTCGGTGTAGTCGCACTCGACATCACGATCCGTCGAAACCGGCAGGAGCGGAGCCCTTAGCTCCTTGATGCTGGCATCGAAGCCGATGGTCGCATCGTAACCACCGCTGCTGCTGCACGCGAGCAGCACCATGCCAGGACGCGGATTGCGATCACGAAGAAGCTTGACCCACTGACCATCCAATGCATCCCATTGCCAGAGCGTCACGTCCTTGCGCCTGGCGAACGTCGTGATCTGCCCGATCGATGCCTGGCACAGCTCATCGCGACTGGGCCGCGGTTGGGGTTCCGGCAGGTTCGGATCGTCCTTGAACTCGCGCCAGAATACCTGCACGCCGGGCGTACCACTGCCGCGGATGTAGTCGGAAACATCGACGTCGAAGCCGGACAGGTCGGGATCGGTGTTGAAGAGATCCAGAAAGTCCTTGCGCCGCAGCACCGCCGTGAGTGGCGGGGCTTCATCGGTCGCTGGTAGATACTGCGGACTCGCACTTGCAAGCGTCGCAAGCTTAGTGCGCGCCGCATCCAGCGATTCACTGGCATAGGGCAGCATCAACGTCTTGTCTGATTCGATGTCGATCCAGAAGATGCATGCGCCGCCTTCGTTGTATTTCCCGTCGCGGTTGCAGCGTCCGAAGCGCTGCACTAGAGACATCCACGGCGCCAGCTCGGTGAACATCACCTTGGAGGAGATATCGACGCCGGCTTCGATGGCTTGAGTTGCAACGATGATGCGATTGNNGCGTGGATCAGCAGATCACTCTTGTTCGCTCGCTCTTTCCGCAACAACCGAAACAGCTGTTGCGCACGGCTGACGTTGTTGAGAACCACGAGGGTCTGCGCGCTTGCGTCGTGCTGAGAGAGCACTTCCTGACACAGCTTCTCGACGTAAAGCTTGGCGTTCTGCTTGCCGTTCTCATTGTCGAGACCAAGCGTAGCTGCTTGCACGGACTTGACGGCATTCAATCGATCATCGGCTTGTTGCCGATCCAGATCGCCGATGGCGTGGCGTTGCAACGAGTCTGCATGCGGCCGCAGATCCACGGTAGCGAGCCACTCGGGACGCTGGGTCGCCGACACCCAGAGCGACCGGCTGGTCCTGNNACACCCACAGGCAGTCGTTGTGTAGCAATGAAAAGTGGATCGGCCACTGGTAGCGACTCATGCCGTAACCACGCATCAACGCGCGCGAGAGCAACATGTCCTGGGTGCCGATGAGAACCATATCCTCTTCCGGGTGTTCGGCCCAGGACTCGACGTCATCCTCACCGCCCATCAACACATGGACAGACACCTTGCCGGTACCCACTGCACCGTGAACATTGAGATTGCGCAGCCAGTCGACAATATTGTCGCGTGTCTGCTCGACCAGCACCCGCATCGGCAAACACCACACTAGGCGGCGCGGGGCTGTAGCATCGATGTCGCTGCGGCATCCGCCTTCTCGCCAGCCGCGCTTCCACAACCACGCCAGCGAGACAGCAGCGGTTTTTCACATACCGGTCGGCACATCGAGCAGGTCGGGCCAGGTATCGACGGCAAGTCGATGCTGGTAGGAGTAAGGCTGACGCAATCGTGTCGCCGCATGAAAAAACTGGGCGAACGAGTTATCTGAGATGCCTTGCATGGTGATGCCAGATGATTCCATGTAGCTCTTTGTGGGCGAAGTCGGCAAGCGTCCGTACGGTGTATTACCCCTGTGTCATGGCCGTGTCTCACCTGCTGGAGACCGCGGTGATTTCCGGTTCATACATGCGCACTGACGATCAAGGATGCTAGTGACCATTTTCGTTCTTGCTTCGCGCCCCCCACACCTGCTCGCCCAAAAGCAGATATGAGAAAAGCGGAGAGTAGACCTCCGTGGTGTCGCTACTCCACTCCAATCGGCTGGCAACAAAACCGAGAGCCATGCCGAGCAACAACGCTACTACCCCCATGACATAAACCCCCATTGCAAGCTCCTCCATTGCAGCTCTGGGACCATTCCACCACGCGCCAGTCCAACTACTCGGGACTGTTTGGCTCCCGCAGAAAGTTTTTTAGCGTCCATAGAGCCTGAGCGCCGCCGCCAACTGATCCGCAACCGCGGTTCTCAATTCTTCCGGCGCCACGACTTCGACATGCGATCCGTGTCGCAGGATGTCCAGTACCAGTTCGCGGGAGTCGGCGTACGGCACGCGCAGTTCGTAGCTGCCGTCATCGAGAAATCGGGCTTGCTGCTGCGGATGCCAGCGCTCATCCGCCACCCAGCGTGCGCGTTTGGCGGCGAATTTCAGGATCGCTGTCTTGTCCGGCTGGCCGCCGAAAATCCCGTAGCCGCCGGTGAAATGCGCATCGAGCTCGGACTCCGATATGTCGCGTGCCTTCTCGTCCAGCACACGCGCGTGCGAAATACAGTCGACGGAAAATGTACGCAGCGCTTGCTTGCACTCATCCCATACATCGAGATACCAACTTTCTCGATAGTGGGTCAGCCGTTGCGGCGATACCGTACGATCGGTCACTCGATCATCGTCGCGGCTGCGGTACTGAAACCAGAGCTTCTTCCGCTGCAGCGTGGCGGAGCCGACGATCTGAAAAGCATCGCCCGGATCGCGGGCTGCGAGCGCCGGGAAGCGGATACGCACTGCCGCTTCACTGAGATTGAGCCTGCGGTGTCGGATCAGCTGATCGACGCGATCTGCAAGCGGCGCGATGGTCTCGTTGAGCAGTCCGCTGCCGAGTTTATCGAGCAGATTGCGCACCACGATCAGCGCCTGAAGCTCGGAAGCCGACAGCNNCCACAGACCCGGGAGCTGATACGCGCCGACATCATGCTCGTGTTCATACAGCCAGCCGCCGCGATCACTGTCGTATTTGATCGGGGCGCCCAGCTGATCCTTCATCTGCCTCGCAAGCCGAAAGAGCGTCGAACGTTTGCATTCGAGCCGCGCCTCGAGATCTTCCATCTCGATGCCAGTACGCCGACCGGCGAGGATACTGTGAAATTTGAAGATGCGATCGAACTTGTCCATGAAGCAGCTGCCGTGCTGACGCGATGCCCTGCAATCCGCGCCGGTGCAGCGTTATAGACGCGGCGCGCCGGCAGAAAATGCGGACGCAATCACAGGATCGCGATCGGCTAACGCGGCCAGGGTTCGCAGTGAGCGGCAGCGCAAGTGGCGGATGTGACGTCGATCAAGAATGTCNNAATCGCTGCGGGGTGACGGATGCGCAATCCGCCACCCGTGTCGATTACGTCGCGCTCACGCCGCCGTCGACGGCAAGGATCTGTCCGGTGATGTGCTTGCCGGCGTTCGATGCGAACAAGAGCGCGGCGCCCTTCAGATCTTCGTCGTCGCCGATGCGCTGCAACGGAGCGCGGGCCGTTATCCTGTCAAGGCCGACGGCTTCGATCGTGCCTCGGGTCATCTTCGAGGGAAACATGCCCGGCGCAAGCGCATTGACGGTGATGCCGTACTTGCCCCACTCGCCAGCCAGCGCGCGCGTGAAATTGACGACCGCGCCTTTGCTCGTGTTGTAGGAGAGAGTGGGGGTCGATCCCGGCACATTGCCTCTGAAGCCGGCGATCGAGGCGACGTTCACGATGCGGCCGTACTTGCGTGGAATCATGCTGAGCCTGCCGACTGCCTGCGACATCACGAAGATGCTGCGCACGTTCAAGTTCATCACCTTGTCCCATGCTTCGAGCGGATGATCTTCCGTGGGAGCGCCCCATGTAGCACCGGCATTGTTGACAAGGATGTCGATGTGGCCGAGCCGGGCGATCGCTTCTTTCGCGACGCCTTGCGCGGCATCTGCATTCGACAGATCGGCCGCGATGGCGCTCGCCTCGATATTCATTGACGCGAGATGTGCGACGGATTCGTCGAGATCGGCCTGTTTACGCGATACGAGCACGAGCTTCGCGCCGTAATCGCCGAGCGCCTCGGCAATCTGCAAACCCAGGCCGCGCGAGCCGCCAGTGACGAGCGCAGTGCGCCCAGTGAGATCGAAGAGGTTTTTCATGGGAATTAAGTAGCGTGTAGTGGGTGACGAGCCGGAAAGCTAGCGCATTCTGCCGGCAATGTAAGCAGTCATCCAGTTGCTTCTCCCGGTTTCATTGCAGTTCGTGGGCGGTTCTTGCAGTATCCCGCCCTCTCATGCAGCTTCCCCGCATCGACCTCAACCTGTTCACGGTCTTCGACGCGATCTACCGCGAGGGCGGTATTACGGCGGCGAGCAAGCGCCTGCATTTATCGCAGCCGGCCGTGAGTCATGCGCTCGGGCGGCTGCGGGAGCTGTTGAACGATCCCTTGTTCGAACGCCGCGGCAACGAGATGGTGCCGACGCCGCTCGCCCGCTCGCTCGCGGTGACGATCGGCAGCTCGCTCAACAGTCTCGAACAGATGATGCATCGCGCCGGGCGATTCGATCCCGCGAGCAGCGAGCGTGTGTTCACGATCGCCGTGCGCGAAGCGCAGGAGTCGGCGTTCATGCCGACGTTGATCCGGCGCGTGGCGCACGAGGCGCCAAACATCGATGTCGCAGCCGTGCGCATCGAGCGCCGCGATCTCGAGGATGATTTGCACAGCGGCGAAGTGGATTTCGCGATCGATGTCGCACTGCCGCTTTCAGCCGACGTGCGGCGCGAACGGATCGGCGCGGCGCCGCTCGTCGTGCTGGCGCGCGCCGATCATCCCCTGATACGCGGATCGCTCGATCTGGAAACGTACATCGCGCAAGAACACGTGCTCGTGACGGGGCGGCGGCGTGGCCGCGGCTATGAAGATGCGGCGCTCGCGAAGATGGGGTTGACACGCCGCATCCGCGTTCGCTGCCAACAGCACGCAGCCGCCGCGGAAATCGTTAAGCATACGGATCTGCTTGCAACGCTCTCGAGCAAGTATGCGGAGCTCGTCAATCGCGAGATGGGCAATCAGGCGCTGCCGTTTCCGGCCGAGCTCGCGCCGCTCGACAGCTATTTGTATTGGCACGCGCGCTCGGAAGACGATCCGGCATGTCGTTGGATGAAAGAGTTGTTGATCGAAGCGCTGCGCAGCGGGGAGTGAAGTGCCCCCCATCCTGTCCTTCCCCCGCGTTGCGGGGGAAGGAAGGCTTCTGTCGAGCGAAGTATTCTCAGCTCTCCCCTCTCGCGCCGGGACCAGCGTTACTCGCTCGCGACTGCCGACAGCGCCTGCTTGCGCGTCGCTTCGAACTCATCACCCGGCGTCCATGACGGCATCTCGTTCGCATTGGCGACGTTGAGGCCGACATAGAAACCGAGCTGAGCGTCTTCGATCATGCCGTCGAAATTCCAGCTATCGTTGATTTCATCCGACGGCTGGTGATAGTGCTTTGCTTCATATCCTTCGCGCTGCTCCTTGCCCCATCCATCGGGCTTGCCGATGAAATCCGTGCCCGTATGGAGATATAGCGCGGGCACGCCGATCTTCGCGAAATTGAATTGGTCCGAGCGATAAAAGAAACCGCGATCGGGGAATTGATCCGGCGTCACCGTTCGGCCTTGGAGTCGTGCGATCGCCTCGACGTATTCATCGAGCGTGGATTTGCCTTTGCCGATGTACACGATGTCTCGTGCGCGGCCCCAGATGTTGCCGCCGTCGTAGTTGATGTTCGCCGCGATTTTTCCGGGCGGCACGGTCGGATGCTCGGCGTAATAGCGTGAACCGAGCAGGCCTTGCTCCTCGGCGGCAACGAACAACAGCATGATCGAACGACGCGGCGGCGTCGGCAGCGCCTTGAACGCCCTGCCCATCGCGAGCAACTGCGCGACACCGGCGGCGTTGTCGAGCGCACCGTTGAAAATCCTGTCGCCATCGGCATCGGGTTCGCCGGTGCCCAGATGATCGTGATGCGCCGTGTAGATCACATACTCGTCCGCGAGATCCGGATCGCTGCCGCGCAGCACGCCGTACACGTTCGCGGTTTGCGAGCGCTGGATCTTCGTCGTGAAGTCGAGCGAGGTCGTGACGCCAAGCGGCACTGGCGAGAAATCTTTCGACTTCGCCGCTGCGATGAGCTCGTCGAGGTTCTTGCCGGCAAAGGCAACGAGTTTGTTCGCCGCCTCTTCCGTGAGCCACGTTTTCAATTGCAGGCGCGGCTCGTTCTCGGCCGGCAGCTCGACCTGCTCACCACTCCATGATGTCTGCACGACTTGGAAGGGGTAGCCCGCGGAGGGCGTCGTGTGAATGATGATGGCGCCGGCGGCACCTTGTCGCGCCGCGCTTTCATACTTATATGTCCAGCGCCCGTAATAGAGGCGGGTCGTGCCGGCAAACAGCTCCGGATCCCAATCGGGATCGTTGTTGAGCATCAGCAGCACCTTGCCCCGCAGGTCCTGGCCTTTGAAATCGTCCCAGCCATACTCGGGCGCTTGAATGCCATAGCCGACGAATACGGCTTCGGCATTCTTGATCGAGCCGCGCGCTGCTTGCGTACCGCTGGCGCCGATGTATTCATCCCACCATTCGAAGGCGGCGGTGTCATTGCCGCGCTTGAACATCCATTGTTTCGGCANNGGCAGCGGTTGCGGATCCGGGTCCGGCCTTCTGCAGCCGAGCAGAACCGAGGCGATGGCGAGCGCCGCAAGGGTGGATCTCAGGAAGATATGCATGAGAAATCTCCGTGCGGCGAAACGCTTCCGCTTGTGGTGGTGCCTACTTCATCTCGTAGACGAGATTGATGGTCGTCAATGTGTCCGTCTTTTCGAAGCCGACCGGCGGATCGGTGTTGTGGCGCACCGTGTAGCCGAGCGCGAGCGCAAGCACCGTGTTGATCTTCACCTGCAGTGATAGTTCATTCTGCAAGTATGTGTTGTCCGCACCGGCCTCGACCCTGAAGCGATCGATCAGCATCGTCGACTCCGTCAAGGCGTGCTCGAAATCCAGTGTGCCGCGAAACACGATGCTGCTGTCGCTTTCGCCTGGCTCGATGAGCACGCCGGTGACCTCATCGAACGCATCGCGCGTTTCGAAGAACGTATAACCGACACCCGCGGTGCCGGCGAACTTCGTCGTGTCGGTGTCGATGAACTTGCGGCCGATACCGGTCGATGCGGTCGCCTGGTATTCGAAGCCGCTGAAGGCATCCTCACCATAGCGCACGGCGCCGAACCAGAACGTGCGCGGACTGACGTTGTAGTCGGACTGCCCGTACACGTCCCAACGATTCGCTGTCTCACCGTCGTCATCGGAGGCATATAAACCTGCGCCGCCGACCGTATGCTTCCAACGTTCCAGAGTATTCGTGAATGCGAGCTTCGCATTGGCGGTTTCGTTCTCGGTGTTACCGCTTGCGATGACAAGCCCGGCTTCGGCTGTCCCACTCCAATCGGCGAATGCCGGCGATGCCGACAACAACCCAATCCCCATCAGCCACACGTGTCGTTTCATGCTTTCTCCTCAGATGGACGTCGGCGAAGCGTGAAGGAAGCCTCAAATGAAAGCCACCCCCGAATTACCAGTGCACGATTCGGAAATTCGGGATTGAGCAGTCATGCCTTTCGCTTCACCGTGGCTTTCGCTTCACCGTGCGCTCGATCAAATCCAAGAGGAATCGGGTCACGACAGCGTCTTCGAGTCGATGTGCTTTCCGTTCATTCGGAGTCTTCGTACCACCCTCTCCTGGAAGCCCTCAACACCTCGATAATCCATGCCAGATTGGGTCGCTACTTGATGTTGCCTATTGGCAACATTTTCTGCCGATTCGACCTACCCACGGGAACACACACTGGCGTCTTGCGTTCGTAATGCTTACGATTGCCCATTATGTTTCGTTGCTTATTCGCAACGATTGATGGTTTTTGAATTTCCCAACAACGAAGGAGATTGAGAATGGATCGCCCCCTCAGATCGGCCATTGCGGCCGTGCTCGCCACAGCGGTGAGCGCCGGCGCTTTTGCAGGTCAAGACATCGGTGACGTGTACGTCGTTCCTCAAGCCGGCTATGTCTGGCTCGACAACGACCGCGGCGCTGAAGATGACACCTTCCTCGGCATCGCGATCGGCCGGCACTTCCATAAGGCTTTCAGCCTGGAGTTCGGCGTGACTTCAGGTTCGTTCGATCTGGGGTCGAGCCGCGATCTCGACTTGCGCAGCTACTCCCTCGATGTGTTGCACATCGCCGCGCGCGAAGCCGTCGTTTCGCCCTACGTCACCTGGGGTGTGGGCATGCTGCGCAACGCGCCGCAGGGCGGCGACAGGGATAACTACAGAATGGCGCAAGCCGGCGTCGGCCTGTTCATCAATATTGCCGAGAAAGCCAACGGTGCGACGAAATTCGCGCTGCGTCCCGAAGTGAAAGCTCGTTGGGCATTCCCGAAGAGCAACGATCCTCAGGACAAGTATCTCGACTATTACGCCGGCCTCGGCTTCCAGTTTGCGTTCGGCGATGCACGGCTGGAGCCTGCATCCGCTCCGGTTGCGGAACCACCGCCCCCTCCCCCGCCACCGCCGGCTACGCCCGAGCCGCCGCGCGATTACGCCGGCGATGGCGTAATAGATACCCGCGACAAGTGCCCGGATACGCCGCGCGGCGTCGCCGTGGATACGGATGGCTGCCCGCGGCGCGGTACCGCGACGTTGCAAGGTGTGACGTTCGAATTCAATTCGGCGAACCTCACCGCACAGTCCCGTCCGGTGCTCGACGAAGTCGCAGCGGATCTGAAGCGCTACCCGCGCCTGAAGGTCGAGCTGCAAGGTCACACGGATAGCGTTGGCGCCGATGCTTACAACATGAAGCTGTCGGCCGATCGCGCGAACTCGGTGCGTGCGTACCTCATCCAGCAGGGCGTGTCGGAAGCGCAGTTGACCGCGCGCGGCTACGGCGAGACTCAACCGGTCGCCGACAATCGCACTGACGAAGGTCGTGCACAGAATCGCCGCGTGGTGATGAACGTGCTCGATAATCCTGGCGATGTCGACGTGACCGTGCAGCCTCCTGCACAGTGATGACAGTCGCCCGCCCGCAATAAGCGGACGGCGGATAGCCAGAATGCCCTCCCCCGCAGTAGCGGGGGAGGGCGCGTGTTTGGTTGCCCCTTGAAGCTACCTCGTTCCTTTTATTCCCAAGAGACGCTGACGATTGCGCGTGAGCTGATCGGGATGCATCTCGTGCATCGCGGGCCGATGGGTTTGCAGGTGGGACGGATCGTCGAGACGGAGGCGTACAAGGGGCCGCAGGATCTGGCGGCTCATTCATCCCGTGGACTAACCGCGCGAACCGAGGTGATGTTCGGGCCGGGCGGTCATGCGTACGTGTATTTCATCTACGGTGTCTGGCATTGCTTGAACGTCGTGACCGCAGATCATGGCGTGCCTCACGCGGTGCTCCTGCGAGGGCTGGAGCCGGTGTCCGGCATCGACGCGGCGACCCATGGACCGGGATTGCTGTGCCGGGCCCTACATATAGATAAGCGTCTGAACGGCGCAGACCTGACGCGAAACCTGCTCTGGATCGAAAAACCCGCGGACTATCGTAAGCCCAGGATCCAACGCGCGACCCGCATCGGTGTGGACTATGCGGGCGACTGGGCCAAGAAGCCCTGGCGGTTCTTTGATCGGGATTCGCCGTACGTATCGACGGTGAGCGCGAGCGCTCGCAAGCGAGCGCTCGCACGGTCAGCCGGCCCGCCGACCCTTCGGCAAGCTGACCGGAAAAGGGTCGGTTGAGTCGTTACGCTTACGCATTCTGATCCGCACTCTGCGCAGTAGGCGCCGCACACTGCGCTATCATTCGCCCCCTCCTGCTGGTCACCTTGCCAGCTTGCCACTCGCCAGCCGGCCAGATCGATGCTTCCCGCCCGCGACCTCTTCTCCTACCGCAAGTATTGGGCGTCCCGATTCGGGACCTCGCCCTTCTTGCCCATGTCGCGCGAAGATATGGATGCGCTCGGATGGGACAGCTGCGACATCATC
>JRYE01011481.1_pt1 | contig 13572 bp, 10 predicted proteins | sample 235321 | NCBI WGS metagenome assembly JRYE01 (sample SAMN03074214, study PRJNA261473) | activated sludge metagenome | biome: Common Effluent Treatment Plant; feature: Wastewater; material: Activated sludge; isolation source: activated biomass in a lab-scale reactor treating industrial wastewater at... | reverse complement strand
GGCGCGGATGGCGTCGAAGGCGATCTGCAACTTGCGATAGTCGAAGGTGCGATCGAAGCTGGCGATCACGGCGTCGATTGTCGCGGCATCGATCGACACTGTGTCGACATCTCCTTCGCCTCCCACGATTTCAAATCCGGCCTCGGCCAGTTCCCGGCGCAGCGGTTCCTCACCGACGACGAAGAGGCGCGCGCCCGGCATGTGCCGGTTCAGAAAATCGGCCATGACCATCGACGAGTTGATTACGTCCTCCGGTGGGGTGGGCAGGCCCAGTTCGGTTAGCCGTTCGGCGTAGACCTCGCGGGGTTGGGTGGGGTTGTTGGAGAGGAAGACGGTGCGGCGGCCGAGTTGGCGCAGGCGTCCGATGGTTTCGCCGACCGTGGGCAGCAGGGCGTCGCCGAGATAGCACGTGCCGTCGAGATCGAAGATGTAGGCGTCATAGAGCCTGGCGGGCGTGAGGTGTTCCGTCATGGCGATCGTTTGAATCACGGCGTACGGCGGTTAGATTGATCGAGGCTTCATCGAGGCGGCTCGCCCACGGGCCGAATCTTGCCGCCCGCCAGATGTTTGGCGGCGATGTAGCCGAACGTCATCGACGGGCCGATGGTGCTACCCGCGCCGGGGTAGGTATTGCCCATGACGGCGGCCGAGTTGTTGCCGGTCACATAGAGGCCCGCGATGACGGATCCGTCTTCGCGCAGGACGCGGGCGTGCTCGTCCATCACCAGCCCACCCTTCGTGCCCAGGTCGCCGGGCACCATCTGCACCGCATAGAACGGCGGCTCTTCGATGGGCGCGAGGCAGGGGTTGGGTTTCACCGTCGGGTCGCCGTAATAGCGGTCGTAGGCGCTGTCGCCGCGATGGTAATCCTCGTCCACGCCGGCGCGAGCGAACCGGTTGAAGCGCTCGACCGTCTCTCTCAGGTTGGCCGGATCGAGGCCGCATTGCTCGGCCAACGCTTCCAGCGTGTCGCCGCGCTTGAAGTAGCCGCTCTCGAAGTAGGCTTTGGGGATCGGCTGCATGGGGAACAGCGTGCCGAAGATGTATTTTCGGCGAAAGCGGCTGTCCATAATGAAGGTGGCGGGGATGTGGGAGGTCTCCGCGGTGTGTTTCTCGTACATGGCGTGGACGACCTCGACATAGGAGGCGGCCTCGTTAGTGAACCGCCGACCGTCGGCGTTGACGATGATCGCGCCGGGGTAGGAACGCTCGCCGACGTGGAACATCACCGGCGCATTGGGCGGCATACTCGACGGTCCCCACCAGGCGTCGTCCATCAGGTCGATCTTCGCCCCCAGTTTCATGCCCAGCTGGATCGCGTCGCCGGTGTTGGTCGGGTTGGCGGAACTCCAGGTGTGGTCGACGGGCGCTTTCTGATATTGCTCGCGCATCGCCTGATTATGGGCAAAGCCACCCGCAGCCAGGATTACACCCTTGCGGGCATGGATCGACTGCGGCCGGCCGTCTCTCTCGACAACGATGCCCGTGACGGCGTCGTCCTCGACGATCAGGTCTTTCAGCGGCGCGTTCAGCCAGAGGGGCACGTTCTCATCCTTGAGCGACAGGCGCAGCCGGGCGATCAACGCCTGTCCCAGGGCCAGCAGTCGGACGCCGGTCAGCATATTGACCACCGTGCGCGCGCCTACCTTGAGGGCGACCCGCTTGCCGGCCCAGGTGGAGGTGATCATGCCCAGCTTGTTGTATTCGCTCGCGGTGAAGGCCAGCCCGGCCGGAACTTCGATGCTCATGGGGCGCAGTTGAGCCAGATCGTCGCCCAGCTTGTTGCCGTCGAAAGGCGAGCCTTCGATCGCCCGGCCGTCAGCCATGCCGCCCGGCCGCTCGGGGTAGTAATCGGCATATCCGACCGAGCGATGGAAGCGGACCTGTGAATTGGCAGCCAGATATTTCACCATTTCCGGCGCGTTGATCAGATAGGCGTCCTGCAAGGATTGGGGCGTGCGGTCTCCGACGGTATGTTGCAGATAGGTGCGCGCCTTGTCGAGCGAGTCGTCGAGACCGTCACGCTGCAGCAGATAGTTGTTGGGAATCCACAGCCCGCCGCCGGACAGGGCGGTCGAGCCGCCGTAGTATTCCGACTTTTCGACCATCAGGACATCCAGCCCGGCTTGTTTGGCCACCAGCGCGGCCGTCATCCCGCCACCGCCGCTGCCGACGACGACGACATCGGTTGTGTGATCCCAATTTGTCATGGCTCTCTCCTTTCGGCCTATGTTATCCGGTTGTGGGGCGGCCGCAAGCGGGCGATCATGGGCCAATTCATACCAAACAAAAAGGCCAACCCTTTCGGATTGGCCTTTCACGGCTATGGGTACGGGAGCGACGGGGATCGAACCCGCGATCTTCGGCTTGACAGGCCGACGTGTTAACCGCTACACCACGCCCCCATGCGTGAGACCGGATATTACCAGATGCGATCGGGAATGTCAATGAACTGATCTGTGGATATTGCCGATTCAAATGTTCTCAAAATCCCCATTGACAGCCTTGTCAGCCTGTGATAAAGTTGCAGTGTCAACTTGTATCCGTTCGGACATGGGGGCATGAGCGATAAAGTGCGTCTGTATGATTTAATCAAGGAGTCATTCCTGCTGCTTGATTTCGGAGATCGCCAGTTTCTGGAGCAATTTGCGCTCACCGTACCCCGCTACTACGCTCTGGCCCACATTGCCAATGAGCCCGGCATCTCACCCAGTTCTTTAAGCCAACGCATGTTCTGCGACAAAAGCAATATCACTCGCCTGGTGCAGGGATTGCAAAACGACGGGCTGGTAGAGCGACAGCCGCATGAACGTGATGGCCGTGCCCAACGACTCTTTTTGACGGAGCCGGGGGCGGCCCTCCATGAGCGCGTCGAGCAAGCCCATCGCGGCTACATCGAGCTGCGGCTGACGGCGCTGGAAAACGGCATGGCCGAACGGTTCACCGACACGCTCGTCCATCTCAACCGGTCGCTGACGGAAGAGTTGAACAGCCCTTCGGCCGCGATTCTTATTTAACATGAAATTGGATATACTCCCGCCAGGCAAACACTGGGCGGGATTTTATGGAGGTGGTGCATCTCATCGCAGATACTGCCGTTTTGAACCATCCTGATTAATTTGTTTGCCATATCGCCATCTCGGCGATTGTTGTAAAACCAAAATGTAGAGGAGAATGATGAAAAATTCCAAGCGATATCTGTTAGTGGTCCTGCTGCTGCTCGGCGCCATTGCGCTGGTGGCTTGCGGCGGTGGCCAGACTGCGGCCCCGACGGAAGTTCCCGTGGCCGCTCCGACCGAAGCTCCGGCCCCGGCCCCGACCGATGAGCCGGCCCCTGCTCCGACCGAGGCCCCGGCCGAACCGACCGAAGCTCCGGTTGTTGAAGCGCCAACCCTGGCCAGCGACACCAGCAAGACGATGCTCGAGCTGTTGGCAACCGATCCGAACTTCAGCAAGTTCGTCGAAGCCATGAACGCGGCCGGCATCGCCGATCCTGCGGCCGATTCCCCGCAGACCTGGTTTGTGCCCACCAATGCCGCCTTTGATGCTGCCGACCAGAACATCGTGGGAGGCTTCATGGCCAGCCTGCTGCCCTATCACGCCATCAATGGCGCTCTGAAGGCTGCTGACATCACCGGCGACGAAGACGGACGTATCGATACCGTGGCCGGCGAGCCGTTGCAGGTTGCCGACATCTCCATCTCCACCCCCGACGTTGAGGCCTCCAATGGCGTCATCCAGGTTGTGGACACCGTCCTCGTCCCGCCGACCGTGGTCAACACGCTCCGCGCGCAGGAACTGGCCGCGGCCGGTACCCCCGTCATCCGCATCTGGGCCGACAACACCCGCAAGCCCGCCCTGGAGCAGGTCGAGGCTTCGTTTGAGGAAGAGTATGGCGTCGAGCTGCTCATCGAGCAGGTCGGCTTCGGCGACATCCGTTCCAACTTCCTCATCGCCGGCCCGGCCGGCGAAGGCCCGGACATCATCGTCGGCGCCCATGACTGGCTCGGCGAGCTGGTCACCAGTGGCCTCCTGTCCCCCATCGATCTGGGCGATCTGACCGATTCGTTCACCCCGGCCTCCATCAGCGCCTTCAGCTATGACGGCGAGACCTACGGCCTGCCGAACGCGACCGAGAACGTGGCCTTCTTCATCAACACCGACCTGGTGCCCGAGTGCCCGGCGACGTGGACCGAGGTTCATGACATCTCGGCCGAACTGCACGCGGCCGATGCCACCAAGTACGGCTTCGTCCGTATGGAAGGCGACCCGTATCACTTCTATCCGATCCAGACCGCTTTTGGTGGCTACGTCTTCGGCCGCACCGAAGCGGGCGCCTACGACCCGACCAACGTCGGCGTTGGCGACCCCGGCTCCATCGCTGCCGCGAAGTGGTTCGAGACGATGGTGAAAGAAGGATTGCAGCCGCCGGCCGTCACCTGGGACATCCAGCACGAGATGTTCGAGGCCGGCACCTCGGCCATGCAGATCACCGGCCCATGGGCAACCCAGCGCACCGTCGATTCGGGCATCCCGTTCAAGATCTGCAACATCCCCGCCGAGACGGTTGATGGCAAGCCCTTCCTGGGCGCCCAGGGTTTCATGGTCAGCGCTTTCAGCAAGGACCCGCTCCTGGCCCAGATCTTCCTGACCGAGTTCGTGGCCACGCCGGAAGTCATGCAGGCTTTCTATGACACCGACCCGCGTCCGTCCGCTTTCGTGCCGGTGCTGGAGAAACTGGATGACGAGTACATCCAGGCCTTCGGCCAGGCCGGTGTGAACGCCGACCCGATGCCGGCCATCCCCGAAATGTCCTCCGTCTGGGAGGCGTGGGGTAACGCTATCGTCCTGGTCGCCCAAGGGGCCGACACGGCCGAGAACGCTTTCACGACCGCGCAGCAGCAAATCATCACCGCACTCGGTCAATAATCCAGTCAGACTTGACGGCGGTCTCACCCATTGGGCGAGACCGCCGTCAACGTATATACTAGGCTTCGCCGCCCACTCGTGGTCGATCAGACCCGGTGGGTGGCGAGCTTATGGCGACATCGGCCTCCCGCCCGGGGAGGCGTGAAGGGTTTACAATCAGGCTGCGGGACGGGAACCCGTGGCCAGGAGGAAATCTATGTCCGCTATCGAGGTTCGACCCGATAAGCCCCCGAATGACCGACCCGAAAGGTCGTTGACGACGGGCGGGACCCTTCTGCGACTTCTTGGCCTTGTTATCTTCACCGCGTTCTCCCTGTTATTCATCTACCTGCTTCTGTCCGATGGGTTTTGGCCGTTAGCCATCGTCATCGGAATCATCACCGTCGGCATCAACTATATTTTTCTCAGCCCTGGCGCCTATCCCATGCGCTGGATGTCTCCGGGGTTGGCGTTCATGATGCTGATTTCCGTCTATCCCATCGCCTACACCATCTACATCTCCTTCACCAATTACGGCACGGGACATCTTCTGCCCAAGTCACAGGTTATCCAGAGCCTGGAGGCGCGGACTTTTCTGCCTGAAGAGAGCGGGGTATTGAACTACACCGTGTTCCGTAATAACGATACGGGGGAGTACGCGCTATGGCTCGTCGGTCCGGAGGGCAGAACCTTCTTCGCCACCATCGGGGAGGAGTTCACTGCCGAGGAGATTAAGGCTGGCGCTCTGAATGAGGATGGCGTACCGACCAGTATACCCGGATGGACGGCGCTTACGCGGGCTGAGACGGTGCGTAATGTCACGGCCATCAGCCAGTTCTCGTTCGGCCGCGAGGAGACGGCGGTGCAGCTGACAGGCCGGTTGGGGCAGGCAGCCCAGCTTCAGCCGCGTTTTGTCTACGATCCCGCGACCGACAGCATCACGGATATGCGCGACAACATCGTCTACACCGCCGATATGACGACCGGCTTCTTCACTGCCCCGGACGGCACCACCCTCAACCCCGGCTTCCAGGTCACTGTCGGTCTGAAGAACTACCGCCAATTCCTGACCGACCCGACCTATCGCGGGCCGCTCCTGCTGATCTTCGCCTGGACGGTGGCTTTCGCCTTGCTGAGCGTGCTCCTGTCCTTCTCGCTGGGACTGATGATCGCCATAGTCTTCGGTCGCACCATGCCGGGGCAGAAAATCATCAAGTCGCTGCTCATCATTCCCTTTGCCGTGCCCCAGGTCATCACCTTGCTGGTTTGGCGCGGCATGATGAACCCGTTGCAGGGCATCGTGCCCAACACGCTCCAGGCTATATTCAATCAGCCCGTGGGCTGGCCGCCATTCTTCGCCGACCCGGTTTGGGTCAAGGTGGCGCTGATTATCATCAATGTCTGGTTGGCCTATCCCTACTTCATGCTGATCAGCAGCGGCGCGTTGCAGGCCATCCCGACCGACATGTACGAGGCGGCCGATATCGATGGAGCCAGCGCGTGGCAGCAGTTCCGTGCCCTGACTCTGCCGCTGCTGCTGGTGTCGGTTGGCCCGTTGTTGATCTCGTCTTTCACCGTCAACTTCAACAGCTTCAACGTCATCTACCTGTTCAACAGCGGCGGGCCGCCCATGGTCGGCACGGCAACGGCCGCCGGGCACTCCGACATTCTGATCAGCTACGTCTTTAAGCTGGCCTTCGGCTCATCGACTCAGCAGCTCGGTTACGCGGCGGCCATCACCTTTATTATCTTCCTGCTGATGATCTTTGTGACGTTGTTCCAATTCAAGCGCATGGGCACCTGGGAGGAGGTAGGAAACGCATGACCTCGACAGTCGATACCGCAGGCCGTTCTGCGGCCAAAACTGCCCCCGATTGGCGGCATAGCAAGAAAGCGCGTTTTCGCATAACGTTGTTTTTCAAGTACATCATCGCGGCCATCGTCGTGTTCTTCTCGCTCTTTCCCATCCTCTGGACGATATCCGCCTCGGTCAACCCGACGAGCAGCGTCTCGGGGCAGAAATTGATCCCTACCCCGGCCACGCTGGAACATTATCGCACCATTCTGAACCAGGACTTTTGGCTGTGGATGTGGAACTCGTTCAAGATCGCGGCTATCTCGTCCCTCCTGGTGGGGCTTATCACCCTGATGTCGGCCTACGCGTTCTCGCGTTTCCGCTGGGCCAGCCGCGGCAAGCTATTGCTGCTCATCCTGCTGATCCAGGTCTTCCCGGCCATCCTGGCTATGGTCGCCCTGTTCTCCATCCTGCAGCAGATCGGCACCTATATCCCGTTTCTGGGCCTGAACACCCACGGGGGGCTGATCCTGATCTACATGGGCGGGGCCATGGGCATCAACGTCTGGCTGATGAAGGGCTTCTTCGACTCCGTCCCGCGCGAGATCGACGAGTCGGGCAAGGTCGATGGGGCGTCGGATTGGCAGATCTTCTGGCAACTGTTGTTCCCGCTGGTGCGGCCGATCCTGGTTGTGTCGATGATCCTGACCTTCTTCGGCACATACAGCGACTACCTGATGCCGCGGGTCATGATCACGTCCGCCAGCAAGTATACCTTGATGCTGGGTCTGTATAACTTCATCGGCGACAACTACTCCCAGGACTGGGGGCCGTTCGCCGCCGGCGCGGTTCTCGGCGCTATCCCGATGGTGGCGGTGTATCTGCTCTTGCAGGACTACATCGTCGGCGGCCTGACGGCCGGGTCGGTGAAGGGATAAATTGATCCCGGGAATCGGGTCGCTCGGAAGCAGCCCGGTTTCCAAAAGTCTGAATAAAGGGGGTATATCATCATATACCCCTTTTTCTTTAATTCGAGGAAGTCTATGCGCGCATATCGCTTCATACTATTGATGATTCTGCTGGTAACCATCGTCGCCTGCCGCCAGGAGCCGGCGGCCGTGCCGACGCAAGCCCCGGCCGAGGCTACTTTGCCGACAGCCGAGCCGACGACCGCCCCAACCGTGGCTCCGACGGCCACCGTCCCGCCCCAACCTACGGCCGCGCCGACAGCGGTGCCGCTGGCCGACCTGTGTGTGGAGCCGATCTATCTGGCGATCATCTGGCACCAGCACCAGCCGGTCTATTTCCAGGACCCGGAGACGGGCGTCTTCGCCAAACCCTGGGTCCGCCTGCATGCCACCAAGGATTACGTCGATATGGCCGCCACCTTGCGGGAATATCCCGATGTCAAGGCCACATTCAACCTGACGCCCAGCCTCATTCGTCAGCTGGACGCGCTGAGCGCCGGGGCGACGGATCTCTATTGGGAACATACGATCATCCCGGCCGAGGCTCTGGACGACGCGCAAAAACAGTTCATCCTCGACCATTTCTTCGACACCAACCGCAAGATCGTCGCCCGCTTCCCGCGCTATCAGGAGTTGCTGGAGTTGCGCGACGGCAGTAGCGACGCGCTGAGCGTCTACTCGGTCGATGATTTCCGCGATCTGCAACTGTTGTTCAACCTGGCCTGGACCGATCCCGATTGGCTTGCCCAGGAACCGCTGGCCACGCTGGTTGAGCAGGGATCGGGCTTCAGCGAGGAGGATAAGCAGATCGTCCTTGATGAGCATCTGCGCCTGATCAATGAGGTCATTCCCATCCATCGCGAGATGCAGGAAGACGGGCAGATCGAAGTCACCATGACGCCGTTCGCCCATCCCATCCTGCCGCTGCTGGTCGATACCGATCTGGCCTTGCGCGCNNCACCCGCGACGGGAATGAAGTCGTCGTCGAGGCGGATCAGCTCTACCAACCCTACGTGGTGCAGGGGCGGAACGGCGGGCCGGTGGCCATGCTCTTCCGCGATCTGATCATCTCCGACAAGGTGGGCTTCACCTATTCAGGCGTGTCGGGCACGGCCGCGGCCGAAGACTTCATCGACCGCATCCACAACATCTGTGGCCGCCTGCAAAGCCCCAACGCCGAGGGCGAGATACCAGCCGGGCCACATCTGGTCTCGGTCATCCTGGACGGCGAGAACGCCTGGGAACATTACGACAATGACGGCAAGGAGTTCCTGCACGAGCTGTACCGGCGGTTGAGCGAGGATCCCCGCATCATCACCGTCACGCCGAGCGAATATCTGGCGCTCGACGACGATCTTCCGCGCATCCACAATCTGTGGGCCGGATCATGGATCAACAGCGACTTTTCGACCTGGATTGGCGAGGAAGAAGAAAATCGCGCCTGGGATCTGCTGCGCGAGACGCGCATCTACTTGCAGACTTATGTCACCGGCCGGAATCGCGATACGGTCACGCCCGAGGCTCTGGAAGAAGCCTTCACGCTGATGTATATTGCCGAAGGCTCCGACTGGTTCTGGTGGTATGGAGCCGACCAGAGTTCGGGCGACGACGGTTCGTTCGATCAGCAGTTCCGTAACACGCTGAAGGCCGTCTATCAGACGCTGGGCGCGGAACCGCCGCGCATACTCGACGTACCCATCATCCCCGAAACGCCGGCTGCGGCCGAGCGCGCTCCCACCGGCCTGATGACCCCCGTCGTCGACGGCGTTGCCGGTGATGGCGAATGGGATGCCGCTGGATTATACGCGGCCGAAGGGGGCGTGATGGCCACCGGCGCGCCGCCATTCAGCGAGCTGGCCTATGGCTTCGACGCCCGGAACCTGTATCTGAAAATCACCCTCGATCCTGAATACAAATTGCCCACGGGCCAGGGTCTGCTCAGTCTCTATCTGGGCACGCCGGCCGGCGGCCCGTTGAACGCCTTCTCGCAAACCGGGGACCTGCTTGGCTTTGGCAGCAACAGGCTGCTGGTATTGAAATTCAGCGGTGGCGTGCTGGGCAACGCGACCGGCTATGTGGCTGCGGAGGATGGTTGGACGCTCGTGGCTACCGGCCCGGCGACGGACGGCCGCGCCGCTCTCGATTTCCCCGAAGAGGTGTCGGCGGGCATGGCTGTGGGGGAGGGCGGGCCGGTCGAGATCGCCGTCCCGCTGGCCTGGCTGGGTAACGCCGACGTCGGCGCGAGGCTGATGCTGCGCGCGCTCTTCAGCGAGGTTGTCAGCGGGGAGACGGCGGTCATTGACCGGATGCCGTCATCCGGCCCCGCTGTTATGGTCGTCCCCGATCTGGGCACGACGATCCCCGTGCTCGAGGTGAGCGACCCCGTGGGCGACGACACTGGTCCCGGGACCTACACCTATCCGCTCGATCCCGTCTTCAAGCCGGGCAATTTCGACATCGCGAACTTCCAGGTGGGCACGGACGAGCAGAATATCGTCTTCCGGTTCACCATGATGGGACCGATAGATAACGCCTGGGACAGCCCTAACGGGGTCTCGTTGCAGACCTTCGATATCTACATCGATCAGGACGGCAGTGACTCAGGCGGGCGAGCGTTTTTGCCTGGCCGGAATCTGGCCGCGGCCGCGGGCATCGGCTGGGAGTATGCCATCACGGTGGAAGGCTGGGAGTCAAAGATCTTCACACCGGGCGACGAAGGCCCCAAGGAGATCGCCGGCCCGGCCGACTTCCAGGTCATCGCCGACGCCGGGCAGCAGAAGGTCACCATTCGCGTGCCCAAATCGATCCTGGGCGATACGCCGGAAACGTGGCGCTATGCGGCGATGGTGATGAGCCAGGAGGGGTTCCCTAGCGGGGGCGTGCTGCGCATCCGTGACGTGAGCCCCAAGGCTGAGCAATGGCGCATCGGTGGCGCGCCCGCCGGCAGCACCAACCACACCCGCGTGATCGACCTCGTCTGGCCGGAAGCCGGGCAGCAGGAGGCATGGCTGAGCGCTCTAACGCCTTCGACCACGCCGCAAGGCAGCCTGACGGCCGATGAGTTCGCCACAGTCGATTTCCTGACGCCGGGACCGTAACACGATCGTCAGCCTCATGTGACGGGCGCTGCTGAAAGTGCCCGTCACATGAGGGCAATACCTGTCCCTGCCGCATGGCTCCATCTTCGCTATAATTAACGTGGCTCAACAAAGACGATCGAATGCCGAGGTGACCTATGGATACGGCCGAACTGCACACTGAAACCCGCATGTCGCCATTGGAGCGGCTGATCAAGCTATATGAATCCGGGCAAGCCAGTGAATTCCTGGATCACGTGGTGTTTAAGGCTCTCGCAAAAGAGGCGGCCGACACGCAAGTAGCGATCAACCGGCTCGATGTTGATATTGCAAACTACGAAGCTCAATACGAGATGTCTTCCAATGACTTTATCCGCCGGTTTAAGGCAGGTGAATTAGGCGACGGAATGGACTTCATCGAATGGTGGTCGCTCTTGATGATGCGTGATGATCTGATAGAGCGCTTGCAGGCCTTGACCGGAGTGGAATGAAGCCGGAGGAGTACCTCAACACTATAAAGTATCGGCTGACTCAGGACAAAACAGTTTCTAATTACCAGTTTATCCGTGAGCAATTCACAGCACGAAATGCTCAGTTTCGGGTCCGAGTTAGTCTTTCGGACAACAGCAGGCTAGAGTTTTCGGAGTTCGTCCGTTTAAACAGCCAGAACGAATTGGAAATTATTGCCTACAGTTACCACTGGATGGATTCCGATAATCAATTAAGAGTGCGCTGGGATAACGCCGAACACTACCCCGATCTGCCCAACTTCCCCCACCACCTGCATGACGGCGATGAAAAGAATGTCGTTCCGGGGGAGCCGATGAACATCTCCCGAGTGCTCGATCTGATTGCCGAGCGGCTGGAAAAATAAAGACAAGCGCCGCGTCGGATCAATACGACCGGCAAAGAAGAACCAACCATGACCCCAGAAACCCTGTTCGGCCGAATGGCCTACATCGATAAACGCGCCGAATTAGCGCAACAGGCCTTGCAGGGCGTCCGGCACCAACGTCGCCTGTCGCCCGGCTCGCCCCGCGCTGGGGAGCGACCGGTCGCCGGCGTCACTATCGGCCCCGATCTGCCTGTAGACGAGGTCGTCTGCCTGGTGACGGAGCCGGAAGCGGCCGTCATCCCCATGCGGCGGGTGAAGACGGAGTGGAGCCTGCTGCTGTGGAACTACTTTGAGGTTTGGGAGGCTGAGCTGCCCGCCCATCCGGCCGGCACGCTGGTGCGCTATCAAATTCGCGCCCACGATGTCGATAGCGGCGAGATCTATTGGGCTGACGAAGGCGCCGAGTACTCCTATGTCGTGGGCGATTCCGGCCCGCCCGCCTGGGCGCTCCCGGCGATTATCTATCAGGTNNGCTCAACCCGTTCTTCCCCGATGAAACCCATCACGGCTATCACGCCACCGACTATTTCGCCGTCAACCCCCGATTGGGGACGATGGACGACATACGCGAGTTGGTGGACAAGAGCCACGAGCGAGGCATACGGCTGTTGCTGGATTTCGTGGGCAATCACTGGGGCCGAGGGCACGCCACTTTTCAGGAGGCGAAGGCCAATCGCGCCAGCCCCTACCATCACTGGTATTACTGGAAGCGATGGCCCGACGAGTACGTCGCCTATTTCGACCTGCCCGAGCTGCCCAAGCTCAATGTCGATAATCCGGCAGTGCGCGATCATCTGTTGCGTAGCGTCGGCTTTTGGCTCGGCGATGTCGGCTTCGACGGCTTGCGACTGGATCATGCCGACGGGCCGTCGTTCGACTTTTGGACCGACGTGCGGGTGGTCGCCCGCAGCATCCGGCCCGATGCCTGGATGTTCGGCGAATTGACGCGCTCACCCGATGAGCATCCCCGCTATGCGGGACTTTTCGACGGCGCGCTCGACTTCCTGCTATGCCAGGCCCTGCGCAATACTTTCGCCCACGGCACGATGAGTCTGGCCGGATTCGATGCGCTCCTCAATCGCCACGAAGCCTGGTTTCCGAAGCAATCCGTGTTCAGCCGCCCCAGCTTTCTGGATAACCACGACATGGATCGCTTTCTCTATCGGGCGGGGGGCGACAAGCGGAAGCTTAAAATGGCGGCGCTGGTGCAGTTCACACTTGGCGGCGCGCCCATCGTCTACAATGGAACCGAGGTGGGGGTGTCGCAAGGACGTGGCATCCATGACCCAGGCAGCCAGGGGATGGAGGAGTGCCGCCGGCCGATGTTGTGGGGCGAGGAGCAGGACGCGGATTTAAGCTCGACCTTCTGGCATCTGAGCCACCTGCGCCGACGGCACCCGGCGCTGTGGCGCGGCCGTCGCCGGACACTGCACCTGGACTCGGCCGCCAAGACCTATGCCTATGCGCGGGAGGATGGCGGCGACGTGGTGATCGTGGGGCTGAACATGAGCGATGAGCCGCAAACCTTCGCTGTGCCATATGTCGCGGGCGCCACTAAGGTGACGTTCCAATTGCCGGCAATGAGCGGCGATGTGGCCGTGCTCTGATCGCCGCGACGGACGGAGATCGGTCGCGAGCTAACCGGATGATCCAACACCGGCGACTTGACTCAGACCACGCGATCGGCCGCCTGTGGATGGCGGTCGGCGTCATTTTGCTCAGCTTCTTCCTGCGCGTTCATCGCATCGGCGAGCAGCGCGTGTGGTGGGATGAAGGCTGGTCGGTCTGGGTGTCCCGTTTCTCCGCGGCCGACATCTTGCGCCAGACCGGCAACGATGTCCACCCTCCCCTGTATTTCGAATTGTTGCATCTGTGGCGACTGCTGAGCGGCGACGGTGAAGCCGGCTTGCGGTTGCTCTCCGCTTTGCT
>JRYE01007062.1_pt1 | contig 13610 bp, 12 predicted proteins | sample 235321 | NCBI WGS metagenome assembly JRYE01 (sample SAMN03074214, study PRJNA261473) | activated sludge metagenome | biome: Common Effluent Treatment Plant; feature: Wastewater; material: Activated sludge; isolation source: activated biomass in a lab-scale reactor treating industrial wastewater at... | reverse complement strand
GACAAGGCTGGTTACATGGCCGGCGTGCTGGCCGCGTCGCTGAGCCAGAGCGGCACCATCGCCTCCGTGCTGGGCACCAACCTGGTCCCGCCGGTCGTGGCCTTCAACGAAGGCTATCTGACCGGTGCGCGTTCGGTTAACCCCGACATCAACATCATCGCCACCTACCATCCCGGTGGTCTGGATGTGGCCTTCACCGACCCCGAGTGGGGCGCGACGACGGCCCAGCAGGCTATCGACCAGGGCGCGGACGTTGTGTTCGGCGCGGGCGGCAAGACGGGCAACGGCGCCCTGATCCAGGCCGCCGGCAATGAAGGCGTCTGGTGCATCGGTGTGGACAGCGACCAGTGGGGCACTGTTCCCGAGGCCCATGCCTGCCTGGTTTCGAGCGCGATGAAGCTCATCACCCCCGGAGTTGTCGACCTGGCCACGATGTCGGTTAACGGCGAATTCCCCGGCGGCAACTTCTTCGGCGCCGTGGGTCTCGCTCCGTTCCACGATCATGAGGCTGCGGTCTCGCAAGAGATCAAGGACCTGCTGGAAAAGACCAACGCCGGTCTGCTGGATGGCTCGATCAGCACCGGTTACAACCCCGGCGGCTAATCTGACAAGAGGCATGAACAGAGGCAGGTTTGACTATCCGCTTCTTCAACCTCATTGCTAGATGAAATAGAAATGTGCGACGTGTCGGGATTCGGCACGTCGCACATTGTTTATAGGAGGTGGTTATGGCGACGGCCCCCACACCGACCAACACGGATAACCGGACGGCAATGACCTTGCGACACATTTGGCGAAGTATCAGCGTGCCGCTGGTTGCCGTTATTCTGGGTTTGATTATCGGAGCAATTTTACTAATCGTATCCGGGGTGAACCCGATTGTGGCCTATGGCGCCCTTGTCAAGGGAGCTTTCGGCTCGCCTGCCGCCATCCAAAGGACTCTGGAAAAAGCGACGCCATTGGTATTCAGCGGTCTGGCCGTCGCTTTTGCCTTCAAGGGCGGCCTCTTCAATATCGGCGCGCAAGGGCAATTGCTCGTCGGCGCGGTCGTCGCCGCCTACGTGGGCTTCGCCGTCGAGGGGTTGCCGGCCATCATTCACGCGCCACTGGCCCTGTTGGCCGGTGGGCTGGCCGGCGCGCTCTACGGTTTTATTCCCGGCGCGCTGAAGACCTACACCGGCGCGCATGAGGTCATCGTGACCATCATGCTGAACTACGTGGCCATTAACCTCACCGACTTCCTGGCCGATGGCCCCTGGAAAGATCCGTCGCCGACCAACATCGTGGCCCGCACCGCCAAAATATTACCTTCGGCCAAGTTACCTACTTGGGAAAGTGTACCATCGGGTTTCATTCTGGCGGTGATCACCGCCGCCATCGTCTGGTGGCTACTCTATCGAACCACCCTCGGTTATGAGATTCGCACGGTGGGGCTTAACTCCAGCGCCGCGCAATATGCCGGAATCCGGGTCGCCAAGATCGTCATCCTGTCCATGATGATCAGCGGTTTGCTGGCCGGCTTGGGCGGCGCCGTCGAGACACAGGGCATCAACGGCCGATTCCAGCCCGGATTTAACACCGGCCTCGGGTTTGACGGCATCACCGTCGCCCTGCTGGGCAAGACCAGCCCCTTCGGCGCGATTCCCGCCGCGCTATTGCTGGGCGCCATGCGCGCCGGATCGAGCCAAATGCAGTTCAGCGCGGGGGTGGCAACCGAAATCACCGATGTCATCACCGCCGTCATCCTGTTCTTCGTCACCGCCGACGTCATCGTCAAAGCGCTCATCCGCCAACGCGGCACGGATGATACCCAGGTCACGCTCAGCACCGGCTGGAGCAGCCATTAGGATAACAACGCTATGGAAATGACAGCAATACCGCGCCAGGAATCGAGCAACTGGATCATCAGGAACAAGTGGCTGGTTTTAATCGGCGTCATCATCGCCGGTTCGGTCGCCTACGCCTATGCCAATAACGCTGTAGTGACCACGGCCGTCATGGCCTCCACCTTGCGCCAGTCAACCCCTCTGATCCTGGGGGCGCTCTGCGGCCTTATTTGCGAACGCTCCGGGGTCATCAACATCGGCATCGAGGGACAGATGCTCATGGGCGCGTTCCTGGCCTTTCTGGCCAACGTCTATTTGGGCAACCTCTGGCTGGCCCTGGGAGTCGGCATGCTGACCGGGGCCATCATGGGGCTGTTGCTGGCGTTCATGTCGGTCACGCTCAAGATGGACCAGATCATCGGCGGAACCGTGATCAACATCCTGGCCATCGGCCTCACCGGCTACTTCTATGTGTCCGGCCTGACGACGCGGGGCAAGTTCCCGCCCTATGCTCTGGGGCCGCTGGCCGACATCCCGCTCATCGGGCCGGTTTTCTTCCGCAATCCGCCCATCACCTACCTGGCGATCATCATTGTCTTCGTCATGCACTACGTCCTGTTTTACACCCGCTGGGGGTTGCGGACGCGCGCGGTTGGCGAGCATCCCAGCGCGGCCGATACGGTCGGCATCAACGTCTTTAAGATGCGTTATGTCAATGTGATCATCGGCGGAGTTTTTGCCGGATTGGCCGGCGCGTTTCTGACGCTGGAGGGGGTCGGCACGTTCGAGCGAGGAATGACCAACGGCCGGGGCTTCCTGGCGCTGGCCATCATGATTTTCGGCAAATGGACGCCGCTGGGAGCCTGGGGCGCGGCGCTTCTCTTCGGCTTCACCTACGCCCTGCAGACCCAACTCCAGTTCATGGGCGTCAATTTGCCGCCGCAGTTTATCGGCAGTATGCCCTATATTCTGACCATCCTGGTGCTGGCCGGATTCGTCGGCCGCTCGCGCGCCCCAGCCGCGGAAGGTATTCCCTACGAAAAAGAGGGCAGCTAAGCATATCGCGACAAAGCACGAGGACGCGAGCGGCCTGATTTTGCCGGCCGTGCGTCCTCGTTACGACCACGTCGATCGCTACTGGAGACATGATGAGCGACAAAGTATCACCCATCGCCGCTGACGCCCCTATCGTTTTGGAGGCCACCGGCATTACCAAGCAGTTCCCCGGCGTTCTGGCCAACGACCGGATCCACCTCACCTTGCGACGAGGCGAGATCCTGGCCATGCTGGGCGAGAACGGCGCCGGCAAAAGCACCCTGATGAACATCCTCTACGGGCTGTATACGCCGGACGCGGGCGAGATCCACATCAAGGGCGAGATCAGCAGCCTGTTGGAGGTGGGCACCGGCTTCCACCCCGAGCTCAGCGGCCGCGACAACATCTACCTCAACGGCGCCATCCTCGGCATGCGCCGCCACGAAGTGGATGCCAAGCTGGACGAGATCATCGCCTTCAGCGGCATCAAGCACCACATCGACACGCCCGTGAAACGCTACAGCAGTGGCATGCGCGTGCGCTTGGGCTTCGCCGTGGCCGCCCACCTGGAGCCGGAGATCCTCATCGTGGACGAGGTGCTCTCCGTGGGCGATGCCGACTTCCAACGCAAGAGCATGGGCAAGATGAAGCAGAGCGCCCAAAGCGGCCGCACCGTGCTCTTCGTCAGCCACAACATGACCGCCATGCGCGCCCTTTGCTCCCGCGTCATCTGGCTGGAGCGCGGCCGCATCCGCATGCAGGGGCCCACCGAAGAGGTGGTTGCAGCTTATCAAGGCCATTACCACCACGGCCTTACCGAACGGACCTGGGAAGGCAACCAGGCTCCGGGCAATGAAGTGGCACGGTTGCACCAAGTGAAAGTCCGGCCGGGCAATGGCGGCAATACCTTTCTTTGGGAAGACAGCGTGGAAGTGGAGGTTTCCGTAACTAACTTGAGCAGCGACCCGATCACCGCGATCATTAGGGTGGTGAACAGCGATGACCTTGTCGTGCTCATCACCAATTCGGCTGAGGGCTTGGCCAACAGGGAGCTGGAACCTGGCGATCACCGATTGACACTGCGCTTCCCGCCCTGCTTGTTCAACACCGGTGACCTGAGGCTGGACGTCGGAGTTTCGCAAAAGGGTAAAATGCTCTTCCGGGAAGACGGGGTGGTTCAATTCGGCATCAAGGAACCGCCGCGGACAGGCACCTGGCATGGCAAGCGACAAGGGATCTTTCGGATGGACATCCCGTGGCGGGCTTACGAACCCGCACGCAACCCGCCGGCACAATGATCCCTGCTTCAGATAGGCAACTCCTGCTGGTGGTAGGCGCGCCGCGCAGTGGCACCACTTGGCTGCACCACATGTTGGCGGCACATCCAGCCATGGCGTCCATGGAGGAGGAGTTGACGGTCTTCACCTATTTGGCTTTATGGGACAGGCGATTCCAAACGGAAAAGGCGAACCTCGACCAAGGGCGCTGGCGGCAAGGTGCACCGCTGCTCTATGGGGAAAGTGAATTCTACGAGGGTCTGCGCAGTCTCGCAGAACATGCCTATGCACGCCTGTTGACCAGAAAACCCTCCGCCTCGCACCTCTTGGACAAGCACCCGGACTACGCCCGGCATTTGCCATTGATCCAAAAGCTATTCCCCAATGCCAAGGTGATCCACCTCATCCGCGATGGGCGCGAGGTGGTGGTGAGCATGATGAGCGCCAAGAAACGGCTTGGCTTCGGCGCAGGTGAGATCCAAGGTGCCACCCGCCATTGGGTAACCAACCTGCTTGCCGCGCGCCAAGCGGAAAAGCTGCTCGGAGCGGGGCAGTACATGGAAGTGCGCTATGAAGAATTGAAGGCGGAAACAACTACACGGCTGAAAGCCGTCTTCGACTTCTGCCAACTGCCGGTAACGGATGACTTCTTGCTGCGGATCACCGAGGAATACGACATCCGCAACAAGCAGGTAAGCCGGGGGGATGCCACCTTGAACCGAATGCGCGACAAGCCCGGTGCCATCTGGCAAGCCAAGCTTAGTCTGGAAGAACGGTGGACCATGGACCGCTTGGCCGGCCATCTGCTCCAGGACCTCGGATACAGCAAGCCCGGCTGGTGGGCCTTGCGGCCTGGTGACAACCTGCGCATGGCCTACCTTTCCAACTTGCGCAAACTTAAAAACACCCTGGGAAGCGCCAAGCACACATGGATGCACTCCACGCCCCAACGCAGTGCGTTACCCAGCACGCAATAGCTCCGTAAAACAGCAGGGATGCCACTTGATACCTTCACGCCCCTGGGGCAGGAATGCCTTGCATCCTTTCTTCCGTTCGAGCACGCATCCGCGCAACCTCATTTGTGCTGCATCAACCTACCGACCAACAAATGAGCATTCCGATCCAATGCGAGCATGTAGCTTGCAGCGCAGTTGGTAACACACCCGTACTGTGGATCACGTGGGCCCATGAACGCCGATGAACAAGCCTGAGGCAAATAGCGCGATCGGGGATCGGCCCGAGGGGGGCGTGGAACAAGACCCCGTATACGTCACCCGGTCGTTCCTGCCACCGCGTGAGGAGTACCTGCATTGGTTGGACAAGGTATACAGCAGCCACGTGCTCACCAACAACGGTCCCATCCACAAGGAATTGGAGGAAACCCTGCGCCAGCGTTTCCAGGTGCCCCACCTCAAGCTGATGGCCAACGGCACCTTGGCGCTGCAATTGGCCATCCGCGCCTTGGGCATCACCGGCAAGGTGATCACTACCCCCTTCAGCTACGTGGCCACCACCAGCGCCATCCTTTGGGAAGGCTGCGAGCCGGTGTTCGTGGACATCGACCCCACCACCTGCTGCATCGACCCCAACTTGATCGAAGCGGCGATCACGCCCGATACCACGGCCATCCTGGCCACACACGTGTACGGCATCCCCTGCGATGTGGAAGCCATTGACGCCATTGCCAAAAAGCACGGCCTGAAGGTGATTTACGATGCCGCCCACGCCTTTGATGTGCAGTACAAGGGCCGCAGCATGCTGCAATGGGGCGATGCCAGCACCCTCAGCTTCCACGCCACCAAGCTCTTCCACACCGTGGAGGGCGGCGCGGTGGTGCTGCACGATGCCGAAGCCGACCACCGACTGCGCCTGCTGCGCAGCTTCGGCCATGTCTTCGACGAGCATTTCAGCTTGGGCATGAACGCCAAGATGAGCGAGGTGCATGCCGCCATGGGCATGGCCATTCTGCCGCACATGGAAGCACTCATCGCCGAGCGCCGCATGCTGTGCGGGCGGTATGATCAATTGCTTTCCGGTTTGCCGATCGAAAGACCGGCTCTTCCGGCAGATACGGGCTACAATTACAGCTACTATCCCGTAGTACTGCAAAACCTCGCTATCCGCGAATCCTTGCTGAAGGCTTTGGCCTCGGAGAACGTACACGTGCGGCGCTACTTTTTCCCGTCCTTGGACACGTTGCCGTATGTTCAGTCCAACCCCTGCCCCCACAGCCGTGATCTTGCGGACCGAACGGTATGCCTCCCCCTTTACAATGGCATGGATGGTGACACGCAGCAACGGGTCGCACAAGGCATTCAAACATTCTTCAAAGTTGCTTAACGGCGTTGCCCGGTCCAGTCCATGAAGCTCGCCATCATGCAGCCCTACCTGTTCCCGTACATCGGCTATTTCCAGCTGATGCACGCCGTCGACCGGTTCGTGGTGTATGACGATGTGAACTACATCAAGCAGGGTTGGGTGAACCGCAACCGCATCCTGGTGGGTGGAGCGCCACACCTGTTCACCATGCCGTTGTCGGAGGTTAGTGCCTTTACCCACATCGACCAGCTGTCCTTGCACGGCACCGTGTACCCCAAGTGGCGCGACAAGTTCATCTCCACCCTCCGCCAAGCCTACGCCCGCGCCCCTTTTCGCGGTCCAGTGCTGGGGTTGGTGGAAACGGTTCTGCCTGCAGGCACAACACCGCTTCGCGAGGTCCTGCTCAGCGGGCTTCAACAAGTGCAGACCTACATCGGGGCAAGCACCGTCCTGATCCCAACGTCACGGTCTTTTGGCAATGGCCAACTCCACGGAGCGGACCGGGTGTTGGACCTGTGCAAACGCGAAGGTGCGGGTACCTACGTCAATGCCATCGGGGGCAAGGCCCTATACGACAAGGCCGCATTCAAGGCCAACGGGATCGATCTCTGTTTTCTGCGCACCCGCCCGATAGAATACGCGCAAGGCAGGCACAACTTTGTGCCCAACCTGAGCATCTTGGACGTAATGATGTGGAACCCGCCTGAACAGATCGGGGCTTGGCTGGGCGAATACGACCTGGAATAAGTGGCGCGCAAAGGCATGGGCGAAATACGGTTACTCACGATACAAAGCGTGCCTCGTTCGGGATCCTCCTGGCTCGGGCAGATCTTCAAAAGTTCACCGGAAGTGGCCTTCCGCTTCCAACCGCTGTTTTCGTACGCCTTCAAAGACCGGTTGACGCCACAGAGCACCCGGGAGGAATGCCTGCGATTTTTCGAGGAAATCCGCTTCACACGAGACCCATTCGTGCTCCAACGGGACCCGAACATCCATGTGGACTATCCGTCGTTCGCGGAAAGCACGGAGCCTACGCACGTGGTGATGAAGGAGGTGCGGTACAACCACATCCTTCCGAACCTGATGGCGGTGCTGCCGGAGATCAGGGTGGTGGGGCTGGTGCGGCATCCCTGCGCGGTGATCGACAGCTGGATCCATGCCCCGCGCGAGTTCAAGCCCGAATGGAGCGTGCAGGAGCAATGGCGCAGCGGTGCGCTGAAGAACCAGGGCAGGCCGGAGGAATTCTTCGGCTTCGACAAGTGGAAAGAGGTCGCCCTCCTCTTCCTTCAACTGCAACAGCAGTATCCGGACCGCATGAAGGTGGTGCGCTACGCCGACCTCAACGATGACCCCGTGGCCACGGCGCATGACTTGTTCCGCTTTTGCGCGTTGGAATTCGGCCCGTCCACCGAAGCCTTCATCACGTCCAGCCGCAGTGCGGACGGGAACGATGCCAACAGCGTCTACCGCAAGGTCCGTGCGGATGAAGCATGGCAAGGCAGGCTGGACAAGACCATCGCCACCACCATCCTGAACGAATTGGCCAACGGACCCTTGGCGCGATTCCTTTGAATGAGCAGTTCCTTAAACCCTGGGCCGCGCGCAGCCAAACCTTGGTCAGCGTGGTAGTGCCCACCTACCAGCATGCTTCCTTCATCGAGCATTGCCGGATCGGCGTTGTGATGCAATAAGCCGGAACCGCCGCAGGGATGTGCAACACTTGACCTGTAGTCCGTAGGCCAGATCGATCAAAGTTGGCCGGTATGCGGCGCGATGGTCCCAGGCACTCCGCGTTGACTGCTACATTTACGGCCCTGTCATAAAAGGCACCCAATGGAAAGAGCACACTATAGCATTGACAACTCCCCCATCACGGTGGACATGAAGGGCACTCCGGAACTCAAGCGTGGCAACAATGAAGTCCTGTCCAACGCCACCACCGACATTACCCATGGTTTGCCGTGGTATCCGCAAGGCTACCATGCGTACGACTTCCTATCCGCGCAAGAGTTCGGAACGCTTCGTTCGGGCCTCAACGAGTCCATTGCCGCCATCGTCAACGACTTGGGCATCAGCAGTGCCGGTTTTGACCTGGAGCAATACCACAAAGTGGTCACCACCACGGAAGATCATCACCGCGTGGCAGCCCGCACGCGGGACCTCTTTGCAACCGATTTCAATTTCTCCGTGGAAGAATTGGTCCCCCGGTTTGAAAAGCTGGTCGGCTTTGGCCTTACGGACGTGAACCCGGACAATGGCCAGAAAATGCACATCATCGTGCGCATCAACCGCCCAGGCTCCAACGATTTCAATCCGCCGCACAAGGACATGTACGGTCCTTGGGACAGGGAGCGAAAGATGCTCCGCTTCGTGAACCTGTGGATCCCTGTGGCGGGCGTTGGTCCGAAATCAACACTTCCCGTTGTGCCCGGAAGCCACCTCCTCCCCGAGAACAAGATCCTGCGCACTTTTGAAGGCGCGGTGGTGGAGGGCAACAAGTACCGCGTGAACGCCATTGTGGAATGGGATGGCAGCAGCGCACTGGTCCGTCCTGAAGTAAAGTACGGCCAAGTCCTGATGTTCAGCGCACATTTGGTACACGGCTTGGCCAAGAACGAGCAGGAAGACACCACGCGCGTGGCGTTGGAATTCCGGTTGTTCCGCAAGGATTGAGATCCATGAGAACCATTTCGCTGACTTTGCACATGGGGGCATGTGCGCCTTGTACTTCCCATGTAGGTTCGTTATAGATGCCCATGGCTTTTGTTCAGCAGCCAATTTGTTTGGGCCGTGTACTATAAACAAATAAACGGCATTCGTGCCTTTGCGGTTTTGGGGCCTTTGGTGGTTCACTTATGGCCGCGAAACCTACCTGACAGCCCCTACACTACAGCAATAGCGCACCTTGGCTCGCTTGGGGTGGATTTGTTTTTCGTCATAAGCGGATTCCTGATCACCGGCATCCTTATCCGGAGCAGGGGGTACGTGAAAAACAAGCGCATTAGCCTTGGCCGAAGCTTGGCCATTTTTTATGCACGACGGGCCATCCGGATTTTTCCGATTTACTATCTGCTCATAACCACGCTGCTTTTACTCGGCCTGAAGGAATTACAAGAACACGCGGGATGGTATTACGGGTACATGGCCAATTTTCGCATCATGTCAATGGGCTACTGGCCAGGAGCTGTTGCCCACATGTGGAGCCTGTCCGTGGAGGAACAGTTCTATCTGGCCTGGCCCTTGTTCGTCCTGTTAACGCCTGACCGGTGGGCGAGGCAATTGTTCCTGGTGTTATTTGCCTCCGGCCCCATCTACCGCGTCTCAATGATACTATTGGGAGGCAACAGCATTTGGGTGGGAATAGCCCCCATCTCTTGCCTCGATCCTTTGACCGGGGGGGCGCTCTTGGCACTTTGGATGTACCAGTACCAGGACGGCCGCTATTATGGCAAACTGCGAATGATCGGATTGATCGGCTGCTTCTTGTTCCTGTTGCAGGTACTGATCTACGTCATCGTGTATAAAGGTGGCCCCATCAATTCCCAACTCCCGTTCATGCGGACGGCCGCAACATTGGTCTTCATGTGGCTGATCGGTGCGGCTGCACTGGAACGAACACAAGGACTGGGTGCAATATTCCTGTTTAAGCCGATTGAATACATCGGAAGGATCAGCTATGGGATTTATCTGTACCACCTGACCATACCATGGATACTTGCCACGGTTCTGGGCATTCACCCTAGTCGCTCGATGGGTTCCTTTTTGGCCATTAGCGCAATGACCATAGTCGTGGCCAGTTTTAGCTGGCACTTTATTGAAGCCCCCATCAATAAACTGAAGCGCTTTGTGCCTAGCCCTTGACATGCTTAAGTTGACCGGCTGCCAGCCGGATGGAACCATCCCGTCACTGGCATCAAGATCTTCGTGTAATGTCACTTAATCCCCGCTATTGGAAAGGCTTGGGCCGCCAAGTGGCCCCGATCGGTTTTGGTTGTTGGCAACTGGCCGGGAATTATGAAGTGAAGGGCAAACCGCACGGATGGGGCGCTATGGAACCCCAAGATGCAGTGCGCCTGATGCATGCCGCATTGGACCAGGGCATACAATTCTTTGACACCGCCGCCGGCTACGGCGCTGGGCGGAGCGAGGAACTCTTGGGCAAAGCCTTGCGCAGTTCAACCGTGGCAGGAGAAGCCGTGATCTGTACCAAAGTCGGCTTGCTGCCCGAGGAGATCAATGCCCTTGCACTGGGCACGGCGTTCAGACAACGCGTAGAGGGCAGCTTATCGCGCATAGGCACCGAACGCATCGATGTGCTGCTATTGCACGGCCCGCCGGATGACATGCCATGGAAGGACTTGGACAAATGGGCGCTTGATGAACTGGTTCAAGAAGGTAAATTGGGCACCTACGGCATCAGTGCGGTTTCTCTGGCAGGTGTGGAAAACGTGCTTCATGCGGGCTTCGGTACTTGCGTGGAATGGGTATTCCACTTGCTGGAACGCCGACCGGAAAAATTGTTTCCCCGGCTTCAGGAAAGAGGAATGAACTTCATCGCCCGCAGCCCGCTTTCGCGCGGCCTGCTGTCCGAACGGTACCGCCTTGAAGCTCCTCAGTTCCGACCCGATGAATTCCGTTCCAACCTTCCCAGGGACTGGGTGCAGTGGAGCATTGAGGCCATGCGACGGATCCCTGCACCAGGGAATAACATCGCTGAACATGCCCTGCGTTATTGCCTCAGTTTTGAAGGCATGTCCGTGGTGATACCTGGTGTTCGCACACCAAAGCAATTGGAGAGCCTGGAACGAGTGCGGCGATCCGGACCGGTGGCACACGGCCAATTAAAGGCTATGTTCCAAGGAATTCCGGTCCACTACCCCGCCTGGACATGAAATCGGCATCTTTTGTCATTCACTCCATTCCAAGGCATTCATGATTGAGCACGTTGGGTCAGGCCCTGAGAACCCGATGGTGAGCGTGGTGGTGCCCACCTTCCAGCACGCCGCCTACATCGAAAAATGCCTGGACAGCATCTTGATGCAGCAGACCACCTTTCCGGTTGAGATCTTGATCGGTGAGGATGAAAGCACGGACGGCACGCGGGAGATCTGCCAGCGGCTTGCTGAACAACACCCGGACCGTATCCGGCTCTTCCTGCGCAGCCGCAAGGATGTGGTGTATGTGGAAGGCAATCCTACCGGCCGGGGTAATTTGATGTTCTTGCTCAGCCAGGCCAAAGGCAAATACATTGCCTTTTGTGAAGGCGATGATTTCTGGACGGACCCAAACAAGCTGGCCAAGCAGGTGGCCTTGCTTGAGCAGGACCGGCACTGCATGGGGGCATACCACGACACTGCCATCGTGGATGCGGGTGGGCAAGTCACCGGGCGCATATTCCGTTCCCACCTGCCGACGCAAATGACCCTCTTGGAAGTGATGGTGCCCCTCTCCCCGTTCCACTTCTCATCCTTCCTGACCCGTAACACGCCCGTAACTGCAAAACTTCCAGGATGGATGCGCCGGGTACCCAGTTTTGATACGGCCATGTATCCCTTGCTAATAGGCAACGGCTACTATGCCAAAGCGGATGGCGTAATGAGTTCCTACCGCAAGCACCAAGGCGGCATCACCAACACGCCGATGCACACGAACATCGGCCTCGATAAGGGGCGGATCAAGTTGTGGACCTTGTTCGACCAACACGACGGGTACCGCCATACCAGACGGGCAAAGGAGCTCTTCCTGCACCATTGGGCGGGCATCCAACAGCAAGCCACACCGCGCACCCGCCTGCGCTATTTGGCCGAGTTGATCCAAGCAGCGCCCACCTGGTTCCTCCGCCACCCCGCCTTCACCCTGGCCCGCTTGCGCGATTGCATAAGACGGTAGGTTCCGTTGTGCCACCTTTGTCCGCATGCCGCCCCGCATTGCCATTGCCACGCCCAACCGCAACGCCTACAGCGAGACGTTCATCGCCGCGCACATCGGGCGATTGAAGGAGGTGGTGCTGGTGCTCAGCGATGGCATCCTGCCGCAAAGCGCCAACGGCCGCCCGCTGATGCTGCCCTTGGGCACGGCGGGCCGCTTGCGCAACTTGTGGGCCCACCGGGTTCTGGGCAAGGACCACCGGACCATGCTGCGCAACCGCATCGCCGCATCGCTGCGCCGGCACCGCGTGCAAGTGCTGCTGGCCGAATACGGCCCGACGGGCGAAGCGCTATTAGACAGTGCACGCGATGCAGGCGTGCCACTGGTGGTCCACTTCCACGGCTACGACGCGCACCAGCACGACATCGTGGAGCAGAACGGCCGCTACCAACGGCTGTTCGACGGTGCCGCCGCCCTGGTGGTGGTCAGCCGGACCATGGAAGACCAATTGCTGGCCTTGGGCGCCCCGCGTAATAAGCTGCACCGCATCGTGTACGGCATCGATGTGGCCCAATTCACCCCCGGCGACCCTGCAACGGCCCCGCCCCACTTCCTTGCCGTAGGCCGCTTCACGGACAAGAAAGCCCCATGGCTGACCATCCTGGCCTTCGGACAGGTGTTCAGGCAGCGGCCGGATGCACGCCTGACCATGGCAGGCACGGGCCCCTTGTGGAACGCCTCCGCCGACCTGGTGAAAGCCTTGGGCCTGGAGGCCTGCGTGGACCTCTGCGGCGTAAAAGCGCCGGAGGAAATTGCTGCCATGATGCGGCAAAGCCGGGCCTTTGTGCAGCACAGCGCAACACCCCCGAGCGGCGACAGCGAGGGCACCCCCTTGGCCGTGCTTGAGGCCATGGCCAGCGGCCTGCCCGTGGTGGCCACGCGCCACGCGGGCATCCCGGATGTGGTGGAGCACGGCGGGCGCGGCCTGCTTTGCGCGGAACATGATGTGGAGGCCATGGCCCGGTACATGGTGCAGCTGATCGACCAACCGGAACAAGCGGCAGCCATGGGCAGGGCCGGCCGGGCCCATGTACTGGCAAACCACCGGGTGGAAGACCGGGTTGGCGATCTGCAGGCCTTGCTGGGGCGGGTGGCCATTGGAAGCTTGGCATGATCCGTTTCGCGAGGGCCTGTGCACCCAACAGGCCCGAAGCGATCTTGTCTTGCTCCTGCGGGCGGAAGTACAGGGCGTATGCGGGGGCTACGCGGATGAGATCGCTTCGCG
>JRYE01003790.1_pt1 | contig 13754 bp, 15 predicted proteins | sample 235321 | NCBI WGS metagenome assembly JRYE01 (sample SAMN03074214, study PRJNA261473) | activated sludge metagenome | biome: Common Effluent Treatment Plant; feature: Wastewater; material: Activated sludge; isolation source: activated biomass in a lab-scale reactor treating industrial wastewater at... | reverse complement strand
ACGAGTTCGGCACCGACAAGGCCGATCCTGCGGCAAAGGCCGGCGCGCTCACGACGCACCCGTGGTCGGTCACCATCGACGGCCTCGTCGCCAAGCCTCAGACGCTGGCGCTCGAGGACATCGTGGCGTCCGTGACGCTCGAGGAGCGCATCTACCGGCTGCGTTGCGTCGAGGGCTGGTCGATGGTGATCCCGTGGATCGGCTTCGCGCTCGCCGATCTCCTGAAGCGCGCCGAGCCGCTCGGCAGCGCCAGATTCGTCGCCTTCGAGACCCTCGTCCGGCCGGAGGAGATGCCGGCCCAGCGCGGGCTCTTCCAGCCGCTGCCGTGGCCCTACCGCGAGGGCCTCAGGCTCGACGAGGCCATGCATCCGCTGACGATCCTCGCCACCGGCCTCTACGGCGAGAGCCAACTGCCGAGCCAGAACGGCGCGCCGCTGCGGCTCGTCGTGCCGTGGAAATACGGTTTCAAGAGCATCAAGTCGATCGTCCGCATCTCCCTCGTGGAAGCGCAGCCCGAGACGACGTGGCAGGCGCTGGCGGCCGACGAATACGGTTTCTATTCGAACGTGAACCCGGAGGTCGATCATCCGCGCTGGAGCCAGGCGACGGAGCGGCGGATCGGCGAGGGCAGCGGCCTCTTCGCCAAGCGCCGGCCGACGCTCAAGTTCAACGGCTACGGCGATCAGGTGGCTGAGCTCTACGCGGGCATGGATCTCCGTGCGAACTACTGAACGCCGGCATACGGCCGCCCCGGCGGCGGGGATCGCGGCTCAGCGTGCCGCCCGGGCGGCGGCGTGGCGTGCCGCGATCCGGCCCGGGAGCTGGACACTCTACACGCTCGGCCTCGCGCCCGCGGCCTGGACATTCCTTCTCGCGGTCTCCGACCAGCTCGGCGCCGATCCGCTGAAAGCCCTCGAGCGATCGCTCGGCCTGTGGGCGCTCCGCTTCCTTGTGCTGAGCCTCGCCCTGTCGCCGCTCCGGCAGCTCGGCGGGCCCAACCTCGTCCGTTACCGGCGCATGGTGGGGCTGCTCGCGTTCTTCTACGCGCTCTTCCACGTGACGGTGTACGTCTGCCTGGATCAGCAGCTCGATCCCGGGGCGATCTGGAAAGACATCGTCAAGCGTCCCTATATAACGGTTGGCTTGGCGAGCTTCCTGATCCTCGTTCCGCTGGCGGCGACATCGAACGGGCCGGCGATCAAGCGGCTCGGCGGCGCGACCTGGCAGAGGCTGCACCGATGGGTCTATCTGGCGGCAGCGGGCGCGGCGCTGCACTTCATCATGCTGGTGAAGGCGTGGCCGGTCGAGCCCTTCGTCTATGCGGCGATCGTGGCTGGACTTCTCCTTATCCGGATCGCATTCCGCATCCCTGCCGCAACCGGGAAAAAAGCAAGGAGGACGCCCATGACCAAGACGCAAGATGCTCACGACGACGCCTATTGGCGCGCAAAGCTCACGCCGGAGCAATACCGCGTGCTGCGCGAGGGCGGCACGGAGCAGCCCTTCACGGGCGCACACCTCGACACCCACGCTGAGGGCCATTTCACGTGCGCGGCCTGCGGCACACAGCTCTTCGCGTCGGACACCAAGTTCGAATCCGGCACCGGCTGGCCGTCGTTCGATCAGGCGCTGCCGGGGGCGATCACGTCTCTCAAGGACATCTCGCACGGCATGGTGCGGACAGAGGTGCGCTGCGCAACGTGCGGCTCGCACCTCGGCCATGTCTTCGACGACGGGCCGACCGGCACCGGCAAGCGCTACTGCATCAACTCGGTGTGCCTCAACCACGAGGCGACGGACCCGAAGGGGTCCGAGTGATGGAGCCGGACGGGCCCAAAAAGACATACCCCGCCGGGGAGACTTTCGGCTCCCGGACGGGGCAGCACCTCTCGGCGCCTGACGGTCCCCATTGCTGACGACCGTGTCACCGTGAAACGCCGTTCCCGGCCGCGGGTTCCGGTGCCCTCCTCAGCCCGCCTCACCGATGATGTAGCGGGCCATCTGATCCTCGGGCACGCCTTTCTCGCTCCGTGCCCAGCCGCGCACGGAGACGCCGGCCTGATGCACGGTGTCGGGATCACCCGAGACGAGCGGATGCCACCACGCGAGGCCGCGGCCTTCGTCGATACGGCGATAGGCGCAGCTTTCCGGCAGCCACTTGAGCCGCTTCACGGCCTTGAGGTCGACCGACAGGCAATCCGGCATGCGCGCGAAGCGGTTCTCGTAGTCCTTGCAGCGGCACGAGCCGAGATCGAGCAGGCTGCAGGCGAGGCGGGTCAGGAAGATCCGGCCGGTATCCTCGTCCTCGATCTTGTTGAGGCAGCACTGGCCGCAGCCGTCGCAGAGCGAATCCCATTCGGCCGGCGACATCTCCGAGAGCCGCTTCGTCTCCCAGAACGGCTTCTCCGCGCCATCGGGCGCCCAGACGGCGGGATCGTCGGCATGCTCCTCCCGGCGTGCACGTCGCCCTTTGGCGCGACCCTCAGCACGCGGCGCGGCCTTCCCTCTGGCGGCGACCGCCCGGCCCGACCGCTTGCTCACGTTTCCGCGCTTCCCGAGAGCTTGGCGGAGAATTTGGATCGATAGCTCACAGCGTCTCCCAGATCGGCGGCGGCATGAACCCCGCGCGCAACCGCGCGGGCGACGCAATCGGCAGCCACCGATCCGATGCGCATGAGCTCCATCAGGCGGTCGCTCGGGGCTGCGGCCAGCGCCACGCCTCCCGTGGCAAGCACGAACAGCACGTCGCCGTCAACATGGGTGTGGATCGGGCGGATGGCGCGGGCAAGCCCGTTCTGGGCCATGATGGCGATGCGCCGCGCCTCGGCCTTGGTCAGCGCGGCGTTGGTCGCGACGACGCCGATGGTCGTGTTGCCGCCGGGCGCGGGCGGCGCAATATCGAGCCGGCTGCCGGCAAACGGCTCGGCGTCCGAGACGGGGGCCGGCTTCGACGGCCAGCCGCAGCCGCCGAACTCGCCGGCAAGCTCGTAGGGCGCGGCCCAGAAATGGGGCGTGCCGGGGACGAGGGGCGAGCCAAACGCGTTGACCGCAATGAGCGCGCCTACCTGCAGATCTCCGTCCAACGCGCTCGCCGAGCCCAGGCCGCCCTTGAGGCTGCCGGCCATGGCGCCCATGCCGGCGCCCGCATTGCCGAGATCGAAATCGCGGCCGGCCGCCGCGCACGCCTGCCTCCCCCATTCGCGATAGGGAGGCGTCTCGCCCCAGTCCTTGTCCCCGCCGTTCGGCAGGTCGAACAGGATGGCGCCGGGAACGACGGGGGAAACGCGCGTGCCGTCGTTCGCCAAGCTGAACCCGCGACCGCGCGCGCCGAGCCAGGCGACCGCACCGGACATCGCCTCGAGGCCATAGACCGATCCGCCCGAAAGCACGATCGCATCGACGGCCTCGACGAGGCCGCTCGGATCCAGCGCGTCCGTCTCGCGCGTGCCGGGCGCGCCGCCGCGCACATCGCAGGCCGCAAGCGCCCGCGCGTCGGGCAGCACGACGGTGACGCCGCTTCGAACGGAGACGGACTGGACATTGCCGACGGAAATCCCGTCGACGTCGGTGATGAGATTGCGCGGTCCCGGGCGAATGGACATCCGGGCGGGGTCTCCTCGGGCCTCAGCTCGTGGCGCGGACGTTACCATCCGCTCCCCGCCTGCGCCATGGGACGGCCGTCACGGGCCGCCGCCGTCATCCTTGCGCAGGGTCATGATGTAGGCCACGACGTTGCCGATCTCCTCGCGCGACAAGGCGATGGCCGGCATCGGCGGATGCGGGATCACGATCCGCCCCGCAATGGCCTCCATCGTCTGGTCCGGCTTGTTGGCGATCGCCGCGAACGTCGGAACGTCGGCCGCGACCGGGGAGACCGCGCGCTCGGTGACCACGTGGCAGGCAACGCAGGCGCGCTCCGCCAGGACGCGGCCCTTTTGTGCGTCCGGCTTCGGCGTGTGGGGACCGGCCGCCATGACGGCGGACGCGGACGCCACGAGAGCGAGGGCCGCGCTCATGGACGCTAGCGGGACGGCATACGAGAAGACACGCAACGGCGTCACCGTGCGCTTAGCGCTCACCATATGCGCTCCGCCAGGGTCTCTTCCTCGTCGAGCCGATCGATCTCCGTGCCCTTGAAATCCGCACGCGAGACGATGCCCCGGATCTGTCCGCGCTCCACGACGGGGATATGGCGGAAGCCGCCGTCGCTCATGGCCCTCAGGGCGTCGATGGCCTTGTCTTCGGGACGGATGGTCACGGGATGGCCCGTCATCGCCTTTTCGAGCGTGACGTCGGCGGCGTTGCCGCCCTTGGCCAGCACCTTGACCGCGTCCCGTCCGGTGAAGATGCCCAACAGCTGCTGGCGCTCGTCGACGACGAGCACCGAGCCGACGTGCTTCTCCCGCATCGCCTTGCAGGCGTTTTGAACGGTCTCGCCGGCGGCCATGAGCAGCGGCGCCTGATCGCGAATGATGTAGCCGAGCCTGCGATTGACCATGTGTTCGAGCTCCTCGTCGTTCTTTTGGTTCCTTGGCTAGCGCGCAACCGGGTTCTATTCAATCGGGATCGCGCGCCAAGCTTCGATGAGACAGATCATCCCGCACCGGACCGTTCCTCGCTCGGCCGACCAACACTCCGCCCGATCGGCGGCACATCGACCGGAGCGGGCCCAGTCTTCGGCATCAGGAGACCGCGTTTCAGGGCGGGCGGCCTTGATCGGGATCAGAGACGCACCGGCCAGGAAGCAGTTGCGTGTCGATGGCCGAGGCAGGGTTAAAGGAGGGAGAATGATAAAATCTTTCCATACCATAGGCTTGATCGCTTTTCTTGCTGGCGCCGCGGGGGCGACGCAGGCGGCCGAGGACCCCGGTGGGGCCTTGCTCGAGACACGCTGCGGGCGCTGTCACGGGATCGCGGCGGAGGCGAAAAGCCGTCTCAAGGCCGCGCCGAACCTCTCGGACACGCTGCGCGCCTACCCCACGGACCGGCTGGAGTTCGAGCTTGCGGAAGGGATCGGCTCGCGCCATCCCGGCATGCCGCAGATCCAGTTCACCTCCGAGGAGATCGCGCTGGTCAAAGCTTATCTCGAGGTCGAGTGATCCCGCGGGTCCCGGACCGCGGCTCGCCGGCAAACCGGCGCATGGTGCCCCTGGCCCGACTCGAACGGGCACGTCATTGCTGACAACAGATTTTGAGTCTGCCGCGTCTACCGATTCCGCCACAGAGGCTTGGGAAGCGAACGGGAACGAGCGCGCACTATAGCGACGGGCCTTCGCCAGTCAACGCGCGCGGGTCTTGCTTCAGAACGCGCCTACTTCCACGAATAGGTGATGCGGCCGGTTCCATGGACGTGCTCGGCCACCTCGACGTGGTCGCCGATGTGCGGGTCCGTCGTCTTCAACGTCGTGACGTGGACGACGGGGCCTTTGTCGAGCTTCACGTCGACGGCCAGACCTTCCTCGATGGCTTTCGTCGACTTGGCAAAGAGCGGTCCCACGGCCGCGACGACGCCCGGCTCGCGGTGCGTCTCGATACTGGCGTCGAGCCCCGTCGCCCAGAAGCCGCCCGCCATCAGGCCCGCGACGCCCAATCCGGCGGCCGCCCACTTCATCCGCTGCCACATGAGCTGGCGCTCGAGCCGGCGTTTTGTTTCCTCGCGCATGGCTATCCTGTCCCCGGCGGTTGTGCCTGCGGCCGGCGGCGCCTGCCGGCTCCGCTCCGCGATTGAGGGCGTGTATATAGCCTGCGTCTCAGCGCTTGCGAAGACGGTCGTTTTGGCGCCGCCGACACCCGGCGAGACGGGGACTTTCCGGATGTCGTCCATCGGATCCGAAGCGATCGTCGCCTCGTGTGATGATCGAGAAATTCGCCATATCAAGCGGCCTGCTCCCGAGCGAATTTCTCGATCTCGATCACACGAGCAAGTCCATGATTCTAGTGTCCCTTATGATTCNNACGCCCGGCAAGGCCGGTGCCATGCTGCCGACGCGGACGGAGGAGCCGCCGTCGAGCTTCACCTCGATGAAGGGATAGGCCTGACCGGTATCCTCATTCAGGCGCCAGTCGGCACTTTCAACGGTGCCGCCGACCCGACGGGCGACGTGGGCGGTCGCGTAGCAGGCGACGAACGTGGCAAGCACGATCGCCAGCAGGGCCAGCGCCGACGCCCATCCCAAGACGTCCCTGGTCTCTACGCGCTCCCGAAGCTTTTGCGTTGCCTCCCACATGACCCCTCCCCAGAGCACAGTTCCGCACGAACGATGCTCTTCCATTCGGGTCGTCCCCACNNGCGCCGACCTCGCCGCCCGAGGCGACGTAGTCCTCATAGGCGATCGTTTCGGCGCGGATGAAGCCCTTCTCGAAATCGGTATGGATGACGCCCGCGGCCTGCGGCGCTTTGGTGCCGCGCGTGATGGTCCAGGCGCGCGCCTCCTTGGGGCCGATGGTGAAGTAGGTCACGAGGTCGAGAAGCCCATAGCCGGCGCGGATCAGCCGGTTCAATCCCGGCTCGGCGAGGCCCATCTCGGCCAGGAACTCCTGGCGGTCCTCGGGCGGGAGGCCGGCGAACTCGGATTCGATCTTGGCCGAGATCACGACGCAGGCGGCGCCTTCCGCCTTGGCCCTCTCGGCGACGCGCGCGGAATGCGCGTTGCCGTTCGCGGCGGAGGCTTCCTCGACATTGCAGACGTAGACGACCGGCTTCGAGGTCAGGAGCTGCAGCGCCGCGAACGCCGGACGCTCCTCGGGCGTGATGTCGGCCATGCGCGCAGGCTTGCCGTCGCGCAGGGGGCTCAGCGCCTTTTCCATGACCGCGAGCCCGGCCTTGGCCTCCTTGTCGCCGCTCCTGGCCTTCTTCTCGATCGCGGCAATGCGCTTCTCGAGGCTTTCCATGTCGGCGAGCATCAGCTCGGTCTCGACCACCTCGGCGTCGGCGAGCGGGTCGATGCGGTTCTCGACGTGCGTGATGTCGTCGTCCTCGAAGCAGCGCAGCACGTAGGCGACCGCGTCCACCTCGCGGATGTGGGAGAGGAACTTGTTGCCGAGCCCTTCGCCCTTGGACGCCCCGCGCACGAGGCCGGCGATGTCGACGAAGGTCAGGCGCGTCGGGATGATCTCGCCCGACTTGGCGATGGCCGCGAGCTTTTCCAGCCGCTCGTCCGGCACGCCGACCTCGCCGACGTTCGGCTCGATGGTGCAGAAGGGATAGTTGGCCGCCTCGGCCGCAGCCGTTTGCGTCAACGCATTGAAGAGGGTGGATTTGCCGACGTTCGGCAGACCCACGATGCCGCACTTGAAGCCCATGGGGGATCGGTCTCTGGTCTCGATGATGTATTGACGCCCGCCCTACACCGGGCGGGCGCGGCAATCAATGCGTAAAGGGACGCGCCAGGCGCGGCGCCGCATCAATCGGGCGGCTTGCGGCCCGCCAGCCATTTCCTGAGGTTTTCGGCAAGCGCATTGGCGCTTTTTCCGGCCCGCTCGCCGGCAGGATGGGGGCCGGGCCTCGGGGCGGGGCGGGCCGGCTCCGGCTTTGGTCCGGCCTCACGCGGCCGGTCCTGGCGTGGATCGCCGCCCTCGCCCAGCTCCTTGGCAACGTCGGTGAGGAAGCGCGACGGGTCGTTTCTCGCCAGACGCGGCGCCGCCTTGGCGATGGCTTCGAGCAGCGGGGCGAGCCATGCCTGATCGGCCTTGGCGAAGTCCGACAGCACCCAGCGGGCGACGAGCTCCTTGACGCCCGGATGGCCGACGCCGATGCGCACGCGCACGTAGTCGTTGCCGAGGTGCGCCGAGATGGAGCGCAGGCCGTTGTGGCCGGCGTTGCCGCCGCCGGTCTTCACCTTGAGCTTGGCGGGCGCGAGATCGATCTCGTCATAAAAGACGACGATGTCCTTCTCGGCGATCTTGAGGAAGCGCGCGGCCTCGCCGACGGCGCGACCGCTCTCGTTCATGTAGGTCTCGGGCTTCAGAAGGAGGATTTTCTCGCCCCCCATCTCGCCGTCGGCCGCGACCCCCTGGAACTTGCGCTTCCAGGGCCCGAAGCCATGCGCGCGCGCAATCTCATCCACCGCCATGAAGCCGACGTTGTGACGGTTCTTAGCGTACTCGCCGCCGGGGTTTCCGAGGCCAACGAAGAGTTTCATCGCAATGCTCGAAAAGAAAAGGCCGGCACACCGTATAGCGGCGTGCCGGCCTCTCCTGCAAACACGTCCTTACTTCTTGGCGGCAGGCTTGGCAGCCGGGGCGGCCTTGCCGGCAGCAGCCGGAGCGGCGCCACCCTTGGCGGCCGGAGCGGCGGCCTTGGCGTCTCCGCCCTGAGGCGCTGCGCCCGCGCTTTCGGCCGCGGCAGCGGATGCTTCCTCGTCGTCCTTCTTGGCGCCGGCAATGGTGGCAATCGTGAAGTCGCGACTGGCGATGACGGGCGTCACACCCTCCGGCATGGCCACCGTCGAGATGTGGATGGAGCGGCCGATCTCAAGGCCCTCGAGATCGATCTCGAAGAAGGCCGGGATGCGGTCGTAGGGACAGAAGATCTCGACGTCGTGGCGCACGATGTTGAGCACGCCGCCGCGCTTCAGACCCGGCGACAGGGCATGGTTCGTGAACTTGACAGGCACGGACACGCGGATGATGCCGTCCTTGCCGATGCGCAGGAAGTCGACGTGGATCGGGTGATCCTTCACGGGATCGAGCTGCACGTCGCGGGGAATGACGCGGATCCTGGTGTCGCCGACGGCGATGTCGAAGACGGACGAGGTGAAGTGCCCCTTGATGAACTGCTTCCAGAGGTCGTTGCCGTCGATGGCAATGATCTCGGCGGGCTGGCCGTCTCCGTAGATGACGGCGGGGACGTTCCCCTGTCGGCGAGCTTGGCGTGCGGCCCCCTTGCCGGCACGCGGGCGCGCCGTGGCCTTGATCTCGATGATCTCGGACATGGCATTTTCTCCAATGAAAAAGGGCCTTAACTCAGGCCCAGGCTACCGCTTCCGGCCTCCAAGGGTGCCGGGCGGGTCTCTCGCATCTGCTTGAGATCGGCGGGTTATAGCGGCAGGATCGCCGATTAGCAATCGACCTTCGCGCGGCCCGGGAGGGGCGGCGGGGGCCGCGCACATCGCGCGGCCTGCTCCGGGGCCTCGTGTGCTACACTTCACCACCGGACACCCTCCCCCGAGAGTTGTATGACGAAAAAACCCAGCAAACGCCGTCCGGCGCAGGAGCAGGACAAGCTCGTTTTCGCCGCCCTGCGCGAATCCGGACGGCCGGTCTCGGCCTATGAGATCATCGATCGCTTGCGCGACCGGGCAAGCCTTGCGCCGCAGACGGTCTATCGGGCGCTGGAGCGGCTCATCGCGTCGGGGTCGGCGCACCGGCTCGAGTCGCTCAACGCCTTCGTCGCGTGCTGCCAGTCCGGCCACCAGCACCAGGGACAGGGTGCGGCGGTGTTCGCCATCTGCGACGACTGCGGAACGGTGTCGGAGTTCGCGGAGCCGCGGGCGGTGGAGGCGCTGGCGGCGTGGGCGAAACGGTCCAACTACACGGTGCGCGCGATGACACTCGAATTGCGCGGGCGCTGTGCGGCCTGCTCGGCACGGATGGCGTGAGGGCGCTGGCCGGGGCAGGCCCGTTCCCCGCTTCGCATGGACGGCCGGCACCCAAGCAAGCTCCAGCGACGTCTGGATGGGGCAGCGAACGTTGCAGAGCACAAAGAACGGGCGCGTGCCCTGGGGAAGACACGCGCCCTTGTCTGTCCGGCAGTCAATGACGACCCGGGATCGCAGCGGCTTACGCCGCCACCTTCGCCTTCCTGATGGCGCGGGGTCGGGCAACGGCCTCGGCAGGCTTCCGCTTCGCCTTGGCCTTCTTCTGCCCGCCGTTCGCTTTCGGCGCCGAACCGCGAAGCTGCGTCGTGACGCGCACCTCGTCGGTCTCGAACGCCTCGCGCAGCACGGGAATGGCGCGCGCGGGGTCCGCGCTGCCGCTCATGAAGATATCGAGCGCGGCGTAGCCGCTCTCCGGCCAGCTGTGGATCGCGATGTGGCTCTCCTTCAGCACCGCAACGCCCGTCACGCCGCCCGTGGGGTTCAGGTCGTGAAGATGCATGTGCAGGAGGGTCGCGCCCGAGGCTTCGACACAGCGTCGGAGGGTCCGTTCCACGTGCCCGACATCGTCGAGCTTGCGCGCACCATAAAGATCTATGATCAGGTGCCGGCCGGCATGCGCGCCGGCGCCGCGGTCCTCTGTCGTGTCCTCAAGAGCAACGCGCGCACCCTGCAACGCGTCGAGATCTTCCTTTTGGGCGGGGCTTGAACGAGTCAAGTCCATCCCCAATTGGAAGAGGGTGTCATTAAAGGCCATATGACCCTCCCCAACCAGCAGACAGATTCAACCCGAACGCTCCTTACCTGGGGGTGTGGGGATGGAAGTCCTTGACCTTAAGGGCAGGTGGACGAACGGAGATCGCTTGATATGAGGCAAGCGGTCCTGCGCCGCAAGGAGAAAATGGGTCCGGGCGATCAAATATTTGCGCCCGATCCTCACGTCGCTTCGGGACGCCGTTCCGCCCGGCGCGAGAGAGCCGGCGAGCGCCGCTTTGCCGATATCATTGCCCGCTCAAAAACTGCTCGAGCAGCTTCTTGCCCTTGCTCTTGCCGCTCTCGTCTTTGCCCATCAGGTCGCCGAGGATCTCGTCGGGCTTCTTGCCCTTGTACTGCTTGCCGATCTCCTTGATCGCCTCGACGTTCTTCGGGTCGCCCAGCACGCCGGCGACATCGGGCGTGAAGCGCGGATTGTCCCACGGCCCATGCATGCGGACAGGGATCTCGAGGCCCGCGAGATCGGGCGTCCCGCTGCCCTGGCCTTCGAGGCTCGCGACGAGCTTCGGGCGCAGCATGTAGTCCACCTCGCGGGTCGCGAGCGCGACCTTGCCCGAACCCGAGAGGCGCAGGAGCGGGCTCACGAGCCTCAGATCCTGGTTCTCGGCGACGCCTGACTTGATGGTCCAGCTCGACGACATCTCGCTGAAATCGGTCTTGTCGGTCGGNNGCCGCGATGCCGTCGAGGGCGATGTCGGCGTCGAGGCCGGCGCTGGTCCCGGCCGTGGCGTCGAGCGTGATCGTTCCCTTGCCCGTTCCCTGGTAGAGCGCGATCCGCTCGAGCGTCGTCGTCATGAAGCGGTTCTTGAGCGCGACCGTGAGGTCGGACTGGTCGAGGCTGAGGGCGCCCACAGTCAGCTTGCCGACCGAGAGCCTGGCGTTGGCGTCGAGCGCGCCGAGCGCGTCCAGGTCGAAGGGCTCCTCGCTCCATCCGTCGCGCTTTGTGAAGCCCTTGACGCGCGGGCCGGGCGGGGCCGTCTCGCCCAGCAGATCCTCGATCGAGCGGGTCCCGCCGCCATCGCGCGGCGTAGCGCGGCGCTCGCCGCCCGCGTGCGAGGCATAGGTGTTGAGGTCCAGCTCGGTGAGCTTCAGGTTGGCATCGACGCGCGGGCGGGCGCCGCGGGTGTCGAGCGAGATCTCGCCCCGCGCCGTGGTCCGGTCGAGCACGATCTCGGCCGTCGTGAACGTGTAGCGGTCCGGCTTGCTGCGCCACAGCCCTTTGGCGGTCAGCGGACCGAAGCCGTCCGAGGGCGGCAGGTCGGTCCCGAGCCAGGCGAAAAGCGCGCGGGCGGACGACGCCTTCGCCGAGAGGATCCCCTCCATCCCGAGGTCGCCCTCGAGGTTCGCCGAGCCTTGGAACGTCGCGTCGACCACGTCGGCGCCGAGCTTGAGGTCGAGCTTGGCCGGGCGCCGCTCCAGCACGTCGGCGAGCGAGGTCAGGGCGCCGTCGAAACGCACCGTTCTGCCCTTCCAGGCGAGGCTGCCAGCGGCGTTCAACGGCTCGGCCAGGGCCGCGAGCGTCAGCTCGACGTTGATGGCGGAGAATTCCGACGCATGCCCCGTGCGCCGATCGCTGTAGCGCAGCGTGCCGTTGTCGATGCGCACGTCATCGAGCCGCAGGTCCGACAGACGTGCGAGCCGGCGGTCGCCGAGGCTCTCACGCCCGGCGTCGCTGCGGGGCGCTTCGGCTGGCGCGTCCGCCTGCGCGAGCCGCGCGGGCACCGTCCCGAGGCGCGCGAAATCCCATGACCGGCGGCCGTCGGCGTCGACCAAGAGGTTGAACACCGGCTCGCGCAGCGACAGCGCCTTGACGCGGACCTCGCGCTTGAGCAGCGGCCAGAAGGCGACCTCGAGATCAAGCGCCTTCATCGAGAGCAGCGGTTTCTCCGTACCCCCCGGCGGCCCCGACAGCGAGACATCGGCCAGCGAAACCCCGAGCGACGGATAGAACGTGAACGACGTCGGGCCGGCGATGACGAGATCGCGCCCGGTCCGGTCCTTGACGGCGGCAACGGCCTTGGCGCGCACGAAATCTGCCGGCAGCGCCATGACGGCAAAGGCCACCGCCCCCGCGGCCATGGCGACCAGCCCGAGCCCGCCGTAGAACACCACGGAGCCGAGCGTCGAGCGTCCGCGCGCGACAGGGCGCGGCGGCGCGGGGCGCGCGGCAGCGGGATGATGCGGCGGATGCGCCATCATGGCGTGCTGCGGCGGGGATTGTGGCGGCGGGCCCGGATGTCCGTACCCGTGCGGCGGCGGATAGCCCAATTGCGGGTCCGGCCTCCGCGGGGGACCTGTCCGTTCGTCCGAGGGGCGATACGCCTCAAAGCGCGGCGGCGGCCGCCCCGGTGGCGGTGTTCTGCTCGTCATGGGGTTCCTGACCTCATGCAGCCCTCGGGGGCGATCGACGCGCACCCAATCCCCTATTCGGCCGCTTCCCTGCTAACTGGCGATTGTGTCAGCGCAGGGCCTCTTACGCGATTCAGGGACGATGGTTATCCCCGGCCCTTTCCGCACCGCGGCTGGGCCGGCGCGTCCAGGTCCATGCGCAACTTTTACGGGAAGCGCCCGTGACTTTCCGTTTGCCCGTCTTTAATCGTTACGATTCAAAAGGACCGATGGCATGATCCTGCCACGCCCGGGCCTGCATTTGGACATGCGACTCGGTCATATTNNGACGCGCCGGAGGCGGATCAGACCTGCGCGGAGAGCTCGTCCCGCCCATGGGCGTGCGGACGGGCCGCGACCGCGTATCTGCGCGGGCTCATCGAAGGGCGCCGCGTCGCCTGCGAGGCTGCGGGACGGGACACCTACGGGCGCGTGCTCGGATGGTGCACGGCCGACGGCCGCGACCTCAACGCCGAGATGGTCCGGTCCGGCCATGCGTGGGCGTTCGTCCAATACTCGACGCGCTATGAGGCCCTGGAAGCCGCGGCCCGAAAGGCCAAGGCCGGCATCTGGAACGGCGACGCGGAGCCGCCGTGGGTCTTCCGCCGGCGTCACTGGGCGGCGGCCGAGCCGAACGCGCCCCAAGGCTGCGCCATCAAGGGCAACGTGACCGCCAACGGGCGCATCTACCACATGCCCTGGAGCCCCTGGTACCGCAAGGTCCGGATCGAGCCGGCAAAAGGCGAGCGCTGGTTCTGCAGCGAGGCGGAAGCGGCCGGCGCCGGCTTCCGCCCGGCGATGGGGGACTGAGGAGGGGGCAACGGGCAGCAGGCANNCACGACGGCGCCGACGGGCGTGCGCGCAAGCGACACCTGGCCCGGCATCCATGCCGAAGCGTTCGGCGGGCGCACGATCCAGGATGGGCGGGGCGTGGTGACGCTGACGACGCCCTATCGCCCGGACGATGTGCGCAGCGTGCCGATGGAGGCCGAGATC
>JRYE01009611.1_pt1 | contig 13777 bp, 17 predicted proteins | sample 235321 | NCBI WGS metagenome assembly JRYE01 (sample SAMN03074214, study PRJNA261473) | activated sludge metagenome | biome: Common Effluent Treatment Plant; feature: Wastewater; material: Activated sludge; isolation source: activated biomass in a lab-scale reactor treating industrial wastewater at... | reverse complement strand
TGATCATAGCCCTCGGCCTGCTGGTCGTATACCGCAATTGTGGTCCGTCTACGGCATGTAGATAAAAATGGAGCAGGGGGAAGACGCCGTAAAAGCGGCACGCGAGATAGTCGGCCAGACGGCGATACCCCTTTTGGGCGCTACCGTCGTGGCGGTCCTGGCGTTCGCCGCGATAGGGACTTCCAAGGACAGCACGGGCGAGTACTGCAGGAGCCTCTTTCAGGTCATCCTCATTTCGCTCATGTTCAGCTGGGTGACGGCCGTCACCATAACGCCGCTCATATGCAAATACTTCCTCAAGCAAAAGGACGCGAAGGACGGCGGGCCCGTCAAGGACCCCTACGCAGGAGCTTTTTTCCAGGTTTATAAAAAGCTCCTCGTCACCGCAATAAGATTCCGCTACATAACGATCGGCGTGGTCGTCGGTGTTTTTGTCCTGTCGCTGATAGGATTCGGATTCGTAAAGACCATGTTTTTCCCGACCTCTACGAGGCCCCAGTTCTTCGTCGAAGTCTACTTCCCGGAAGGATACAGGATACAGGACACCGCCCAAGAGCTCAAAAAGGCCGAAGAATATCTCAAGGGCATCGAAGGGGTTACCGACGTAACGAGCGAGATAGGGGGCGGCGATCCGAGGTTCCTCCTCACCTACGCCCCGGGCAAGGCGTCGCCGAGCTACGCCGTGATCCTGACCTCGGTCGAGGAATATGGCGTCATCGACAAGATATACAACAATACCCAGACAGACCTCGAGAACCTCCTGCCCAACGCCGTCGTGAACGTAAGGAAATTCCTCCTCGGCCCGGGTGAAGGCGGAAAGATACAGCTCAGGATATACGGCTCCGACAGGACCGTTCTAAGAGAGCTCGCCGGGGCCGCGAAGAACATACTTAAGTCGGACCCCCAGGCCAAGGCCGTAAGGGACGAATGGAAAGAGAAGCTCAAGGTCGTAAGGCCCCAGCTCGAAGAGGCCCAGGCGAGCCAGCTCGGCATTTCGAGGCCCGACGTAGCCAAAACGTTCGAGGAATCCTTCTCGGGGACGACGGCCGGCGTCTACAGGGACAAGACCAGCTTCGAGGGCCAGCTCCTTCCGATAATCGCAAGGGCGCCCGAAGACGAAAGGCTCGACCTCGACACCATACAGAGCCTCCAGGTCTGGAGCCCGGCGGCGGGAAGGACGATCCCCATAGGACAGGTAATCTCCGGCTTTAACACCGAGACGGAAGACGCCAACATCGGGCGGCGCGACCGTATGACGATGATCAAGATCCACGCCGACCCGAGGACGGAGCTCCCGAGTGAGCTCCTGGCGCGCGTAAAACCGCAGATCGAAAAGGCGCTCAACGTAGACGTCGGAAAGATCACGGGACAGAGCTTCGGCCCCGAAGACGACCCGTTTACGGACTTCACTCACGACGTNNAAGGGTATGCCCGGTTACTACATCGCCTGGGGGGGCGAAGCCGAAGACTCGGCCCGCGCTAACGCGGGGCTTGCGACAAAGCTGCCCATATTCTTCGGGATGATGGTTCTTGTGGTTGTTTTCCTCTTTAACTCGATAAGGCAGCCGCTCATAATATGGCTCACCGTCCCGCTTTCGATAATCGGCGTCACGGCGGGGCTGCTGCTATTCAAGCAGCCGTTCGGATTCATGGCGCTTCTCGGCCTTTTGAGCCTCTCGGGGATGCTCATCAAGAACGCCATCGTGCTCATTGACCAGATAGACAGCGACATCAAAAGCGGGAAGGACAGGTATCTCTCCGTGGTCGATTCGGGGGTCAGCAGGCTTAACCCCGTTATGATGGCCGCCGCGACGACCATACTCGGCATGATACCCCTTCTTCAGGACGCGTTCTTCATATCCATGGCCGTGACCATAATGGTCGGGCTCCTGGTCGCGACGGTGCTTACGCTCGTCGTGGTCCCCGTCCTCTATACGATATTCTTCAAGATACCGAGCCCTTCGAAATAATCCGGCCGGCTAATGTGGAGCTTCCGGTATTCCCGCCAGGTTCGGGCGATAGAGACCCAAATGTTCAACCGTCCGGGAGGGTTACGCCCGCCGTCCGGGCCTAATCTTCGCTTTCCGGCCTGAACAGCCTCTCGTATGATGTATACGGCCCTACAGGTATTATGCTCGCTATATCGAGGAAACCTTCTCTCACGAGCGGAAGCGCATCGAGTTTTTCCCGTACCTGGTCCATGCTGTCAGATTCCAGCGTGAGCACGACCCCCCTCCTGTCGAGACGGTGATTTATCGCCCGTAAAAAGCCCGATTTATGATGCTCCCATGCATTGCGCAGCTCTTCGTGTACGAGCGATGGATTTTCGTCGTATTTTATCCTGTCAGACAACTCCGCGATCGCAAAAAATTGCATCTCATTTCTCCTTGTGTGATTTTCATTCCGGCGAGCCGGGTGCAGAGTTCACCCCCTCGCTTCCGCGATTATCATACCGAAAGTCATTCAGTCAGGACGGATACCGGCGGCTCTATCCTTACTTCTTCTCTAAAACCCCGGCGTCGGCGCATACGGCCCAGGCCCGGGCCCTTATCTCGCCCGGATCCCGGTTAAGATTGGTGCACTCGACCAGCCACGCGCCTTCGTCCGGACGGGGGGCGTTTATGGTGAGGGCCGCGCTCCCCAGCGTGTTAAGAAAGCCCGTGCACTCCCCTCCCCCGCCGATGAGCCTCTTTCCGGAAGGACACGCGCTCTTTACCGAAATGCTCTTGCCAGTGGCGGCGGATACGATTTCCGATTCCTTGGGGATGAACGTGACCCCGTCCTCCGCCGCGGCCATATGGAATAACCCGCTCGAGAGGTACAGCGCGGCGCCTACGAAAACTGCTTTGACAAATCGAGTGTTCATGAAAAACCTCCTCACTTTTTAATAACGCTTAATAATCTATCACATTATCGTAGCGGTGAGGTGTAAAAATCCTCCGCGAGGCGGCCGGCAAGACCGGCACCGCCCCGGCCGCAGCCGACGATGATGGTGCGCATTCAGGTTCCTTCCCGGGTCCGNNCCGGGCGCTTCCCGCCGTCCTTTTACTGGCCCTCACGCTCGCGTTCGAATCGGCGGCGCAGGAAACAGGCGGCGAAGTGGAAGGCGAGGAAACACCGCAGGCCGCCCCCGAAAGCGCCGGCGCCCCGATCGTTATCCAGGAACAGCCATACGAGTACTACTACTGGCCGGACGAGAATATTAACAACTTCGGGCTCTCTTCCATGGGGCAGGGAACGACCATGGGCAAAACCCCGGAAAGAAAGAGCAACCTCGAAGCCAACCCGGTCAAACCCAAACACACCCCGGCCCCCGGGGACGAAGAAGAAATCCCGGCCGACGAAGCTATCGACCCCGGTACGGCGGCGGAGCCCGGCGCCGGGAGACAAGCAGGCGCCTCCGGCGCTGCCTTCTATAAATGGGTGGACGAGAAAGGCGAGCTTCACATCACGAACAACATCGGCGAAGTGCCTCTCGAGTACCAGCAGCAGATATACCGGCAGGAAACTCCGACCGGAGAATAAAAAAATCCCGACCCCCCCTCGGCATTGAATTGCTCGGGGGATTGTATAAAATCAATCCGCAAATGAAGGGGATTCGCCCTGGAGCTCCATCCTCCGGACCGGAAACGGGCAGTCTTGCGGCAGCCTGTCAGGCCCCGTGAAAAATTCACCTTATAACGGATATTTATCATGCGACTCATGCGACAGAAAAAATTCTTCATACTGGCGGGGCTCTCGCTCCTGGCCGTGACCGCCTTCGCCGCCTATGCTTACGCGTCTTCCTCTCCATCTGCCGAGCCCCTCGCCTTTCCACCGCCCCTCGAAAGCTATCACGATTCGGGCCTCGGCAGCGTCTCGGCGATACTGATCGACCGTATAAAGCAGGAGCCCTTTAACCTGGTAGTGACGCTGATCTTCTTATGCGCCATCATACATACGTTCCTTGCAAGTAAGTTCATGAACATCTCCCACAGGCTGGAGCACGAACACGAGGAAAAAATCAAAAGAGGCGAAGCGAAGAGGGATTCGATGAGTGTCTCCGCGAATGCGCTCCACTTTCTGGGCGAGGTCGAAGTCGTGTTCGGGCTCTGGACGGTCGTACTGTGCGGCGTGATAACGGCTAAATTCGGCTGGTCCACCTTCGTCGGCTACATCAACCACAATGTGAATTTCACGGAGCCCGCCTTCGTGGTGGTCATCTTGACGCTGGCCGCCACGAGGCCGATACTGAAGCTCACCGAATCCGCANNCGAAATATCTCGTAGAATCCGAATTTGAAAAAATTAAAGACGGTGTCAAGAACGAATCCGGATACATAGAGTCGATCAACGAAAAGACAAACCAGCTTCTTGCCGTGGTACAGAAAAAGATGGAAGCGGACGTCCTGCCGAAGCTTAAGGCCAAGGGAATAAGCGAGAGTCTCATACACCAGGCATTCGAGAAGCGCCTCGAACAGGTAAGGCTCGGCAAAATGAGAAGGCTCCTGCCGGGGCTTCTGCCCGAAAGCGAGCGCCCCGAATACAGAGACCCCGACTGGGACGACCGTGAAGACCCGGTACCGCTCTGGGTGACGGTAATGCATCTGCTATTCATGGGGTGGACCATAGTCAATTCCCACAATACGCCGCTCTTCATGCTCGGGCTCCTGTTCTTCCTCGGCTTTGCCCAGATAAGCGCGCCTTATCAAAACAGGATCAACCTCCAGTCCCCGATACTCGTGGGCTTCTTCCTGGCGGGTCTCGTGATCCACGGCGGCCTCCAGGGGTGGTGGATCGCTCCCGTGCTCGGGAGCCTCGGCGAGGTGCCCCTCATGCTCACGGCAACGGTGCTCACCGCTTTTAACGATAACGCCGCCATCACGTATCTCAGCACGCTCGTCCCGGATTTCACCGACGGTCTCAAGTACGCGGTCGTCGCCGGGGCGGTTACGGGAGGCGGCCTGACGGTTATCGCCAACGCGCCCAACCCCGCAGGTCAGGCAATACTCAGGAAACACTTCGGCGTCGCAGTATCTCCCCTCGGTCTTCTCCTGGCTGCGCTCCTGCCGACCGTTATCATGCTCTGCTGCTTCCTGCTGCTTGGTTAGGCCGTGGCGTAATTCTTCGGAGCGGAAGGCCCGGCTCTCCTCCGGAGACCATATAGTCAGGCGGCTATGCGCCGTCAGCGGTCCAACTGTATAAGAGTGCGGAAGGTCTGGATATTCTGAAAGTAATGCCGGCGGGAAGTCTGACGGCTACCTGCTACCTGGACCACCTTCTCCTTTCGGGGACGGCGAGTATCGGGCAGGTGCTCTCCCTGAGGACCTGCTCGGTCGTATTGCCCCTCAGCGCGTCGAGGAAGCCCTGGTGTCCCTGCGTACCCATGACTATAAGGTCGGCCGGAATATCCGAAGCGACTTTCAGTATGGTCTCGACCGCGTTACCCTGAAGCATCAGGTGGTTCCATTCCCACGCATCCTTGTCGGGATGTTTTATTTCCGGAAAGCGCGCGGGGTCGCCGACGTAAAGCAGCGTGAAAACGCAAGAGCCGTTACCCAGAAGGCCCGCGAACTTCATCGCGGCGTTGATCGCTAGGTGCGGGTCGGGCTCTATGTCGACAGGGACAAGAATGTTCTTCAGGTTAATGCTCCCGTCGGCCATCGAAACGAAACCATCGTTGGCCTTCTTGAGGAACAGCGTCATACCGCCCGATTCCCGCGACACCTTCTCGGCGACGGATTTGCGCATTAGCCTTTCGACGCCGCTCCTGCCGTGTGTGGCGATTACAGCGATGTCGGATGGATAGGACTTCAGGTAATTAAGAATGGAGCTTACAGGGTCGCTGTGTACGCCTATGACCTTACTGTAGTAAAACCCCATTTTCTGTATGTCTTCTTCCGGGTTTTCGGCGGAAATTACGTTCCACTTGATCAGCGTGTCCCTTATCTTCGGGAATTCGGGAAGAACGTTCCGGTCCTTGTCGGGGGATACGTGGAACAGANNCGTGAAACAGGTTCAGTCTGGCGTTCGCAACAAGGGCGATCTTTAGCGCGTGGGCGAAAGCGGCGTCGCTATCGGGTGAAAAATCCGTTGGATAGAAAACACTTCCTAGAAGGCTGGGCCTCCCCTTGGCCTTACGGCCGCCGTTCACGGCCGTTTCGTTCCTCGCCTCGAGGAGCGCCCTCAGCGTGCCGTAGGCCTCGTTTATCTCTTTTATCTTGGTCTCGGCGCGCTCTTTGAGCCTGTCGTTATTCTCGTACTTGTCCGGATGCCAGACCTGTACGAGATCCTTGTAGGCACTTTTCAGCTGTTCGTCCGAGAAGTCATTACCGAGATCGAAGAGATCCAGTAGCTTCCCGATATTTTTGTTGCTCATTCGGATAAGAGTATCAATTTAGAACGTTATACCCTCTGCCTCTCATGCAGTTGCGATATATTTGTTCGTATCCCTTTTCCGAATCATATACCCCTTTCGCTCCGCCCGCAAGACCCCCTATCACGGCGCCGTACGCGAGGCCTGAAACCGTGCTTCCGGCTATGGTTCCGAGCAGTGCGCCCGTACCTGTTCCGACCGCGCCGCCGATTACCGTGTCCTTGGCGGTATTCTTCCAGCCGGGGGACGCCTGCTGCGCTATTGCCTTACATTCGGCCTGATCGCGATAATAAGCGTCTTCGTTGCCCACGCTTCTCGGGTCTATGACGGGGCTATAGGTCTTACATCCTGCAAGAAGTGTTACAACAGCCAATAAGAAGAATACTTTTTTCAATTTTTTGCCTCCCTTTCAGGTTTAAGAATGTATCGTATACCACTATAAATATAACCGTTAATTCCCGACTTCCCGAGCGGTTTCTACGAAATCGTCGCCTATGGGCTCGAGGAGCTGATACCCTACGAGCGGATCATAGCCGCCGAGCCTGTAATCCCTTATGGTCAGGGCACACTCCGCGACGCCCTCCACGGGGTAGCAGGAGAAGGACAGGTTCGAGCCCGCTATGCTGGACGAATCGCCATCTACTTCCACCGAGGGGATCAGGCCGAAATTGTGAACGTCGAATCCGCCCTTGTTGTTCTTCGAGGCGCGGAAGAGTCCTATGAACTCTCCCTCCTCCGTGGTGCGGGGTTCGGCGCCTTCTTCTTCGACGACCATATTCCTCGCTTCCTCGTATATGATGGGTTTTCCGCCTATGGAGCTAACCCTGTCGAGTATGTTTATGGTCACTTTCTGCACCTGTGCGCCGGCCTTGGTCTTCGTTATAACTGTAGTTGTGATTATGTCGAAGTCCCCGTTGTTTGAGTGCGTGGGCTGACTAAAGGTCCTTGCCTTTGTAATGGTGACGCCGTCCTCTTCTCTCGTCGAAACGAGCGTCTTTCCGGCGAGAAGACTCGTATAGATCTGCCTGAACTCCGCCGTTGTGATGTCGCTTTCGGCCGCAGATGCGACGCCGCCGAAGAGTATTAATGCTACATATAAAATGCCGAAGGTCCTGAACATTTACGCCTCCTTGAGCTGAATTTATTCCCCTCATTCCGCAGAAAACCATTCTAACCTCAAACAAATTTCAATTCAAGTTAACGCCGGGGCCCCAGATGCCGCTCGGAAGGAAATCGCGCGGAACGCCGGGCGAGAAACACGTATTTTTGGAGCTCTGCAGTGGAACAAATGCGGAAGGTGAAGCCCTTCAGGTGATGTATCCCGACTCCCTTAACTTCTGTATCACGAAGCCGATCATTATATCCCTTCTGACGTAACCGAGAATGCGGGGGTCGCACGTGTCCTTGACCACAGGGACCCACTTCAAGTCGCGGTCGTGCATGACTTCGGCGACTACTATGCTGGTATCCCCCGAGTTCGCAAGGACAGGGGTCTTGTTCATGAAGCTTGAGGCCGGGGTCGTCGTCACGACGCCGTCATCGACGGCGCGGAACAGGTCCGCATGCGTGATGATGCCCGAGAGTTTTTCCCCTCCGTCCACTATGCAGCAAAAATCCACGTCCCCTTCGAGGACGTCAATGGCCTTTTCGAATGTGTCGTCCGGGGCGAGGACCGCGGGGACGGGCCTCAGAAACGTGGCAAGGGGCTCCTTTTCCAGGAGCTGGTATGCCGCGGGAAGGCGCTGCCAGATGTCGCTTCCGCGTTTCCTTACGGCCTCGCCCAGAAAATCCCTGAACGGTTTCAGCGTGCCGGATATCTGCTCGAAGACCTTCTTGCCCATAACCGTAAGCTCGACGCCCGTCTTCGCCCTGATGCTCGCCTTGTGGTCCCTGCCGTCGAGAAGCGCCATCTCTCCGAAGAAGTTCCCCGGCCCGAGGACGGCGAGCACTATCTCCTGTCCCGTCTCGGAGGACTTCCTCAGCACCTCCACCTCCCCCGACTCGATTATGTAAAAGTCCGTCGACGGGTCGCCTTCCTTGAATACATAGTCCCCGGGCTGGAAGTGCGCTCGCGAGACCCTTTCCGTCTTGTCGCCCTTGGGGTGAGCGAGGTCCCGCGAATAGAATATCTCCCACGCCCAGTCGAAGCCCACCTTCAGCCTGTGCGAGATGCTTGGGAGCTTGAATAGATAAACAGAGCGCCAGAGGAACCACGCCACGAACCCGGATATGTGCATCCCCAGGAACTCGGCGACGGCGTTGTGCCCGCCTATGGCGCACAATTGCCCGAGCGGCTTGAATTTAAAGGGCCTCGTCTCCTCGCCCTTAATCACGCGGATTATATTCTCCGCCGCCTGCCTGCCCTCCCGCTCGGCGAACTGCCCCGTGGTCGGGCTCATGCTCTTGTCGTAGTCGTTCACTATAAGCGCGCAGTCGCCTATCGCCCAGACGTTCCCCTTGCCGGAAACCCGCATGTCGGGCTCCGTTACCAGGCGGCCCTTTTCCTTCGGGACGTCGAGCATCTGGACCATCGGCGAAGGGGCGTTGCCCACCGTGCACACCATAGTCGCGCCGTTCACCCAGTTCCCGTCCGTCATCCCGACGCCTTCGGGCGTGACGCACGAAACCCGGCGCTTCAGCAGCACCTTTATCCCCGCCTTTTCCATCTCCATCCGGGCGAAGTCCCTTAGCCTGGAGCTCACCTCGGGGAGGACCTGCTCGTGCGAATGTATGAGCGTTACCTTTATCTCTTCCTTGGGAATGTTCCTGTAATATTTATAGGTCGAGCGGACGAGGTCGTTTATCTCCCCCGCGACCTCCACGCCGCTGAACCCGCCGCCGACTACCACGAACGACAGGTACCACTTCCTGAGATCGACGTTGTCGCATATCTCGGCGTTCTCCAACTGGCGGAGGACGTGATACCTGAGCGCCACTGCGTCGCCGACCGTCTTAAGAGGAAAGGAATGGTCGGCCATGCCCGGTATCATCGACAGATTCACGTCCGAGCCGCACGCTATCACGATATGGTCGTAGTGCATGAACCCCATACGCCCGAGGTCGTCCACGAACTCGACGCTGTTCTTGTCGAGGTGAATCTTCGTTATGTCCTCGGTCCTGCAGTAAACCCCGGGGAGCATCTGGCGAAGCGAAACCGCCACCGGCTCGGGGCTTATGGACGCCCCCACGACCTCCGCGAGGAGCGGCTGGAAGACCATGTAATTCTCGCTGTTGAAAAGGACGACGTCGGCCTCGTGCCGCTTGAGCTTCTTCCTGAGGGTCGCTGCGCACTTGACCCCCGCGAATCCGCCGCCGATTATGAGTATCTGTTTTTTCACCATGTGCCGTGAGCTCCGTCTCTGGAAGTCTACGCGAGTGCGGTTAATTTTCCGTTAAGAATAACCCGGAAAAAGACGGGCGGTGAAACGCCGCGGAAACTAAACCGCCCGGGAGCGGACGGCGTCCAAGTCCGGGGCCTAAAGAGGCCTGCCTCTTACGAGCGCACCTTCATCCCCAACAGCCTGCCGAGTGTCCACTTGCCGGGGCCCGCGAGCGCGAGAAAGCCGAATACGAGGAAATAAAGGAGCGCCTTTTCTGTGTCCGCCAGTGAGTCGCCGCGTATGATCATATGATGAACGACCGCAGCGACGAGCATGTTTCCCGCCGCTATCACCGACGAGACGCGCGTGAAGAGGCCGAGAATGATAAGGAGCGGAAAGAAGGTCTCGGCTGATATGGCCGCGTATCCCATGACCTCCGGAAGCGGATAGCCGCTGTCTCTCAGGTGCCCTATGAACTTCGACGGGTCCGAGAGCTTGGACAGGCCGTGCCACGCTATCATCATCGCGCCTGAAATTACGCGGAGCAGTAAAAGTCCCAGGTCATTCAGAAATCCCATTTATATCCTCCTGCAAGTAAACCGTTGCGTGATTATTCGGAAATATCCAGCGTAACCGGCAGCTCGACGCCCGACCTCGCGCCGTCCTTTTCGGTAAAGGCGATAAGCGTATCGAGGTTTATCTGGGTCGAGCCGCTTCCCCTGAGCCTTTTTACGAGGAACGATACCTCGGTGTGATTTTCACCGGGCCTCGGCGTTACCGTTATGTCCTCGACGATGAGCGAATCGCCGGGGACGGGATAAAGCGCGATGTCCGTAAGCTCGCGCCGCGCGTCGAGGAGAATTTTCACGGAGGTCAGGTTCTCCCCGGTGCTCTCCGTATTCACCTCTATGTCGAACGGGTTCCGGGGGTCGAACTCCCCTATCGGGAGCCGCTTTTCCCACTCCGTAAAAAGAGGCGTGTTTGCCGGTTCGGATTCGTTCGAGACGGGAAGCGAAATTTCGAGCTCGGCCTTTCCGGGTATGCATATCTCCTTACAGCTCACCCACGACACGACGGCCTTCAGCGGAACCTTCTCGCCCTCGGTAAGCCCTTCGGGGGCCATGACGTTCGAATAGAGAAAGAGCGAATCCTCGTACCCGTAATCTACGACGTCCCCCGCGCCTACGAAAACGACCGGCACGGGCCACCTCAGGCTCGCCGACGCGAAACCCTTCCGGGAGCGTATATTGGACAGACGTAGGAAGCCCCGAGTCCCCCGAGTTCTTCCAGTACACGTGCCAGCCGGGCGAGACGTTCAGGAGCACCCCGAGATTGTACGCCGAGCCCGGGGTGATCGACGTCACGTCGGCCACCAGCCTCGCCTTCACCGTCCTGGGAACGCTCTTTGCCCCGGCCGGGGCGGAGAGCGATATCAAAAATGTAAATACTAAAAGTGCGGTTATCAGATTATATAATTTCATTCATGCCTCTCGGTTATCCGGAGCTCGGGCCAGGCACCTCTACCCATACCATTTTTCAGGCGGCACCCTCACGGCCAGCACCTCGCCCTTCGCGCATAGAACGTCGCCCGAATAAACGCCGCATGTGACGACGCTCTTCCTGCCTTCCCTTCTTTCGACGCTCGCCCTTAAACTCACGGGGGCGCCGATGGGCGTGGGCTTATAGTAATCGACCTTCAGCGAGCCGGTCACGTACCATATGAAGGGCTCCGAGTTGAGCTCCCTCCCCTCCTGCCTGTACGCGTCGGCTATGGCCGTGCATATGGAATGACAATCGACGATGGTGCAGATTATTCCGCCGTTAAGATAATTATCGGGGCCTGCCTTGTGATACGGGGACGGTATGAATTCCGATACGGCCTCGTCCCCGGCCCAGCGGCTCTTCAGATGAAGACCGTGCTCGTTCTCGCCGCCGCAGCCCCAGCACTTGTTCTTTTCCCAGTAATCCTGAAACGCTTTTTCGCTCATGATTTAACAGGCTCCGGTTAAATTATATCAAGCTTTACGGCATAAACCGAGGAATTTTAGGCCGGGACGCCGAATAAAGTGCGCCCGCGCGGCCCGTTTTATCTTTTGACGAGCGCGGGCTCGGCGCGGCCCTTTCGGATGCGGAAGGTCTTCATCTCCCCCTTTAGGAGCACCTCCTCCGGGTTGGTCGTCGTTATGAATATCTGCCCCGGGAATCCCGCCAGCATGCCGAAGAGAAACTTCCTCCTCCGCTCGTCCAGCTCGCTCGTCACGTCATCCAGAAGAAGCACGGGCGTCTTCCCGAGCGTCGTTTTAATTAGGTCTATCTCGGATGCCCTTAGGGCCAGCGCGAAGTTCTTCGACTCTCCCTGCGAGGCGTATACCGACGCGTCCCTCCCGTCTATGAAAAAGGAGAGATTATCCCTGTGCGGGCCTACGGTCGTGTGGCCGCGTGCCCGGTCCTTCGCGAAGGACGCCTTAAGGCTCTCGGCATAGGCCGCCTCTGCGTCGTCCCCCGCGGCGAAGGACGTCGTGTACTTTAGCGAAGCCTCCGAACGGCTCCCCGAGCTGTCCGCGTATATCCTGGCAAGGAGCGGCGTCATCTTCTTCACGTACTCGAGCCTCCGCGATATGACGCGGCTCCCGGTCTCGATCAGCTTCTCGTCCCATATCTCGAGGCTCTCGGGCGTTACGTTCCGCCCCTTGGAGAGTATCGCGTTACGCTGCACCAAAAACCTGTGGTACTTCCTCAGCTCCGTAAGGTGCGCGGGCTCGAGCGAAAATATCAGCGCGTCGAGATACCGCCTCCTCGTCTGCGGGCTCCCCTTCACGAGCTCGATGTCCGACGGCAGGAACGCGACGACGTTATACCTCCCGAGGGCTTTTGAGGCATTGTAGACGAGCTTTCCGTTGAGCTTGATGGTCCTCTTCTCCCCGCCGAGGACTATATGTACTTCGTCGAGCCCGGCCGGCGACTCTATCTCGCCCTTTATCCTCGCCTCGGACGCCCCGATGGTTATAAGCTCCTCGTGCTTTACCTGCCTGAACGGACGGAAAGCCAGGAGGAAATGCACGGCTTCCAGAAGATTCGTCTTTCCCTGGGCGTTCTCGCCGTATATGAGGTTAACCCTGTCGTGGAAAGCGAAATTTTCCGCCGCGTAAGACCTGAAGTTTCTGAGTGTAAGGGAGCGCAGCTTCACAGGCGTTTAATTGTAAAGGATTTGAGAAATTATTATAAGGGCGGTCCGTTTATTCAAACGACCCTTAGGCGCCCAAAATTTTCTTGACCGTAAAAATCGCGAGCGGTAATATCTTAATTGGGATCAGCCATGATATCGTTCAGGATTTGCGAGCTGCCGAAAAAGGACTCAGGCAAGGGTATCGCGCGTATAAAGCCGCTCGACATGAAGGAATTGGGGGTAAGCGCGTGGGACCTCGTCGAGATAGGCGGGAAGAGAAAGACGGTGGTGCGCGTCGCACCCCTCGACAAGGGTGCGGCCGAGCAGTCCGTCATAGAAATCGACGACACCACGCGTGAAAACGCCCGCGTCGATATCGACGACCACGTCTTCGTAAAGAAAATAGGCAGCAAATCGGCGACCAAGGTCGTCCTTTCCCCCCGCAACACCGACATGCTCTATAACGGCAACGAGAACAAGTACCTTCTCGAAAGGCTCGACGGCTATCCCATAACGGTCGGCGACAGGATACGGGTGAAGCTCCCGACTACGGGGCTCGAGGACTTTCAGGTCCTGGGCGTCATCCCGTCCGACTCGGTCGTCATAAGGGGCTCCACGCGCCTCGATATCCGTAAGAAGCCCAAAGCCAAGTTCGACAGCTCCCGCGTCAGCTTCCAGGACGTGGGCGGCCTGAGGGAGCAGATAGCCAAGGTAAGGGAGATAGTCGAGCTCCCGCTCAAGTACCCGCAGCTATTCGAAAAACTCGGCATCGACCCGCCGAGGGGCGTATTACTAGTCGGCCCTCCCGGGAGCGGCAAGACCCTCCTCGCAAAGGCCGTAGCCCACGAGACGAACGCGAACTTCCAGGTCATTAACGGCCCCGAAATAATGCATAAATTCTACGGCGAAAGCGAAGCCCGTCTCCGAGACATATTCG
>JRYE01014601.1_pt1 | contig 13849 bp, 11 predicted proteins | sample 235321 | NCBI WGS metagenome assembly JRYE01 (sample SAMN03074214, study PRJNA261473) | activated sludge metagenome | biome: Common Effluent Treatment Plant; feature: Wastewater; material: Activated sludge; isolation source: activated biomass in a lab-scale reactor treating industrial wastewater at... | reverse complement strand
CTACTGCATAATCCGGGTCCTGCGGAGTATCTTTATGCCCCTGGTTCATGGCGCACGGTGGTCCGTGGCAAGCATGAAATGCGGCTCGACCTGTCCAACACAACAGACCACTGGGCCTATTTTGCCATGAGCGAACCCGCCCATTCCGCCTTTGAAAAACACCTCAAACTGGGCTGCACCGTGGTGGACATTGGTGCCAATATCGGTGTGCAAACGCTTGCGTATTCCGCAAAAGCAGGAATTGGGGGCCGGGTGATCTCGCTGGAACCGCATCCTGAAACATTCAAGCGTCTGGAGCATCACCTCCGGATCAACGGGATAACCAATGTTACCGCGTTGAACGTTGGCATCGGCCAAGAGGAATCCGTGGTGACGATGTACGAAGTGGTTGCATCCAACTCAGGCATGAACCGGATCATCCCCACCATGGATACCCCGAATTTATTCCCGCATACCGAGGTGCGGATAACCCCTTTGGGCACCATTCTCCCTGGCCTTGGTGTTGAACACGTCGACGCGATCAAGATCGATGTGGAAGGATTTGAAATGGAAGTACTAAAGGGATGCCGCTCCACCTTGCTGAAGGATATGCCGACGCTGTTGGTGGAAGTGGACGATGACAATCTGAGGGAAAACCGATCTTCAGCGAAGGAACTGGCCACGTTTTTGGCTTCGCTGGATTACACGATCCGAATGGCGCATGACGGGGCCGCCATCCCTGGCAACCTGGAGCACACGCATTTCGATATCCTCTGTACCAACGCCGGGATCAAGCAGGAACATGCTTCCTGAGCAGCGTGCAAAGGCCAAAGGGGCTGGCAGCCACCTGGTCTTCGCCTGTCCTGTTGAAATACGTACTCTTGCATGCACACTTGGCAAGAAAGAAAAAAGGCATGGGAAAAACCATCCTGATCACCGGCGGGGCCGGCTTTGTGGGATCGAGCTTGGCATTGCACCTGAAGGCGGAGTCCCCCCAAGACCGGGTGATCTCTTTTGACAACTTACGAAGGCGGGGCAGCGAGCTGAACATCCCGAGGCTGAAAGCCAATGGTATCGAATTCATCCACGGGGATGTGCGATCGGCTGCCGACGTGGGCGGGCTGCCGCCGTTTGACCTGCTGATCGAATGTTCTGCAGAGCCATCGGTAATGGCAGGGTACGGTGCGGATGCCCGCTACGTGGTGGACACCAACCTCATGGGAACGGTGAACTGCCTCGAGGCAGCGGCCCAGTACAAGGCAGACGTGCTGTTCATGAGCACCAGCCGGGTGTACCCGATCGCGGCCATCAATGAGCTATGCGTGGAATCCGAAAAGGGATTCACTCTCAGGGAAGGCGCAACACCCGGTGCTACGAAAATGGGAATTGCCGAAGACTTCCCACTGGCCGGGATCCGTTCCCTTTACGGGGCCACTAAGTTGGCCAGCGAACTCCTGATCGCGGAATATGCTGAAATGCATGGGCTTCGTGCCGTGGTGAACCGCTGCGGCGTGATCGCCGGCCCCTGGCAAATGGGGAAAACCGACCAAGGCTTCGTTTTGCTTTGGATCGCCCGGCACCATTGGGAACTTCCACTGAGCTACATCGGGTTCGGTGGCAAGGGCTCACAGGTGCGTGACGTATTGCACATCGATGACCTGTGCGAATTGATAGGCACGCAGGTTGGTGCCATGGAAGAGCTCCAAGGCAAAACCTTCAATGTTGGCGGCGGCGCGGCAAATAGCGCTTCATTACGCGGATTCACCGAGCTGTCCGCCTCCATCACCGGGAATAGGATTACCGTGGCAAGCGACCCGGCTGAACGGCCTGGCGACCTCAAGCTGTACGTCACCGATAATTCGCGCGTATCGGAGGCCACCGGCTGGGCACCCCGGCGCAACCTGCCTACCTTGGTCGCCGATTCCTACCAATGGCTGTTGGACAACGAAGACCTGCTACGGCCCATTCTTTCCTGATCAATTCATGAGAACCGTTCTTATCACGGGCTCGGGCGGCCTGATCGGCGGTACCGCGACCCGTTATTTCAGCAACCTCGCGAACTGCGTAGTTGGTATCGATAACGACATGCGACGTGTCTTCTTCGGCGAGGAGGCCAGCACGTCCTGGCATGTAAGGCAACTCCAGGAGGAAATGCCCAACTACATGCACCACAACACGGACATCCGTGACAGGGAAGCACTGGAGCGCATCTTCATGGAGCATGGGAAGGACATCGACCTGGTGATCCACACGGCGGCACAACCCAGCCACGACAAGGCAGCACAGATCCCTTTCCTGGATTTCGAGGTAAATGCCAACGGCACCCTGAACCTGCTGGAAATGACGCGCCAGCATTGTCCGGAGGCTGTGTTCATCTTCACCAGCACCAACAAGGTATACGGCGATGCCCCCAACAACCTTCCACTGGCGGAGCTGGAAACCCGCTGGGAAGTGGCGCAGGACCATCCCTACTACGAGCACGGAATCGATGAGCACTTGACCATCGACCAGTCCAAGCACAGCCTGTTCGGCGCCTCCAAGGTGGCAGCAGACATCATGGTGCAGGAGTACGGCCGCTATTTCGGCATGAAGACAGGCATCTTCCGCGGAGGATGCCTCACAGGCCCCAAGCATAGCGGCACGCAACTGCACGGTTTCCTTTCCTACCTGATGAAATGCGCCTTGGACAAGCGCCCGTACACGATCTTCGGCTACAAAGGGAAGCAGGTGCGCGACAATATCCACAGCGATGACCTGGTGGCCATGTTCGACGCCTTCCGGAAAAACCCCAGGGAGGCAGCAGTATACAATGCCGGCGGTGGCCGTTTCGCCAACTGTTCCATGCTGGAGGCCATCGGAATGTGCGAGCGGATCACGGGGAACAAAATGAACATTACACTGAGTGACACCAACCGCATTGGCGACCATATCTGGTACGTGAGCGACCTGAGCCGCTTCAAGACCGACTACCCCGACTGGCACCCCCAATACGGCATCGAGGAAACCTTGATCCAAATCTTCGAGGAGTTCAGGAAAAGGCCGCACTGATGAACTTGGACCGCATCTATTCCTATCGTTTTCGCAATGTGGACCGGGGCAAACGCACGATGGTCTGGCAGGAATTGGCCAAGTTTATTCATGCGAAACTCGGTTCTCCGGAAATCATGCTGGACCCCGCGGCAGGAATGTGCGAATTCATCAATGCCGCGCCGGTACGGGAAAAGTGGGGGGTGGACGTCAACGAACCTTTCATACGGGCCCATGCGTCCGAGGAGGTGAAGATCGTGATCGGGGATACTCGTACGGTGGAATTACCGAGCGGGTACTTCGATGCCATTTTCGTAAGCAATTTCCTCGAACACCTGAACAGTCAAGAGGAGGTTGCTGAATTCCTGTCGAAATTGCATGGCCACCTCAAACCCAACGGCCGCATCGCGGTAATGGGTCCCAATTTCAAATACGTCTTCAAAGAGTATTTCGACTTTGCCGACCACACGGTGATCCTCTCGGAGCTCGGCGCCGCAGAACACCTGTACGGTGCCGGGTTCGAGGTGGAGGCTATCTATCCCCGGTTTCTGCCCCTCTCCTTCCGCGGGCGCCTTCCAGTGAACCGGTTTCTGGTGCGCAGTTACTTGGCCATGCCATGGGTATGGCCACTATTCGGGAAACAATTCCTACTAATTGGGCGGAAGTGAAGCTCAGCATTGTCATACCCGCCCACAATGAGGAAGGGAGCATCCAAGCTACATTGGAGAGCCTGCATACCGTGTTGACACGGGAGGCAATCCCTTTTGAAACTGTGGTGGTGAACGACCACAGCAGCGATGGTACGCTGGCGATCATCAGGCAAATGCAAACCAGGGAGTCACGGATCCATGTAGTGGACAACCAAGGCCCCGGCGGATACGGCCACGCAGTGCGGCAAGGATTGAAGGTATTCACCGGTGACTGTGTCGCGATTATGATGGCCGACTTAAGCGATGATCCGGAAGACCTGGTCCGTTTCTATGGCAAATTGGTGGAAGGATATGATTGCGTATTCGGAACGCGTTGGTCCAAAGGGGGCAACGTGATCGATTATCCCTGGCCCAAACGAGTGATCAACCGTACGGCCAACACATTGGTTCGCATCGCCTTCAACCTCCGTTATAATGACTGCACCAATGCCTTCAAACTGTACCGGAGGCATACGATCGATGGATTGCACCCATTGCTCAGCCCGCATTTCAACCTGACCCTGGAGCTTCCATTGAAAGCCATTGTGCGAGGGTACACCTATGCAGTTGTTCCCAACTCATGGCGGAACCGCAAAAGCGGTGTTTCCAAATTGAAGATCAAAGAGATGGGGAGCAGGTATTTCTTTATTATGCTCTACTGCCTGATCGAGAAGTATTTCTCAAAAGGCGATTTCAAGAAGCCGGAATTGCTACAATGAGCTTGCGGGAACTGCTTTCCGGAGCCCGGCTCTACCGGTTGCTGCTTCTGCTCAATGGATTGGCCACTTTAGCCGTTTGTTGGGGCTTTCGCCACCACCTCGGCAACGATGCCTGGAGCTATACCACCTTGGCTGATGGGATCTTGCACGGCAAGTATTCGCTATGGTGGCGGCTTCCTGTGAGTATTCCCGACACGTTTCGAAATCCCGGATATCCTTTGTTCGTTGCCGCTTTCCGTTGGTTCACGGAAAGCCCGGTCCCCCTCCAATGCGCCCAGTTGTTAATGTACTTCGCCTCGGTCATACTGATGCTCCGCACCATCGGCCTGCTGGGTGGGGGAACAATGGCCAAGAATGTATTTCTTCTTATTCTGTTGCCCAGCATCGATCTTCCCTACTATATCCCAACCATCTTCCCGGAAGTGGTGACCATGTTCCTGATCTGTGCCTTCGTTTATACTGAGGTCTCCGGACCACGGACGTGGAGGCGTATAGCAATGCTGGCACTGCTGTCAGGAATGGCCTTCCAAATGCGCTCTTCATTGCTGCTGTTTCCCGTGTTCTGGATAGTGGCCCGTTGGCTTTTGGAACGGAAAGCCTTCCCATGGAGCCATGCCACAACCATGTTGGGGGTCTTCGGTACAACATTGTTTCCTTATGCAATGTGGAACAAGTCCCATCATGGCGTGTTCCGGCCAACCCCTTTGGAAGGTGGAGCGGGTGCCATGCACATCGGCTGGTGGATCGGCAAAATTCCCGGCCACACCGAGCACTGGTACTGGGGAAATGTGGCAAACCATGAGCTGATCCCTTTAACGGGCAATGCGGACATACCGGCAAATATTGAGGTATTTGATGCTGAATGGTCCGCGATCGATTCCGGCTTGGCACCCCTGCTTACCCGAACAGACAGTATCATGTTGGACTCCTTTGCCATGAACCCGCGCAACTTCCGCACCTTTAATACGCGGTATACACTGGCACGGGAAGAGGCCTTGAAGAAAGCGGTTTACAGGCATGTGCTTGAAGAGCCGGGGTATACGATAGCATTGAAGGCCTATACCGCAATACGTCTGTGGGTAACCGGCATCAACGTTGAGCAATTCAACAATTCCACATTGAAGGGAAAACTCCTTCAACTCTATCCGCTTTTGCTTACCCTCGGTATTTTTCTGCTTGCCGTGTGTTGTATTCCGATCGCACTCTTGCGCCACCGCCCAATGCTGTACACCCTACTACCGCTGTTGATCCCTGTCGTGTACTTGGGGTTGGTCCATATACCTTTTACCATCCAGGCACGATACACTATTCCGGTAAGGATATTGCTCTTCGCTGCCATGGCGCTCTCCATCGAAAAAATGGCCGGCCCAGGGCCCCGTGTTACCGAAATATCCGGAAAGCCGGACTGATCGTACCTCTTATTAGTATGGCGCGGATGAAAGTGGTGATCGTGGAAACCGTGCACGCCCAGTACGGCCTTACCCAGGCTGAACTATTTCATGAAGCACAAAAGGTCTTCTTCACAACGAAGAAGGTGGGAGACCAGATGCATGCCCTCGGTCCGGGCCTTTGCGAGGGCCAGTTCATTACCATACACGATGTGGGCGAAGCATGCCAGGAGATCATCCGCTACTGCAACCGGGAGCAAGTAGACTTGCTCTCATTCAGCCCGATCTTCTCCAATTTTGAGAGCGTGCTGCGGATTGCCGAGGGAGTGAGGGCCTCTACGGCAATTACCATCCACAACCTGAACTACTGGTTTAACGCACGGTTCAGAACCTGGAAGTATTACAAGCAAAGGCGCCTCAAACAGCGGGTCCTGGAAGCTTTCGACCATATTGTGGTAGACGAAGGACTCCTTGCCTACTTGAAGAACGAAAGGCCACGGTTGTTCCGGAATTACAGCTTTCTGGCAGTGCCGTTTACCCTCTTTCATGAACGCGGGCCATCACGGCACAAGCGCAGCGCTGATGAACAAGGCCGGTTGAAAGTGGTGCTGCCGGGCTCCATCTATCAGGAAAGCCGCAATTACCAAGCGGTGTTGGAAGTGATCGAACGGTTTGCCATGGAAAGAGCTGCGATCACATTCTCTTTTGCAGGGCCCGCTATTGGTGAACATGGCCGGAAGGTGGTGAAGCGATTGGAACAGGCCAATCAAAGGTGTGCCGGTATCGCCGCCTATTATCCCATGGGGATTCCGGAAACCAGTAACCTGTTTGAACGCGAAATGGAAACTGCGGATGTTTTGCTCTCGCCGCTCAATGCCGTGTTTGATGCGTTGGGCACCCGTGAATATTACGGAAAAACCAAAGTCCCCGGTGCCACTGGCGATATGATTACCTACCAATTGCCGGGCATCATCCCAGAATACGTGCCCATACCACCCGGGCTGAAGGGGTCGGTTTTCCATTATTTCACCGCCTCTGAACTATTCCAGCTATTGAACCGGTTCATGAGCGAGCCCCAAGCACTGCAACAGGCCCGGGATCAGGCCCGCGCCAACGCATACCACTACTCCGCAGAGGTGGTACGCACCGGATTGGCACCGCTGATGGGGCAAGGCCGCTAAGCAAACAGCCCCTTCCGGGACCAAATAGGGGGGACTATTTTCGCCGCACCCACCATCCATTGCCCCGCATGCTCAGAGTATTCTTCGGCCAACACAAATGTGCTTCCAAATGGGTGGCGCTCCTGATCGAGCGCATGTGCAATGAACTCGGCTGGAAAAGCACCATTGCCTACCGCGTGCGGATCAATGGACATGGGGGATTGCGCCAGCTGATCGAGAACGAAAAGCCGGATTTCCTGATCATCCCGGAGGCCGATGTGGACCAAGTGGCAGAAATACCGGTGCCGTTCAAGGGCTTCCACATCACCCGAGACCCCAGGGACATAGTGGTCTCCGGCTATTTTTCGCATCTGAAAGTGCATGCCTTGGTGGACGACCCTGCCTTGGGCGTTACCATGGAACACCGCAAGCTCCTGCAAAGGCTGCCGAAAAAGGAGGGCATCGACCTGGAGATCGCCACCATCGCCCGGGTACCTTTGCAGCACCTTCACCAGTGGAACTATGAAGACCCACGGATCCTCGAGACCACATTCACCCGCCTGACCTCTTCCTCGTTCGAAGAATTGGCCGGCATTCTTGCCTTCCTGGGAATGATCAAACAGCAGAACCGATGGACCTTCGGATCTCGCTGTTACATTAACCGCCTGCTCAAGCGATTCGGCATGGGCGGCCTGCGGATGCGAGCCGAGAGTTACGCTCCCGCCCAGCTGCGAAAAACCTTGCGTGACCTGTCATTCGAGAACCTGAGGCGTGGTAAGCCATGGTGGCTGAACCAGCGTGGAGCGCATTACCGCAAAGGGAGGCCGGGCAATTGGATGGAGCACATGGACCCGGGCCAGGAGGCCGAGATCGAAAGGCTCTTCCCAGGCTTGATCGCACGGGCAGGTGAAAGCCGTCAAATAGCGCCACCTGCCATGGACCTTCGATCCGGGCAATGATGGAAACCTGTGGATTACTGATCCACCAACCGCGCGCATACGGCACAGGGAAATGGAGTTGAAGGGCTTGAACATCGTCATTATCTCCAACGAAGGATGGGGGGATGTGTGGTATTCCAAACACAACTACGCATACGAATTGTCCAAGTTCAACCAGGTGTTGTTCATCGACCCTCCGCCACCCTGGTCATTTCATCGGCCCATGGCGTGCCGGATCTCCGTCAACCAGGTGATGGACAACCTCCGCGTGCTGCGCTACAACAATGTCCTTCCCTCATTTAGTCAAGCGAGCTATGGCCTGAACAATGCATGGGTGAGCAAAGCGATAAGCAAATATCTGCAGGCAGACCAATGGCCAGTGGACCTTATTCTCACCTTCGATCCGGCCCGCCTGCACAACCCCGCGCTGTTGGGTGCAAGGGGTTCTCTCTTTATCGCCGTGGACAAGTACATCCTTTCACTTCGTGGCGAGCCGGACCTGTACCGGAACGTGGACGGCATTGTGGCGATAAGCCGGTCGTTCAATGAGTTCTACCAACCCTATGGCAAGCCCATCCTGAATATCGGCCACGGTATTTCAAACGAAGAATTCACCGCCCCCGCACTGAACCATCCGTACGGCGATTTCGCCTTGTACATCGGAGGCCTTGATAAACGCGTGGACCTGTCCTTGACCATGCGCCTTGTGGAAGACCACCCGGAGGTTCCATTCGTGTTCATCGGCGCATTCAAGCTGAAAGGCAATGCCCTGGCTGAGGAGCTCTTCCTGCATGGGAAGTACAAGAACGTGCACCTTCCCGGAGTAAAGCCGTTCAAGGAACTCAAAACCTGGATAGCCGCTTCACGCTTCTGCCTGGCACCGATGGACATCAGCATACCCGGGAACGACATCTCGCACCATAAGGTCTTGCAGTACCTGGCCTTCGGCAAGCCCATATTCTCCACTGTTTTCTCCGAATACAAGGACATGAAGCACCTCCTGTACATGAACAACAACCCGGCTGAGCTGACAGGCCTGCTCTCCTCCTTCCTTGGCACAACAGAGCCCGAAGCCCTTGTGCAGGCACGGATCGCCATGGCCCGAAAGCATTCCTACCGGTCCATTCTCGCCCAGATCGGTGAATTCCTCGGCATGGCGGCGCCCACCCTCTCCAGCGGCAAGTAAGAACTCGGCCTTTTATAGTTTCTTTGGCCTGCCCTTGCGGCCGTGGACAGACCCCATGCACGTGCTTCACACCTTTGCCAACTGCTCCAGCGTGCCCTATATGAGCTGGTTCGCGGCACGGGCCCATAAGGAAGGCGTCCTGCGCTATTCGTTTATCCTCATGCACCACGAGCGACCGAGGATGATCGATGAGATGGAGGCACTGGGCTTTAAGTGCATCTGGATCAAATACAGCGACCAGCGGCGAAAGAGCGGTATGCTAAAGGCATTTCCGCTGATGTGGTGGCACATGATGAGGCTGCGGCCGGACATCGTACATAGCCACTTGTTCGACGACACCGTGCCTGCGATGCTCGCGGCCTGGTTAGCCGCGATCAAGGTGCGGGCGGTGACCAAGCAGTGGACCGGTTTCCACTGGTTGCAAGCACCCAAATGGGTGTGGGTGGACAAGCTGGTGAACCGCCTCGGCACCGACTTGATCGCCGTGTCCGGCGAATGCAGGGAATTCATGCTGGAAACCGAACATGCCGACCAGAGAAAAGTGAGCATGGTGCACCACGGCATCGACCCGGACCAAGAAACCCGGCGCGACCCCATGGTGATGGACCGATTGAAGAAGGAGCTTGGAACGGATGGGCACTTCCCCGTGATCGGTACTGTGGCACGGCTGATCCAGTGGAAGGGACACCATCGGATATTGGACGCGGCCAAGGCGGTGGTGGCCAAGTATCCCAAGGCTTTGTTCCTCTTTTGCGGCTTGGGGGAATTGGAGTGGAGCTTACGGGAGCGCGTCCGAAAAGAGGGGCTCCAGGACCATGTCAGGTTCACAGGCTGGATTGACCGCAGTGCAATGCCATCCTTCTACGGATTACTGGACATTTACCTCCATGCGGCCCAACTCGAGCCCTTCGGCTTTGTTTTTACCGAGGCCATGATGAACGCCGTGCCCATGGTAACAACACCTACCGGCGCCGGACTGGATGCCATCGAAGACGGCAAGAGCGGCATTCTGGTGGAGCGCAACGGTGCAGCCATAGCGGAAGGCATCGTGCGCATGTTGCAGCTGGACCGCAAGGCGGTGGGCTTGGCAGGACGCGAGGCCGCCATGCGCATGTACCCGTTCAGCAACATGTGGGAAGGCACCATGGAGGTGTACCGGAAATCATTGGCCCGGACAAAATGAGCAAGCCGGGGGTTTCCGTGATCATACCCGCGTACAATGCAGGACCTTGGCTGAAGGAGGCTATCGACAGTGTACGTGCGCAAACCTTCCAGGATTGGGAGCTGATCGTGGTGAATGACGGCTCCACGGACAACACGGCGCAGGTGGCCCGTGAACACAGCGACCCGCGCATTCATGTGATCGACCAGGTGAATAGCGGCGTAAGCGCGGCACGCAATACCGGCATCGCCATGGCGCGTGGAGGTATCATCGGCTTCTTGGACGCGGACGATGCCATGCTTCCGGACAATCTGCAACAGAAGGTGGACCTGATGTTGAAAACCGGCGTGGATTGGGTCTTTGGCGACATGATCCCCTGTGACCCGCACCTGCAGCCCAAAGGTGGGGTGATGACGGGCACTGATGGTGACGTGAAGAGCATGCTGCTGCTGAACGTGGGCACCGTGGTGCCCATCGCGTGCAGCAATGTGCTGGCCAGGCGGCATTGCTTTGAACAGGGAGTGGCATTCGATACCACGTTGTCCAATTCCGCCGACCAAGACTTCACGCTTCAACTGGCCCATCGTTTCAGCTATCGCCACCTGTCCGCTGCGCTGGGCAAATACCGCGTGCTGCCCTCCAGCATGAGCAAGAATGTGCTGCGCTACCAAGAGGATCATCTCCGCTTCTTCAAGAAGGTGCGCCAGCAGGGACACCTGGCCAACCCGAACTTCCGCAGAACGTGCATGGCCAATGTGTACTGGGCCATCGGCGGTACGTGGTGGCGGCAGGCCCGAAAACCCCTCAAGGCCGTCCCCTTCTTCTTCCGCGCCTTGGCGCTATCCCCGGCAGTGCTCGCCAGGCCCCTGCTTAAGCGCTTCACGGGCTGCAAAGGAACCGGCGTTTCATTGCCCAAACCACCGGAACAGTGAGCTTGAAGCGGGGCATATTCTACACGTTCCTCACCCAGGTGCCCACCCTGCTCCTGTTCTTCGTGGCTAGCACCCTGATGACCCGTTCCCTCGGTGATGAAGGCCGGGGCGAATTTGCGCTTTTCCAGAACCTGGTGGCCCTGGTGACCATGGTGCTCGGCTTCAGCCTCAACTTCGGCACCACCTATTTCACGGCCAAGGACCAAGGTGACCCAACCCGCATGGTGCGGGTGTGCACAAGCCTGCTGATGGTGAACCTGATCGCCGTGCCCCTGCTGTTCCTGGTCGTCTTCAGCAATTCCAGGCTGCAGCGTGTTTTTCTGCCCGCCAATACCATGCACTGGGCCTACCTGCTGTACTTGGTCGTGCTCGTACTGCTCACCCAGGTCAACAACTTCATCAACAGCATCCTGCTCGGGCTAAAGAAGTTCCAGATCATCAACCGGATGAGCATCTTCACCGCCGCCATCAGTGCCATCGGCTACACCTCGCTCTACTTCCTGCAAGACCGGCTCGATCAGACTTGGTTACTTCCGGTGGTGCTGTCCCTCCATTTGTCATACATCCTGATAAACACCATTTTTTGGGTGTACTCCTATATCCGGGTGGTGGGCATCAGGCCCAGGCCAACTTGGTCCTGGGCGATCATCCGGCCCGTGCTGACATTCGTGCTGGTGGTAGCGATAGCGTGGCAATTGGTCGGATTGATGTGGCTGCTCCTGGATCGCGAGCCAGAGCCCGCAATGCAGATTGCGCCGCCCCCCCCTTCCGTCATGAACGCGCCACGTAAGACGGTCAACGTACAGGCGATCGTCAATGCGCACCTGTTCGACGTACAGCAGCAGGAAGTGACCGATGCAACCGAGGCGCCGCAGACGCAGATGAACCTCGTGCTGGCGGGAACGTGGGCGTCAGAGGATCCCAAACAGGGGTACGCATTCATCGGCGAGTCCGCGAATGCCGCACGCATGTATGGCGTCGGGACGGCAGTGCGCGGCGGCACCGTCCTGCACTCCGTGTATCCCGATCGAGTGATCCTGGATACGAGCGGCAGGCTCGAGGCCCTCATGCTGCCGCGTCTGAGCGGCGCGAATCTGATGATGCAGCCCGCGCGTGCGCCACAGCGCGCCACGCCCGATCAATTCACCGAGAGCCTGCGACAGATGGCGGAGAGCAATCCGGACGCCTTTTCCGAGGTCATCCGGCCGCAGCCGGTGTTTGCGAACGGCGTTCAACGCGGCTACCGCGTCTATCCCGGCCGCAATCGCCAGCAGTTCGCCAGCCTCGGATTGCAGCCGGGGGATCTCGTGCTCACCATCAACGGCACCCCGCTCGACGACCCGCAGCGGGGCATGGAGATCTTCAACACGATGGGCTCCAACGACCGCGTGACCGTTACCGTCGAGCGTAACGGACAAACGCAGGAGCTTTCGCTGAACATGGGGCAGCTGAGCCTTCCGGAGAGTGCGCCACCCCCCGACAACGGCAGGCGCAGAGACGGATCGGGCTCAGCATCACTCGAATGACGACGTCGCTACTCACGAAACCAATGAAGGACCGTCAATGACGACTGGCATCCACTCACCCTCGCGCGTGCTGGAAACTGCCCGCCGGTCGGCCGCACCCACCAAGGCCCTGCTGGTCGCCCTGCTCTGCGCATGGACGAGCGCCGGCGCTCAGCAGCCATCGCAATCGGCGACGACGTTGAACTTCCGGGACGTCGACCTGGCGCAGGTCATCGAAGTCGTCTCGGCGGTGACCGGTAAGCGTTTCATCGTCGATCCGCGCGTGCGCGCCCAGGTCACGATCATCTCCTCGACGCCGATGCCGCCGGAACAACTGTACGAGACGTTCCTGTCGATTCTGCAGGTGCACGGCTTCGTCGCCGTTCCATCGGGCAATCTCATCAAGATCATTCCTGACGCCAATGCGCGCCAGGTGCCGGCCAACGACCTGCCCGACCGGGTCGACCCGAATTCCGATGAAGTCGTCACACAGGTCGTCCCCGTTCGAAACATCAATGCGATGCAGCTCGTGCCTATCCTGCGGCCATTGATGCCTCAACAGGCGCACCTCGTAGGCTCTCAAGCCGGCAACGCGCTCATCCTCTCGGACCGGGCGAACAACGTGAATCGCATCATCCGGATCATCCAACGCATCGACCAGGCCGGCGATGAGGACATCGACGTCATCCGGCTCGAGAACGCGAGCGCAGGCGAAATCGTCCGCGTCATGAATGCGCTGATGCAAGGCCAGAATCAGCCGCAGGAAGCGCCCGGCATGTCCGCAAAAGTCGTCGCCGACGAGCGCACCAACAGCGTGCTCATCAGCGGCGAGCGTTCGCAGCGGCTGCGTTACAAGACGCTGATCACGCATCTGGACACGCCGCTCGAAGCCGGCGGCGATACGCAGGTGCGTTATTTGAACTATGCCGACGCCGAGGCGCTCGCCGGAAAACTCAAGGAGCAGATCCAGGGCTTCGTCGCTGTCGCGGGCGGCGGCGGCCAAGGCATGCCCGGCGGGACCGGTTCGTCCAGCGACCGCAGCACCACGATCTGGGCCGATCCGCAGATGAACGCACTCGTCATCACCGCGCCGCCGAAGATCATGAAACAGATCATGTCGGTGGTGGACAAGCTGGACGTTCGCCGCGCCCAGGTGCTGATCGA
>JRYE01002315.1_pt1 | contig 13864 bp, 10 predicted proteins | sample 235321 | NCBI WGS metagenome assembly JRYE01 (sample SAMN03074214, study PRJNA261473) | activated sludge metagenome | biome: Common Effluent Treatment Plant; feature: Wastewater; material: Activated sludge; isolation source: activated biomass in a lab-scale reactor treating industrial wastewater at... | reverse complement strand
AGGTGGCTGTTTGTCCAAAGTTCCCTGCCTCTGCCTATCATGACTGCGCTCCTGCGTCCGATCGGATTCCAGAAAACGTGCCGCCGGCTCGATTGCCATCAAACTCTCTCGATGTTGGCAGAAATCGATTCCACACAATCATTCTCAAAAGGGGTCTAATGGTTGAGAACCCTGCGACCGCCTATGAGACAATTATTCGCCTGCTGGCCGTTCCTCGGTGTGTCCCGCCCTCTAGCCATGATAATTCCCCGGATACAGATTGGGTAACGCAGGAATCAATCGATTGGGAACAGGTCTGGCAAATTGCCGACAAGGCTCGAGTTACTCCTTTGCTTCATCAAGCCACTCGGAAGATGCCGGGTCTGCCGGACTGGTGGCGCGAAGGTTGTCAGACCGCGTACCAGAAAACGGGGATAATCAATACGCTACGCTTCCAGGAGTTGAAAGCCCTACTGGCGGACTTGAGAGAAGCAGGGCTAGGGGTTATTGTCCTGAAGGGCATCGCACTCATCGAACTCATCTATGGTAATCCGGCCGTGCGACCGATGGTCGATATGGACTTGCTTCTGCGTAAACACGATATTCCTCAGGCGATCGAAATTATGGCCGGGCGAGACTATCGGGTATCGGGCGGAGAGATTGCCCCCGGCTCCGCGCTGGCTTACGAAAATGAGATATCGATTCGGAAGCAAGGCCCCTATGGCTGGCAGGTCGAGCTGCATTGGAACCTGTTCAACTCCACCTATTACCAGCGCCGTTTGCCGGAGGACGAATGGTGGCGAACGGCAGTTGCTATCACTATAGATAGGGAGCAGACGCTCTGCCTTTCGCCGGAATGGATGCTGATCCATCTATGCGGGCATTTGGCGTTTCATCATCATGGCCAAGGGCTATTATGGTGGCATGACTTGGCTGCATTGCTCTGGACGCGGGAAGGGGAGATTGATTGGGATTATGTTTTGATTCAAGCGCAAGCGGCGAATATGGTGTTGCCGCTGCAAAACATTCTACCGCGACTTGCTATGGAGTGGAATGTCCCTATCTTGCCGGAAATACTTACACGGCTGCGAGAAATCGTGCCCGAACCGGTAGAGATTGAAATGCAGCGGGCATCAGCTGAGGGTGTGTTATCGCCGGGTCAACGCATGTTGGTTGACGCGAAGGGTCTTGAATCGTGGCCCAAGAAAGCCAGGTTTCTCATTCATAACGTGCTTCCATCGGCGACATATATGGATGCGCGTTATGGGATTAGTCATCCATTGATCAGACCTTTCTATTATCCATACCGCTGGTTGTTGGGATTGTCCGGCTTCCTTCATGATACGCTCCATAGGTGGAGGGATTCCCGATAGAAGGGGTACAAGTGGAGCTATTCGAGTTCCTCATACCGTTTGACGTGCTCGAATAATAACCCATTATTTATTGCCTTTTCACGACGTATTCACGATTGAATAGGGGTGAGTGCTGGTATCGTATGGATAGAGCATAAGCAAAAGTTCTGAAATCGTCGCATTGAGTTTTGAATGGCTGTTTCCAGTTTCCAGCCAGCGGTAGTGTCAATGGGGGACGGTAATTAGCAATGCGCTGTCATTGTGAGCCGACCGGTTCTCGAGCGATTCGTAGCAAGCCTGTATAGATATTTCAAGTATTACTTTGTAGTTCCGATGTAACCGGCGAAACACTTACCCAATGCGGCGGGTTAGTCGCTTGATGGTTGTCGGACCAGTGTGACGTTTATCAGGCGTAGATATTAGTTATCGTGTTAGACAGCATTCATGTCGAAAGGGCGGAGCATGCCATCCGCTGAATCAAGATGATTCGCCTCTATCTCTCGCGTCAGGCGGCCGGAATCGGCCGTTATATTCTGGAACAACTGATAATGCTGTTGTTCGGATGGATACCGACGTTCGTTGGAATCGGGATCCGTGGTGTTGTCTATCGGCTTATACTACGAATGAATGGCTGGGCGGCGATTGAGCGCAATGTCAGGTTGCGCTTTGCCGGCAACATCACCCTGGGTCATGGCGCTTACCTGGATGAGTCAGTCTACCTGCATGCCTGTCCGGAGGGTATCCGGATCGGGCCGCGAACTATTGTGATGCATGGCGCTGTGTTGCACGTCTATAACTTTCGTGGGATTCCCCACTCGCACATAGCGATCGGTCAGGATAGCCTCATTGGCGAGTACACCGTCATTCGCGGTCAGGGGGGCGTAACCATCGGTGACAGGGTTTATACCTCGCCTTTTTCACAGATCATCGCCGTCAATCACGTGTATTCCGATCCTGGCCGATCCTTCACCCGGCAAGGCATTACCGCAGAGGGGATCGTTATCGAGGATGATGTCTGGATCGGATCCGGGGCTATCATTACCGACGGCGTTCGTGTTGGTCGGGGTGCGGGCGTGGCTGCCGGGGCCGTCGTGACCAGTGATGTGCCCTCGCATGTCGTTGTCGGTGGCGTTCCCGCTCGCGTGTTAAAGATGATTGATGCTCAGGACGATGCGCCCGACCGCAGAATCATTTATCATGAAAAAGGCGGCGCTCACTGAGCTGTTTTGTCTGCCATGATTCGTTTGGGAGCATACTTCTAACCATAATGACCTCGTTAACAGTTGTGATACCGGCTTATAACGAAGAATCGGGCATCGCTCAAATCGTCGATCGCGTTCTGGCCACGCGGGGCGATCTGATAACCGTTGGCGTGAATGAGCTTGAGTTGTTGATCGTCGATGATGGCTCGGGGGATGATACTGCCCGGATCGCCGCCGGGATCCCCGGCGTCAATCTCATCCAGCACCCGATCAACAAAGGATACGGGGCGGCGCTCAAGACGGGTTTCAACCAGTCTCGGTCTGACTTGATCGGGTTTCTCGATGCGGACGGAACATATCCGCCGGAGTATTTCTCCCGGCTCTGCGTTGTAGCGATGAACGGAGCCGATCTGGTTATAGGCTCCCGGATGGCCGGTGCAGACAGCAGAATGCCGTTGACACGACGCATCGGGAATGTTTTCTTCGCCCGATTGTTGTCACTGGTCGGTCGCCAAACGATTACCGACAGCGCGAGCGGGATGCGTGTCTTTCGGCGAAGCATCTTGCCTTGCCTCTATCCTCTGCCTGATGGCTTGAACCTGACCCCGGTGATGAGCACTCGTGCTATCCATGAAGGGATTCGGATGGCCGAAGTCCCGATCCCATACTCTGAACGATTGGGACGATCAAAGCTCAGCGTCGTCCACGATGGTTCGCTATTCCTGCGCTCCATGCTTTGGACGGCATTACAATATAATCCGGTGCGCATCCTGGGGATGTTCGGGATTGCCGGCATGTCAATCGGGGTGTTATGCGTGGTGGCGTTAGTCGTTTTGCGTCTGTCCGGTGTCACGGTGCTCACGCCCTGGTCNNATTATCTGGTGGCCCTATTCCGGGGAAGGCCCGTTCAGCAAGGGCTTTTCGGCAGGAAGTTTTTCGATAGACCCCTCGACAGGCATTTTGGCTGGATGGGAATGGCAGGATTCCTGGCAGGTCTGGCAATTGCCGGTTATGCAGTTATATTGGGAACCAGTGGTTGGAATATGGGGCAGTTGTGGCTCTACGGATTGGCGAGTGCAATGTTGATCCTGCTCGGCGTGGAACTTGTAATCTTTTGGGTTGTATTTAGAGTCCTGGATGAATTAAACACTCAGGCCATACGCGAAACCCGGTCGGCAGGCCGGGATCAGGCGCGTGATGGTTCCAGCGCGAATGCTTAAGCGCGCCGGCGTCGAGGGCACGGAGAACAACGAGCGTTATGCCTAAAACAGAAGATAAAAACCGGGTAACAGAGAATCTTGGCTCCCGCACGGCACCCAAGCTGCGCATGTCNNCACTCGCAAGCTGGAGGAACTGAGGCCCCGCTATTATCTCACGCAGGTAACCGCCCCGACGCTCGAAAACGACATGTACGGCTGCTTCCTGGCTAAAGCACGCGGAGCCAGGACCATCGCCTTTGGGACGCATGTGACACCCATCCCGGTCGAAACGATGCGAGCTTATCCGGCTCTCGATTTTGTGTTGATTGGCGAGCCTGATCTGACCATTCGCGATTTGCTCGATCATCTGGAAGGGAAGATGGAGCAGCGCCCGGCGAACATCAAGACAATGTTCGACAAGCACGATCCGCTCTATCGGCCTGCCTTCGACAGTGATGGTAACGTCGATATGCACGGCATCAAGGGGGTGGGTTGGCGTAAGGGCGAGGAGATCGTCGTCAATCTCACACGGCCGTTTCTGCGTGATCTTGACGATATGCCTCACCCGCTACACCATATGCTGCCTCTCGATACATATCGCATGCCGATGATCCGCGGCCCTTTTACATTTATCGTCTCCAGTCGCGGTTGCCCGGCCGGGTGTACTTATTGCATCAAGCACGTCAGTTATCAGTTCACGACGCGCCTTCGCTCTCCCGAACATATCATGGAAGAGTTGTGGATCCTGAAGCGACTGGGGATGAACAATATCCACATGTATGCTGACTTGTTTACCGTCAACCGAGAGCAGGTCATGAGGTTGTGCGAATTGATGATCCAGGAAAACATTCAAATTCGCTGGACATGTAACAGCCGCGTGGACTATGTCGATGAAGAGATGTTGCAGATGATGGCCAGGGCAGGCAATTGGCTTATTTCCTGGGGGATCGAAAGTGGTAACGATCAGATATTGCGTCACGTGCGTAAAGGAGCCTATACGGAGAAGGCTGAACGCGCCCTGCTCTGGGCGCGCAGGGCTGGCATTCGCAACTGGGGCTACTTCATCATCGGTCTTCCGGGTGAAACGGAGGAGACGATCCGGCAGACAATCGAGTTCTCAAAGCGCCTCCCCCTGGATATCGCCCTGTTTCACGTAGCCGCACCGTACCCCGGCACACCTTTCTTTTTCGAGGTAGTGAATAATGGCTGGTTTCGCCCCGGCACACGTTGGGAACAAGTAGACATGGACAAGGGCACAGTGCTGGATTACCCTGGATTACCGGCCGAGCGATTGCTGTACTGGCAGAAACGCGCCTTCCGTGAATGGGCCATGCGCCCAGGCCCGATGCTGACTTACCTGAAAATGCTGGTTTCTGATCCGTCTACTCTTCGTTCGGCGCTTAGCGTGGGTCTTCAGCATTTAAGCTGGGTCTCCACCGACACCGGAGCGCCTGCCGGCGCGGCATAATGAATAGAATGAACGGCGGCATGGCGATGACGGTCGACGAATCGCGCAGCAGATCATGGCGAGGATTCGTTAACAGTCGTCACTTTGCCTGGATTCACTTGGGCTGTGCCCTGTCCGCAGCGGCCATCTGGTATATCAGCGACGGCCGCGCTGGGCCGTGGCCGCTATTCATAGCCGGGATGCCCTGGGTGGTCCGGTTGATCAGTGGACAATTCCCGGCTCCCCGTACCCGGTTTGATCCGTTCATCCTGTTATTCGTGGCAGGTGCGGCCGTCGGCGTTTGGACCAGCCACGATCAGTCGGCCGCGATTGAGAAATTTTGGCTGATCCTCGGTGGCATGTTTCTCTTTTACGCCTTCGCCGGCCAGCGTGCGGCGAATCTTTGGCCCCTGTTGACCGGCATCGCGTTCTTTGGTGGCCTCGTCGGACTCTACTTCCTGCTGACGCATGACTGGAACGAGGTCCCGGTCAAAATCGACGCGTTCAATCAATTGGGGCTGCGATTGATGCGTATTCGCCCGGCCATTTTCCAAAACCTGCACAGGCTCCACCCTAATGTTGCGGGGGGTATTATCGCCCTGTTGTTGCCCTATGCAGTAGTGGCGGCGGCGCGGGCGCTTCGCAAGCGGCGCTTTCTCCTTGCGCTGCTAATTCTTGGTTCGCTTGGCATCATGGCCCTGGCTCTGGCCCTGACGACCTCGCGCGGGGCCTGGGTGGCTCTTGTCGGTGGACTGGTGGCTTGGCTGATGTGGATCGGCTCAGGATATTTGGCGGGTTCGCTGTTCCTTTCCAGGCGCAAGACTTTAGGCTTGGCCGGATTGGTATTGTCGGGGATTGCGTTGTCCGCGGTGTTGCTCTCTCCCGGCGGTCTGCTGGGTTATCTCGACCGGTTACCGGGGCCGGCCAGCGCAGGGAGTCGACTGCAACTGGCGCAGGATGCGCTCGATCTGGCCGGAGATTACTGGTTGATGGGGGCAGGGTTGAATTCGTTCGATGGCCTGTATTCGCAATACATTCAGGTCATCCCCTTTCATGCGGTTATCCACAGCCACAATCTTTTTCTAAATGTCCTCATCGAAGAAGGGGTTCTCGGCTTCATCTCTCTGATTGCGATCCTGGCCTTGTCATTCTGGTGGTTATCGGACCCGAAACTGTCAGGTTATCGCCGTTCGATTCATGGGTTCTCTTTGGCGGCTGGGGCGACTTTTGCCACGTTGGTCGTCCTGTGCCTGCATGGGCTTGTTGACGATGCCCTCTTCGGCAGCCGGGGCATCTTGCTTCTTTGGCTTCCGGTGGGGATAACGGCCATGCTGTTTCCTTTGCGCCATAGCCTGCGTGAATCGATGCAATCAGCTCAATCTTCGGCCCTCATCCTTCCAGGTATCATCACGGTACTGGCTGCTCTTCTGCTATTGGCTTTCCGNNACTATCCGAGTGGAGAGTGGAGCGATGGCTCCGAGGTAGCCGGTATGGATACGGCCGCGGCGCAGTTTAACCGCGCACTCCTGTATGACCGGGACAACCGTACCGCCTGGCATCGGTTAGGTCTGGTTGCCATGCTTAATCGAGACTTTGAGGCAGCGGTAGATTCCCTCTATAACGCCTATCTACTCGACCGCGACCACCGGGGTATTCGCAAATCCCTGGCTTATGCTTACTTGTGGGCGGGCGATATGGAACAAGCGATGCCGTTGCTGCAAGAGATCCCCGAGGCGGAGCAGGAACTCGCCAATTATGCAGGATGGTNNCCGGCAGTGATTTATGCATTTATACCGTCGTTTATTCATTTTATTGTTGCTTTTGGTTGCGCTTTTGGGCAGCCGCGCCGCGGCCGGGCGAGTCGTAGCTCAGGCCGAAAGAAGCGATTCGCCGGCAGCTTCAGCGTTGTCGGGATTGCAGTCGGGCGACGAATGGTCCGGGCCGCTCAATCTCTCGCGGTCCGGTGCTTCAGCAAACCCGCGGTTGGCTATTGATAGCACCGGCCGCCGCCACGTATTATGGGAAGACAAGATCGAAGGGTTCGTCTATGCGGTGGGAGGGCAAGACGGCTGGAGCAATCCACAGGCGGTCGAAACGCCGTTTTTCACCCGCCGCGCGTTTCCCGACTTGCAACCGGAGACTGCTACGCCGCGCTTTGCGCCGCTCCTTGTGGCTGATATGAACGGCAATGTCCATGCCCTGTGGGTCGATGATCTTGGCGACAAGACCGGTGTTTTGAGGCATAGCGCCGTCCCCGGAAGCTCCTTCACCCAATACGAAGCCTGGTCCGCACCGGAGTCATTGGACATTGGAGGCATTAGTCCGGCCGCGGCTGTGAACGCTACCGGGCTTCACGTGGCCTATGTACACCGGGTAGAGACGGCCGAACACCCCGCCGGCATCTATTACCGCCATCTACCGGTGGGCGGCGTGTGGTCGGGCGAGCGGCTCATCTACGCTTCGCGTTATCTGCGTGGGCTGGATGCGGAGGCCGCGAACGTATCAATCGCCGCGGCCGAAACGGGACGCATTGTCCTCGCCTGGGACGATCCGGCTCGCGAACAGGTCTTTGCTGCCTTCTCGGACGACAATGGGGCCAACTGGGCCGCGCCCATCGAGATTGACCGGCGCGCGGCGACCGATTCGCCAACATCTGTTGGCCCGGGGGGTGTCGAGGTCGGCATCGGTTCCGGCAGTACGGTCATCACCTGGCGCGCGGGCCATCAGCCTTCTCAGTCATGTGCTCAATATTTCCGTTCCTTGCCTGATGGCGGCGCGAACTGGTCGTTGCCGCAAGCCATCCCCGGCCTGATGGACTGTTTCACGACCACCCATATTGTCAATAGTGGCGGCACCCTTTTCCTGCTTGGCGCGGTGGAACCGGCTGAAAGCGCGTCCGGTGGGACAAGACCCACGACCTACCTGCTGGCGTGGGACGGTTCGCGTTGGAGCCTGCCGCGAGAGCAAGAGGCTTTGGCGGGCTTTGTCAATCCGGAAACGAACCAACCTGTCGATCTGCGCTGCCTGGATGCGGCGACACTGGCCGATCAACTCAGCCTTGTTGGCTGTGATCGCGGCGTGGGTGGCGACATCTGGTGGGCCTATCGCGGTCTCGGCGTCACGGCGGACTGGTTCCCGCCGCCGGCGGTATGGCAAGGCCCCGCGGCCGTCGCCGCTGCCGCCGCGCCGGTGAGTGATCTGAGCCTTGCTTCGGATTCCGCGGGCCGCAGCCATTTGGCCTGGATAGAGCAGGGCGAGAGGCAGATCTTCCACGCCTTTCGCGACGAAGCAGGCTGGTCGGCCGCCCGGCCTGTCATCGTGGCCGATACGGGCGCGGTCGAGTCGCTGGCTATGAGCGGCAACGGTGTGCGATTGTTCATGGTATTCCGCGAGGGTAACGGCCTGCGCTTTGCCCAGGCGGGCGCAGATCGCCCCGCCGAGTGGACGACGCCCATCCCGCTGGCGGCCGACCAGGTTGAGGCGGTCGAACCCGATATCCTTGTTTCCCAAACGGGCGCGCTCTACGTGGCCTATACCATCGCCCTCAACGAGCCGCGCGGCGCCTACTTCGTCCGCTCGGTCGATCTCGGCGCGACCTGGTCTGAGCCGGCTCAACTGTTCAACGGTGCGGCTGCCGACTGGCCGGCAGTGGGCTATACCGATTTGGCGGAGACGGCCGACGGTCGCCTGCACGCGCTCATCGCCGAGCGGGCACTGCCGCCGGACGAGACGATCCTGCGCTTGGCCTATAGCCGATCGGATGACGGCGGCGCGACCTGGTCGGCGGCGACGCCGGTGGTCAACACGCCCACGCGCTGGTCGTCGCTGATTGGTTATGGCGAGCGCGTTTTGCACTTGCTATGGGCTGAGCCGACCAACGAACGTCTGCTCCTGTGGCATGCCCAATCGGCCGATGGAGGCGATTCGTGGGCTGATGCAACCCAGATCGGCACACTTGACGGTTCTGATCAGCCGGTCGTCACCATGGACCCGACGGGTCAATTGCATCTCCTTGGCATGGAGGGCGGCCGTCTGCTGGCCTGGACGTTCAACGGCGCGGCGTGGGCCACGGCCGAACCGGCAACCCTGAATCTGGCCGATGGCGGCGTGCTGGATGCAACGGTCGACAGCGCCGGAAACCTTGTCGCTGCGTATGGGCTGGCCATTCCCGGCTCATCGCCGGAAGAGGCGGCGGGCGGCCTGTTCGCCATGACCCGGCCGTTGGACTTGCCGATCTCGGCTCTGCCGACACCACCGCCCCCACCGGCTACGGCCACGCCGGAGCCGACCATTGCCCCGACGGTCACGCCCGAACCGACGCCGACGGTTATCGTGCCGACGGCGCCCGACGCCAACCTGCTGTCGGGCGTGCCGGGGGCCGGTAGCCGCGCCGGACAGCTGGCCATCGCCGTGATCCCGGCCGCTCTGGTGGTGCTGATCGCGGTCATTGTCGGCCTGAGAGCCATTCGTAAGGGGGGACGTTGAGAGCAGAACAATCCGGAGTCCCTACTATTGAGAATGGTGCGCCCTTAAGTGCGGCTAATGCCGCCCCGCTGCCGACATTGGTCATCGAGCCGGCGCGCGGCCGCTTCTCCCTGCAACTGGATCGCCTGTGGGCCTATCGCGAGTTGCTCTATTTCCTCGTCTGGCGCGACGTGAAGGTGCGCTACAAGCAGACGGCGCTGGGTGTGGCCTGGATCGTCCTGCAGCCGCTGCTGACGACCTTAATCTTCACCGTACTGTTCGGCATGCTGCTGGAGGTGCCGTCGGGCGACGTGCCCTACCCGGTTTTTGCCCTGACCGGGTTGGTCCCCTGGCAGTATTTCGCCGGGGCGCTGACGCGAACCTCGGCCAGTCTGGTAGGCAATGCCCATCTCATCACCAAGGTCTATTTCCCGCGGCTGATCATCCCGCTGACCGGCGTGCTGAGCGGGTTGGTCGATTTCGCCATTGGCTTCGTCCTGTTGGCGGTGATGCTGATCATCTATCGTATCCAGCCGACGCCGGCCGTTCTGCTGCTGCCCGCCTTTCTGCTGCTGGCGATGGCCACGGCGCTGGGCTTTGGACTGTGGCTGGCGGCGCTCAACGTGCGCTATCGCGACATCGGCTATCTGGTGCCGTTTTTCATTCAGATCTGGCTTTATGCCACGCCGGTGGCCTACGGCAGCACGCTCATCCCCGAACAATATCGCTGGCTGCTGGGGCTGAACCCGATGACCGGCGTGGTGGAGGGGTTTCGCTGGGCGCTGCTGGGGCAGGCGCCGCCGGGGCGGCTGTTCGCGCTGTCGGTAGCGATTACGACGGTGGTGCTGCTGACCGGGCTGGTCTACTTCCGGCGCACGGAGCGGACGTTTGCGGATGTGGTGTAGCGCCGGATTCTTATCCGGCAACGGCAAGAATTACCTATGAGTGACATCGCCATTCGTGTAGAGAACCTGAGCAAGCGCTACGAGATCGGCCGGGCCGGGACGCGCCACGACACGCTGCGCGACGCGCTGGCCGGGCTGTTCCGGCGCGAGGGCCGCGGCCGCAGCGAGGCGTTCTGGGCTTTGCGCGACGTGTCGTTCGAGGTGAAGCGCGGCGAAGTGGTGGGCATCATCGGCCGCAACGGGGCGGGCAAGAGCACACTGCTCAAGGTCCTGTCGCAGATCACCGAGCCGACCGGCGGCCGGGCCGAGATCCACGGCCGCGTCGGNNCTTGCCAATGGTGAAGTTGACATGATTGGCGTAGGTACCGACGCCATTGGGCGATATCTGGCGGCTGACTCACAAGCTTCTGATTCTCCCAGATTAGAGGACGACAATAGACTAGGCTTTTTTGTTACTCGTCCAATGAGTCTTCAAGCCGAGTGTGGAGAGTCTATCACATTGGAATTCGCGATAGAAAGCCCTGTAAAAATTGAGGATATTACTGCAGGCCTTGTAGTTTATGACCTTTACGATAGTCCGGTTTTTGGGGTAAGTAGCAAATTTCAGGGAGTATCGTCAACGAGGGGAAATAGCAAAATCTGGCATGTTATATGTGATCTTGGACAGATCCCGCTAAATACCGGTACATATTCAATTTCTATATGGTTGGGTAATAAATATCGGGACTACGCAAAATTTACAAAATCGATCTCGCTGAATGTTGTTCCAGCTGATCCCTTTGGCTGGGGCAGTGGCGTACCGACTTCGTGGGGATATTTTTATTGGAGCGCTAAGTGGAATTTCATTACAGATGAGGAGTATGAAGGGGTAGTGGCGAATTTCAATTGAAACAGCCCACACAGACTCCATCCGGGGATTTTATAATGGATTCGACCGAAAGCTTCTCGCCGATTATGCTGTTGGAATCCTCGCATTGAGAGTGCAATCAATTTTGCCCTGTCGTGGATTAGTCCACATACATGTAAAGTGCTTGATATAGTTGTTCAATGGGAACGGCTCGATAATAAACTATTTAATCCGACCTTGGTTAAAAGTAGATTGAAGCGATTGATTGTAAAAGGGATTCGTTATTGCCCCTCCAAATTACAGCACGAGGTGATAGTTATTTATACGGAACGGGAGAAGCTGTTTTGAACTGGCTTTACACTTGAATTGACGAGAACAATATAAATTTATTTAATTCTACAGCCTCTATATTTTAGGGGCAGGAGTACTTGTGACACCTGGAATAATCCTTGCAAAAGTCGGCCGACGATACTTCCGAAGATTCCCCTCAGCAAGAAATGACTTATTTGTTAGGGGCCATTTTCGCTTTCTCTGCCCAGATATTGAATTGCTTTCATGGTCAAATGAAGGTTTCTTTATATATGCTTCTCCTCGAGACTATATCTCTTTCAGGATATATTTCTTTGGTTCATATGACCCGCGGATGACAGACTTTATTAAAGCCCATGTTAGAGAGGGAGCGGTATGTTGGGACATTGGTTCCGAACGAGGATGGTTCTCACTATTATTTGGAAAGTTAGTAGGGCCATCTGGTCAAGTCCATTCTTTTGAACCGTTTCATCCCAATTTTAGTAAGCTAATGAACAATATTAAGAAGAATAAGTTTGATTGGGTAATACCTAACAATGTCGCAATTAGCGATGTAAATAGCTTTACGTACTTTGTGCCGCCATCAGATGAGATCACTAATAACCTTGATTATTTAAATGATTGTTCGGGAGTAGGATATCTTGCAGACACTGCCCGAGATAATTCGTTTGAAGTGGAGACCGTTACAATCGACGATTATTCGGAGAGAATCGATCTAACCCGCCTTGATTTTATGAAAATAGATATTGAAGGTTCTGAAATGTCAGCCTTAAAAGGAGGGAGCAAGACGATCTCAAGGTTCCGCCCAATTATTGTGATTGAATACAATCAAATGACCGCACGTCGTGCAAATTATACTGTGGAAGATCTGGATAATCTGTTAGATTCATTTGATTACGATCGCTATACATTTGGGGATGTTCTGAGGAGGGTAAGATTGGAGGACTTTGTAAATATCCCTGAGGAACAATTTGTTTTTAATGTGTACTGTTTCCCGCGTTCGTAGATCAACCCAATGAGCGTCTTATCCATGATACCCACTTGGAATGCTCCATCTGAGGTCTGGTTGCCGCGCATGATGGAGATGCTCGGGAATGATTTAAATACCATCATTGTGAATAGTGCAGATGGGTCATCAAGTTGGGGCGGCAGGACACGAATAGTATCTATTCACCAATATCACAGGCATTTTCGCTATGTGACTCGTATTGCGCGCCAATTTGGTATTGACCTACTAAAAGCTGAGAGAGAACCCAATGCTGTAATCTCTCAGGAGGTTACTCGTTCTGAGATATCGTGCATATTTTGTCATTATGGAACTTATGCGGTTAATTTCCTTGAAGTTTGGCGCAGAATTGACAAACCGTTATTCGTCCACTTTCATGGTTATGATGCAACCATCGATTTACGTATTAGCGAACGTCCCAACGAGAAAGCCCATAATCCCTATTATCTCGCTCAAATTCTCGAACTTTCTACGCTGGCGACCCTGATTGCGAATTCCGAATACACCAAAGCCAACTTAATTTCTCACGGTGTATCTGAAGAACGCGTTATTGTAAAATATCTTGGGGTCCCACTCCCTGATAGAGTTAAGAAGCATGAAAGAAGAAAAGGGGTACGGATATTACACTTAGGGAGGTTGATTGATTGTAAATCTCCAGATAGAACTATTCTGGCATTTGAATTAGCACGCAAAATGGGATTAGATGGTGAATTATGGATTGCAGGGGATGGGCCTCTGAAAGTTACTTGTGAACTACTGAGACTTAGGTCGCCCTATAAGGAATCCATCCACATATTTGGTGCAGTTTCATCCTCCCAGGCTGAAAAGTTGCTCGGGGAAGCAGATATTTTCACTCAGCATAATATAGTTGGGGAACTTAGTAGGCAAAGCGAGGCCTTTGGCGTTTCGATCGTAGAAGCGATGTCGCATGGCCTTCCGGTAGTCGGCACCCAAAATGGTGGTGTTGTTGAGACAGTTCTCGACGGTCTTACGGGTACTTTGGTGACCCCGGGAGATATAGAGGCACAGGCAAAGGCTTTCCTTCTTTATGCAAATGATCCACATTTACGTCAGCAGATGGGTAGCCAGGCCAGGAAACGAGTCGAAGAACACTTTACGCTTGATCAAGAAAAATATAGATTGCGATCCATTCT
>JRYE01003419.1_pt1 | contig 13865 bp, 21 predicted proteins | sample 235321 | NCBI WGS metagenome assembly JRYE01 (sample SAMN03074214, study PRJNA261473) | activated sludge metagenome | biome: Common Effluent Treatment Plant; feature: Wastewater; material: Activated sludge; isolation source: activated biomass in a lab-scale reactor treating industrial wastewater at... | reverse complement strand
GAGTAGATCGCTTGGTGCGCGGCATGCGTCGCTTGCGACAAGCGCTTAGCAACACTATCTCAGTAGTGCGACGCTCGGCTCGAGTGCTTCACGGGCTACCGCGATCTACACAACAACGCTCTTGGTCCGTTCAAAGGTGGAATCCGCTACCACCCCGACGTCAGCATCGATGAAGTGCGCGCACTTCCGCCTACGCGGTCGCGCTCTCGCGGCTCGAACAGGTGTACGTGGAACGCGGCATTCGGGTCAAGAGCCGGGCGCATCGCATCGCTCATAGGCGTGCTCGTGGAGCAGCCGTTGCCCCGGCGCGGGCGACGACCACGCAAAGACCGACGCGGCCTGTAGTGCTGGGCACAGCCATTGGCCACGTCATCAACACCACCCCGTCCCAGGGGCGGAAGTGGCCACGCGGAGTGGCGGCGGGCGAGCCAACCAGAGCGGGGGCTGAGGATCAGCAATCGTGACATGGGACATGTTCATCGGCTGCACAGTGATCGTCGTCGCGCGCATTGGTGACGTGTCCTTTGGCACGATGCGCACGGTGGCGGTGGTCAGCGGTCACCGCGGTCTGGCATGGCTCTTCGGCTTTCTCGAGGTGATCATCTGGGTATTCGCGGTGTCCGCCGTCATTGCGCACATCCGGACAGAGCCGGCCTACGGCATCGCTTTCGCCATTGGGGCTGCGACCGGCAACTATGTCGGAGTCACGCTGCTGCGTTGGCTTCCGTTCGGCGATCAGGTCGAGGAGCGCTTGCGTAGCTTCTGCGAACCTGTCGCCCAAGAAGTCCGTGCGCTGAAGGCCAGCTTCCGGGGCATTGAGCACAATCGCGGCTGGGAGGGCTACGCGTGGGGACTCGTTCGGTTCATCCACGACGAAGAAGTGGACCTTGCCGTGCTGGGGACTCGCAGCAGCTGGAATCCTCGAGATTTCCTGATGGGGTCCACGGCGGAGAGAGTCGTTCGAGATGCACGCTGCTCGATTGTCGCCCTCAAGGGCACGTCATTGCCGAGCTGTCCTGAGGCGGTGTTGCTGACGTCGCAGTAATCAACTCGCTCGACGCCTCCGGTCGCGAACATGTCAGACCGGGATGTTGGCGGCGTATCCCCGATGTGCAGATCACCCCGCGCAGGCGCGGGCAGGTCACGCCCGAGCGCTCGTCTTGCCTCCCGAGCCAAGAATCCCTCGAATCCGCTTGCGCAGGGCAGGCAGCACGTCCTGCTCGAACCACGGATTCTGCTTGATCCACATCCGGTTCCTTGGCGATGGGTGCGGGAGGACGATCCGCCCGGGAAGCAGGCTGCGAGCGGCCCGTACCCCCTCGGTCAAGTTGTCGGCTTCCCCCGCGAGCCATAGGAATGACCGTTCGAACGCGTAGCGGCCGATGTAGATCGTCAACTCGATCCGCTTGAGCTTGGGCAGGATCTTGGGATGCCAAAGCGTCGCGCACTCCAGCCGCGGCGGCTTGTCGCCTCCCTTGCCCTTGCCGGGATAGCACAACCCCATCGGCACGATGGCGAAGAGCGCTTCGTCATAGAACTGGGCATCGGTCACGCCAAGCCATTCTCGGAGGCGCTTACCGCTCTTGTCGTTCCACGGCACGCCGGTCTCGTGCGCGATCCGACCCGGGGCCTGCCCGATGATGAGCACGCGTGACAAAGCCGATGCAACCACCAGCGGCCGTGGTTCGTTGGGCAGATCGTGCTCACAGACGCGGCAGAGCCGGACCTCTCGCAGGAGCGGCAACGGGATGGCGGGTGGGCTCGGCATCAGCGTGAAGGCCCGCACACGTTGGCCGCCATGGTCTCCGCCATCCGGTGGGCCATCGCGATCAGAGGCGTGCGTGCTTCGGAACGCACGGTCTCTCCGACGGCCAGTTCCCACAACTGGAGCCATCTCGCGAAGTGGTCATGGCAGATCTCCGCCATGCGCCGATGGACTTCGAGAGGGCGTCCGCGGTACCGGCCGGTGCGGTAGATCGCCGCACTCCAGAAGTCTTTCATCGCTTCCAGGTGCTTGGTCCAGTCCGACACCCGGCTCTCGAAGACGGATCCGAGCAACGGGTCCTCACGGCCTAGCGCGTAGAAGTGTTCGACCAACCGGGCAATCTCGGCTTCCCGCGTCTGAAGTGGCAGCTCGGTGTCAATCGGTCGACCGGCAAGCGGGAGTTCGGGAGATGATCGAGGGGTCTGAGTCATTTGGNNCACGCGATGCGATTGCCCGGGTCTCGACGGATGGTACTCAGCGAGCCGTCTGTTCAACGACCCTCGCCTTCCGCACGCCGAGCGTCCGGCGAAAGTGGGGAAATCTCCTCCCCGAAACACACGGGGCCGCCAGCCACTAGCCATCATCGACGCCGGCCGATCGTGGACGATGACTTCAACCCTTTCGTCGTTCGAGAAACGCCTTCAGCGCCACGGCGCCGTTGTGTTCTTCATCACGTGCGGCGTACACGAAGGTGACCGGTCCCTTCCGGATCCAGCCGCGGAGCAGGGCCAAGGCCTCCCCGCGGCCCTGCAGTTCTTTCCAGTATCGTTCTACAAACCGCTCCCACTTGTCCGGATCGTGAGCGAACCACTTGCGGAGCGCCGGACTGGGTGCAACGTCCTTTAGCCACAAGTCCAGCGCCGCCCCCTCCTTCGTCACTCCGCGCGGCCAGAGACGCTCCACGAGGATCCGCGAGCCGTCCTTACGGGAAGGCTTGTCGTACGCACGTTTCAACTGGATCATGATTGGGGCGCCTCCGGTGATCACTGTGAGCGGCGAGCAGCTTGCTGAAGCTTGAGGTACTCGCCGATCACCAGCGTTGCGGGATACAGAACCTGCTCCTCATTCTGCGCATGCATGATCAGGGCGTCTGCGAAGGCGGCATGATTGGGCTTGCCTTCCTCGTTGGCCGCTGACGCCAGTTGGTGCAGCGCCTCGGTGAGCACTTCGTGTTCCCCAAGCACTTTGTTGTATTCGCGTCGAAGATGATCGGCCATCCGAATCGCTTCTGCCACCTGCGCATCGTCCAAGGGCTCGTTGCGGGCCAGCAGCTCCAGCAAACCCAGTGGCGGCATGGCGTAGGCCTCCTCTGCCTTGAAGTGCCGGTGCAGGATCGCGGCGACCTCGTTCGCGCGCAGTCCGGTCTTTCCTCCCGACGCAATCGCCGCCTCCAACTGGCGGTGCAAGTGCGTGTGCTCGATCTCGATCGCCTGCGGCACCACCAGGCCGGAGTGCGTCGATGGGCTGGTCGGGTGAGACGCCGCGTGATCATGCTCTTGGCGGCCCGCCTCCCGCGTGCTCGCGCACCCCGCTGCCCACAGCAGGAGTGCCGCGGTCATGCAATGCCTCACGATGATGCGCCTTCTTGGTTGATGTGTCGGATGCGTGTCACACTCGTGTTGCATGGTTCATACCTCCGTTCTGCTTGGTGCTCAGTCCTTGCCACCTGTCGGCGCGGCGCGCTCGCGCCGATCGTGATGCGAGATCGTGTCCAGCGCCAGGGCCGCGTGTGCGTAGGCAGCGCCCGCACGCATCTCCGAGGCAATCCAGATGGCTTCCATGATCTCCTGGCCTGTGGCCCCCTTGCCCAACGCGGCCTTCGTGTGTCCCCGGATGCAGTAAGGGCATTGCGTGACGTGGGCCACCGCCACGGCGATGAGCTGTTTCGTCTTGCCGGTGAGCGCCCCTTCGGCGAAGACGCTCTGGCTGAACGCTTTGAAGGCCTCGGCTGGCTTTGGTGCCAGGGCCCGTCGCTGCTCGGCAACCTCTCTGGTTACCGGCGGGTACATCTGATCCTGCTCCGGCATGATGAGCCTCCTTGGTGAATCGCTTATTGCTCGACAGATGACGGGTGATAATCGGTGCCCAGCGTGTGGAGTCGCTTCTGCCCGATTAGCGAGAGCGTCCGACGCTGCGCATCGGCGAACTTCCGGATGCCCTCGGCCATGAGGTGGCTTTCCAACCCCATCATGTTGACCTTGTCATCGATCTCGGCAAGGACATGGGCCGGCGGCATCCGGTCGACCTCCCTCGTGTAGGGCCGCGACGACGCTTCAACGGCGTCGTTTGTTGCAAAAGGGTTGGTTTCAATGCCGCCGCCCGCGAGTTGTCTCGCGTACTTGTCCGGCGGGTCGGAAGCGTTCTTGACTCCGGTGCTGGCGAAAACAATCTCCTGCCGCAACCGCAGGCGCTTGTCCTTCCAGAAGTCCTCGTTTTCGCGCCAGGTACGCTTGGCGTTGACAAGGCCGACCGCGCCCTGCGCGGCTCTGCTCAGGGCGGGGGCATTGGCAGCGGTATAGGCGTCCACGCGGGACACGAAGATGCTGTAGACGCTCTTGAATCCGTCCAGACCGCTGTCTCGGCGCTGCGCTCCACGCCAGATTGCATCCCTGGCGAGGCGGTACTGGCGTTGCGTGAACATCAAGGTGACGTTGATCGTCACCCCGGCGGCTGCGAGCGTCTCAAGGGCGTCGATCCCGGCTTCGGTGGCTGGCACCTTGATCATCCGATTTCCTAGCCCCGCCGACCACCGTGTGCCGAGATCGATGTACTGCTGCACTCGCTCCGCGTGGCTGAGGCCGCTCGCGGGCTCGTCGATCAGCGGGTCCAGCTCGAAACTCACAAACCCATCGTCGCCCTCGGTGCGCTCCCAAACCGGGAGGAAGGCTTCCTGAGCCCGGGTGACCAGGTCATCATCCAGAGACCACGCGATCTGGTCATCGGAGCAGCCGTCCCTGATAAGCTGCAGGATGCGACCGTCCAGCGATCCCTTCTCGATGATTTGCGCGACAATGGTCGGATTCGAGGTGGCGCCGCTCACTCCCCATGCCCTGACACGCTCCACGTCACCGGGCGCAACGCCGTCCAGCCAGACCTTGGTGCCCGTCGCGATCAAAGATGCCATAGACATTGTCGGCTCCCGTCGGTTGCCCGCACTTGCGGCCGCAGTTCCTACCGGATCGCACTGCGCAGCTCGTTCGGCTTGAGCCGCTCGCCCCGCTGGATGAGCGCACGGGCCGCATCGACCTTCCCGGTCCGGGTCCTCACCGATCGCGAGCAGGATCTCGCGCACCGCCCGCTCGATGCGCGGAAGATCCACCTCGACCCGTCCCGGAGGCAATGGACGCACGGCCTCGAGGCAGCCATCTCCTTCCATGGGGAATTCGGGCGCCGCTCGTGTGAGTGCCGAGATTGCAGTCGTCATCTGGATGCTCCGGGAAGGGGTGCGTTCGGACGTGAGGGAGATGGACCATCGACGTCCCTATTCACCTCGTTCAGGCGTCGCGCCGTACCCGTGCAGGCGCGCTTCGCCAGCGATGGCGGGCTCGCCGTCATCGGCAAATGGCGTTGACGCCGTCTCGGTCGCCGGCATGGCCGTTGCAATTCGCCCGGAGCTCACGCTCCGCCTGAATCCAGTCGGACACGTGATCCCCAGGGCCGCCGTTGCGGCCGAGGTAGATTTCGTAGGCGCGGCAGCGGATGTCGTCGGGCTTGAGTTCTGCGGTGATGGCCGCGCCGTTGACCGGCTGACGTACCGCCGACGTGGGCTTCTTGGTGCGGGAAGTCATCGTGCTCATTGGCGAATCTCCATGGGTTAAAAACAAAGAAGTGTGAATCACACCAGCACGGCTTCGGCCGGCCGGTACGCTGCGGAAATGCCTCTTAGCTCCAGTTCGGTAATCAGACCGACGGGAGCCCTATTTGCGCCAACCACGATGGCGGGATAGCCGCCACTCTTGCGCAGCAGTTCAGCCGCTTCAGCAAGTGACGTACCGACTGACACGAGCACCGGGCACGGCTTCAGAAAGTCTGCAGCGCAGAACAACGCTTCAGAGACCTTGCACATGATGGTTCCACGCTCTCCTGTCCCCTGTGCCTGCAAATCGCGAGCGGTCAACACGTCACGGGCTGCTATTGACCCGAGAAGAGCGTCGTGCCGGTTCACGACCAGGGCATGAGAAGCAGAACCTTCTCGGAACACGTCGGCCAACTGACGTAGCGTGGCTGAGGGCGCGACGCAGGGTGGCAAGGGGAGCATCACGCCGCGAACGCTTTGAACTGAATGCACCTGGCTCATGCTCTGCCCCTTGTGTGCCTCGGCCGATCGAACGATTCGCGGTGCTCCTGCGAGCCGCTACCGCGACGCTCCTCCGCACCCGGCGGAACAGAGGCGTTGTAGCCGGTCTTGAGTGTGGCTCGAACTAGCTCAGAGACGTCACACGTCCGGTCGTGCACAATCGTGGCGCGGGCTCGGTAAAGACTCACGTCAACGCTCCGTACTCCAGGCACCGCCTGCAGTGCGGCTGCGATCCTCTCCCTGCAGGTGTTTCCGCGCATCCCCGCGATGAGCATGACAGTGTGTTGTAAGGCCACATTTGACATCACGCATTCGCCTCTGCGCCGCCGACTCCGGCTTGGGCGCGTCCCCCGGCCTCGCTGACAATCCGCTGCAGATGCCGTTCCGCCTCGATCCAGTTCAGCTGCTCGTTGCCGCCATAGCGGCGCCACAGCTCCTCGGCGATCGCCGACACGAGACTGTGAGTGACATCGACTTCTCGTTGCGCGTCCTGTATTNNGCCTTTCTCGCACTGACGCCATCATCTTCGTCTCCACGACGTCGCGTGACGGCGCGAAAGATTCCCCAATCGCATCGGGGCGGGGCCATCTCGTTCGGACGCGACGGCAGGGACTCTCAACGCCTCGGCAGCCCGGCGGTCCCTTCGACCCGTCGCTGCACGCCGCCGCGGATTGGCGAGCGGGCTTGCACCACAGGTCTCCGGCGGTTGGGGAACTTTCCGCATCGCCGTACAGACGCGATTTGGTCATATCCTTGAGTCGCGTGATTGACATCGCGACGGATGTCGAGCGTACTCGCAAACGGTGCATCAACAAGGAGGCCGCATGAGCAGCGAAACGAAGCGCGGACGGCGAGATTCAGTCGGAGTGAGTCGGCCCACTGCTGCGCAGCCATCGGCGCCTCGACGTGCGGGCAGTCCTGGCTGCATCCTGATGCCGACCGTAGCCGAGCCTCGGCAAGTCCCAGCGGCAGGCACTGAAGACTTGGTAACCACAGCCAAGGCGCTCGCGAGGTGGGAAAACGAGGGCGGGCGTGTGCTGGCAGCCGGGCAACGACTCAACTGAACCGAATCCCTCAACACGACAGATCCGCGTACACTCTCATCCGATGTCCGGCAATCGCGCACAGCGCAAGAGACGGTCACCTGCCACGAATCTCCGAGGCTCCAGCGTCGTCCCCTACAAGGCGGTCCTTGCCGCCACACTTGACCCGATCGTCACCATCAATAGCGCAGGGGTCATCCAATCGGCCAGCGACTCGGTGCTGCGAGTATTCGGCTGGACGCCGATCGAACTCGTCGGGCAGAATGTCAGCATTCTCATGCCCGAGCCGCACCGTTCAGCTCACGACGGATACCTCGCCAAGTATCATCAAACCGGACGGACCGAGCACCTGAACCGTATCCGACGATTCGAGGCCGTCCGCAAAGACGGGAAGTTCTTCCCGATAGAACTTTCCGTCTCCCGAGTCGATGTGCCGGGTGAGACGGCGCCGCTGTTCGTTGGCATCATTCGGGACCTCAGCCAGCACTCCCAAGCAGGGGTGGCGGACCCGGGCAACCGAGAGGACGACGTGAATTCGGGCGATTCAGTTGCAAAGTCTGCGGACGCCACACGGCTTCACGATCTTCTTGCCGAGCAGACCTCCGCTCTCCAGTCGGCGCACCTACGGCTGCGCATGGCGGATCGCTTGGCGTCGATCGGCGCTTTGGCCGCCGGCTTGGGCCATGACATGCACAATGTGCTCCTGCCAGTGCGGGCTCACCTCGAGGCCGCTCGCGCGATCACTAGGAAATCGGGAGTGCGCGACCACATCGACGCCGTCCATCGGAGTGTGACCTACCTCCAGCAGCTCGCAGATGGCCTGCATTTTCTGGCGATTGACGCGGATGGTGAAGACCCCGAGCGTTTCGCCACCGATCTGACCTCGTGGCGTGGTGGGCACACGTCGGACCACTGCTCACAAAGGCCGTTCCCAAGCACGTGCAGGTCACCGTGTCCCTGCCGACCGGACTGCCGGAGGTTGGTGTCTCAGCTCATGGCTTGACACAGGCAGTCCTCAATCTCATTGTGAATGCGGGTGAGGCGATCCCGGCCGACCGGAATCGTCGCAAAGGGCATGTGCGAGTCTGGGCGAAGGCCACCAAGAGGGGCACGCAGGTCAAACTCGGTGTTACCGACAACGGTCTTGGTATGTCGGCGGAGGTTCAGCGGAATGCCCTAGACATGTTCTATACAACCAAGCCCCGCGGGCTGGGTACCGGACTCGGTCTTCCACTTGTGGCCAGGGTTGTCAGCCGTGCCGGCGGGTCGATCCAGATTGAATCCAAGCCCGGTCGAGGTACAACCGTGGCCATTCTGCTTCCAGTCGCCCGGGGGGAGGGCCCGGCGGCCCGACACTCGAAGGCTCTAAGTGCCGTGGTCACGCTGAAGGATGGACGCGCCGCCGCGTTGATTCAGAACCTACTCGAAGCGGCCGGCGTTCGAGTAGCGTCCGGAAGAGACCCGACGGGTGCGGACATCTGGATTCTGGAACCCACCAGTGCGAGCCTTGTCGCCGCCAAGGCCTGGCGAGTCAGGCACCCGCATAGCGGGTTGATCCTGTTTGGCATGGCCAACTCGGGATCGGCGCGAGCGTGGAGTCCCCTGCACCCCGATACAATCGGGGACCGCGATGATCTGGAGGCTATCGGTGAGGTGCTGGGCCGCGCAATGTCCGGTCTATGAATGAGGAGGCTGCTTGCCGTGCCCCAACGAGTCGTCCGCAAACCCAGGCACAGCGCTGATTCGGCAAAGGCAAGTCGCGCCCATGCGAAAGCGCCGGCGCAACGCGTGATCCCGGGCCTCGCCCCGACCGTCCTGTCTGGCGGTGACGTCGGTATACGCGTGCTGTGCGTGGACGACCACGCCGTGCTGGTGGAAGGGCTCAGGGCCAAGTTCGCCGTCGATGGCCGGATTCGCATTGTCGGAAGCCTCGCGACCGCAGAGCGGCTGCTGGAGGAGACCGCTAGGCTCCAGCCCGACATTGTTCTGCTGGACATCGAGATGCCGGGCCCCGACATCTTCGAGGTTGCGGACCGACTCCGCCGCGCTCACCCCAAGCTCCGGTTCGTCTTCCTAAGCGCTCACATTCGTGACGGCTACCTGGCAGCCGCGTACAAGTGTGGTGCCTGGGGGTACTTTGCCAAGGGCGACCAGCTCGATGACATCGTGGCGGGGCTCCGAGAAGTTGCCAGCAGCAGCGGCGGCACGTTCGTCATGGGACCGAAGGTGCGGGCCCACTGTCGGCCGGCAACGATGCGCGCCGCGGGTGGCTCGCGCCGCAGGACCGCGGATCCTGGTGCCGGACCCGCAACGCCACTCGCCTCTCTCTCGTCGCGCGAAATCGAGGTTCTTCGTCTCATCGGCAAGGGGCTCACCCGCGTGCAAATCGCAACGGAGCTCAGCCGCAGCGCTAAGACCATCGACCGGCATCAAGACCGCATGATGAGGAAACTCGGAGTGTCCAACCGCACGGAACTGATCCGCCTAGCGATCCGCGAAGGGTTTGCGGAGGCTTGAACCCTGCCTCAGGTCGACCTTCTTCCGCTGGCACCCACAACAGCTTGTCATTCCAATCGATTGGCGGCGCTGACATCCAAGTGCACGGTCAAGAGCATCCGGCTCACCACTCTCGCGAGCACATCGTGCTCAACCTCGGGGGCCAGCACCAGCAGATGGCCGGGATGAAGGTCGTGTGCCTGGCCATCCGCCGTTACCTGAATGTGGCCTTCGAGCACCTGAATGGCCACGACGCCCTTCGTGCGGTGCGGCGGGAGGCGTGTGAGATGTCCAAAGAGAAACAGGGCCATGGTTGTGGGGCCGCGTTTATAGAGCGTTTCCTGGCGGTGCCCGGCCTGCCCCGCCTCGAGCTCTCCCCCAAGCCTCGTCGCCACTTCGTTCAGGTCGTACTGGTGCTGCGACGCCGCGAACCGCTCAGCGGGGTGCTGACGCAACCGTTCCGCCTGGGGAACTTCTCTCGACCGCTCGGTGTTCGGATCTTCCATGCTTGGTCCCTTCATCTCCTGATCTTCCGTGGACTCGCGATCGCTTCGCTGACCCCGGGATATGTGATCACCGGCGCCCCTCCTCCTCGCTTCCTCATCCTCCTCACGACCGCGAACCCGGTCAGTTCGTGCCGCGTTGCCACCGTCTCGCTCATCACGTGCTTCACCGGGATGCCGCGCGCCACTTCCGCGTCGGCGATCATACGGCGATGGCATCGCCACCACACGGCCTCCGAGCACATCACGCACACGCGCCGCTCCCTCCGCCGCTCGTTCAATTCCCGCAACCCGTCTTCGAACTCCTCCGTCTGCATGTAGTCTGCGTACGCACGGAAGCGGGCGTTCCGCCAGCCAGCGTTCACCGATTCCCTCTTCAGGTGCCGGAATCCGCCGAGCGCAGCAATGTGAACGTACGAGATCGCCGACTTCCGCAGGGTTTTTTCCATCCGCTGCGCATCGAACCAGGGAAAGGTGCGCGACCGCGGCACCGTCCGCACATCTACCAGCTCCTTGATCTCCCAGACCTTTAGCAGCATCACGAACTCCGTCCACGCGCGCGTGGAATGACCGACAGTGAACAAGGTTCGTTGTCCCATCACCCGATCGTACCGCGAGCCGTCGCCGTCGACGCTCGCCCACCCGCGGAGGCTCGCCACCGCGTGGCCGACACGATCGTCTCGCTCCATGCCGGGGGCAGCGGCCTCGGCGTTCGCGGGCCGGGCAGATCGATTGGGGAAGTTGTCGCATAGATCGGGTGCGGGTCGCACGACACCATGCTCTCGTCAGCGTCCTGCTCCGTAGGGCTCACAGTGACGTGGACACCGAGGTACCCATGACCCCTCTCAACAATATCGTGGTCGGCCTTGATCTCACCGCGTCCTCGAGTGGCGCCATGGGGCAGGCGTGGCGGATCGCCGCCCGTAATGGCGCAGTCCTACACAGCATCCACGCGATCGAGCCCTCCGTTGTGGGCGAGGTGCTGGCGTTCGTGGGCCTCGGCCGTGAACAATCGTGGAACGTGATGAAGGACCGCGCCCGGGAGATCGCACAACGGATGGCGGAAGAGATCGGAGGGGAGAACATCGGGAGAGATACCGCACTTGCAACGGCCGTCTGTGGCCAGGTTGATGTCGAAGTGGGCGTGCCGCTGGACGTCCTTGCCCGTGCGGTGGATGCGTACCGGGCAGACCTGCTCGTCCTTGGGGTGAGCAGCCCAGATCGCACCGCGCGCGGACCAGGGCCAGTGGCGACGGCATGCCTTCGGCATGTACCCACCGACGTGCTGCTCGCTCGCGACAATCACACGGGCGCGTATAGGTCGGTCGTAGCTTGCACGGACTTCTCTGAGACCTCCTTCAGGGCCGTTGAGATGGCTGTACGCGTCGCCCGATTCGACAAGGCAGCACTGCGCATCGTGCACATCGCGATACCGCCGAGCGTCGACCTGGACTACTCCGGCGATCCGCTTGGGATGTGGCCACGCAAGCCGATCCAGTTCATGGACTCCTGGAACGCGTATCGCGCTTCGCTGGGACCAAGGCTTGTCGAGTTCGTTGAGCCACTCTCCGCAGAGCTGTCCACGATCGATTTCAAGCTGGACATCTCGGAGCACGGGCATTACGGCAGGGGCATCGCCGCATATGCGCGTGAGCATGGCGCGGACTTGCTCGTACTTGGCAACCAGGGCCGGACCAACTTGCGCTACGCATTGGTGGGGAGCACGGCGGAACGAGTGCTTGCCGAGCTCCCGTGCTCTGCGCTCGTGATCAAGCAGATCCAGGCGCGCCGGGCGGATGGTACGAGGCCGGGCGGGCACGAGTCCGAAGCCGGCCCTCAAGAACAACTCGCGGCCCGGTGGATGATGTAGCGCATGTTCCGGAGGCCACGCAGCGCGCGCCACGAACGGTCCGACAACCACAGGAGTCGATAGCATGGAATCACGAGCACTCAATCACATCTATGTGCCCCTCCGGCTCTGCTACGGGCTCATCCCGATCGTGGCGGGTGCCGACAAGTCCACCAACCTCCTGACCGACTGGTCGAAGTATCTGCCGCAGTTCATGACCAAGGTCGTCCCGGTGGACCCCCACACGTTCATGATGGTCGTGGGCGTGATCGAAATCATCGCGGGGCTGGCGGTTCTGACGGCCTTTCCGCGACTGGGGGCGTATGTCGTGGCCATATGGCTGGTGCTCATTGCCGGCGCCGTGACATTTGCCGGGTACTACGACATCGCCGTCAGAGATCTGGCGATGGCGCTGGGGGCCTACACCCTGGGCAGCGTGGCGGCACTTCGTGGCGAGTCTTTGATTCCCAGGAAAACCGCCGATCTCCAGGCGTGATGGCCGCGAAGGCGTGACCGCAGACGGGTTCCATCTCGACCAGGTCGGTCCGTGAAAGCTCGCTCACACAGCGTGAGTTCCTTCACTCGCTCGACAAGTGAGGCGACGGCTTTACGTTTCCGCTGGGCACGACCGGATTGCAGGCCGCGGGGTTCATAGCCGTTCCCTCAGCTTGCCAGGCGAGGAGGAGTTCCCCTCCGGTGGACGATTTCGACAGAACACGGGGCCTTGAGTGCCACAGTCGACGAGACGCTCTCGACGAGGAATCGTTCGAGGCCGCGGACCCCGGTGGCGCCGACGAAGACGCAGTCGGCACCCCCCCCCTCCCAGGTCTGCGCCATGTCCAGCAATCCGTACTTTGGATCATGGTGGCGAACGAGTGTCGTGACCGCCACCCCTAGGCACATCGCCCCGAGGAGTTCGGCCGCCTGTGCCGCCATTCGGAGCGTCGGACGCTCCGCCGCGGCATCGGAGTCCAGGGCCGGATCGCCACCCCAAACCGTGTTGGGAGTCCAGTTGGAGAGACGCGTCTGGACTCCAGTCTCAATCGTGGCAACGAGCATCCGAGTTCCGAAGGGCCACCGCCGCGATGCCACCGATCGGAGCGCAGCCATTGCATCTAGCGATCCATCGTCTCCGATGACGATCCGAAGCGGATGATCCGCCCGATCGGGTGACCGCCGAGGGCGACCAACACGGACCGGGCACTTGGCCTACGTGACGACGTGATGGGCCACACTCCCAAACAACAGCCGCTTGAGCTCTCCGAAGCCGCGCGAGCCCATGACAATGAGGTCTATGCCGCCATCGGCCTCTGCACGCTCGATGATTCGCCAAGTCGGGGCCGCACCCAGCCGCTCCTGCCGACGCGTCCGGGCACACCCGAGCGGCGCACCCACGATTGCCACCGCCACGGCACGTCCAGCCTGCTCGCGGCCCTGATAGTTAAGACCGGCGTGGTGATCGGCGAGTGCCACCGCCGCCACCGGCATCAGGAGTTCATCAAGTTCCTCAACACCATCGACGAGGTGGTGAAGGCGACCGAGCCGGTCGGTACGGCCATCCACATCGTGCTGGACAACTACGCGACGCACAAGACCCCGGCGGTCCAGCGCTGGCTCGCCAAGCGCCCCGAGTACCACCTGCACTTGACCCCGACCAGCGCCAACTGGCTCAACCAGGTCGAGCGGGTGTTCGCCGACCTGACCGAAAAGCAGCTCCGCCGCGGCGTGTTCACCAGCGTCGCCAAGCTCGAACGAGCCGCTCTCGACTACCTCGATGCCCGCAACGATGACGCCCGGCCCTTCGTCTTGACCGCCGACGCCGACACCATCCTCGGACGGGCCGCCAGGAATCGTGCGGCTACCTCCAAGTCAGGACACTAGCGACCACTCCGAGGAGTACGACGTGGTAGCG
>JRYE01002491.1_pt1 | contig 13935 bp, 17 predicted proteins | sample 235321 | NCBI WGS metagenome assembly JRYE01 (sample SAMN03074214, study PRJNA261473) | activated sludge metagenome | biome: Common Effluent Treatment Plant; feature: Wastewater; material: Activated sludge; isolation source: activated biomass in a lab-scale reactor treating industrial wastewater at... | reverse complement strand
CGAAGTAGCCGAGCAGCGTGACGACAATCCCAAGGCGGGGCGCACCCATTGCCATCGACAGACCCGCGGTGAGCGCCGAGAAGGCAAGCGTGAGCGACAGCAGCATGTAGGTGTTGCGGATGACCTTGTTGGTCGAGAGTACCGACGTACCGGTGCGCGTCATCGTCATACGGTTCTGCATCTGTGTGGTGCTCCTAAGCAAGTGAAGTTGGAATGCCAGTGTCAGAAGGTATCGAATCGGACTTAGGCAGGCAAGGCTGAAACGGCTCTTTGATTGGGCGGCCGAGCGCGTTTCAGGCGCTGCGCAAGGACTCGAGCAAGGCGTTCAGCTGCGGCGTCCACCGCGGCGTGCGCCTCGAGCTTTGTGATCGCGAAAACCACGTCAGGCAGATTTTTCAGCCGAACCTGAACCACGCAGCGTTTATCGGCCTCTCCAGCTCGAGTGTGCACGTTTGCGACTTTCACTCTCGCATAATGGATCCGGTCGCGGAAACGCGCAGTAGCGGCTCTCATCTTGTGAGCTACATACTCTCGTAGCCCGTTAGCGGCCTCGACTTGATCACCTGCTAAATCAATTTTCATTTTGTCTCCATCCGATAAGTGCTATCGCCCAACAGGGCGAAAAAGCCGACACAATCAAGGCGTCAGCCTACGCATCGAAGAGACAGGGTAGCGAACAGGCGGGTTCCGTGCGCCACGAAGAAAAGACCTAGCGGCAGTTGCCTGCCTTGCGGTAGCCGGCGGCAGATGCGGCCTGCTCTGAGTCGAACTCAAGACGGTTTTTCGGGCTCACAGCGGCGTAACTCGGGCACCGCGGAAGGTGATAGACCCTTGAGCGGCTATTGGCCACAACGGGGCCGCCTGCACGGGAAGACGTGCTCGGCAGCTCCAGAAACTGCGAACGTGTCGGCTCCGAAACCACACCGCCCCGACGTGCTTGGCGCCATTCCCATGGCGGAACAGGACGCGCGTCAGCCCACAGCCCAAGTTTCTGACTTCGCGCCTCTCGCTCGAGCTGATAGGCTGGCGACGACCGGGCTGCGTACTGAACGTAAACCCATGCCATGCCTTTTCTGACCATCTCGAAGTTTGCATGGACGCCGTCGCAGTAAACGTGACCCACCACGCGCTGATAACGGTCTTTTGTCGTGTCCCGTATTAGAGCGCGCTTCCCAAAGCAGATGCTTGAAAGTGTTTGTTTTGCGCGCTGACCGAATGGCATGGCGCTTTCAGGCGCATCAATTTCCGCGAGGCGGATTTTGTGCTGCTCCTTCCGGCTATCGAGAATAGTGAGCGTATCGCCGTCAGCCACTCCGATCACTTTCCCTTCCAGTGCATGGGCGTTGACCGCAGCAAGCAAAGCAAACAGGGCTACCCATCTGAGCATCTCTTTCATCCTTCGACGCTGCGGCCACCGCTTGTCTGCAACGGGGCGCGTCGCCTTCCTTTGCTCTTGTTTACAGGCTTGATGGAGATGACGCCTGGCGCTTGTTGCTGTTTTCTCATGTGCGACGGCCCAGTGTTCAAGGCGCTGAGAAAATACGTCGATCCCAGCAAGGTCAAAAGAATGGCTAAATGACTAATGTTTTCCATAGCACTCATGAAGACAGGCAAAACAACATAGAGAAACGATGAAGTGCTGACTTGAATGCCCGAAAAGTAAAGACCCGGCAAGGCAAATACCGAAGCACCAGCGACTCTGTTACTGATCCGAGCGTTTTAACCAGCCAGATCTATCAACGATACGCGAGGTCGGCGTAATCAACAAAAAACGCTCCTCAGGCGAGGCCTGGGGAGCGTTGGGGGGGATGAAAAAATCGATTCACCGCACTCGCCCTTCGCTCAAATGGAGCGAAAGTCGAGAGAAAGTGTAGGTACGCAGTCTCTATGACGGCCTGCGCAGACACGAAGGCTACTTGCCGTAGTTGACGCGCAGCCAGGTGCCGCCGTGGATAAGCGGATCAGTTCGAGACACCCGGACCTTGAACCCTGCGGCCCTCAGGTCCTTTGGCATATTGCGCTCACCCCAGCGTCTCGCTTGGGAGACGGTCATGAGCGAATCGAGCGTCAGCGCGCCGACTTTTACAGGGAAAGGAGTTGTTTGCGTGTCACTGGATCTGACCATGGCACCCTCCGTTGCTGTAGCGATTGGCGTCGATCGGCATCCAGCGGAGCTTGCCCCCGATCACCAGAAATGCGTCGTGCTGCATCTCTGTATTACGGACCCACGGGCGCACACCGTCATCGGAGACCGGCGTGCCTTGGATGTAGTTGGCTGCCTGTTGATAGGTGGTGAAGCGCTGAGGCGCTTCGGGCTTGTCTTTCCCGCTTACTTCGCGAGTCACGCGGGCGGCTTCATATTGCATATGTAGGACTCCTTTCAGGTATGCACACCCCAGTCAAGAGGTGTGGGTTTGTGCAGTTCCGCTTCAGCGGATCCGACAGTCGATGCACCGGCCCTTCTCTTCTGTCAGGGCGGCACGATGCGGTCATCTTTGTCGCAGAGCTTGATCAGCAGGGGCGTTTGGAGGGCTTTCCTTCACACATGATTGCGCTCCTCCGGCTGGACGAGATCCTGTTCGAGGCGCCGCTCCATCTCGCGGATCACGGCGTCGATCTCCACGCGATCACACGCGTGCGCATTCGAACGAGCAACCTCGATCGCAGCTTTCATGACGCCACCGAGCAAAAACTCTCGTTTAGCGCGAAAGCTGATTCGGGCTCCTGAGAAGTGCGCCTCGATCCAGACCCCGGGCGTTGCGAAGGTCTTGATGAAGATGCGCTCTTCGCCTTCGAGCTGCTCCCAGACGCCAGGCAGCCGAACGGGTGAGATGCGATCCATAAGCGCCTGGGCCTTCTTGAAGGCTTCGGCGACCTCCGGCAACAGTCCACCAGGATGGCACTTGCCCATCGTCGCAACGAGCTCGAGGAGCACGTCTCGCATCTCAGGCACAGCCTCGATCAGCAGCATGGCTTTTGCGTACTCGATGTCGCAGCGCAGCGGCTCCTGCCAATCGGAACCGAGCGCTAGCACGACGGCAGCGTCAGCGCCACTGGGTGATGCCATCAATACGGCCTCGTCGGCTTCGCCGGGGGCATTCGTGTGATGGCTCCATTTCCAGGGCCCTTGGATGATGCTTTTCATGTTGAGATCCTTTCGAATGTCGGCGTCCAGTCAAGGAGGCCGGTGTGGTGGGACGCCTTATCGAGTCTTGGCGTCAGTGTGATTCGTGTTCGTCGATTGATCGGTGTCGGTGAGATCGGAAGCCGTCAGGAAGCTGAAGAACGATCGTTTCCGTCCTGTGTGCTGCATGCAAACGTCAGTGGGTTCATCGCGGAACATGTAGCAATGGCCGTCGCCTGCGTGTTGCGTGTGGGCGCAGGTTTTACAGTTGTTCGGGTTTTTCATATTTTCCTTGGACAGTCGGCTTGAGCCCTGCCGCGTTGGTCGCAGCGAAGCGGGTGGAGGCATTCGCAACCGCGATGCCTGGAAGTCTTTGCAAGCATGATAGCGACCGGGGGCCACATATACAGAAATGGCAGAAGCAGCAGACGCAGGAATGCCGTTGCTCAAACAAACACCCGAAAGCGAGGCCTTCGGGTGTGGTGTGGTGAAAAATCAGTTCAGGGCAGACGGCCGGTGAATTGGCGCTGTCATGAGGCCAGCCCACGCCGCACGGATGTCGGGTAAGGGAACGTGGGCGAGTGCGTTGTCGGCAAGGTAGTTGGTCACCTGACGCATCATTTGCCGCGGACCCGCGAGGTGTTGTCGACCAAGGAAGATGTCCTCGACGATAGGCACCAAGGGTCGTAGGCCTTTCTGGTTGGGTGCCATGCCGAGCTTGCGCTCACGATGGAAGGTTTCGATCGTGCAGCGACCGAGCGTATCGACCTTGGCCCAGAGCCATCGGCCGTCGGCTCGTGTGAGCTTGAGCTCAGCCGTGGGTTGGGGTCGGGTGAAGTCCAGATCCACGTACTCGATCTCCCAGCCTGCCAGCGCCATGACGTGCTGGCACTGAATGAGTTCGGGTGGGTAGCCCTTGAGGGCTGGGTGAGGACGTTGCGCTAATGCGTTCATGGCAACCCTTTCACGCATCGGGGTGGCAGAACGATTCGCCGGCCATGAAGGCAACCCAGGCGCAGGCTTTCGCATAGGTCGAGAAGCCCGCATGCAGTTCGCCGTCGACATTGACGCCGTAGGGGTAATCCTTGTCGTCGCGCTCGAAGATCGAGAACGTCGGGAGGACGAAGGTCGGGGCGTTGTAGAGCACCTTGCGGTCGGANNCTTGTCGGGGGTGGACGCCCTGAACCAGGTACCGAGATCGCCAGCGGCTCGAGCGAGATCGATCAAGGATCGGTGCTTGTCGAGAATGTCGAGCGTGCCGAATTCGGAATCGGACGGGCTGAATTCGGGACGGGAGAGGCGCTGCGCAAGCAGCGAGGTCTCTTCGAACGCGTTCTTGAAGCCCCAGCACGAGACACCGTTCCCGCTATTGAAGACGTAGAGCTGCTGCTTCTGGTTGATGGTTACTTCCATGATGCTGACTCCTCGAGTTGAAATCGCTGGCCAGTTAAGGCCCGCGGCGGTTCGCCGGGTGGCGACCTGAAAACGTTGTGAGGAGATGGGCGCACATGGCGTAATAGAGACCGCTAAGGCATTGCCCGCTCAATGTACGCAACCGGCGTGCCAACGATCATGAATATCTGCCTGCGAGGCCGATTGAAGCGTCAGCAGGCGCAGGAAAACCACAATGGGTAAGAGTCAGGAATGGAGCTCGCTCGATCTGGATCTTGAATCCAGGCGATTTACATTGAGCGCCACCTTGCGAGGTCAGCTTGAGGCACTTGCACCACAACAAATCGACGTGTGCCGTGGCCCGGCGGAGCTTACGGTGGATGAGGTGCGCCCGGACCTTATTTGTGCCATGGAAGCATGGCCGCATTGCGATCCAAGTTGGGAAGGTTCCGTGTTCTTCACGCTGACCGTTGAAGGAGGGGAGTACAACTTCAGCACGGCATCGGACCCGGAGGGGAGCCTAGTTCGAACGGGCCGAGTGTTCGTGGTAGACCCGATGGAGTTGCATTGGCTGCGCCCAGATCCTGTGATCTCGACGTACTGGCTAGCCCTGCAATGGACTGTCGATAAGGCGCATATCGAATGCTTCCGGCAGGCGTTGGCGAGCGCGATCGAGCAATGGAATGCGAAGGATTTTGCGCTACCGACACTAGAGTGGTCGTAGGGTTGAGCGAGCGGCGCGTTTGTTTTGGCGACGTGAGGTAACCGACTAGAATGCTTCTCACGCGCTCGGCATGACTGCCTTGCGCACCACTCGAATGGAGTCATTATGCCAAGCACGCCGCGGATCTACGCGACCACGCGCAGGCGTTTTTCAAGCGTGGAACTGGTGCGGCTGGGCTTCCGTCAGGAAGGCTCCGTTTGGGTGAAGCGAGGCGGCTGTCGGCAGATGCTGGCGACTGCTTCCGGGACAGGGGACAGTTTCCGCGTGAGGCCGTACGCGCACCATTGGCGCTAGGCATCACGCCCCTTCCCTTCCAGATTTTTCCAGCTCTCACCCGTCCAGGAGTTGCCATGTTCAAGAATGCCCAGATATATCGTCTCGACCCCAACTGGGGCGTGACGCGCAACGAACTCGAAGAGCAGTTGGCCAAGCGCACGTTCCAGCCGTGCGGCAACCAGGACATGGAAAGCCGTGGCTGGGTGTCACCCAAGGGTGACGACGAACTCGTGGCCGCAGCCGGCGACCATTGGATGGTTGCGCTAATGTCGGAGACGAAGCTTTTGCCGTCGGCGGTCGTCAATGAGATCGCTGACGAGCGTGCTGCCGAGATCGCTGACCAGCAGGGCTACAAACTGGGCAGAAAGCAGCTCAAGGAGCTGCGCGAACAGGTCACACAGGAACTCTTGCCGCGGGCATTTACCCGAAAACGCGTACTGAACGCATGGATCGACCCGAAGGGCGGCTGGCTCGTGGTGAACGCCCCGTCGCAGTCCAAGGCCGAGGACCTTCTCGAGGCCCTTCGCCACACGCTTGATAGCTTCCCGCTAACTTTGCTCCGAACGCAACTCAGCCCGATGTCGGCGATGGCCGAATGGCTTGCCTCTGGCGAGGCGCCGGAAGGCTTCACGCTGGATCAGGACTTCTCGCTGAAGTCCGTCGCCGAGGATGGCGCAGTGGCAACCTTCAAGCGCCATGACCTCGAAGGGGCGCACGTGAAGGAGCATCTGGAGGCCGGCAAGCTCCCCACGCGGCTCGCGCTCACCTACAACGATCGGGTGAGTTTCGTGCTCACCGAAAAAGGTGAAGTGAAAAGCATCGACTTCCTGGATGTTGTGCGCGAGTCGCTGGAAGATGCTGAGGACGCTTCAGCCCTCTTCGATGCGCAACTGGCTTTGATGGCAGGCGAGATGGGCGAGTTGATTGCAAGTCTGGTCGCTGCGCTCGGCGGAGAGCTTGCGGAGGCGCCTGCGGAAGGTGAGCGCGAACTCGCCGAGGCTAGCAGTATGGATTGATATTTGGGCCAAGGCGCCTTTGCCAAGTGACGCAGGTGCGGCAATGAGGGGCGATCAGGCATTCATGCCTGATCGCCCCTCGTTTCTTTTCGGAAAGGGCCTCCTGTACTTTAAAGCTCAGGCACAAAACCCTTCACCGCACCCTTCAACTCCTGGACATTGAAAATGGCGAAGTTCCTCAATACGAGCGCAACCAACTACTTCCTCGAAGAGCTGATCAAGAACGCGAAGGACAGGTTGATTCTGATCAGCCCTTTTCTCAAGCTGAACGATCGAATGAAAGAACTTCTGTCGGACAAGAATCGGCTGAAGATCGACGTCCGCATCGTCTATGGGAAAAGCGAGCTCCAGCCTGAGGAAATTAGCTGGCTACGAGAACTGACGTATATCCGAACGAGCTTTTGCAAGAACCTGCATGCCAAATGCTACCTGAGCGAAGAACTTGCGATCATTACAAGCCTTAATTTGTACGAATTCAGTCAGGTCAATAACAATGAGATGGGCGTCCTGATCCGAAGAAGCGAGGATGCAGAGCTCTACAAGGACGCCTACGAAGAAGCGCAGAGAATCATCCGCATCAGTGACGAGGTGCGAATCAGCCTCGAGCGGGTGATCAGCGAGACGGCTGGAGCCCCTTCTGCGACCGCTCCATCATCTGCTGACAATGAGGATGGTGGTGAGCATTCCGAGAAATTGACCACGTCGAGGCTGGCGCAAAAATGCGGCCTGAAAACGAACGGGCTCCTTGACGAATTCGTTAAGCGGGGGCTTCTTGAACTCCGCGACGGAAAGCACTATCTGACAGACAAAGGAAAGGAAGCCGGCGGCGAGTTTTGTCCGAAGTCTCGATTTGGTCCGTACTTTTTGTGGCCTGAAAAGCTGATCGAACGAGGCGCGTAGCGTAAGCTCGAGACCGCACCATACGGATGGTCGTCGATCAGGATTACGGCGATGGGCATTTGGTGTTAGAACACTCGTCGTTCGAGCTGTTATCCGAAGTGCAGCAGACTGCATTACCAGGCAACGGATGAAGCGAAGCTCGATGCATCCGTCGAAGCGAGAAAGGGATCGTCGACATTAGACAGAGGCGCTACAAGAAGTCTGATCTATTGAGAGGCCTAGATTGAAAAACATGCTCAGAGGGCTGCTGATTTCGCTTGCGGGCGCCCTAGTCGCTGGATGCGGGGCGATGGTGCCATTCGAGACGTCGGTGACGCCGATCATCGACGACTCGTTAAGAACGAAGGACTCAGATGCCACCGGGTATGCGTTGAATGACGCAGGGGACGTTGCTGGAATCTATTCCCGCCGGGGAGAGANNACATGAAAACCCGTGCGACGGTTTTTTCCACTTCCGTGCGTTCACGAACACGCGGATGATTGGCGGGACCTGTAACCACGATCGCGACAGGCTGACACACAGTCTTCTGGTCGTAAGACTGGAAGAAAATGGCTCACTGGTTGAGGTTGCTCCGCAATGGCCGGTAGCCGGATACACGCTTCGAGCGATGAATGACCGAATGGACCTGATTGGCGTGAACGATCAGGCTTACCATCGCAAGGAGAAAGGTATCGCCGGCTTTGCCTACATCTCCGGGAAGTTGCGAATGGTTGAAGAAACGGAGCTGGCCCATGGCAGCCACCTGCGAGCGTCGGCGCTTAACGCCTCGGGCGTTGTTGTAGGCGGGGAAAGTGAACCGCTCAGTGTCAAGTACGGCGACAAGGAAGTACGTCCGTTCGTCTTCGAGAATGGCCGGTTCTCGACATTCCCGTTGGAAAAGTCGGCTACCGTGGTAGCGATGAATGACAAGGGTGATGTACTGCTCCAGGTCGAAGGGTCGACGTTCGGCCTTTGGAACGAGCGCTACCGGGAGATCGGCTGCGGAAAGGAGTGGTGCAAGGTCTTCGGCATCAACAATCTGGGTTGGGTCATTGGTCACGGGCACAACACGTACCCTGTGCCACCGATGGGCGCCTCAATCGGCCACACCTTCCTTTGGGCAAACGAGCAGCTATTCAACCTGGACAAGTCGGTGCGCCGCGGGATTGACGCAGGCCAGCCAGTGCGGCTCAGCGACGGCGGCCATATCCTGTTCCATTCCGCAGGCTGGCCGTATTTGATGACGCCTACGCTGGATCATGAGGCGGCCAAGGCAAAGTGAAGCCGAAGAATCAATCCCCTAGCAAACAGATCAATGACCGCTAGACGGTTACCTGCGCTTGGACGACTGGTAGTTCTGCGAACTGCCCCGCCTCCCGTGCGCTCCTGACTGGGCATGGGGAGGGAGTTTTTCCTTGTGACTGCATCTTGGGAAGCGGCTGCAGCCCAGGAAGGCTCCGTAAGGCCCGGCGCGCTGAACCATAAAGCCCTCACCGCATGCAGGACATACCCTGGACCGATCCACGCCACCATCTAGGTCGCGAACCTCAATTTGATGGTCCTTAACAAGCTCAATGATAAAGGCTGACTCTTTCTGAGCCAGTGTTATCAGCGTGACGGTCGCCTTCGCGCGGGTTAGGGCGACATAGAAAAGCCGCCGCTCTTCAGCATCGATGAAGGCATCGCCGTCAGGCATCGCCAATTGCAGCACAGGGTCATCTTCGACTTTGCTTGGGAAACCCAAGCTCTCCGAGGTCATCCTCGGGACAATCACGTGGTCGGCCTCCAGGCCTTTTGACGAGTGAGCAGTCACGAACGCGACCTGCACTCGTCCATTCGTGAGTCCGACTGGGAGGTACTTGCTGTCATCGCGGTAACGACCGAGGACGTAGATATTGAGGGGCTTGTCCGATTTGGGGTGTGCGCTCGCAAGCGCATGAATCGTGGCCGCCACCGCCGCCTGTATTTTCGTCAAGTCATCGACGCGGAGGATCCGTATTGGACGCTCAATGTTCGTCTTTGCAGACTTCACGCGCTTTCGAAGTTGCCTTGGATTCTTCTGCACGAAGGCGCTGCTGATGTCACAGAGAGACTGCGGGCATCGGAAAGTCTTCTCAAGTCTGAGGGTCACGGCCTTCCCAAACTTTGCTTCGAAGTCAGTCATCACGGCCAGGTCAGAACCGGCGAAGCGGTTGATGCTCTGCCAGTCGTCCCCAACCGCAAAAAGATGCCGCCCCGGCGCATTCAACAAGCTGGCCACGAGACGCGCTCTCGCTTGGCTGACATCCTGAAACTCGTCGACCATCACGAGCTCGTATGGGCTTTTCCATCGGCCAGCCTCAATGCAGTCGGCAGCAAGTCCTAGCATATCTTCGAAATCAATGACTCCCTCGCGCTCGAGTCGCTCTTCCCAGGCAGTCCATACTTTCTCGAACAGCCCGAGGAACATCTGATGTCGGAAACGAAAGTCCCCTGCTTCACCGCCTTCCAGGCGCTGCCGCAGCACCTTCATGGATAGGCGATTGCTCTTTGCGTGAGTCAGGAAAGCCCGGAAGGTTCGTGCGAGACGTGGGTTCTCTATCGGCCTTCGACCTATTGCCGGGCGATCTGGGTTGGGATCTAGCGCTATGCCGCGCTGCGCGAGTTCTTCTTCCAGGTATGTGAAGGCTTTCCCGCTCCAGAGGTCAGCCATTGTGGTCTCAAGCAGCGTCGTGCCGTTCTCGGCATGAATCTCCCGCTTCCAGGTCATGCCTTCTTTGTATCCCTCGAACTCGCGGGGAGGTTCACCGTTCTGGTCGATCGCCCAGTGCTCAAGGTAGGCGTTAACATCGGGCAGGTAGAAATCTGGCCGATATTGGCGATGCAGGGCATCTGCTGTGTCAACTTGGTATGGAGCTTCATAGTGATACTGGATACCGTTGTAGAAAAGCCAGTTCGCGATGATCTGCTCGCCGCGGCTCTTCACAACCTCCCCGTTCAGAGTCCAGAAGCCTTCCACTTTGCGCTCACCGTCCCATGCGTCCGGCGCTTCATGCTCCTTGCCGAACGTCGGCAAATCTTGACCAAAAACAACTCGGAATAAGTCCCATTGGGTCCTGAAGGAAACATCGGTGTCCTTCAAGCGGTCAATAAGTTCGAGTAATACCTCGAGGTCTTGCCCGCTATCCAACCATGTGGCAAGGGTTGGTCGCTTACCAGTAGCCGCTCCGATGACATCAAGGCCGAATGCGTGAAATGTTTTCGCTACAACCCTATCTGCGGGCAGCCCCTGTGGAATGAGGCGAAGCATGAGTCGCTCACGCAACTCGGCTGCGGCATCCTTGTTGAAAGCAAGCACCAGGATCTGCTCGGGCTTGAAGTACCCCCTTTTCAGGGCATAGCCGGCCTTGGCAACCATGGTCGAAGTTTTGCCGGAGCCCGCGGATGCTACAAGGAGCACACGGTTATCGAAACACACGACAGCCTCGATCTGCTCTTCGGTTAAAGGCGACTTCTCGACCTGTTCGAAGAACTCCTTGTGTTCTTGTGCCACCCGAGCGAGATGACGATCGTTGATACTATCAGCGACGTCACTGAAGTTTCGACGCCAGAGAGAGACAGCATCCTTCAGCGACTGCTCCTGGGCTTCGAGATGTCGGACCACTTCGGGCTCACTCAGAAGGCCTTCTAGCTCTCGAGGCTTGAGGCTCGACTGGGCTTCTTTGAATTCGTGGGAGAGCCAACCTCTGCTTGCCAGTTGTGTTCTGCATGCGCCCCGCGCACTTGTCGCCCATTGCACAACTGGCCTAACCGCTTGAACGAAGTCCTGAAGTAGCTCATCGACTCGAACTTTTCGGACAGCCCGCTGGACTGCCGCCAATAACTCACTGGCATCAGCGTTTGGTATTCCGTCCAATAAAATGGGTTCGCGCCCAGGCAGAGAAAAGGCTACTGTCGCCCAGAAAAGCCCAGAAGAACTTCGTAACTGTTCGAGTTCAGCCACCTTTCCCTGCAGGGACATTCCAGCCACCCGTAGCTGATAACTGTTTGCGGACAGACTAAAAGTCCAGCTCTCCGTGCGAGTAAAGAATTTTCCCGGGGCGGAGGGCCCCCATTGTCGGCGCTGAGAGGTCATCCTTCGTTGTGTCCGAATTTCTTTGAGCTATTCGCTGCGAATTGAGTGTACTTACAGTTCATACATCATCAGTAACACACTACAGAGCGAACTGGCTACGGCTTTCCGATGACATTATGCGCGAGCCCTTTTGCATGCTCGTATCGATGCGCAGGTCCCCACCGCAAAAAAAAGAGACCAGGCCCGAAGGGCGTGGTCTCTTGGTGTGGTGTCGACATAGCAGGGCAGCGGGTGCCCTACTCTGCTTTGCGAGGCTCAGAACTCGCTGCCAAAAATGGCTTCGCGCACGGAGGCAAGCGTCTTCACGACGCCGACGAGCTCTCCGTCCGCGTCATAGACGTCCCAACCGTCTTTGTTGCTCCCCTTTGCACGATAGGCACTTGGGCCGGCATCTTCGGGACGGTGTGCAGTGAAGCACCAGTCGCCATGCGCGTTGCGGCATCGGGTTACCGCGTTCGGAATCAATTTTCCGTTTCGTTGCTTGGGCGCTTTTTCAGCTTTGGCAGAAGGCTTCATTGCAGTTCTCCTTGAACCTGCTTTTCAGCATTTGACGGAACGCGAATCGCGTCCGGGATCAGCACCTCCCACGAGGGTCCGTGCGGTTGGATGGGGAGCGACTTGGTGTCTTCCCGCGCGATCGCGATTTCGGTGGCGTACTTGATCGCCTGCTCACGTTCGAGCAGGTTGAAATACGCTTCCCGACGGATGTTGGAATTGTAGTAGTCGGCGACCATGCAGGCGGTGCCCCCATGGTTGCGACCCAGCCCGAACGTCATGACGACGTAGCGAGGCTCACCTGCAGGGCGGTGTGCAACGCCGTCGATCAAGACGTGCGAACGAGCTGCGCGCTTGAAGTAGGACTCGATTGCGTGCCGGCCCTCGTGTGCGCAGACCGAGAGATCGTACTCATGCGATTGGAGCATCGCGTTCTCGGTTCGCAGATCCAGAACCGCGGGCCAGGGCTTGTAGGCCCAGTCTTCGTCGCCTGCGCTCAATCCCCGCGGCTGGCCGGAATCGATGCGAAGCGGCGACCAGAGCAGGCCCCTCCACCAGCGATAGACGAGTGTGTAGTTCAGTTCGGGATTGCGTAAAAGCGAGCCGTGCCCCCGAATGGCAACAGGCGCCTCGTGGCCTTCGATCTCTTGGATCTTGAGTTTGAGTTCGCCGTCATGGAAGCGCACGGGGCGCGGGTTCCGACAGCGGGGAGGGACAATGTTCTCGACGTAGGAGAAAAGGATTTTTACCTGCATGGAGGGTCTCCAGTAAGGGACGTTGTAGAACGCCGTCACCGTGGGTGACGTCGGTACACCAGAGCGCTAGCTGAGCCCAAGACGGAGGCTGGGCGGCGGAAAAACGCTCATGAGCGCTCGATGGCGGTGCACGGGCAATGGAGCGGCGTTCGCAGATATACGGCCGGCGCAAAAAGAAAAACCCCAGGAGAACGAAGTTCTCGCTGGGGCGGTGGGGTGGTTGGATTCGAAGATCCAGATCGACAATCAGTCCTTGCGAAGCGCTGCGTAGGCCTTCGCAAGATCGGCTATCGCCAACGAGAGCTCGGGGTCGAGTTGCTGAGCGGTCTGAACCTTCAGCAGGAGTGTCTCGGCCGCGTCGCGCACGGCAAGGAGGCGGAGAAGACCTCCTCGAAGGTACGTGAACCGGAGGTTGGCGTTGTCGGCGAGTGCCGGGTCAGCGGCCTGTGCCTGCGTAATCACGCCGGTCTCGACCGCAAAGTTGAAGACATCATCGGAGAGGTCGGTTGCGGAGTAGCTCATGTGGGCTCTCCGTAGCGGGTGTCGTACTCGGCGAAGAAGTCGTCTTTCGCGCCGTACTCGGAGAAGCGCGTTTCGGCCTCCTCAAGGATCAAGCCCGCCATGTCGACGAGGTGCTGCTGGTCAAGTTGCATGAGTGAAGCTCCTTTCATGGGGCGTTCGCCTGCCTTCCGGTCAGACGAGGTCGTGCCAATCCGACGCCTCGCGATACGCTGCGTGCGGCGGAAAGGTGTAGTAAACGGCGGCTCCGTTACGACAGAGCTTGCCGATGTGAGGCGGCATCGCCGCTGAGGGGTCAGGGGGTGATTCGGGTTCGTCTAAGGGACTGCACAGAGAAGCGTCATCCCCGGGAGAATCTGGTTGTGACGGATCAGGGACTTCGGTTGCCAGAAAGCGCAGTGGTCCATCCAGTCGGTCGTAGGTCAGATTGCGCTTGATGACGCGCCGGGCCTTGGAGATCGCGATGCGTTTGAGGGGTGCGTCGATCAGGATCTCGACACCAGTGTCATCGTAGGCCGGGGATACCGGGATGACTTTCACGATCCAGGTGCGTAAGCGGTAACCGAGCGGCGTTCTTGCCTACTTCGAGCGCGGGTGGAGATCGGATCGAAGCGGATTGGCCGCGAAGTGTTGCTTCCAC
>JRYE01000187.1_pt1 | contig 13965 bp, 9 predicted proteins | sample 235321 | NCBI WGS metagenome assembly JRYE01 (sample SAMN03074214, study PRJNA261473) | activated sludge metagenome | biome: Common Effluent Treatment Plant; feature: Wastewater; material: Activated sludge; isolation source: activated biomass in a lab-scale reactor treating industrial wastewater at... | reverse complement strand
TTCAATTTCTTGGAGGTTATAATACTGCTCATGAAGGACTTGAATCTATGAAAAAAAATAAACCGGATTTAGTTTTTTTGGACATTGAAATGCCTGAAAAAAACGGAATTGAAATACTGAAGCAAATAAAAGGATTAGTCCCTATTGCAGTTTTCATTACTTCACATCCCGAATTTGCACTGGAAGGTTTTGAACTTTCGGCATTTGATTATATTTTAAAACCGCTTACCAAAGAGCGATTTAACGTTACCGCCACTCGCATTCAGGAATATTGGAAAATGAAACAAAATTCGGAAACCTACCAAATCCTGTTTGAACAACAATCTTTGATAATAAAGGAAGGACATAAGCAAATTAAGTTGCAACAAAATGATATTATTTACCTCGAAGCCATGCAGGACTATACAAAAGTAGTAACCAGACAACGAAACTATCTTACGCTAACCAGCTTAACATTGTTTCTTGAAAAAATGGCCACGAATACATTTATTAGAGTACACAGAAGCTATGCGGTTGCAATAAATAAAATTAATGAAATACACCATGATAAATTAATAGTAAGCAACACCACTATTCCAATAGGAAAAACCTACCGACCTATTGCTGATAAATTAACAAAATAATCTCCCTGCTTTTTTGAAAATGAAAAATATAATTAGCCTATTTGTTAGTGTTGTTTTACTCCATTTTGTTGCTCATTCCCAATCAAAGGAAATAAAAAATCTCATTTCAGAAAAAAGAAATAAGATTCAACAACAGCAGATTGCTTTTTCAGGAAAGCCTGAAATGATAGAGATTTTAATAAAAACGGGAAAAGAAGGTCTTGAGCTGACTCCCGTAAACGATTATGAAAACAAATTTTTCTTTTACCAGTCCATAGGCACAGGTTATTATTATAAGCAAAACTTTGATTCAACAAGTTATTTTTTTGAGCAGGCATACGAATCTGCTTTAAAAGGAAATCTATACGAATTAAGCACCAAACCATTGGGATACTTAATTAGTGTTTATCATTACATGGGGCTACAATCAAAAGCAGATTCTTCCGTAAAACAGTTAAAGGCCATCATAGCAAAAACAGATACACTAAAAAACCTTCAAGACATATATTATAATTTAGGCTTATACAATCTTCAGCAAAAATCATATTATTCAATCGCACTTGATTATTTTATCAAAAGCGCCGATTTGAGAAAAACGAATGCTGATACTTCATCACTTCCAAAAGTAAAAATTGATTATGCAGCTAATTTGTCTATGATTGCTGAAGTATATATAAAATTAAAGGAAGCAAATAAGTCAATTGAATACTTATCAAAAGCAGAACCGTACACAGGCAACTCGGCAATTATAAAAATTTCAATTTTTGGAAAATTCATCCGAAGCTATGTAATGTTAAATGATAGCACCTATTCAAAAAAGTATTATGATTTATTGCATGAAGCCATCGCTGCATCTCCGGGAAACTGGTCGGAAGCTGTGTCTTCAAATATAGAAATGTCAGATTTAGCTTTAAAACAAAACAAGACATCACTTGCAAAAATATACCTTGATAAAGCCTTAATCCAAGCAGAAAAAGATAACAAAGAATTACTTATCTCTTCGGTACAACTAGCCTTTGGAAACTATTATTTAGCTGTTGGCGACTTTATAAATGCCAAAAAATATTTCAAGATGGTATTACCCGCTTCTGAAAAATATGGGCTTGAGCAAAAGGTTAGTTATTTAAAATCAATAACCGAGGTCAGCTTATATTCAAATGACTATTCAGAGGCCAGGCAAAATTTTCAAAAATTCACACAGGCTATAGACTCGTTGAATAGTCAAAAGATTTCTTTGAATATTGCGGAAATGGAGGCAATATATCAAAATAAGGAAAAGCAAAAAGAAATACAAATTCAAAAATCAGAAATAAGCTACACACGAAAACAACGCTATTGGCTCATTTTGGGTCTATTACTATCCGGCTTATCAATCATTCTTTTTTTACTACTATATAAAAACAAAAAGCGGTCGGCCTATTTACTAAATAATAAAAACTTAATACTGGAAAAAACGTACTCCCAGTTATCAGAAGCAAATAAAACGAAAGCCAAATTATTCAGTATTATCAGCCATGACCTTCGGTCACCAATTAGCCAAGTGTATCAATTTCTTAAATTACAACAATTAAACCCAGATGCTTTAAGCAACGAACAAAAAGCGGAACTCAATAACAAAATACAAAATGCAACAGGCTCTCTACTGGAAACGATGGAAGACCTATTACTTTGGAGTAAAACACAAATGAATGAATTCAAAGTTTCAATGCTTCCTGTTCCGCTTTTAGACACAATCAATACTTGTAAAAAATTATTACAGCTAAATTGTGATGCAAAAAATATTACATTTCAAATTAATGTTCCGGACACACAAAAAATTCAAACTGATCCATATTATTTTCAAACCATTTTACGCAATCTGATTCAAAATGCTATTAAAGCCGCACCGCCCAACACAGCTATTGACATTAATACGCTGGTTCAAAATCAATTTCTCATTTTGTCAATTCAAAATGAAGGCCACACTTTTACTCAAAAGCAATTTGAACAGATAATCTTAAATGAAGAATTTAATAAAACGCTTACAGGATTGGGATTAAAGTTAACACAAGAGCTCTGTGAGAAAATAAATGTGCAACTTAATTTTTCCGACAACCTAGTCAATGCTACAGTTGCTGAGCTCAGGCTCCCTATTGCATAAATAATATTCGTTAATCGATTTAAAGTAGGCGTTTATAGATTCAAGAAGAACTAATAGCCACAACGATTTTATTTTTGAAAAAAACAAATGAATGAAAACTATTCTGTTAATCACATCACTGTTATTCATAAATTTAGCACACATTAATTCTCAACCTGTACAGGTTTTAAGGCCCTATCAAAGCCCCGATACTTCAATTCATCCTTTTAAAATTACTGATTTAAAATTGGTCTATCAGCAAAGGGAAACGAAAGCCTCAGCCGAACTTAAAAGATTATTACTTATACAAAGAGCTAAGGTTGCCAGAAATGGGTTTAAATATCAAGTTGCAAATACAGAAGTGAGCGAATTAAAGATGAATGACATTACCGGTTTTAAGCCTATCAGCCGTTCGGAAATTTTGCGACTCAAGTCCATTCAAAACAACAAAGCATATAATCCGGAAATTGCTACACTTTTGAAGAATTATAAACCAGCAGCTGATGCATCACTTCCACAATTTGATAGCAGAAATTATCTTAAAATGCCTCAAATAAGAACGCAGAAATGTGGTAGTTGCTGGGTATATGGCACCATCGGCATTTTAGAAATAAGCTATATGGCACAACAAGGATTTGAAACAAAAAGTATGATTGATTTAAGCGAAAAACAAGTATTGGGCTGTAGTGCTGCCGGCGACTGTGATGGTGGATGGCATTTTAAAGCATTAGAATGGTTGAAAAATACAAATCAGAAAATATTATCAGAAGAGTCATTAAANNACAAGTTGCAGATTGGGGAATTGTTCAAAAGGAACAAGACATGGACAAAGTAGCCGATGAGTATGACATAAAAGAAGCCATTATAAAATATGGAGCAGTTGCTACTTCTATATATGCATCTCCGGTATTTCAAAATTTCGCTTCAACAGAAACTTTTGAAGAGAACGAAACCGAATATAAAGATTCAGCAGTCAATCATGTGGTAATAATTATTGGCTGGAATAATACTAAACAAGCATGGCTTATCAGAAATAGTTGGGGTAATAACTGGGGTGACAATGGTTATGCTTGGATAAAATTCACAACAAATCATATTGGAAAACATGCAGTGTGGGCAGTTGCCCAAAGAGTTACAAGTAGATTACAAATTCCAATAACAGAAAATATGCCACCTGTTACCTTAACAGGCGAATTCGCGGCTGGCACTACTTTCTCAAATGGCTCTGTAATTACTTCTCCAAATGGTAAATATCAGCTTAAAAACTCCAATAATTCAATTTGGTTTTCCACAAAAAAAGAAAACAGTACGACGAGCATTATGATAAATCCTTTTAATGACTATAATTCAATATTAAAGATATTTTCTTCTCTTCCTATATTAGGAACAAGCGGAAACAGTCCACTTTATGTTATGGATAAGAAAGGAAATGTATTTACACCTTTTGGAGATAAGCCATTTTCAAAACTAGAAATAACAGATAGTGGAAATTTAATAGCTTATGGAAAAAATAATGAAATAATTTGGTCATTGAATCCATTGCCTCCAAAAATCAGAAGAAAATAATTTAAAACTGATCTGCACATTACGTTCGTCGATAAAAATAGGATGTTAGTCGTTTTTCCCATAACGGACATTCAACTAAGATTATATTTGACAAATAAAGTAGATGAGATTTTTTAGAAACAAAATTTTCCAAAAATGAAAAATATTCTTTCCGCTTTGGTAGTGCTTTCATTTTTAATACAAATTGCCAAAGGTCAGAGTGAAATATTTGGATCAATCGCTGGTCAACAAACTGATTTTAATGCTAAATACAAACTGACTTCCTCAATTGATGAAAAAACCATGACATTAAGCTGGTCAACAAATGCGCCAATAACCAAAGCAGTATTAAGTGTATATAACAAAGAACAATTAGCCGTACGAAAAGGGATTGACCATACTTATCCTTTCTCTAAACCCGTTTACAAATATCAATTTAACTTAAACGCCCCCGCTTTCAAAGGTTATTATGCCTATTGGTTAAAGGTTTTTACTAAAGAAGGTCTTTGGCAAGAATATTTTTTTAAGAGAAAAGAAACGGGCTTGGAAAGTCCGCTTCCGATTAATAAAGAAGAATACACCACAATAAAAACAAATATCAGTTGTGAAAAGGGAAAAGAAAAAATAATAAATTTATTGAAAGAACAAGATGGTGTTTTTTATGTATTAATTGACATTAAAACAGGAATACTTAATATAAAATATAGCACTGACGGAACGCCTTATACTACGATTATTGATTTGCTCAATAAAAATGGATATGATGCAGATGGTAAATCCTCAACAGAACCTCAAAACAATAGTTGTACCGAATCAACATTATATGAGAAAAAAGATAGAAACGGATATACTGTTATTCTAACAAATATCAAATGTATGGTTGGTAAGAAGAAAACAATTGCTTCTTTAAAGGCATTTGAAGGAGTAAGTGATGTAAAAATCGATACAAAAACTGGTAAGCTGCTTATTAAGTATAGTAGCGATAGCACACCCTATATGAAAATTTTAACTACCATAAATGAAAACGGATTTATTGCAAATGGACAGAAGCTTCTGAAAGGTAAAGCAAACCCATGTAGCGCTACAATTGATTAAACCGGTAATAAACTGAATTTAATGCAAAAATCATTACTATTAAACCTTATTCTTTTAGTCTTAGTTTTCAATTGTAGTGCAAAAAATAAACCGAAGACTTTAATTACAGACACTTTGTTACCTCCTTGTATCAAATTATGGAAGAAAAATAATCCGGCAAGAATTTCTGAATATAATTATAAGGGTCAGCGATGGTTTGTGTTTGAAGGTAAACAACTGGACACTTTGGAAACAAATATTTCTGATCGTCAAACAATCATTAAATTTTATAACGATAGTTGTAATCTGGTTTGTACCTGGATAAAAGGAGGGATTGCAGGAATGAATAGAGTGAAACCAGATTCAATAGAAAAAGAAAAAATATTTATGATTTATTCTGAGCCTTATTCTGTTTCAGATACATTATTGAAAATTGCCTTGAGCAAAAAATCAATTGCTATTGATAGATATGAATATAAGGGGCAAGTTTTATTCAAATTAATTGATAGTGCACAATCGCCAAATGAGCTAAATAAAAAGGGTATTAAATTAATCAGCGAGTACTATTACAATGAAAAAGGAAATATTGTTCTTGAATTCAGAAGAGCTACTGCATCTATGTTTTACAGAGCGCAGCGATGGATACCGGCCAATACCGAACCAGCAAAACTTAAAAGAATAAAAAACATTTGGAAAAAATAAATTAAAATATATGAAAAAGTCAATTATCATTTTTGCTTCAATTGCATTGTTAATTTCTTGCTCCGACAAGAAAAAAACCAATTCTTCAAACAGCACTTCGGCCGAATCAACAACATCCACCAACAACAGCGAAGATGAAAAAACAGGCAGCTTCACATTTGATGGTAAAACGGTAACAGGCAATGTAAGCATTCAATATTTTGGAAGTGATAAAGAAAAATCAAACTTCTCTGTATTATGCCAGCACAATGAAGGCGATAACGCAAATCCAAATTTTGAATTGTTGCAAATCACTTTTAACAACGAAAAAGAAGCAACGACAACGCCTTCACTTAAAATTTATAAAGATGGAGCACAGCTACCAATGACGGAGCCTGAATCAGGTATTGTTTCTGTTGCACTATCAGGAGTAGGAAACAATCTGGACGATTTGCAGTTTACCGGGTCCAACAATTCGACCGGCGGCATTAGCGTTTCAAATAGGACAATTACAATAACGGAGCTATCACTTTTTAATTCCAAAGGAGAAAAAAGAGTAGTAAGCGCAAAGATTCCTTTGTAATAATTTTGAAGAAATAACAACATCGCTAAATACTAAAAGCCGTCTCTACAATTTCAGCTTGCTCCTGCACATGTACTTTATTGTAGCCTGTAGCAGTAGATGCAGATGCCTGACGACTGATGATGCCAAAATTAATGGAGGTCAACTGCATTCTCAAAAATGAAGCAGCACCCATATTCAAAGGCTCTTCCTGAACCCAAAACCAGGTAGCTTGCTTATATTTATGAGCCAATGTCTCCAATTGCTTATAAGGTAATGGATAAATTTGTTCTAACCTGATAATAGCTACATCATTTCGATTGTCTTTTTGCTGGCGTTCTTGTAAATCAAAATACATTTTACCGCTACAAAGTAATACCTTCTTCACTTTTGATGCATCTACATATTTATCATCAATCACTTCACAAAAACCGCCCGTTGTAAATTCTTCAACTCTTGAATAACTGCCGTGATGCCGCAAATTAGCTTTTGGCGAAAAATTGATTAATGGTTTTCTGAATGACCAGGTCGTTTGTCTTCTAAGGGCATGGAAGAAATTTGCCGCGGTGGTGATATTGGCAACTACCATATTCTGCTCGGCACACATTTGTAAAAAACGCTCCATTCTTCCACTGCTATGCTCAGGCCCCTGCCCTTCATAACCATGTGGCAATAAAAGTACAATGCCGTTCATACGATTCCATTTCTGCTCACCGGCAGCTATAAACTGGTCAATCATGATTTGTGCACCATTTCCAAAATCGCCAAACTGTGCTTCCCATAATACCAATGCATTGGGATTGGCCATTGCATATCCATATTCAAATCCCAATACTCCATATTCGCTAAGTAGTGAATTGTAAATTCTAAACTTTGCTTTTGAATCAGGCAAATTGCTCAAACGATTATAAGCTTTGTTCGTTACTTCATCACGCAGTACAGCGTGGCGATGCGAAAAAGTACCTCTTCTAACATCTTGCCCACTCATTCTTACATCTTTTCCTTCTATCAGCAAAGTACTGTAAGCAAGCAACTCCCCTGTTGCCCAGTCAATTTTTTGCTCTGTTTGAAATAATTTTAATTTATCCTGCAATATTTTTTCCACCTTACGTAATGGCTTGAAATCAGCTGGCCATTTCATTAAAGCATCAAATAACTCTTTAATTGTTGCCTCTGTAACAGCGGTTACAGGTGACTGATCAAAATCTGCAGCAGTAGATCTTCTCAATTTTTTCCATTCCAGTTCGGGCAATTGATATTGATAAGGCAATGGGTTTTGCTTTACTTCATCCAATCGCTCCTGCAGGTCAGCCCAAAATTTTTTTTCCATTTCCTTGGCCAGTTCCTGTGCGTCCGATTCTCCGTTCTCCAATAAATATTTAATATATACTTCTCTGGGATTTGGGTGTTTATCTATCAATGCGTAAAGCTGTGGTTGTGTAAACTTAGGATCATCACCTTCATTGTGTCCATGCTTACGGTAACACACCATATCAATAAACACATCACTGTTAAATGTCTGCCTGTATTTTGTTGCTATCTCTGCACACTTGATTACCGCTTCAGGATCATCGCCATTTACATGAAAAACGGGAGCCTGGATGGCTGCTGCCAAAGAAGTACAATAATCAGAACTTCTGGCATCATCAAAATCTGTAGTAAAACCAATTTGATTATTAATAACAAAATGAATAGTTCCGCCGGTATAATACCCTTTCAGATAACTCATCTGCAATACTTCATATACAATTCCTTGTCCGGCTACCGAAGCATCTCCATGTATAAGTACAGGTAAAATTTTATTATAATCACTTTTATACATGATATCAGCCTTGGCTCTTGCAAAGCCTTCTACTACTGGATCTACAGCTTCCAGATGTGAAGGATTGGGCATCAACTTTAGATGAATATCTTTATCGTCAATTGTTTTTACATCACTACCATAACCCATGTGATATTTCACATCACCACTTCCCATCGTTTGATCCATACGGGCAGTGCCTTCAAACTCACTGAAAATTTGCTCATAGGTTTTTCCCATAATATTGGCCAACACATTTAATCGGCCCCTATGTGCCATGCCCATTACTACTTCCTGCACTTCATGGTCAGCAGCCGTGCTGATGATTGCATCCAAGGCAGCAATGGTTGTTTCACCACCTTCCAGCGAAAATCGTTTTTGCCCTACATATTTTGTATGTAGAAATTTTTCAAACATCACGCCCTGATTCAACTTCTCCAAAATTCTTTTCTTCTTCTTCAAAGAGATATCCTGAAGCATTTCGTATTCTACTGCATTTGAAATCCAGTCAATTTTTTTTTGATCGCTGATATACTTAAACTCAACACCCAAATGATGGGCATAACATTTTTCAAGATGTGAAAGAATATTTCTAAGGCTGGTTTTTCCAAGCTTTACAAATTGGCCGGCATAAAACTCTTTTTCAAGATCAGTATCGCTAAATCCAAAAAATGATAAGTCAATATTTGCACCCCTGTCTTTTCGCTCACGTATTGGATTGGTTTTGGAAAGTAAATGGCCCTTGTTTCTATACCCAAGGATCATTCTATATACATTAATCTCAGCCATCAGATTAAAGTCAGCTGGCGTCGAACTGGTAGTTTGTTTTTCCTGAACAGAAACAGTCTTATCCGATTTAATTTCTTTCCCATTTACACCTGCGTTGCTCAATGCAAAATCAAATCCCTCAAAGAATTTCTTTAAATCGGGATCTACATTTTCCGGGTTTGTCAGAAACTCATTATACAAACTTTCAATATAAGCCGGGGAAGAATTGGTGATATAAGAAAAGTCCTTCATGATAACAGCCATTACAAAAAATTGAGAAATATGGGTAAGAATTGCAAATATCGCTTAAAATACTCAAAAAAAACCCTCATTTTGAGGGGGTTACAAAACATCTACAAAAAGATTACTTAGCAGAATTTCATTGAAAAATATGTTACTAATTGAATAAATAAATCATCAGTTTTTTGCAAAATATTGACCTCTTTGCCCTACTTTTGCACTCCCTCCGAAGAAAACACTTCGGGTAAAAAAAGGAAAGAAAATGGCTAATCACAAAGCAACAAAAAAAGATGCCCGTCAGGCAGCAAAACGTACAGAAAGAAATAAATATTATGGCAAAACTACCCGTAATGCCATCCGTGATCTTAAAGAACTAAAAGGTGCAGAAATGGGTAAAAAATTTCCTGATGTTGCTGCCATGATTGATAAACTGGCTAAGCGTGGTGTTATTCACAAAAACAAAGCGGCAAACTTAAAAAGCAAACTTGCAAAAAAGGCAAATGCTGCTGCTAAATAATTAGTACCTATATTTTATTTGAAAGGTATCCTGTTTTCGGGATACCTTTTTTATTTTAGAGAAATTTTATTAGACCATGAAAAAGGCATTGTTTTTAACTCCTGTTTTTCTTTTAATAACTTTTAAAATATTGGCTCAACAAATTACAACGAGATTTGAGCAATCGAGTGGCAAAGAGTCGCCTACATACTTTGAAATAGCTGACTGGTGGAAAAAATTGGATGAAAAGTCTGGTAAAGTAAAAATGTTGACCATGGGTATGACAGATGCAGGCTATCCACTTCATCTAATTGTTGTATCCAATAACGGAGATTATAATTTTGAAAATATTCGAAAAAACAACAAACGAATTATATTAATCAACAATGGCATACATCCCGGCGAGCCGGATGGTATTGATGCCAGTATGCTTTTGGCAAGGGACATTGTTATTAATAAATATAAAATTTCTGATAATGTTGTATTAGCAATTATTCCGGTTTATAATATTGGCGGTTGTTTAAACAGAAGTACCAACTATCGGGTGGATCAGGATGGACCTGTAGAAAAGGGATTCAGAGGAAATTCTCAAAATCTTGACCTCAATCGTGATTTTATAAAATGTGATTCAAAAAATGCGAGATCATTTACAGAAATATTTCATTTGTTAGACCCCGATGTCTTTATAGATAACCATGTTAGCAACGGCGCCGATTATCAGCATATCATCACTTTACTTACATCGCAACACAATAAACTGGGCGGAGCAATGGGAGAATATTTAGAAAAAACATTTGAACCGGGTTTATACACCTCAATGAAAACTAAAGGATATGATTTAGTCCCTTATGTCAACTCCTTTGGCGATACACCGGAAAACGGCTGGCCCGAATATTGGGATAGTCCCCGCTATGGTAGTGGATATGGTAGTCTTTGGCACACCTTCTCTTTTGTGCCCGAAACACATATGCTGAAACCATACGAACAAAGAGTAAAAGCCACTTATGCATTAATGCAATCATTTATTGAGTTTACTTCTAATAACAGCAATCAGATAAAAATATTGAGATTACAAGAAAAACAAAAATCAAAAATGGCAACCACCTTTCCACTTAGCTGGAGCCTAGACAAATCAAATTATAAAGAAGTGGTTTACAAAGGTTATGAAGCGGGCCGCAAGCCTAGTGAAATTTCCGGACTTCCCCGTTTATACTATGACAGAAACAAGCCTTTTGAAAAGAATGTAAAAATTTTCAATTACTACACAGTAAAATCTGAAGTAGCAAAACCAAAAGCCTATATCATTCCACAAGGCTGGTGGAAAGTGATTGATTTATTAAAACTGAACAAAGTAAAAATGACGCAACTAAAAAAAGATAGTGTCATAAAAGTTGAAGTTTATAAGATTGTTGATTATAAAACGATGCCTCGCCAGTATGAAATGCATCATTTGAATTATGATGTAAAAACAGCAACTACTATTATGAATGTGAAATTTAAAAAAGGCGATTGGTATATTCCATTAAATCAGGAAGCAAACCGTTTTCTTATGGGAACGCTCGAGCCCACTGCCGAGGACTCCTATTTTGCCTGGAATTATTTCGACGCTATTTTAGGACAGAAAGAAGGATATAGCGGATATGTATTTGAAGATGTAGCTGCTGCCTATTTAAAAAACAATCCGGAACTGAAAATAAAGTTAAACCAAAAAAAAGAAACAGATACCGTATTTGCGAAAAGTGGAAGAGCACAATTAAACTTTGTATTTGAAAACTCTCCCTGGTTTGAACCTGACTATTTAAGATACCCTGTTTACAGAGTTTTGTAAACAGCCTTTCTACTATCCGTATTTTTAAACAGGTGTCGTCCAATCAAAAGGGCAACAAACAAAACCAGAACAGAAAGATAACCTACCCACTCATAATGAAAAAGTTTGTGGGTTGTTCTGTCTTCAGTTACAATAAACCCTGAAACCAAAGAAGCAATGCCAGAACCTAATTGTTGTATGCTGCTGTTCAGGCTCATAAAACTTCCTCTTCCCTTCTCATCTGTAACTCCAGTCACCATCGTCTGCGAGCTAACAGCTCTGCCGGTTGCCAATGCAAACCAAATGGCAAAAAATACAAGCACAACTGAAAAAGGCAGTACAGGAAGATTGGTGAGTAATATTACAAACACAAATGAAATGGGAACGCAATAAGAGAATACTGTAAGTTTACCTACACGATCAGATAATCTTCCAAGAACAATAGCAGAAACGAGGGAAGCGGCTCCGCCAACTAAATATACAATGGGAATCACACTTTTTTCATAACCCATATTAAATTCCATATATGAAGTTATCAAAGGAATAATGAGGAAATGCCCCATCATGGTAACACCTGAAAACAACAAAGTCATTCCGGTTCTTTTACCCGTAAGAACTCGATAAATTTTCTGCAGTCTTTCTGAAGCAGAATTTATTGTTCTTCCGGTTAAATGATTATTTAAAGTGGGAAGAATGTTATAACATAAACTAAAAATAATCATCGCAAGAACAGCCACCATAATAAATGGTACATGCCAATTATTTCCAAAAACTTCAACTAGGTAAAGTGAAATAGTAACACCTACTGATGAGGCAATTGCAAAAGCACTCATAACAGCTCCCATAGCAGCTCCTCTTCGTTCGTAGCTAAACAAATCTCCGATAATAGCCAGCACTTGCCCACCGATTATTCCACCAAATATTCCGGCAACTATTCTTGCGATTAATAATAAATTATAAGAGTTCGCAAAACCACATGCTGCCGTTCCAATGATAAAACCGATATATGTAGCCAACAATAATTTTTTCCTTTCAAATAAGTCTGCAAGAAAAAACATGGTGATGCCGGCAATAAAAGAACTTACAGGATAGGCGGCAATTAGAAAGCTAAATTGTCTGGGTGTAATATCAAATGCCGGCATTAGGTAATTGCCAAGTGGCATCATGATCATAAAATCAAGAATATGCGTAAAGTTGATTGCTGCCAATAATACAATAACTATTCTTTCTCTTTTTGTCATAAGCCTCGCAAAGGTCGGGGGAAACACGCAAAACGAATGTTTTCAATACACTAAGAATTATTTTCAAATAAATGGAAGCCGATTTAGAAAACACAAATGTATTTGAAGCAGAAATCTTTTAATTTTCTTACCGAGATAATCTCCAACATAGTTCCTTCCACTTCATTTTTATAATAGTCAAACTTTTGTACCACATAACACTACCAAACAATCACTTCATTAAGAACAATAGTTGTGAATCAAATATCAGTAGAATGAAATAATAATCATCTCACACATAGTCTGAAAAGCAATTTTGCAAAAAACGATTACCCTTACACTTTCTGAGTTTGAACAAACTATAAATAATGGACTACTACCTACTCTCCCGCCCCATAGCATAGTGGGAATGGTGCAGTTCATTACTAAGCTATGAAAAACAAAAAAGCCCCGTCTGAAATGACTGAGGCTTTCTAATAAATATGGCAGCTACCTACTCTCCCACATTGTTGTGCAGTACCATCGGCCATGAGGGGCTTAACTTCTCTGTTCGGTATGGGAAGAGGTGAACACCCTCGGAAAAACCACCATAAGAACTTTGTGCATTAATGCACTACGCATTCTTAAGCATAAATAAGATCATATTGGGAATGTTAGAAGGAATCTGATAATCGCGTCTGTTTTTATAAAACAGAAAAAAATTAAAGCGTACGGGCAATTAGTACTACTCGGCTTTGCTGTTGCCAGCTTTACACCTATAGCCTATCAACGTCATAGTCTTTGACGGCCCTTAAAAGTAAACTCATCTTGAGGTAGGTTTCACGCTTAGATGCTTTCAGCGTTTATCCTGTCCGTACATAGCTACTCTGCATTGCACCTGGCGGCACAACTGATACACCAGCGGTACGTACGACCCGGTCCTCTCGTACTAAGGTCAGGTCCTCTCAATTTTCTAACGCCCACCACAGATAGGGACCGAACTGTCTCGCGACGTTCTGAACCCAGCTCACGTGCCACTTTAATCGGCGAACAGCCGAACCCTTGGGACCT
>JRYE01006923.1_pt1 | contig 14027 bp, 10 predicted proteins | sample 235321 | NCBI WGS metagenome assembly JRYE01 (sample SAMN03074214, study PRJNA261473) | activated sludge metagenome | biome: Common Effluent Treatment Plant; feature: Wastewater; material: Activated sludge; isolation source: activated biomass in a lab-scale reactor treating industrial wastewater at... | reverse complement strand
AATTTATATCTACCAAAATGGCGCCCCGATTGGGCTGTTTCTCTATTCTATGTATTCTTTTCTCAACGGAAATTCTAATTGATGGAATTCTATTCCTCAACCCGACAATTTATTTTTACCAAAATGGCGCCCCGATGGGGCTTTTGGGAATTTCTGTACTCAAAACAATTGGTACCATTAAACCCCCAAAAAAACGCTTTGCCATTTTAAAACAGCAAAGCGATAAAAACATTTTTACGATTCTTGCTATTGCGCAAGCGATATTCTTACCTGCACGCCTGCCCTGGTATTGGTTATGGGGAATGAATTACTAATCTTGGGCTTATTCTTATTCTGCTCAAAGAATAATTTAATACTCACTCTGTTATTTACTATATAATCTATTGAAGGTGCAATGCGAATTACTTTTTGTCCGGCAGTGCCAAACGCTGTACCCTGATCCAGTTTACTATTGGCCGTGGCATCATCTCTCATACTGAAGTCAATACGGAAAGTAACATCATTATCCAGCTTACCTTTCATAAATGGTAATTTCTTAATCAAAGGAACTCCTTTTTGCCTCCAGTCTAATCCAAATGTAACTTCAGTTGAACGATTCTCTGCTAATTGATAATCTATCAAACTTAAGCTTAACGTACGACTCTTTTTATATTCAAAACGTGTGCTCAATTGATTTGTGAAAGTCATATCAATTGCAAACAATGGATCAAATGCTTCCTGAATGGTAATATTTGGAACTAAGAAATATGGAATATAGTTTCCAGTAATGGTGTCTCTAAACTCGGGATATCCTACATGGAACTTGTCAGTAAACAATAACGCAGTATTAAAGCTGTTCATGCTAAATGTGCTGTGATAGCCATGACGCAAAGTGAAATTGGTAAAAATTTTATCCAGCCCGGGAATCCTTGTAAGCCCTGTATAGTTCACTGTCCAGTTTGGTTTTGGCAAAATGCCGGAGAATGGATTAGAACGAATATTCGGGTTATTATTTTTTGCCAACTTGATGGAAGATGGATCCTTTTTGGTATAGGCCGCTATAAATGCAGGGATAACCACATCCTGTGCATAACGGCCATAGCCTTCTACGTATCCATCCGGATTGGTTCCATTGCCTGCAGCATAAGGGTTCAACAATTTTAATCTTTGCGAAAGTATCAACCTGTTTGCTTCAAACTGCTTGAAGGTTGCAGATACTTCGTTGGGATCAAATTTTTGGAACAAGGTCTGAAATGCAATATAACTAACGTTGAAGCTGCCCAATGCATAGGGGCTCAACCGGGTAAGACCCGAGTGACCCGTTGTATCTTTATACAATTCTGAATATTGCTTGTCAAATGTTTTATCCAGATTGACATCAATATTAAAATCTCTGAAAGGCGTAATTTGAGCAGTCAAATTAATTCGTTGATTATAACGCTGTCGAATCATTTCGCTTACCAATGAATCTCTTGACAACAAACCTTTACTTCCAAAACGATTGATCCAGTTTGTATCAGGCTGATAGCCGAATATAAAATCAAGACCGGGTTGGCTGCTTTTTGGATTATAACCCAACAATTTGGTGCTATCCATATAACCCGGCAATGTGGTACCAAAGTCTTCCGTAAACTGAACGCCAACACGTTTAACTGAGGTAAGCAGTTGGAAGAATGCTTTGGGCAACGCTCCTACCTGTGGCAAATAGTTAGGATCTTTTTTAGGCCTAACTTTTTTCTCCTTTACTTTTTTCTCCTTTTTCTTCTTGCTGTTTTTTCCGTTCGCTTTTTTGCTGGTGTCTATTTGCTGCTGCCCGGGTAAAATATAATCTCCGCTATTGTTATTCTTTGTATCGGCACTGGCTTCTTTATTATCCGCCTTATTACGCTTTTTATTTTTCTCTTTTTTATCATTTGCACCGGGGATATTGCCCGTGTTTTGCTGTTGATTGTTTCTTTGTTTGGGAGCTGTAGAATAAACTGCACGCAGGAATCGCCATTTATTATATAAGTCTTCAAACTTCAGCTCGCCGTTGATGGTTCTGGTTTGCGTATTGGATAAAGTATTTCCCAACTCTCTTGCAAGTAAGGATGCTGCCAGCCAGTTATACCTTGTATTATAACTTGCAGAAAGTGTTGTCCAATCGAGCAACGGAATTTTTTGAGTGGGCACATTATAACGTATGGTGAGGTCTTGATTGTATTGCGTATTACGACCACCTTTAAATACATTCTTTCTAATAGAATCCTTTTTCTGTTTTGTATCAATACGGCCAAAAGGCTCATCCACCCGTGCATTATTTACCGCCATATAATCTATAGAAATAGATTTCGTAAGATTCCATTGTAGAATATAGTAGCGGTCAAAAGTGAAAAACTTATTGAAGGTTTCCGGTATTTTATAAGGACCGCCTCCTACATTTCTGGGTCGTGTAGAACCATACTGACGGAATAAATCTGCTTTAAATGCAAACTGATTGGGTACGTAGTTGATATTGNNTATATGCAATAGATCCGCGGGTTCTGCGCAATTCATCGCTTTCAATAAGCGGATTGTGCATGGTAGTTTGTATGTAAGAGTAATTAAAATCAAAATTGGTCAGGCTCCACACTTTAGGACGTTTGCCATCGGTCTTCAACTTTTTCATGTTTGTAATGTTGAAGGTTTTGATGGTGGTAACATCCTGTGATTCATTACGAATAGAATCCCGTTTATCTGAAGGAACAGATTTTAAAACATCTTTTTGCTTTACATCTAATTTGTAAGGATTGTATTGCGGATCGCTGATTGTTTTACTGATGCCTGCATAAATAGGAATTTGTATGCCTAATTTTTTCGGCAACAATTTTCCGGCTTCAATGGATGTGGTGGCGTCAAACGTATAAATGTTTTCGCGGCTACGTTCATTTACCCTTTGCTCAATGGAGCCAAATCCAAAACTTTTTGCCGATCCGGATACGGTCAATGAACCCAAGTCAGCCAATTTGATATCCACCCTGCCAATAGCTGCCCAACCGCCCTGTTCATTCAAATCATTCAACCGAAGTTCATTAAACCACACTTCGGCACAAGCTGATTCCTGTGTTACATTTTCTACACCCATTAAAAAGCCTCTTACTTCTCCCAGGTTCGGATTGCCAATAATCGCAAGTGTGCGTCCGCTGGCAAAAGTTTCTTTATAGTATTTAGATGGCGGATAACCTTGTGCATCTCTCCACTTCTTTAATGAAACCAATTCTTGTAATTCAAAATCAAGATTATTCTCTTTTGGCCAAATGACAGCAGAGTCGGTAGCACCCGGAGGTGTTATTTTTAAAGGAATTCTTACTTCATAATAATTGCCGGAAAAATCATTACCAATTCTTACTACTCCATACAAATCACCATCAGCAAGGGTAGTGCCGCTACCCGATTCTGCATGTATAAACATGGACAGCTTTTTATACTGTACCATATCCAAGTTCATATTTTTAAACACGCCTCTTGACTCGCCCTGGGGCAAACCACATACCTGCATACTCAGCGACTGTTCGTTCAACTGTATCGCAATATTATTATTGCTCAATGCCTGTTGTCTTTCTATGCCAGGTGGAATACGATAAGGAATAGGCTGGCGTTGGTCATTCTCTTCTATATTTACAGCCAATGTGTTTACTGATACAGGATCGGGTGTAGGAAGATTGACAAACTGCCCGGTTGTATCTATTTTATTCTTGAATTTCCGCCATTGATTGCGCACCAGTTCTAGTTTGCCAAATCGTAGTACAACCGAATCTTGAAAGCCGGTCATAAACATTCTGATAAACCTTATAGATTTGAAATCGGGGATATTGCCAACTTTCAATTGGTATTCGCTTATGGGAATACGGAAGAGGTACCAGGTTTCATTTCTGGATTGACCGTTTGCAAGATTTACCGGAACATTTCTTACATCCGTAATGTACTGTGTATTGGTTGCCGTCATTCCGGGTTTTATATCCACTTTATACTGAAAATACTCTTCAGATTCATTCATTGTATTATCACGGTTCAAATCTTCACCATCAGGATATTGAGTATAAGCATTGATAAACTGACTGTTTCCGGAAGCTACCGGTGAGTTGCCATTGGGATTATTAATGTTTTTATATCGCTGTAATATGCCTTGACCGTTTTGCTCAAAAGATTCATCACGATAAGGAATAAAATTATCGTTAGCAGGATCTGCCTGTGCTTTGATATATACTTGTGAACCTGTACCAAAATTTGCGCCCAGCATACTGACATAAGGAGAAAATTTTGTTTTCTCATCATCATCACGCAATCCATCAAATCCTACATCCTGATAAGGTCGGCTGGCCGGATCGTTGTTAAAAGCATTGGTTACCTGCAATGGATTGGCAGGCACTCTTCCCCAAACGGTATTATTATCAACCGGTGCACTGAAGTTGGGAGGAGTTGGCAATCCATTTTCATACATTCTTTTACCATCCTTCAAAATGTCTTCTGAAATATTTCCCAGATTAAAATATAATTGTCCGCCTAACGGATTCGCTGTATTTTTTATAAAGGGATCTTGCATCCAAAATTCTATATACTCAATATTTGCCGATTCAAAATCCGTTTGATCAATATTGCGCATCATACCACCCCAGGCCTGTTGCGGATTGATTAATTTTCCATTTCCGTTTATTCTTGTATTTCTTGCTTCAAAATTATATGGGCCACGGTCTTTTGGATAATATGCCATGTCAAAGGTTGTGAGTAAGCCTTCACCTAACTGCAAACCTTTTCTTGGAAAAATCTCTCGTTGATAAACCTGTCTGGTTTCAGGCTTTGATAATTCATTCAAATCATTGCGTAGCGGATTATTATTATTTCCTTTTTCTTGTAATACAGGCTCAATATTATACCAAGCAAGTTTTGCTCTATTGAATCCACTGCTTGAGTCATTGTTCAAAGCTGATTCAGGAAATAAGGGCGCTGTTCCCGTTATGTTATTATTGCCTTGTGGTATGCTAGCCAGTGCCCAGCTGATTAATGGAAACCGCAAATCAATATTGGAACGGGTACCTTCAAAGTCATCAATGTAAACCTGGCCTCCTCTATCTCTTGTTTTGTTATCTTCTTTTAGTCCGTTTATTTGTTTGGGGTGTCCCGGATTTAAATACGCTGCCTCGGCATAAGCTGTAATGGACGACATGGCTTTGGTAGAATAGAAAGGCAATTTGTCCAACCACTTTGTTAACCGCGGCCAATCGCTTCTGTAATCCATATCCACACCGTACATGGAGTTTCTGATGGGATCGTCACCATAAGATTGTTTTGTAAAAAATGGTCTTTCGCTTAGTCGCTGCAAAGTAGCACCCAGCGTAAGTTTTTTACTTGCCAGATAATCGAAACGTATGCCCATAAAACTGCGTTGCTGCAAGCCAAATGTTTGATTCGTTTCATATTGAATATCGACAGGAATACCGGAACTCAATACTGCTTGATTGGTAACCCTTAATGAACCAAGATCATAATTGATTTCATAATCTACATTTTCAATCAGCATTTGCCCATTTGCCATTACCCGCACCGATCCTCTTGGAATATTATAGCCCAATTGATACTCGCCGCTTGCGGCATTGTTGCCAAAACCACCACTGCCATTTCCAAATCCATTGTTGCCGGCATATCCTCCATAACCTCCTGCACTTCCAGATGATTTTGATTTGCCCACCAGTTTAAATCTATTCAGATTTGTATAAGTTTGAGCAATCGCTTTTATGGTATCATATAAAGGATAATACAGGAACCTGTCTCTTCTGGCCTGATTAGGAAATACATAATCAAGATCATGACCAAAAGGCTCAAGTACCGGAAAGATGATGCGGCTTTGTTGTGATACTACTGTAAAGCTGTCTATAAAGTCAAACTTACCATCGGGCTGCGGGTCGTTTTGATTGTTGAGCCGGTCAAGATTCATTAATGATATCAGTGGCTGACCGTTATAGGCAGGCAAAACACTATCAATAGGGAAATATCTTTTTTCGCCGAGGCTGGGCTCTTCATAGTTTACATCCAGCGAAAAATCCTGACGTTCCAACTGGCCATAACCTACCGAATATACATTCTTCATCATCAGATCCCATATTGGAAGATTGGTTCTTTGAGAAGTTGCTTTCAGCATTTTGAGGAACAAAACTTTTTGTGAAGTTCCAGTAGAATCGGGTGGTACGTCTTGTGAAAACTCTCCAATCTGATAAGGCTTACCATTGTAAGTATATTGAATGGCTACACCCAATACTTCATCGGGCTGCAAAGGTTGATTGAGTGATATAAAGCCAATTCGCTGATTTACGTAATATTCAGATGGGTTGAGTTTACGGGCATAGGTTTTTTCAAAATCCTGAACGGGAAGCAAATTAAATGGTGCAGCCGTTAATGTACTCTGTACTAATGAAGAATTTCTTGCAGCCGGACTGCTGTATAGCATTCCATAAAGTGCGTTTGCATTGTTATACGGTAAGGTGCCCCCGCCACCCAGTGACAGGTTGTAAGGTTGTGTTTCACCCAAATCCATAAAGGCAACAACATCACGGGTATCGGTTGTAGCACCATTACGATTGGTAACCCACACTTCTACTCTCATGATTTGCACTTGCGAATTTACCATTGGCAAATTCTTCATCGCTTTATTAAAATTATTGCGAAAGTATTGTGCAAACAGGAAGTGACGATTTTCATCATACTCATCAGCCCTTACCGTAAAGTTTTGAGAGCTGCTGCCACCTTGCAGGCCCAAAGACTGACGCTGTGATTGCTGGTTAGCTAATACAAATGTGAAAAACGCTTTACCAAACTGTAATTGTGTTTTAATACCAAATAGCGATTGCAGCCCGGGGATTAATGTACTTTTTGTCTGAAAATTGGTATTACCGGCAGAAAACTGTTTTACGATATCATCTTCTTGCCCCTGATAATCTAACTTAAGTTGATTTTCGTTTCCAAAATTGGCAAGTGTGTTATAGTTAATAGGCAATTTTATTTTTTCACCAATCTTTGCATCCACATTCAATTGAGAGTTCATATTGAAATCGATGCCGCCGTTTTTTCTTGCCCTTTCGGGTAATGTGGGGTTTTCTATATTCTGGCCGTTATACCCCGCCATAATATCAACCGATCCGGTTGGTTTGATTTCAATATTTACTTTTCCATCAGGTCCGGCACCAATAATGCGATTGAACAAGCCCTCACCTATTCTAAACTTGGGTTTGAATAAGCGACGATTCATGTTTGCCAACAAAGAAGCTCTTTTGCGGAAATATTCTCTTTCATCTTCACGACCCTGTAGTTTTAAAAACTCATCCATACTAAAAGCAGTAGGTGTTCTATAGTATCTGTTGCCTATTTTTTCAACTACATAATACTGTTTTGTTTTGGGGTCGTACTCAATGGTTTTTTTTATGAAGCCGGTATCCTTTAGGTCAAATGTGTTTTTGTTGGGATAAGTAAAGGGATCGCCATATCTGTCTTCAACCGGATAACGGGTAGTATCTACTTTTTCCGTTTTTGATTTTTGTGTGTAGTTGTATTGAATACTGGTTGAAATATTATTGGAAGAGCCTGCATGAGCAGCAACCAAAGCACCGAGTACAATGGCAAAAGCCACCATTGTAAGTGAGATATGAGCAGTTTTAAGGTTCAAGGTTTTTTCTCCTACTAGTTAGTTTCCTGAAAATAGTTGATTAAAGTGTACGAAGTGTTTTTTTAATCAGCTCTTCAACGGAAAGATTGGATTCTGCGGCCATTACCTTTTCTAAAGCATTAGAAGCGGCTTGCCGGTTGATGCCTAAAGCCATTAAAGCATTTAACGCATCTTGATGCAAAGTATTGTTTTTCAGTGGTAAATTATTTGATTCTACCGGATGTTTTATCAATTTATCCTTCAATTCCAGCACCATCCTTTCGGCAGATTTTTTACCAATGCCTTTTATGCCTTCCAAAGTTCTTAAATCGGACTGAACAATAGCCTTTGCCAAATCGTCAGGCTTCATATATGACAACATAACTCTTGCGGTTGTTGCTCCAATGCCGGAAACACTTAATAAATGGTGAAACATTTCTTTTTCGGCCAAATCAAAAAAACCGAATAAAATGTGAGCATCTTCTCGAATGATAAGGCTAGTATAAAGAAGTCCTTTGTCTAAATCCTGAACTTTTGAATAAGTATTGAGGCTTATCTGTACTTCATAACCCACCCCATTTACTTCAACGATAACCGTTGCAGGTGTTTTACTTACAAACGCTCCTCTCAAAAAAGCAATCATAGGGCGCAATTTAACCGCCAATTTCCAAACTGCAATAAGAATATTGTTTTACAATTTTGCTTTTAAGATCTAAAAATTTCCAGTTCCTTAACTTTGGAGCCAATAGCAAACAACAACCTAATCATGACCAACAAATTAACTGCTGCCATTACAGCCGTAGGCGGCTATGTACCCGAGGATAAATTGACAAATTTTGACCTTGAAAAATTGGTAGAAACCAATGATGAATGGATACGTACCCGTACCGGAATTGAAGAAAGAAGGATTTTAAAAGGTGATGGACTTGCCACTTCGGATATGGTAGTACCTGCCGTAAAACAACTTTGCGAAAAAAGAGGTATTAGTCCCCAAGAAATTGACTGTTTGATAGTAGGAACTGTAACGCCCGACCATGTCTTTCCAGCAACAGCAAACATAGCTTGCGACAAACTAGGTGCAAAAAATGCCTGGGGATTTGATGTATCTGCTGCCTGCTCTGGATTTTTATATCCACTTACTTTAGGTGCTTCGTTAATTGAAAGTGGCCGTTATAAAAAAGTGGTAGTATGTGGTGCTGATAAAATGAGTGCCATCATTAATTACAATGACAGGGCTACTTGTATCATTTTTGGTGATGGAGCCGGAGCTGTATTGCTGGAGCCAAATGAGGAGGGAAATGGTGTGCTCGATAGTATTCTTCGTAGTGATGGAAGTGGTTGTCATTATCTGCACATGAAAGCGGGTGGATCAAAAAAGCCGGCATCAGTTGCATCAGTAATGGCAAACGAGCATTATGTGTATCAAGAAGGTCAGGCTGTTTTTAAAGCTGCCGTAAAAGGAATGGCCGATGTAAGTGCCGAACTACTTGAAAGAAATAATTTAACAAGTGATGACATAGCCTGGCTGGTACCCCATCAGGCAAATCTGAGAATTATAGACGCTACTGCCAATAGAATGGGCTTGCCCAGAGAGAAAGTAATGATCAACATTCAACGATATGGCAACACTACTGCTGGCACTTTACCCCTTTGCCTTTGGGATTGGGAAAAGCAGCTGAAGAAAGGAGATAATATTGTACTCGCTGCATTTGGGGGAGGCTTTACTTGGGGTGCTACATGGGTCAAATGGGCCTATAATAGTTAAAGGTCTTAGTGAATTTACTTTAACTGAGAAAAAACTTAATTAGAATCATTGATATCGATCATTTATTTAGCGAGATAAAATTTTTCAATCCGGTTACTTTATAGATTTGATTACCACCCAATAAAATAAAATCTATGCCGAACCGTCGCCGTACTCAAAGATTCCAGAAAAGAGTATTCAATTTATTTATCTTGAATTTATTAATCGCTACATTAGTATATTTCTCTTTAGATTATTCAACAGCCATCAAACATTTAGAAGAAGATACGGTTGAATTATTGCTCATCCTTTGTGGTTTATCATTTGGTGCTGCCTATTTATTTGCATACTGGCTAAGAAAAGAATCGCAACTAAGACAATGGTAAGTTATTTTTTTCGTGTCCAATAAATAAAATCTGTGTGTGGCAGCTTCTCCACTCCTACTTGCCGAAGCATATTTATAAGTTGACCACGATGATATGTACTGTGGTTGACAACATGTAATACGATCTGCCACACCGGTTGTTTAAAATTTTCCTTTTTGGTATTGTAGTACTGTATCGTATGTTCCAACGATATATCACTTGCATGCTCAACCCAGTTTTTCCATAATAAATCTTGCTGCATCAGACCTGCACTTGCTTCTTGTATGTTTCCATTAAACTCAAGCGATGGCATTATGATTCTTTCCTGAAGCTTTACTCGCTGCCACCAAACGGATTCTGCATCCCAAATATGTAAAACCGTTTTAAAAATAGAAGGAAAACTGCTGGCAACTTCTGCATGAGCTTTTTCTTCCGGTAAATTTTGAATTATAGTCAGCACTTGTTGATTAGCCCACAGCTGATAATGGGTTAGTTGTTTGAGTAGTTCTTTCATCTGATAATTACAAAACGAACTTAATGAGAATATTTTAACTGATAAATGAAAATTTTGCACACTCGGCCAGTCATATTTATAAATAGTGTAAATAAATAAATTGTAATTTCATTTCTTTCAAAAAAAGTACAGAGAAATTAAATAATTCTTCATGTGTAATTTTTATGGATATCAGGTAAGCCTGGCTTCCTATATTCGTTTGCAGAAAATTGAAAAGCAACTGGGGACCTTGCTGGCTTTATCGGAACTTAAGATATTATATAACGGATTTGAATATGGCAAAGCACCCGTTCTCCGCAAAACAACATCAACCGATTTTGAATTAGAATTAATGCATTGGGAATTTATTCCATCATGGATTCGAACCATGGAAGATGTAAAAAAAGCCAGAAAGCAAGGAATACCCTGGCTCAATGCAAGTAGCGAAAAATTGCTGGAAAGTAAAATGTTCAGAGAGGCCGCATTGAAAAGAAGATGCTTGGTGCCCGCTTCTCATTTTTTTGAATGGAGAAGTTTTAAACCGGCGAGTGCAAAAAAAGAAATAAAATATCCATATTGTATTGCTGACAGAAAAGCCGAATATTTTTTTATGGCAGGCATCTGGAATCCTTTTACAGATAAGGAAACCGGAGAAACTTTTAATTGTTTTGCCATTGTAACAACGGCGGCCAACCCAATCATGCAGCAAATACATAATAACAAAAAAAGAATGCCGCTTATATTGCCGGAGCCATACGCCTGGCAATGGTTAATGGAAGATTTAAACGAAACAGAAATAAAGGAAATCATCTCAATTAAAATTGAATCAATCGCATTAAAAGCCCATACGATTTCGAAAGATTTTAAAACTTCACTTCAACCCTTGGCAAAATATGAATATGAAGAATTACCGTCTATAAATCTGTGAACATGTTATTGAAATAATCATTTTACTTTTCCATTTTATTATTACACTACTTTTGACTGCAACCAACACAATAATCATATAAAATATGGACAAAGATTTTAATGTTTCCGGATGGAGCTCACTGGCCATACATGCAGGCCACGAAGAAAATGATGTTCAGGCTCACCTGACACCCATTTATGCAAGCAGCACTTTTGTTTACGATAGTGCCGAGCAGGGTATGCGTCGTTTCAGTGGCGAAGAAAAAGGTTATATCTACAGCCGATGGGGCAATCCAACATTTAGCGAGGCCGAAAGAAAAATTGAAGCAATGGAAACGTTTGGTTTGAATATGGAAGTAAAAGGAATACTTCACGCTTCAGGCATGGCTGCCATTTCAACAGTATTACTTGCTACTTTAAAAAGCGGTGACAAAGTACTCTCCCATTATTCGCTATATGGTGGTACAGAAGAATTGACGCAACAGTTACTACCCGGTTTTGGCATTGAAAGAATCATTATGGATCTGCGTGATTTAAACAAATCAGAGGATGCCATGAAAAATGATAGTGCAATCAAACTCCTTTACATAGAAACACCAGCAAATCCAACGATCCAATGCGTAGATATTGAGGAGCTGAGCAAACTGGCCAGAAAATACAATATCAAAGTTGTAGTGGATAATACATTTGCCACCCCTTATTTACAACAGCCATTTAAATATGATGTTGATTTTGTCATTCATTCTACTACAAAATTTTTAAACGGACATGGCACTGCCATAGGTGGAATTCTATTGGGCAAAGACCTAGAGCTAATGAATACCCGAGTAAAGAAAACACATAAAATGATGGGCGGAAATACAAGTCCTTTTGATGCATTTTTATTAACACAGGGCATGAAAACTCTGGAGCTCAGAATGAAACGACATTGCTATAATGCAATGGAAATTGCAAGTTATTTGTCGGCACATACCGCGGTTGAAAAAGTAAACTATACAGGTCTGGCATCACATCCTGATTTTGAAATTGCTCAAANNTGCTCAGTTTTGAACTGAAGAAAGGCTTAGCCGGCGGAATTCATTTTATGAACCGGTTAAAAATGTGTGTAAGAACGGTTTCGTTGGGTACGGTTGATACGCTTTTATCACATCCTGCATCTATGACTCATTATGGAGTAGGAAAAGAAGAAAGAAAAAAATATGGTATTACTGATGGATTAATACGAATGAATGTGGGAATTGAAAATCTGGAAGATATCATCAAAGATCTTGAACAATCTTTGGATATATAACAAACAAAAAAAATGGGTATGAATATAAGAAGAGCGGTAAAAGAAGATTGTCCACGTCTTATGGAACTTGTAAGAGAATTGGCCGTATATGAAAAAGCGCCCAATGAAGTAACGGTTAGTCTGGAGCATTTTGAAGAAAGCGGTTTTGGAAAAAATCCTGTTTGGTGGGCATTTGTTGCCGATACGGAAGATGGCATACAAGGATTTGCACTTTATTATATCCGTTATTCTACCTGGAAAGGACAGGCTATGTATCTGGAAGATATTCTGGTTACTGAGGATGCAAGAGGTAAAGGGATTGGCAAACTACTTTTTGACCGGCTAATCGTAGAAGCTAAAGAAAAAGGGTTCGACAGAATGATTTGGCAAGTATTGGAATGGAATGAACCCGCTATCAATTTTTATAAAAAATATAATGCCTCGTTTGATGGAGAATGGTTAAATGGGAGTCTCTATGTGTGAAATAAAAAAACTGAAATAAATCAACTTACACCTTCTACTTCTACTGATTTATCAATCTTTAACACCAGTCCCTGCAATACTTTTCCGGGGCCACATTCAGTAAATTTTGTAGCACCGTCTTTTATCATTGATTGTATGCACTGTGTCCATCTTACGGCACCGGTAAGTTGTGCTATCAGATTATTTTTAATTTCTTCTTTATCCATCACGGCTTTTGCCACTACGTTTTGATAAACAGCACAAGTAGGGCTATGAAATTTAGTAGCTTCAATAGCTGCTGCCAGTTCTTCCTTGGCAGGCAACATCAGCGGTGAATGAAATGCACCACCTACCGGTAGTACAAGAGCTCTTTTAGCACCTGCCGCTTTCATTCGTTCGCAGGCTATTTCAATACCTTTAATACTTCCGCTAATGACCAACTGCCCGGGACAATTATAGTTTGCAGCTACTACCACTTCGCCGGTTTCATCCTGCACTTCTTTACAAATGGCTTCTACTTTTTCATCAGCGAGATTTAATACAGCGGCCATGGTAGAAGGATTTATTTCACAGGCCTTTTGCATGGCATTGGCTCTTATGGATACAAGTTGCAGTGCATCTTCGAAACTTAAAGTGCCATTGGCTACCAGTGAAGAAAATTCGCCCAACGAATGTCCGGCTACCATATCAGGCTTTACACCTTCTATGCTTTTATATGCAATTACAGAATGAAGAAATACTGCGGGCTGCGTTACTTTCGTCTGTTTTAAATCTTCATCAGTTCCGGAAAGCATGATATCTGAAATACGAAAACCTAATAATTCGTTTGCCTGTTCAAATAATTTTTTGGCAAAAGCATTGTTTTCATAATGCTCCTTACCCATACCACTAAACTGTGAACCCTGACCCGGAAATACAAATGCGTTTTTCATGTTGCTGATTGTTTATCCCCGCCCCCCAAAAAAATAAGGTTGATTGATGACGCTCAACCGAACCTTACTGTTGCACAAATATAGAAGTTTAGATTAAATCGTTGCTGATGAGTTTTAAAAATTCACTACGGGTTGAATTTTTTTGAAACTCACCGTCAAAAGCAGACGTAGTTGTTACAGAATTCTGCTTTTGTACGCCACGCATCATCATACACAAGTGTT
>JRYE01025031.1_pt1 | contig 14149 bp, 10 predicted proteins | sample 235321 | NCBI WGS metagenome assembly JRYE01 (sample SAMN03074214, study PRJNA261473) | activated sludge metagenome | biome: Common Effluent Treatment Plant; feature: Wastewater; material: Activated sludge; isolation source: activated biomass in a lab-scale reactor treating industrial wastewater at... | reverse complement strand
GCGGCTCTCAAAAATTGAGTCACATTTAAAAATTTCAAAACAATCATGGCTTTACAGGCAGGTATCGTAGGACTTCCAAATGTGGGTAAATCAACACTCTTCAATGCAGTAAGCAACAGTGCCAAAGCGCAGGCAAGCAATTATCGTTTTTGTACCATCGACCCCAATGTTGGACTGGTAGATGTACCCGATCCTCGATTGAACAAACTGGCAGAACTGGTAGTGCCTGACCGAATCGTACCTACTCAAATTGAAATCGTTGATATTGCCGGCCTGGTAAGAGGAGCCAGTAAAGGTGAAGGTCTGGGCAATAAATTTTTAGGCAATATCCGCGAGGTAGATGCCATCATTCATGTCATCCGCTGTTTTGAAGATGAAAATATTTTGAGAGATGAAGGCGCCATCAACCCGGTAGGCGATAAAGAAATTATTGACACCGAACTACAGTTAAAAGATTTAGAAAGCGTAGAAAAGAAAATTCAACGATCAGAAAAACTGGCCAAGACTGACCCAAAAATAAAAGTTGAATTAGTAACGCTGATTCGTTGTAAACAACACCTTGAAAAAGGAAAGAGCATTCGTGAATTAGAATTGTCAAAAGAAGAAATGCCGGCTATTGCAGATTTGTTTTTACTCACATTAAAACCAGTGTTGTATGTAGCCAATGTTGATGAAGCTTCTATGCACACCGGTAATAAATTTTCTGATGCGCTAAAAGAATCTGTAAAAAATGAAAAAGCGGAAGTAATCATAATGAACAATAGCATTGAAGCACAGATTTCTGAAATGGAAAACCATGACGACAAACAGCTTTTCATGGATGAATATAAAATGAAAGAACCTGCATTGGATCGCTTGATTCATGCTACTTACAAATTATTAAATCTCTTCACCTATTTCACTGCCGGTGTGCAGGAAGTAAGGGCATGGACCATTCAGCAAGGTTGGAAAGCTCCTCAAGCTGCCGGTGTCATTCATACCGATTTTGAAAAAGGCTTTATTAAAGCCGAAGTAATAGGCTACGATGATTTTATTAATTATGGTACTGAAGCCGCCTGCCGCGAGGCGGGAAAATTAAGAATTGAAGGAAAAGAATACATTGTCAAAGATGGCGACGTAATGCACTTTCGATTCAATGTTTAAATAAACTGTTTTTCAAAATAAAACATTTGCACCCACTGTTCCAATATGAACTGTTCGTGAGGAACCCGATTTTCTGCCATTGTACAGAATCGTAAGATCCAGATTATTCATTAATCGTTTTCTTATTTCCATAGACCAGAGATAATTGGTGCCCGGCAATAGTCCATCCAACATGATGTATGCAACCGTGGTATTAGCAGCATTAATTGGAGTAGTATTTGCATCACGATATTTGATGCCATTTACTGTAAACTTACCTCTTAATGAAAATCTCTGCAATGAAGAATAAACAGACTCTAATGTAAATGAATGAGAGGTAGATTTTTGATCGCCAAAAAGTGGATTATTTTTCCGGTCATCAAACTTATAAGAAGCTGTAACTCCAAACTTAGTCATTTTATTATACACAAATGCAGGCTCCAGACTGTACATGGTAAGTTGATAATTGCGATTATTAAATTGAGGCGTTAACAACTCCATCAATCCTTTTTTTGCATTGAGCGAAATTGACATAGTTCTTCCCATATTCATCCGCCATTTAAGCAGCCAGTCGTTCAATCTGTTACTTTCATATCCATAGGTTAATAATGATTTACCATTTCGCCGGTGATTGCTAAAATCGAAAAACCATTTGCTGCTTCCCCGATTAAATGAAAAATTATTGAACAAGTCAGTAAATACAGTAATCAGAGCAGCGCTGTTAATATTATACTTAAATGGATTAAACTCAAAACTGCCGGTTGATAATGATTTCTTACTGGTTTGTAAAGAAGTGGTAAGAATAATTTTTGAAATAAATTTTTCAAAAGATTTCAAATCTTTTGCTTTTAAAACTGACCTGGGACTGATGTCGAATCTATAACTGAATGTGATATAATTAGCCTTAAGAAATTCATTTGTAGGTATAAAAATGCGAATGAATTTTGCCTGATCGGGAAATGCCGCCAGTTCAAACTCATTTAATTGTTGCACACCATCGCTATTGTAATCAATCCAAGCATATTGCCCGGTACCGGCCGGCACTTCAAGATATGCAAAATCTCTGCGTTGCTCCTGCCCTGCTCCAGTTTCATACAAAAGGTTTCCGACTATCAATCCATTCCATTCGTTCATACTGTACTCAGCTCTACCCAAAATAGTTTCATCACCTTTCTGCAAAGAAATGGTTGAGTCAAATATTTTCAATTTGCGGAAAGTGGCATTCAGGAAAAACTGCCGCTTAGGATTTGAAAGTAATTCTGTTTGTAAATTCAGATTCAGGCTTCGGTCTCCTTTTACAAATGACTTGCTCACCGGATAACGGTCAGTTCGGGTAAAGAAAGTAACCCCATATTTATTTTTTTTTGCATCGTCAGATTTTATGTAAACCGAATAGCTATCAAAATAAAAAGATAATGGCGTTAGTGTATCTGTTTGTTTATATCTGTGAGCATTTTGTTCCAATGCATAACGAAAGCCCATACGCCAGTTCCTTAGTTGTTTAAACTGTCGGTTTACATCCAACACAGGCCGAAAAACATATCCCTTGTCATTGCTATTATTAAACTGGGTTAATACTATCTGGTTATTCATTTGCCATCCCTTTATATTCCCACTCTGCGTTAATGAGTTTTGAAAACCATTATACTGATCACTTCTATGATAATTAATAAACTGATAAGTAAATGTATTTTTTGAACGGGTAACTAGCGTAGCGGCTGCTTTGATGATGTTCTCGTCAGCTGGCAACTGTAGTAGTGGCAAACCCCAGTCTCTTGAAAATTCTACAGAACGCAAACGCTCCAGAGGTTTAAACTTTTTTTGTACATACTCATAATCTAATGTGGTGCTGAGTTGATTTCCTTTTTCAGATTTTAATACGCTGCTGTTGTTATATTGAAACTTTGCGGCCCAGCCCCGGTCATCTCCATTATCTTTTACCGAAAAAGTATTCACATCATTATTACTGGTTGCCAGTTCGGCTTTTACAATTGCGCTTTTACTTATCGCATAATCGACGCCAAGGTTTACAATCTGTTGTTTTTTGGGTGTTACCAATATTTGAGCAGGTTCATAACTACCCTGCTTTTGCGTACCTATGGGCGGCACATATTTATATACTTTTCCATTGGCTCCATTAAAATCCGGAACATAATTTCCGTTGCCCACACCAAAGTTTACAAAAGACAAATTATACTTTGCCAATGCCGGATTGGTAGAATATTGATAAAACGAATCAACACCGGGCATAACAATTATTTTTTCATATAATATTTTGCCGGCTGAAAAAGTGTCCATCGTAACCGAAGGAAATAATGCCAGTTGAATGCTATCGCCAATACCGGAAAGAAACTGTTTTTGTTTATCATCCAGCGATTGTTGAATGGTTGAATTTTTGGCATCGGAATTATTAAAAAAAACCAGTCGCAATTTCAGCCGTTTATCTATTTCAAACTCCTGTGATAAATAAAGATTTGAGTTGAGATAGCTTCTGTCGGCATATTCAAATTCAATCTGAATCCTGCTGTCTTTTGTAATCATTCGTTTGGGAGTGAAGCTTACCTCTGCAGTATTATAGTTAATTACATAATCCTGATCTTCGCCCCTTTGCAATAGCTGCCCGTCAATAAAAACCCGTTCGGTATTTGCCAGTACAATAAAGAAAAATTCATTGTTGGCACCAGTAAGCCTGTAAGGGCCCTGATTGCCTTCTAAACCCTGAAATATATTGCGTGTAAATTTTCCCTTTGCTATGGAGCCACTTACTAAAGTAGCCGCATCAACACGATTACTCAGTTTGTTTTTTGTTTGAAAAGAAACACCCTGCATCCGCTTATAAAAATTCAGGAAATAATCTTTATTCTGTCGAATGTCAATATCGCCCAAATTCAGTTGCCAATTTTTCTTTTTGAATTGCAGATAAACCTGGTCAAACTCATTTAACTGCTGTGTAGTGCCATCGGGTTGAATTGGAATATTATTATCGGTAATGGCAGCCTGTATTTCTATACTATCGCCCAACATTCCACTCAATTGCATATTCAGAGAAGAGTTTAAAACGGGATCTTGACTGTTGCCGAAACCAATCTGGCGACCCAGACTTCCTTCCGCCTTTAATTCTCCAAAATTGAAAATCCCTTTTTGAATTGAACCGGCTCCATCATTAAAAACGAATGGTTTAACGTAGAAAAAATTTACGACACTATCATAACTGATGCGTTGTTTAGATGCAGTTAAGTTGAAAGGAAATACTCGATACTGTATTACTACACTATCAGTTGCCGGTTTCTTGTTCCAATGCAATTTCGCATTTACAAAATCTAACCGGTAAAAGGAGCTTTCAATATTTTTAATAAAAAATGTTGTTGGCAATATACTTACCGAATCAAGTTGTAAGCTATCCGCTTGTGTTGACACTGTCTTCACCCTCAAATTGGATGGTAGAGAAACGGGAACCTGTGCGCTACCTATGTAAGTAAGCAGCAACAAACAAACCGACACTGATAATTTTGCCAATACACTCAAATGCAAATGGTTTTAATAAAGCCGGAAACAAGTTCGTAAAGTTCGACATTTTTGATAATGAAAGTTATCCCACGTTGTTAATTCCTTAAAAAGATGCAATTTTATTGCTTAATAAAGAAACCCGTAACACATGAGAAACGGATGGATGCTTTTTGTTTTAGTTTTTTGCATTTCCATAAGGCTGCAAAGCCAGACGAGTACTGTTGCTAAAAAAGAGGCCTCTAAAAAAGCCAGGCTTGCTGTTTCAACCTTTATTAATCTTCCTATTGGAATATTTGCAGAAACACATTTTGCAGGTGCAGGATTTGAAGTAACAAAAGCAAATACGCTACTTACGAAACCAAATAAGAAAATCTCGTATTCTTACAACGGTGGATTCGATTATTTTATCGGCAAAAAAGAATCCACAAGCAGCTATACTTATAAATATCCCGGTTACAAGGTTATACATCTGGCAGCCGGAATTCAATACCTTTCACATGCCCGTTTCTCTATAGGAATAAACGGCGGTCCCGGTCTCTCTATTTATAACGGCAGTACTCGTTTTTGTATCGTTGGAAAAATTGCAACAAGGTATGATGCAAGGCAAAAATTTAGTCTTTTGGTGGGTTTGAAAATGAATTCAGAATTTACAACTCGCAGCTTGTGGAATTTTTATGCAGGGGTTTCATTTAAGTTGTAAGTTCAAAAAAACAAAAGACCCCCCGGAGATCCGAGAGGTCTAAAGTATAGCCATGAAAAACAAAACCTGAAGCTTTCACTTCAAGCTCTGCACAATATAATAAATTTATTATTTTTTTGCGTACTTCTTTTTGAACTTGTCGATACGGCCGGCTGTATCTACCAGTACATTTTTACCCGTAAAGAAAGGATGTGAAGTGCTTGAAATCTCCAGTTTTACTAATGGATATTCATTACCATCTTCCCACTTCAAAGTTTCTTTGGTATCTGCAGTAGAACGGCTCAAAAATGTATGGCCGTTGCTCATGTCTTTAAAAACTACTAACCGATATTTATCGGGATGAATTCCTTTTTTCATATTAAGTGGTGTTTTACTTACTACTGCCCGTCTTTTCCAGTTTCTTTATTGAATTTGAGAATCAGAAGAGCCGTATCAATTTCACTATTTTAAATTATCCGGTATTATATCCGAAGGGCGGCAAAGATAGGCCGAAAATTTTAACTGAACAAGTGTAAAATTGCAAAAAAGGGAAAGCGCCAAGTGAACTTATTTCAGGCCTTGACCCTATTTCCGTTTACCCGACGCTTTCAGGAGACAATTTAGCCTTTTAAGGGGCTTTTTTTGCTCCATGAGCATAGTTTCCTTTTGAGGGGATTCTTTAGCTCAGGCACTTTGTTTTATTTCTAAAACTTGTGCAGTTGTAAATCAAATATAGCTACTTAAAATAGCCCAATCCAAATTTTTGGGTAATTTGATATGCACCCATTTCGCACAGGTTTTTCCACAAAAAAATACAAATTATATGGCTTATTAACCCATTAGCTCCTCATATTCACATATTGTAGCGGAAAGTCCAGGTTTCCATTTCTGCATAAAACTATAACCTCCTGCAGATCATCAATTTTTTTACCGGTAACCCNNCCTGTGCAAGGCCATTTCTCACTTTTACAGATTTGCGCCATACTTTTCCACTTTGTGCTCCTTCCTTGCTCAAATCAAAAGCTTCCGGTGCTATTCCCTGCTTATGAGCACGGCTTACCAAAACATCTACCAACTGTCGCATCTTCATATCATCTTCTGTTTCGAGCTTGATTACAAACTCTTTTTTGTCCAGTTCAATAAGTACGTGTGATCCTTTAAAATCAAAACGGTTGGTGATTTCTTTTGAAGTTACATTCACAGCATTGTCCAAGGCCTGTGCTTCTACTTTGCTTACAATATCAAATGACGGCATAGTCGTTAGGTTTGGTGTTCTACAAATATAAATAACACCAGCCAAAAAAATAAAAGACCCTGCTGTTGGCAAGGTCTTGTATGCATGAGGAGCAATTTTTATCAGTTCCCGGTCTTTACCCTGTTTTGTTCTTCTGAAGCTCCACCTTCTCTTCTGCCCCCGTTGGCTTTCAATTTTCCTTTATTAAATCTCCAGCCAAAACTTATGATGAACGAACGTTGAAAATTGGTGTTTGTAAATTTAGCATCTACCGTGCCATACTTAATATAACCCTTGTAAACAGAACCATTAAAAATATCTTTGAAATTCAGTTTGATATTTGCTTTTCCTTTTAAAATCTGCTTTCCAATACCTGCATCTGTCTGAAAAATATTCTGAATAAAAATTACACCTTCTAATGCTTTGGTTCTGAAAATAGCTGATACTTCTGCTTCCCATCCCTTACCCCATTTAAACTGTTGTTGCGTTTGTGAAGTAAGTGAAGTTACGCCAATAGAAATTTGGTCATTATTTACAATGCCTTTAAAATGATTGTTAGCAACATTTGCATAAACACTTCCACTCCACCATTTTGTAAACTGCTTAAATGCCGTTACAGAAAATCCATATTGTGTTTGAGACGCAATATTTGCTTTCTTGATGAATGTTTCATTCGTTGCTTCATTTTGCTCAATCACTTGTTGAATAATGTCGGTGGTTTTGCTAAAATTCAGAGTGCTGGTAAGAAAACTATTGTAGGTATGACTCAATTCAATATTATGACTGAATTGTGGTTTCAAATCCGGATTTCCTTTTTCAAAAGTATAACGATCCAGAAACTCAATAAAAGGATTGAGATCTTCATAATCAGGCCTTTCAATTCTTCTGCCATAATTTATCACAAACTGATTTTTTTCATTTGCAGCATATTGAAAATATACTGTGGGAAAAAGTTGAAGATAATTCCTATCAAATGAAATTCCGGTGGTTAATTGATTACCTTTTGATTGCGTATTTTCGGCACGCAAACCAAACTGGCTTGTCCATTTTTTGCTCAATGGCATACTTAGATTTACATAAGCCGCACTCACATTTTCTTCATATACAAAGTGATTGCTGCGGTTATAATCATGGTATTGCTGACCGTTTCTAAGCGTATCATAATTTGCATTATTATCTGTTTTTACAAAACTGAATTTTAACCCTGCTTCCAGTTTCGCACCATTTTTAAATGGTTTTGTATAATCCGTTTTGGCGCTATAGATTGTAATATCCTGTGGCAAATTGCCATTTAATGTGTCGGGTGCTTTTGTTAGCTGTCCATTGTTATCGTAATAGAAACTTATTAATGGCTGTATGTTGGTTGAGCTATATTGAATATAATCAAAGTCGGCCGATATTTCCTGGCCTATTGAATCCAGTACGGTTTTAAAATATCCGTTTGCACTAAAGTTTTTCCACTTTGAATCATTGTTTGACAATGCTGCTGTTTTTTTCAACAACACATTTTGTGGGTCAAAAATATCAGTATAAGTTTTATTATCATTCAACCTGCTATTGCTAAATCCGCTTAATACAAATCCTAAAGTTGTTTTCTTGCTGGCATAATAATCCAAACCGGCTTTTGCACTGAATGATTTACCATTTCTTTTCATGATCGCTTTTTGATCAAAAACGGAAAGTATGGTTTTTGTATTTTGGTCAAGAAAATTTCTGCTGATATCTAATCCTTCTCTTTTAATATTAGTGCCATAGTTCAAACTGGTAAACAAATTAAATTTACCGTTGCGATAATTCAAATTGGCATTCTCCTTTACACTTGCAAAATATGCTTGCCTGAAAGCGGAAGAAAGATTTCCATTAAGTCCAAATTGCTTCGTCTTCTTAGTTTTTATATTGATGATCCCTGAATTTCCTGCCGCATCATATTTTGCAGGAGGATTGGTCATGATTTCAATTTGATCAAGCTGGCTCGCACTCATATTACTTAATAAATTGGCAAGGTCGGCTCCGCTTAAATAACTGGGACGACCATCCAGCATTATCACTACTCCCTGTTTTCCTTTTAGACTTATGTTCCCGTCTTTATCAACAGTAACACCAGGCGATTTTTCCAATACTTCCAAAGCCGTATTTCCAACAGCCGTTACAGAGGATGCAACATTTACAATGGTACGATCTACCTTTTGCTCTATTAGTGGCTTACGAGTTGTAACGGTTACCGCATCTAATGATTTTACAGAAGGTTTAAGTTCAATAACCGGCAATATAACAGACAAGTTGTTTTGGTTTATTTCAAACACTTTGGAAAAAGCCTGTGTGTGACCAACAGCCGAAATAGTAACTAAGTAACTGCCATCCGCGACATCTTCAAATAAAAAATTACCTGCCTTGTTGGCAACTGAAATCTTTGCTACTGAAGAATCCTTGCTTCTTAGCAATGTAATAGTGGCCGATTCTATGGTCTTGGCATTTCCATCAATTACAGAACCTGATACAGTTCCAGTCTTTGTTTGGGCTTGACTATCAATAGATAGTAGTGAAATCATGAGGATAATAAAGGCTAAAATCTTTTTCATTTTGGTTTATTTTGTACTTGTTTTTAAATATTACAGGTCAAAATTGAGTACTTTGTTTTACATAGTACATTGTTTTAAAATAAACGGCCCAAATCCGTGATAAACGGTGGCCGTTTAAAACATCATTACAATTGGGACGCATAACCCAAAACGAGGTTACAACCCATTTGGAATCTTGTATAAATGGAAAATCAAAGTGATAGATGGAGGAAAAACCAAATGCCTATATTCCGAATTCTGTTTTTATAGCCTCATGATAAGTTCTTCCCGAAGTGATTTGTGTGGAATTCTTATCATTCATAACAAATAAGAAACGGCCATTAAAGTGTTTATGCATTTCCTTAATCAACTCTTTATTGATAATAAATGATTTTTGAACCCGGTAAAACTGTTCGGGTAGTTTTTCTTCCAGATGACTTAAAGTAAAATCAGTAAGATGACGCTGCCCATCCATTGTGTGTATGTACACATATTTGTCTTTTGCTTCAAGAAAGCAGATGCTTTCAAATCGGATTAAGTTTATACGGTCACCCGTCTTGATAGGAAGTGCAGTTGATTTTTTGGGTGCTTTTAATTGCTCAATTACATCTTTAAGATTTTGCAAATCTATGGTAGCATTCAACTTCCCAAACTGCCTGAGCTTTTCAATACTGATCGCCAATCGTTCTTCTCGAATCGGCTTCAGCAAATAATCAATTGAAAATGTCTCAAATGCTTTAATAGCATATTGTTCATAAGCGGTTGTAAAAATGATGTTGGGCTTTTTATCCAGTTTTTCTATTACTTCAAACCCTGTCATATCCGGCATTTGAATATCCAAAAAAATAATATCGGGCTGCAATGATTTTATTTGCTGCACCGCCTCTCTCCCATTCGTTGCTTCTCCTATTATTTCAATCAGATCCTGATAATCGTTTAGCAAACTCATCATCAACCGACGTGCGGCAGGCTCATCATCAATGATTATAGCTTTATACAACTGGCTCATGCTTTATTAATTTATTTATGGAAATTAAAACCTGCTTCTTAGGCTCATTTAAAAATTGTACTGCATACTGANNATCAAAAATACTTTTCACCCCATACCCTGGATTTATTTCATCCGGAAATGCAGGACCATTATCGGCAATCATAATTTCCAAACCAGAATCTTTTAAGTTAACGTCAATTTCTATTTGTGTAATAATTCCCGTTTTTTTTAAACCATGTTTTACAGCATTTTCAACGATAGGTTGCAATAAAAATCTTGGAATCAGCAAATGGGCAACATCGGGTGTTGCGTGAATTTGATAGTTAAGCTGGTCTTCAAAACGAATTTTTTCAATCTGCAGATATACTTCAGCCATTCCCAGTTCCTCTTTCACTGTGGAGTAATTATTGTCGCTATAATTTATACTGTATCTAAACAGGTCGGCAAGTGCAATGGTCATTTTGCGAGCCTTTTTTCCATCAGTAACTGACAAATCGGCAATAGAATTGAGAGCGTTGTAGAGAAAATGTGGGTTTATTTTTGAATGAAGGGCGTCTAATTCGGCTTTGGTTTTTAATTCACGAAGTCTGCTCAATTCCAACTCTTTTTCATCAAACTTACGCTGCCGTTCAATGTCAAGATAACTTAATACCGAATAAATTAACCCTGTAGTAGCGCCAATGTAAATAGCCGAAACATAAGAAAACTTAATATAGGCTTTCATGGTTTCATCATAAATCATATATGCAAATGGCACCGTTACCAATAAAGTTGTAATGGTAACAACAAGTACAACCAGGAGCTTATGTTTAAAAAAAGATAATTGCTTTATTCGTTTATGTTCAATTACATATCGGGCTGCATTATATGTAATTAATGTGCTAACAGATGTAGAAATAATGTGCCCTACAATAACACCCACCCATCCATATTTAAACAGTAGGTAAAAAAGATTACCGCTGATAGGCATTAATGCTCCTGAAAGGCAAAAAATGATCAGCCAAACCAAAACATTTCTGCGGAGCCAGTCATCTTTGATCGTTTGTTTAAAGAGTACTTTGAATTTGACTAAAAAATACCCACCTGCCACTACCAAAAAAAGGCAAATAATGATCAGTATCGTATAAAAAAGAAAACCCGGTTCCTTCATAAGTTGCAATTTATAAGGATGACCAAAAACTTCAAGCTATCCTTCGCAAACTGTCAAAATAAAGGTATGAACTGACTATATTGCATCAACAAATAATATCAAAGATGATTGTAGATTTCAGATCAGATACCGTAACAAAACCCGGTAAAGAAATGTTGGACACAATGATGCTTGCAAAGGTTGGAGACGATGTATTTGGCGAAGACCCAAGCATCAATGAACTGGAGCATCTGGCTGCTACTCTGTTTGGGATGGAAGCCGCAATGTTTTGTCCATCGGGAACCATGACCAACCAAATAGCCATTAAATGCCATACACAGCCTGGTGATGAGGTTATATGCGAAGAAAGTTCACATGTTTATCAATATGAAGGTGGCGGTATTGCTTTCAATTCAGGGGCCTCTGTAAAATTAATTTTGGGTGACAGAGGCAGAATAACTGCTGCACAGGTACAGGCAGCTATACAGCCCGATGATCCGCACCGGCCACATAGCAGTTTGGTTTCATTAGAAAACACCAGCAACCGAGGCGGGGGCAGTTGTTATGATTTTGAAGATATAAAGAAAATTCAGCATGTATGTAAAGCAAATGAACTGGTCTTTCATTTAGATGGAGCAAGACTTTGGAATGCGTTAGTTGCAAAAAAGCAAACACCATTACAATATGGACAAGTGTTTGACAGTATTTCTGTTTGCTTAAGCAAAAGCCTAGGTTGCCCGGTGGGAAGCTTATTATTAGGCAAAAAAGAATTAATAAAAAAAGCCAGGAGAGTCAGAAAAGTATTTGGCGGTGGTATGCGTCAGGCAGGGTTTCTGGCAGCAGCTGGTATTTATGCATTAAACAATAATATTGAGAGATTAGAAGAAGATCATCAACATGCAAAACAGATAGCAACATTTCTTGACACATCAAAATATGTAAAACATATATTACCGGTTGAAACGAATATTATCATATTTGAAACCACAGAAAGCATAACTGCTCCGGAATTGGTTGCCCGATTGAAAGAAAAAGAAATTTTGGGCTATGCTATTGCACCCAACCGGGTTCGCCTGGTACTTCACTTAGACATAACCCAGCAAATGGTTGAGTACACAATTGATACCTTTAAACTTTTATAGTACCTTAGGATTATGCTTCCTAAAATAAACCNNTCAACATTTTGATGAAATGAAAGAAGTGCACATGAGGGACTTGTTTAGTAACCATAAAAATCGTTTTCAAAAATTTTCAATTGTTGAAAAAGATTTTGTTTTTGATTATTCTAAAAACAGAATTACGGAGCAAACCTTACAGCTACTACTGCAACTGGCAAAGGAATGTAAAGTAAAAGAATCCATTTCGGCCATGTTTACCGGCGATTTGATTAATGAAACAGAACATCGATCGGTGCTACATACAGCATTGCGAAATTTTTCAGGCAATCCCGTTTACTCGGAGGGAAAAGATGTAATGCCCGAAGTAAAAAAAGTACTGAGAAAGATGAAAGTTTTTTGTGATGCAGTACATTCGGGTAAAACCAGAGGATATAGCAGAAAAAAAATTAAATACATTGTCAATATAGGAATAGGTGGCAGCGATTTAGGCCCGGTCATGGTTACTGAAGCATTAAAGCCCTATTGGATTGAACATATACAACCCTATTTTGTTTCCAATGTAGATGGTACACACATTATAGAAACTTTAAAAAAAGTAACCCCTGAAGAAACCCTGTTTTTGATTGCTTCCAAAACATTTACAACTCAGGAAACCATGACCAATGCACATACGGCCCGTGATTGGTTTTTGAAAAAAGCAAAAGATAAAAAACATATTGCAAAACACTTTGTTGCACTCAGCTCCAATGAGCCAGAGGTTGTAAAATTTGGGATTGACAAAAATAACATGTTTGAGTTTTGGGATTGGGTGGGTGGCCGTTATTCGCTATGGAGTGCCATTGGGCTTTCTATTGCTTTAACTGTTGGATACAAAAACTTTGAACAGCTGTTGAAAGGCGCATACCAAACAGATTTACATTTTCAAAATTCAGATTTAAGCAAAAATATTCCGGTTTTGATGGCCTTAATTGGAATTTGGTACACCAATTTTTTTGGGGCACAAACAGAGGCAATTTTACCATACGATCAATATATGCATCGGTTCCCTGCATATTTTCAGCAGGGCAATATGGAAAGTAATGGCAAGGTTTGTGACAGAAACGGAGAAAGAGTAAACTATGCTACAGGGCCTGTTATTTGGGGCGAACCGGGTACAAATGGCCAGCATGCTTTTTATCAATTAATACATCAGGGCGCACTTTTAATACCCTGCGATTTTATTGCACCTGCCAAAACACATAACCCCACTGGCGATCATCATAAAAAACTTCTAAGCAATTTCTTTGCTCAAACAGAAGCTTTGATGAACGGGAAAACAGAAGAAGAAGTAGTGAAGGAACTGGAAGCAAAGGGTACGAGTAAAGAGGCTATTATCCGGCTATTACCTTATAAAGTATTTGAAGGGAATAAACCCACCAATTCATTTTTGATTAATAAAATAACACCTCATACACTGGGCCGGTTAATTGCACTTTATGAACATAAAATATTTGTTCAAGGTGTAATCTGGAACATCTTCAGTTTTGACCAATGGGGCGTTGAGTTAGGAAAACAGCTTGCTAATAAAATTTTACCTGAGCTGCTACATTATCAGTCAATCAATTCACATGACACTTCAACAAATGGGCTTATTAATCTCTGGAAAAAAATGAAATAACGGGAAGTCTATTTTATCCTCAATTCTGTAATTCTCCTTAACACACTTAATCTGGTGAGATTGTATTTCATCTGTTCCATTAACAATTTTGTTTTTGTAAACAGCTTAAAATTAAAAAAAAACAATTTCAAAAAAAATGAGGCCGTATCAAAAG
>JRYE01003503.1_pt1 | contig 14164 bp, 16 predicted proteins | sample 235321 | NCBI WGS metagenome assembly JRYE01 (sample SAMN03074214, study PRJNA261473) | activated sludge metagenome | biome: Common Effluent Treatment Plant; feature: Wastewater; material: Activated sludge; isolation source: activated biomass in a lab-scale reactor treating industrial wastewater at... | reverse complement strand
GTAAGGGGTGGTCCTCCCACCGGACTATGGTGGTATCCGGTCCCGAGATGTGTCCACACGGTAGCTTCCGGAAGGCAGGGGTTCCTGCGGAAGACCGCTGCGGAAGGTTGGCTGGTTGTGAATGACGAATTGGTATAAATCCGTGCCCTGCTGCCGGTGGTTTTGGCATTCCCCAGCCTTTCCTATTTTTCCGGCTGATGTTCCACCACACCCGCCATCTTTTCACCGGAATTGTCCTGGCCATCACCGTTGGCACCGTTGCGCAGGGCCAAAGCACCGTTTTGTTCCACCAGGACACCAGCCTGTACGTATACGGCACCGTGAAGGACCTTGCCACCGGTGATTCCCTGCCCGGCACCGACATCCTGATCAAAAAGCTGCCCGGCGACCGCGTGTTCAGGGAGCTGCATGCGGACGAGCAGGGGAATTACAACTTCTACCTTGGCAAACGTTCCCGGTACAAGATCACGTATGCCCATAAGGGCATGGTGGCCAAGCACGTGGAAATTGACGCGGCAAGCGTACCGGACACCAGTTGGCACGGGGGCATGGCCATGGAGGTCACCATCTCGCTGCGCAAGCCGTTCAAGGGATCGGATAATGCGCTCTTTGACGAGGCCATCGGGAGAAGCCGGTTCAATCCGGCAACGAACCTGCTGGAGTGGGACTTGGAATACACCCAGCGCATCAAGAAGAAAATGGATGCGTTGAAGGAGCGCGAAGAATAGTCCGGGCGCTTCACGCTTGTTGGGCGGCAGCAATGGCTATAGCTCCACTTCCACGACCTTTTTCGTCGCGAAAAATTCCCCCGGGAAAAACTGCGCCAGTTCGTGTATGCGCACCCGTTGGCGCACGGGCCGCAACTCATCCACGAGTTCGCCGCCCTTGAGGTAGAAGAGCTTCCCCTTCCCCTTTGGCACCAGGTGCTTGGCCATGCGCAGAAAGTCGGGCAGGATGGTAACGGCCCTGCTGACGATGAAGTCGTACTTCAACTTATGGTCCTCGCTGCGCACCTGTTCCGCCGTGCAGTTCTTCAGTCCCAGGCCCTGCACCACGCCCTGCACGGCCATGATCTTCTTTCCGATGCCGTCGATGCCGTGGAAGGTGCATTCGGGGAACAGGATGGCCAGCGGCACCAAGGGAAAGCCGCCGCCGGTGCCCACGTCCACGATGCGCGATCCGGGCGTGAAGGCATGCACTTTGGCGATACCGAGCGAGTGCAGCACATGCCGCTCGTACAAGTGCTCAACGTCTTTTCTCGAAATGAGGTTGACTCGTCCGTTCCATTCCGTGTAAAGCCCGCCCAATGCCGCAAAGCACGCTTGCTGTTCGCCCGTAAGGCCGGGGAAGTGGCGGAGGATCAGTTCAACACCTTGCATGGAATGTCCGGTTCATCGGAAGAGGCTAATGCCAAGAACGATCCGCCCAACGTACCGATACCGCATTCCTGCCGCTCTTCAAGCCTATCGGCGCGCTGGCTCCGAACGTCTATCTGCCCGATCTCCCGTTCAGATGTGGTCCTTGCGTGTGTCCAGGAGGTTCTCCAGGAATTCGCGCGCCCTGAAAAGTTGGGCCTTCACGGTCCCCAAGGGGAGGTCGAGCTCCGAGGCGATCTCCTCATAGCTGTATTCCTTGTAGTAACGCAACTCCACCAAGGTCCGGTAGCGCGGCTTGAGCTTTTCCACCACTTCGCGCATCACGGCGCTTTTCTGGTCCTTGATCACCACCTCGGCGGGATCCAGGCCGTGGCCCTTGAGCTCGATGTGCATTTCGTCGCCATCCTGCGTGCCGATGGGATTGTCGATGCTGAGCATCTTTTTCTTCTTCTGCTTGCGGATCCAGTCGATGCAGTTGTTGGAGGCGATCTTGAACAGCCACGTGCTGAACGCATAGTTGGGCGTGTACTGCTTGAGCCGGTGGAACGCCTTGCCGAAGGCTTCCAGGGTAAGGTCCTCCGCGTCGTCCTTGTTGTTGATCATCTTCAGAAGCATGAAGTAGATCGAATCGCGGTAGCGGGACATCAGCTCGGCGTACGCCTTCTGGTCCTTGTGCTTCACGGCACGCTCCACCAGTTCCAGGTCGTACACGGCTTTTTCGGACAAATTGGGGTTCACTTCCATCGCTGAGGCTTGATGATGAGCGTGCTGAGGTAAATGCAGGGATCCAAAAGTAGGAACAGCCATTCCAAGGGGAGGGCCAGCCAGATGATGCGGCCGGCACCCAGCCTGCGCATGGCGAGCATGGCCACGGGCATGAAGAAGAGCAGCTCGATGGCCAAGCCGGTGAGCGCTGCTTCCAGGCGGCCGTTGAACATCAGGTAGAGGATGGTGGCCCACAACACCAACCGGGCCGCCGGCAGCATGGTGAGCAGCAGTTGGTGCCCAACGCGGTAGAACCGGGCCGTGGTGTAATGCCTGCGTTTGCGGCGCAGCCAAGTGGCCAGGTCCGGGGTGGCGCGGGTAGTCATGAACGCGCCGGGGTCCGCAACGGTGCCCGTGTTCCTTGCGCGTGCCACCTCATTGATGAAGAGGTCGTCGTCGCCGCTCATCAACTGCCGGTGGCGGTGCTGGCCCTTGGCCCCGAAGAAAAGATCGCTGGTGAAGGCCATGTTGCGGCCCACGCCCATATAGGGAAAACCCGACTGGGCGAAGCTGATGTATTGGACGGCCTTGGCATACCCATCGTAGCGTTCCAGCAGGTTGGTAAACCCGGACCGTCGCTCGTACGGGCTATGGCCGATCACGATCTGGCGGCCACCCCTGAAGCCCGCGGCCATCAGGCTGAGCCAATCCCGCCCGGCCGGCATGCAGTCGGCATCGGTAACCACCACGTGGGAGTGTTTGGCACTGCGCACCCCCACGCCCAAGGCGAGCTTCTTGCCGTAACTGAATTTCTCGTCGGCCTGGATGTTCACGGGCTTCAGCCGGGGATGGTGGGGTTTCATCCACTGGAGCACCTCCCAGGTATCATCTTCACTTCGGTCATTCACCACGATCAGCTCAAACTCCCGGTGGTCCTGATCGAGCAATTGGGGGATCAAGCGTTGCAATGCGTTGCTCTCGTTGCGCGCGCAGACCACCACGCTCACCGCCAGGTCGCGGTCAGGTTGTACCTGCGGCTTGCGGAAGGCCAAGCGGCTGAAAATGGCCCAGTGGAAGAAGGCCAGCACCAGCAAGGCCGACCCCATTAAGTAAAGCACAACGGTGGAAATCAAAGCAGTCAGCGCCATAGCGCCGAAAATGGTACGGGTGCGAAGCTATCGGCCCACGCTTGCCGAAGCGGTGCACGGGCGGCCCAGTTATGAACAACGGCGGGGGGGATGCCCGGCAGCCGACCAGGCCCGATCTTCGCACCCCATGGAATTCAAGCTCTTGGCCAACGACCCCGAAAGCAAGGCGCGCGCCGGGGAGTTGCACACGGCCCACGGCGTGGTGCCCACCCCGGTCTTTATGCCGGTAGGCACCTTGGGGGGCGTAAAAGCCGTCCACATGCGCGAGTTGCGCGAGGATGTGAAGGCCTCCATCATCCTGGGCAATACCTACCACTTGTACTTACGCCCCGGCACGGAGGTGATCGAGCACGCTGGCGGGCTGCACAAGTTCAACGGTTGGAGCGGACCCATCCTCACCGACAGCGGCGGCTTCCAGGTGCACTCACTCAACGAGATTCGCAAGATCACGGAGGAAGGTGTGAAGTTCCAAAGCCACATCGACGGCAGCCGCCACCTGTTCACACCGGAAGGCGTCATGGACATCCAGCGCACCATCGGCGCGGACATCATGATGGCTTTTGATGAGTGCACGCCGTGGCCTTGCGACATCAAATATGCCACGGACAGCATGCACCGCACGCACCGCTGGTTAGACCGATGCCTGGAACGCTTCGATGGCACGGAACCCAAATACGGCTACGAGCAGGCCCTGTTCCCCATTGTGCAGGGAAGCACCTTCCCTGAGCTGCGCAAGGCCAGCTCGGAATACGTGGCCGCCAAGAACACATACGGCAATGCGATCGGCGGACTTAGCGTGGGCGAGCCCGAGGAAGAGATGTACGCCATGGCCGAGCTCTGCTGCGATATCCTGCCGAAGGACAAGCCCCGTTACCTGATGGGCGTGGGCACCCCGTGGAACCTGCTGGAGAACATGGCCATCGGCGTGGACATGTTCGATTGTGTGATGCCCACCCGCAACGGCCGGAACGGTATGCTCTTTACCCGCGAAGGCGTGGTGCAGATCAAGAACAAGGTGTGGGCGGATGACCATTCCCCGCTGGACAGCAACGGCACCAGCTTCGTGGACAGTGCCTACAGCAAGGCATTCATGCGCCATCTCTTCGTTACCAACGAGATCCTCGGCCTGCAGATCGCCAGCCTGCACAACTTGGCGTTCTATGTTTCATTGATGACCGAAGCACGCCAGCACATCCTGGACGGCACGTTCAGCACATGGAAGGCACGGATGTTGCCGAAGTTGAAGAACAGGATCACGGGATGAGTTCCGTCGTGAGTCCTGGAGCCCTGAAGTCCTGGAGTCGTGAGTCCGGAAGTCGTGAGTCGTGAGTCCGACTCGCGGCTCACGACTCACGACTAAAAGGAATAGCACTCACGACGTCATCCGCGTACCGAACTTTGCCCGCATGCTCAAAACCCTCGACCGCTACATCATCCGGCAGTTCCTGGGCACCTTCTTCCTGATCCTGATGCTGATCATGGCCATCGCCGTGGTGTTCGACATCAGTGAGAAGACGGAGGATTTCGCCAAAACCTCGGCTAGTCTGAAGGAGATCGTGGTGGACTACTACGTGAACTTCATCTTGTATTACAGCAACTTGTTCAGCGGCCTGCTGATCTTCATCGCCGTGCTGTTGTTCACCAGCAAGCTGGCCGGCCGCAGCGAGGTGATCGCCATGCTGAGCAGCGGCGTGAGCTTTCCGCGGTTCGTGCGCCCCTTCCTCATTACGGCCACCATCCTCACCGCACTTTCACTGTACATCAACGTGTTCCTATTGCCGCATGCCAACCGCACCCGATTGAGCTTCGAGAAGGCCCATATTTGGAGCACGTACAAATTGGAGGAAAAGAACGTGCTGCGCGAGATCGCGCCGGGTGAGATCATCTACTTTGAAGCCGTGGACATGCCCAAGCGCACCGGTTACCGCTTCAGCATGGAAAAGTGGGAAGACGGGCAGCTGCGCCGGAAATTAATGAGCGACCATGCGGTGTTCGACACGGTAACGGGCCGGTGGGCCATATTCGATTACATGATCCGCGACATCCCGCCGGAGAAGGGCTTCCGACAGCTCGATCAAGGGCTTGGCCACCAGGCCACGGACCTGGGGGAGGCCATGCCTGCGGAACGGATCATCCGGGGCGCGCAGTTGGACACCTTGATCCCCCTGAAGCTTTCGGACCTGGGGCAGCGTTTGGCCATTGCACAGGCCATGGACCGCACGGAGATCGCCGACTTCATCAAGGCCGAAAAAGCGCGCGGGGGAAGCACCGTGGCCTACTATGAAGTGGAGCAGAAGCAACGTACCTCCTACCCGTTCGCCACCTACGTGTTCACCTTGATGGGCGTTGGCATCGCCAGCCGCAAGGTGCGCGGAGGAACGGGTGTACACTTGGTCCTCGGCGTGATCCTGTGCCTGCTTTACGTGTTCACTATGAAGATGACCACCGTGGCCGCCACCAATTCCGCGTTTAACCCCACTCTGGCGGTGTGGATCCCGAACATCATCTTCGGCATCATCGGGGTGTGGATCTATTGGAAGGCGCCGAAGTAGGACGGCTCACCAGGCGAATTTGCCCGCGAGCTCCCGCAGGTCGTCGGTCATGGAGATCGTGCGCACCGGTTGGATGCCTGCCAAGCGGGGATCCCGCTGAACCTCCAGGCTCATCAAGTCCAAGTGCTGGTCCACGAAGAGCAGTTCCGTATCCGGCCATGGGCCGCGCAGGGCTTCCACCAGGTCGATCACCGAACGGTTCTGTTCAGCCAGGTCGAACGTACCGGCCAGGCTGTGGTTGTCCACCAGGGAGGCCAATGTGGCTACCACGGCATCCAAGTGGATGAAGGGCCGCTTCTGCATGCCCGTTCCCCGCACCGTGATGCGGCCTTGGAAGTGCGCCTGGAACACGAAGCGGTTGATCACCGCATCGAAGCGCATGCAACGGCCGTGGCCGTATACATTGGCCGAGCGCAGCACCACCACCTGCCGGTGATCGCCCAGGCGGTCCATGTGCGCCTCGCCACGCAGCTTGGAATGGCCGTATGCCGAACGCGGCGAAGGATTCGCCTCGGACAGGGCCGAGCCCGATCCCTGTCCGTATACCGAAGCGCTGCTGAGGTATACGACGCGGGCCTCCGGCGCCACCGCTTCAATGGCATACACCACTTCGGCCGTGCCCCAGTGGTTCACCTGCTCGAACTGGCTGGAGCCCGCATCGGCGAACGGGGTAATGACCTTTGCGGCCAGGTGGTACACCAGGTCCGCTCCTTTGAGTTCCTGTTCCAGTCGGCGTGAATCGAGCACGTCCCCTTGAACGAAGCGCACCTTGGCCTTGCCCAACTTGGGCCCCATGAACAGGCCGTAGTGGCCGCGCTCGAGCAGGTCATACACCACCAGCTCCTCTACCCGCCGGTCCCGGGCCAGTACCGCACACAGCTCCGCACCGATGTATCCGGCGCCCCCCGTCACCACCACTTTCATCCTTGCTTCATCTTTTCCGGCCCCAGGTCGGTGTGCAGGCCGCATTCGGTTTTCTTCAGCCCGTACCAGCGGCTGGTGCGTTCGTCGTAGCCCTCCATCACCTTGCGCGTGGAAGGCATGTCGCCGATGCTCAGGTAGCCTTGCGCCTCCAACGGATGGGGCGGCAGGCGGTGTTCCACGATGTAGGCATGCACCATTTTCGCCGTCCAGTCCAGCATGGGGTGGTAGCGCAGGCACCCATAGGCGGCAGGCTGCTCCACGTTCATCACTTTGCGCGTTTCGCTCTGGTCCGCACGCACCCCGTTGATCCATACATCATGCTCCGCCAGCACGCGTTCCATGGGCTGCACCTTGTTCAGGTAGGAATCCCGGTCGGGGTCCCAGCTGTACATCAGCGCCCCTTCGCGGTTGAGCTGCTGGCTTTTGGGCACCAATGGCCGCAACTGCACGAAGTTCAGGCCCAGCAGCTTTTTCAGCGTATCGCGGAAACGCAGGGTCTCCGGAAAGAGATAGCCCGTGTTCACATAGTACACCGGGACGGAGGGATCGATGCGCATGAGCATGTGCAGCAGGGGCACGCTGTGGCCCTGAAAGCTGGTGCTGGCAAAGATCTTCTTCCCCTCGGCCCGGAACGCATGCACCCGGTCGCGGAATTGCTCAAAGGTGGGCATGCCGCAAAGTAAGCGGACAGAACCCGGGATGCCGGCTGACCGATGGCAGGTTTTCCGGACATAGCCGCCACCACAAGGGTATCTTTGCCCCCATGTTGGCGGATCGTTTGCTGCAAGAGGTCTTTTCGTTCGACCTTTCCAGAGCCAAGTTGCCCAAGCGGATCGGCGTACTGGACCCCTTCAACGGGGAAAACGCGCAACAGGTGCGGCGCAATGTGGAGCTGTTCCACCGCCAATTCTATGCGGACAACCGCCCGCGCATGCTGATGCTGGGCATCAACCCGGGCCGTTTCGGCGCAGGCAGCACCGGCATCTGCTTCACCGACACCAAGCGTTGCGTGGCGGACCTCGGCATCCCGGTGGACGGCCTGCAGACCCACGAACCCAGCAGCGACTTCTTCTACCGCATGGTGCGCGCCGCAGGCGGGCCGGAAACTTTCTACGGCCGCGTTTATGTGCAATCGCTCTGCCCCTTGGGCTTCACCCAAAAGGGAAAGAACGGTACATGGGTGAACCTGAACTACTACGACGACGCCGTGCTCCAGAAAAAGATCACGCCGCTGATCGTGGATTGGGTGAACAATTTGATCGCCACCGGGATGCGCACGGACCTGGCGGCCTGCATCGGCACGGGAAAGAACTTCACTTTCTTCAAGAAGCTCAACGACAGGCACCGCTTCTTCGACCGCATCATCCCGCTGGCGCACCCGCGCTTCGTGATGCAGTACAAGTACAAGCAGCTGAACAGCTACGTGGACAGCTACTTGGCCGCCGTGCTGGAGGCCGCTTGAACCAGGCCCTACACCGGCTTGCGGAACAAATACCGCGTGAGGAAGATGCCCGCCTTGTCGCTGCTCTGCACCCCGGCCGTCACCTCGTACAGCTCCCAGCCTTCCGAGGTATACTTGTTGATGTTGTCCACGATCACGCGGTCGTTGTTGGCCACGTTCTTGAAGTTGATGCCGGCGAGGCTGTAGAAGTTCAGCAGGTCCTTGCCCACCTCCTGGCTCTCATCGTCGCTGATGATCACCCGCGATCGGCCCAGGCCGCCCGGGACGACGCTCTCAATGGTGGAGAACTGCCTGTACGTGTACTGGGTGGCCTGCGGCACGGGCCGGAAGCTGTAACCGAGAAAGAGGGCTACCGCAAAACCGGCACCCAACAAAACGGAACGGAAATTTGTATGCATGTTGGTTCTTACTTTGTGCGTTGAATCCAAGCAATAGTAAACCATTGGACCCATGCTTACCAAATTTTCGAGGCTGCTGCTTCTTTCAGTGCTTGTTCCGGCTTGTTTGATCGCCACCGCGCAAACCAAGGTCACCATTACGGCTGTGCAGGCGGTGGACGGCCAGAACACGGTCCAAGGCACGGACGCTTCCATTGAGCTGGCGCGCGCCGAAGGCTCGGGCGGCACACCGATCCTCAGCGCCGGCGACCTGACAGCCAAGGTGCGGGCCAAGGTTTCATCGCACAACGTGCGGCGCAGCAGCGTGAAGGATTCGGCCGTGAACCTGATCATGGAGATCAGCATGAAGGCGGGCAAGGACAAGGACAGCAAGCGCGTGGAGAAGATCTTCTACATGGACCAGGCGCGAACTTCAACGGTCACCCAGAAATTCAATTTCAAGCACGGCATCACCATGCGCACCATCACCCTCTCCTTCAACGTAGCCGTGGAATGAGGCCGAACCCCACCCGTTTGTTCGACTTCCTGGACCTGCAACTGGCGGAATTCCCGCAAGAGGTTTGCATCGCCACCAAGGAAAAAGGTACTTGGCACAACTACACCACCGCCGACGTGGTCACCCATGGCGAGCAATTGGCCATCGGCCTGATGGCCTTGGGGATCAAGCCGGGCGACCGCGTGGCCATGGCCAGCGGCAACCGCAGCGAATGGTGCATCGTGGACCAAGCCTTGCTGCGCATGGGTGCGGTGAGCGTGCCCATTTACCCCACCAGCAGCGTGGAGGATTACGCCTACATCCTCCACCATGCCGGGGTGCGCCTGTTCTTCGCCAGCAACCAGGAACTGTATGACAAGGCCCATGCAGCGGCCGCCAGCGTGCCATCGCTCCAGCACATCTACACCTTCGACCATCTGGACGGGCTGCCGCACTGGAGCTCGTTGCTGAAGGAAGATGCCGGCCTGCGCGCCACGTTGGAGCTGTACAAGGCCTCGGTGAAGCAGGACGACCTGGCCACCATCATCTACACCAGTGGCACCACGGGCAAGCCCAAGGGCGTGATGCTGAGCCACCACAACGTGGCCAGCAACGTGGAAGCCAGCGCGGACCGCCTGCCGGTGGAAGTGGGCTCGCGGTGCATCAGCTTCCTGCCGCTGTGCCACATCTATGAGCGCATGCTGATGTACCTCTACCAGCGCACCGGCATGGCCATCCATTTCCAAGAGACCCTGGATGACCTCGGGACACGGATCAAGGAAGTGCGGCCCCACGTGTTCACCGGCGTGCCGCGCCTGCTGGAGAAGATCTACGATTCGATCATCGCCAAGGGGGAAGCGCTCACCGGGGTGAAGCGCAAGCTCTTCTTTTGGGCGCTGGACCTGGGCGAACGTTACGACGTGCACGGGCGCTCCGCCTGGTACAACTTCCAGCTCCGCATCGCCCGCAAGCTCATCTTCAGCAAATGGCAGGAGGCCCTGGGCGGCGAAGTGCTGTGCGTGGCCAGCGGCAGTGCGGCACTGCATCCCCGGCTCGCACGCATCTACAATGCCGCCGGCATCCCCGTGATGGAAGGATACGGGCTTACGGAATCCTCGCCGGTGGTGAGCGTGAACGATGCCCGCAACGATGGGCTCCGCTTTGGCAGCGTGGGCAAGCCACTGCGCAACGTGCAGGTGAAGATCGCCGATGACGGCGAGATCCTGATCAAGGGGCCCAACGTGATGCTGGGCTACTATAAGGACCCGGACAACACGGCCTTGGCCATCGATGCGGAGGGTTGGCTGCACTCGGGCGACATCGGCAAAATGGATGGTGACGGCTTCCTCTTCATCACGGACCGGAAGAAGGAAATGTTCAAGACCAGCGGTGGAAAGTACGTGGCCCCGCAAGTGATCGAAAACAAGCTGCGCGCCTCGCGCTTCATTGAGCAGGCCATGGTGATCGGCGAGAACCACAAGTTCCCCGCCGCGCTCATCGTGCCCAGTTTCCCGTTCCTGAAGGACTATTGCGCGTTGAAGGGCATTCCGTTCACCGGCCATGAAGCCCTGGTGCACGATGCCGCCATCATCGCACGCCTGCAACAAGAGGTGGACAAGGTGAACCAAGGCCTGGGCCACTGGGAACAGATCAAAAAATTCGCCCTTTTGTCGAGCGAGTGGACCATCGACGGGGGCGAGTTCACCCCCTCGCTGAAACTCCGCCGCAAGCCTATCTTGGCCAAATATGCCAAGGAAGTGGGCAAGATCTATGGCGATGCATCCTGAACATCCTACCTTCCAAGCCCTTCACCAACCATGCGACCCCTTGCAACCCCGATCCTGTTGAGCCTTTTGCTTCTTGCAACCGCCTGTAAAAAGGAGGAGGGCGAGGGCGGCAAAGCCGTGATCAAGGGCACCGTGCTGCGGCAGGACGTGAACGCCGTGGGAAACCCCATCGGCAATCCCTATCCGTACCAGGACCAACGCGTGTACATCATATACGGCGACAACGAATTCCAGGATGATGACGTGCGCACCGGGCCCAATGGGAATTTCGAGTTCCGCTGGCTTCGCAAGGGGGACTACACCGTCTACACGTTCGGCGAATGCAACTGCCCCGGTAAAAGCGTGGTCATCACCCACCGGGTGAGCATCGACGGCAAGAAGGATGTGGTGATCGTGCCCACCATGATCGCCGACAACTTTTGAAAACCACCCGCCATATCCTGGCCGTGCTGCTTGCCGCCGCGGCCACGGGTGCCGCCCGTGCCCAGGGCGAAGCGCCTCTGCGCCCGGTCAATGACGCACAACTGTGGTTCAGCGCGGCCACTGAGTTCAAGCCATTCCGCAAAAAACAGGGCCAAGTGGCGCAAGCCCGCTTCTTCCGCAAGCTGCGCGCCACCGTGGAGCTGGACTTGAGGTTGAAGGAAAACGCCTCCGAGCTTAACCAGACCAACATCAACGCCGGGCTCTTTTACGCCATCACCAACTACATGCGGGTGGGCTCCGAATACCGGTACAGCATCCGGGACCCGTACAGCGCCAATCGGCACCGGATCGACGCACAACTGCGTTTCAAGGGAAAGAAAGGGCGCCTGGACGGTGACTTCCGCACGAAATACCAGCATTCATTCGTAGCCCCAAAAAAGTTGCGGACCGAGCTCCGCAACCGCATCGGCCTGGAATACGACATCCCGAAGTGGAAGCTGGACCCCATTGTGAACGTGGAATCGTTCACCGCCCTGCACTACACCGGCAACCGCTTAGTGGGCATGCGCTACGACCTCGGCACGGAGTTCAGGCTGGACAAGAACAAGCAAACCACGTTGGAGATCACCCTGCGCCACGACAGGGAAATGAACATCAAGGAACCTGACCATGCCTGGGTACTGGCCCTGGCTTTTGAATATTCCCCCAAGAAAAAGTGAAAAACGCACCTTTCCTCCGCGCCGGCATCTTCCTGGCGATCTTCTTCGCCGCCGTCACCATTGGCTACTTCCTGTTGCGCCCGTCGGACGAACTGCCCATCTATCATCCCTCCCAACTGGACGTCCGCCTAGTAGACCGATCGGTGCGGGATGCCAAGGGCGAACACCACATCAAGCCCTTCCGCCTGATCGACCAGGACGGGGACAGCCTCTTCCTGGCCGACGTGCAGGGCAAGGTACTGCTCACCGACTTTTTCTTCACTACCTGCGGCACCATCTGCCCCAAGATGAGCACCCAGATGGCCCGCGTGCAGGAAGCATTTGCCCAGGATGACCGCGTGCTGCTGCTCTCGCATTCGGTGACGCCGGAAGCCGATTCCGTGCCCGTTCTGCACGCCTACGCCAAGGAATACGGCGTGGAGCACCACCGCTGGCGGCTGCTCACCGGCGACCGCAAACAGATCTACGACCTGGCCCGCACCAGCTACTTCGCCGTGATGGACCACGGCGACGGCGGCCCCGACGACTTCGTGCACACGGAGAACTTCGTGCTGGTGGACCCGCAAGGCCGGCTGCGCGGTTTCTACGACGGCACCAAGGCCAAGGAAGTGGACCAGGCGATCAAGGATATGCGCAAGCTGCTGAAGGAGATGAAGGGCTGAACCGGCCGCTGCCACCCTACAGGCCATCGGGTCTGAACCGCCCGTTGAGCCAGCGGTCTCGATCAGTTGTTCGTTGTCAGTTGTTAGGGTTGACACGGCACATGGCGCGCGGTGGCCAATTCGTTGAGTTGAATCTCCGCCGACATTAGGGTTGCCCCCTCTGAACTGCGGAGTACCTTCAGACCCGGAATATGCAGTAGCTTGACTACTACGACCCGGAAACGCTTTACCACAGTGCGTTTCACGCATTTTCGTTCCTCACCGGGAGCGTGGCCCCGCTTTCGTCACGAAAATGCCTGTGGCTGTGCGTTTCCGGCTCTCGCAACGTCAGCTACTTCATAATCCGGGTCAGAACGCGTTGGATCGGTCCTGACAACGAACAACTTTCTACAAACAACCAGTCGAAACTTCAAATTCAGCCGGCAGTTGCGGACCCCAGGCCCGTTGGCCTTGTGCTACTCTACAGGTCGCGTGCAAAGGGCAAGGGATCTTCCACCGGCCCGTAATAGAGCTTCCCGTTCCTCAACCGCGCCGCCCCGGTCCATGGGTGTTCCTCCGCTTGGCCCAGCCCCTCGATGTGGTGCACCTGCCATCCATCCGCCTTAAGCCGGTCCGCAAGCATGGAACGGTGGCAGCGCCACCACAACACCTCGCTGCACATCATGCAGGTGCGTTGGCGCAGGGCCAGTCCCTTCAGTTCCTCCAGCCCTTGTTCAAAGGCCGGATCGTTCATCATATAGTCCGCATAACCGCGGAAGGCGGGATGCCGCCACACCGTGTTCGGCGAATCCTTCAACACCTTGCGCCTTCCGCCCAACGCCCGGACGTGCACATACTCAATGCCCGCCGCTGCCAGTTCCTTCGGCATCACCTCCTTGTTGAACCAAGGCACCCGCCGCGAACCCGGGTAGCTGCGCACATCCGCCAACACCTCAATACGGAATGCCTTCAGCCAAGCTAGGAACTCCTCCAAGGGATGCGTGGAGTGGCCAATGGTCCAGATCTCATGTTCCATAGCGCCTGCCAAAGCAACGCCTAAGTCCCGATAGTGTTCCGAGGGAAGTGCCGGAGGGTTTGGGGATTGTCCCGTGTCTGCTGTCCTATGCCTGACTGTCCTATGCCTGCTGTCCTATGCCTGACTGTCCTATGCCTGACTGTCCTATGACTGCTGTCCTATGCCTGCTGTNNCAGCAGCCATGGCACGGTCCAAATCTCACTTCCCGGCGCTCGGCTTCACATGGATGGCAAAGGTCTGCCGAGTGCCCGGCCAGTATCCGCCTCCGGCGGGCCCCGCCACTGCATCGCGCACAACAGCCCCTGCCCGGTGAGGGCGTGTGAAAATGAAGGACCTTGGAACCGCCGGAGGCGGCTGGAAAACCGGGCACTCGGCAGGTTGTTGAATTATTGGAGAAGCCGAGCGCCGGGGCGAGGTTCCGAGGGAAGCGCCGGAGGGTTTGGGGATTGTCCCGTGTCTGCTGTCCTATGCCTGACTGTCCTATGCCTGACTGTCCTATGCCTGCTGTCCCATGTCTG
>JRYE01000962.1_pt1 | contig 14169 bp, 17 predicted proteins | sample 235321 | NCBI WGS metagenome assembly JRYE01 (sample SAMN03074214, study PRJNA261473) | activated sludge metagenome | biome: Common Effluent Treatment Plant; feature: Wastewater; material: Activated sludge; isolation source: activated biomass in a lab-scale reactor treating industrial wastewater at... | reverse complement strand
ATACTTTGATGTAATACGCCAGGGAAGAGGCAGCGCCGTATTTGGGCCTTTAGGCTGGCAAGCAAATAAAAATGAAGTATGGCCCATACCGCAAAAAGAAATTGACTTAAGCGCCGGTATGCTGCAACAAAATCCAGGATATAATTAATAAATAAAAACACTTATTATGAAAAATAAATTATTGATCCAAAAAGCGCTGCTTCCTGCATTAGCCTTTTGCGGCCTGCTTTTTTCATCATGCTATAAAGAGTTTGATCCCAAATCGTACCAGCCGGTATTCTCTATTAATGGGTATGCATCATCATCCGAAATAGGCGCCGGCCATTTGGTGGGCTATTGGGCTTTTGAAGGCCACTATAAAGACAGTGTTAGCGGGGCAGAAGCTACAGGCGTAAACACCAGCTTTTCTTCCGGCTTTGTAGGCAAAGCCATGCAGGGCGGGGCCAATGCTTATGCCATTTGCGATTTACCGGCAGGCATAAAAAATGTAAAAAGCTTTACCATTGATTTTTGGATTAACACCCCGCAAAACACCAGCGGTATTATTACACCAATTACCATCTCAAAAGATGATGATTTTTGGGGTTCGTTGGATATGTTTTATGAAAACGGANNACCTTTAAAGTGCATATAAAAGCCCAAAGTGAAGTTTGGTTCACCAACCCGGTTTTATCTAATCCCTGGAATGCCTGGCAAAACATTGCCCTTTCTTATGATGCGTCTACTTCTACCTTTTCGGTTTACCAGGGTGGTGGGCTTGTTGCCAGCACTACTTCTGCCGGTTTAGGCGACCTGGTATTTCAAAACACGGCTTCCAAACTCATATTTGGCACAGAGCAATTTAACTGTACACCCAGTTTAGGCACGGCCGGCGGCTCACAAGGCTGGGCCGATTATTTAAGGGGAAAAATAGACGAAGTAAGGATTTACGATAAAGCTTTATCAACAACCGAATTACAATCCTTAATTGTATTGCAGGGTAAAGGCAAATAACATTTTAATACTTCAATTTAAAAACATGAAAAATAAATTTTTAATACTAATTACGGCTTCGGCTTTAGCCTTTTACGGCTGTAAAAAGACAGATGCTGATACCGGCATTACTGTAAATGCAACGGCGCCTACCATTGTTACCAACGATGCCGTGGTTACGGGAACTACGGCTTCACTGGGTGGCAATATAACCAGCGATGGGGGTTCTATGGTAAGTGAATCGGGTATTTGCTACAGCAGCGAAAGCGGTGTAGATACCTCCGATAACAAAATGGCCAAATATGCCATTTCCGGAAATTTTGCCCTAAATGTTTCCGGCCTTACTTACCTCTCTACCTATTATTACAGGGCTTATGCCATTAATGAAAAAGGCCTGGTGTATGGCGAAGAAAAATCGTTCTTTGTTCCCATTCCCGGTTATCCAACAGCCGATGATGTAGCAGCAAGCAACCTCGTTGGCCACTGGGCTTTTGAAGATAATTATACCGATGCAGAGAGTGGAACAGTAGGTACAGCAAGCAATGCCACAAATGTGAGCTTTGTATCATCGGNNATACCAATATGGCCAGTACCATTGCCGGCCTGGGTAGCATTACCATTTCCTGCTGGATACAACAACCGGCCAGTTTAAGCTCCGGGCCTTCTACCTATTTTCCGTTTTCACTCAACAAAGCCGGCTACTCCTGGGAGCAAACTAAATTCTTTACTTTGTACGAATCCGAAACAGGCGCCAATAGTTATGGTAAAGTATGTGTAATGGATCAGTGGTTTGATGCCGGAAGGGTATGGCCAAAAATGCTGGAACCGGCATGGCATCACCTTGCAGTATCTTACGATGGCACCACAGGCGCATTGAGAGTGTATGTTGACGGGGCACCATTGCCCCAATCGGCTAACACCACATTCAATACCCAGGCCAACTTTGGAGATGCTGACAGCTTTACCCTTGGCGGGCCCGATGATAATGCCCATACCGCCAACGGCTGGATGAACTCCCTAAGCGGATATTTAGATGAATGCAGGGTTTATAGCAAGGCCCTATCGGCCAATGAAGTTCAAATTTTGTTTTCGCTGGAAAGCCATGGCTTCTAATTTAATTTCAATAATCTAACTTTCAACCGGGCTTTTGCCCGGTTTTTTTTTGATTACTTTACTATAAAAAATTGTTTAAAAAAGCGTTTATAATTAATTATTTTTAACCATGAAAATTCAATTATGGAGTATTGGTAAAGCGCATGAAAGCTATGTGAAAGAAGGTATTGAACTATTTACCAAAAGGCTTAACAACTATTTTAGCGCCGATTGGAAAATTATTCCTTCGCCAAAAAATGCCGCCGGGCTTGAGCCGGAAGAATTAAAAACAAAAGAAGAAGAAATTATATTAGCCCAATTAAAAAAAGACGATTACTTAATTCTTTTGGATGAACGGGGTAAGTTGTTAAATAATATGGCCCTTGCAAATTTTATTCAACAAAGGGCAAATGATAGTACCAAAACCTGCATTTTTCTAATTGGCGGCGCCTATGGGGTTAGCAAAGGAATACAGCAAAGAGCCAACTTTACCTGGAGCCTTTCCAGCCTGGTGTTTCCCCATCAATTAGCAAGGCTCATCCTGGCCGAACAACTGTACCGATGCTGCAGCATCTTAAAAAATGAAAAATACCATCACTAACCCCGCCCTTAAATTTCCGTTTGTATAAATAGTACCGGCATTGTTTACTTTAAGTTATTTTTACAATCTTCAAACTATTGTTCATGAATTTATCAAATTATCCCATTACCATTTTACTTATTGCTGCTAATGTTATTGTTTCGCTCATTGGGTTTAATAACGCCACTGTTGCCAACAAAGCCATTATGTATCCTTACCTGGTAAAAAGAGAAAACCAATATTACCGCTTCATCAGTTCGGGATTTTTGCATGCCGATTTTTTACATTTGATATTCAACATGTTTACACTTTTCTTTTTTGGCATGGCGGTAGAATATTATTTTACCGAATATATTCTTGGCGGAAGCGTTTCTTATCTTTTACTTTATTTTTTAGGGTTAATTGTTTCCGATATTCCCAGTTATATAAAACATAAGAATAATTCCAATTATCGTTCCCTGGGCGCATCCGGCGCCGTATCTGCCGTAGTGTTTGCGGCCATTGTGTTTAATCCCTGGAGCAGTATTTATATTTATGGCGCAATTAAAATTTCGGCGGCTCTTTATGCTGTGCTCTATATTGTTTNNTATTAATCATGATGCCCATCTTTGGGGCTCATTATTTGGCCTGGCCTTTACGCTGGCTTTAATTACCGCTTTGCAACCCGGCTTAATTGAACCCATTCTTGAAGAATTGAAACACCCCAGTTTATTAGGCCGGTAAACCTTTTTTTAATGGCGAAAAAATCTTTCCTTTTTGCTACTGTTACTGTTATGGTTTTCGGTTGTGGTTATGGGCAAATTAAACCCGACAGCTTACCCCCTTCAGCACATTATAAAGTGGATCACCGGGTTTACAAAAAAATGATTTTACCCGCTGCATTAATCAGTTTCGGCTTTATGATTAAAGAAAAGGGATCTTCTATGAATATCACTTTAAATCCAATAAACGAGCCTGATGAAGGATTTAATGCGTTTTTAAAACCCGTTAATATAGCCCGTTTTGCACCGGCCATAATGGTTTACGGCCTTAATTTTTCAGGCGTAAAAGGATGGCACAATTTTATGGACCGGTCGCTTATTTATATAACGTCGCAAGCGCTGAATGCTGCAATGGTTTATACCCTAAAGCACCGTGTGAAAGAATTACGGCCGGATAGTTCCAATTTTTTATCCTTTCCATCGGGCCACGCTGCTTTTTCTTTTTCGGCCGCACAGTTTTTTTACCGGGAATACCGTGATAAAAATTTTTGGCTCAGCCTGTCCACCTACCCTATTGCCTTTTTTGCGGCAGCAAACCGTATGGCCCATAATAAACATTGGTTTGCCGATGTAGTTGCAGGCGCTGGCATAGGTATTTTATCTACCGAAATGGCATACTGGCTCTTTCCCAAAATGAAAAAATTGTGGAATAATAATAAAACAGAAACCCAGGCCCTGGTACTACCCTACTTTGATGCCGGAAGATTGGGGCTAACTGTGGGACTCCAATTTTAAACGAAGTACCTGTTTTGTTGCATTGGTGATTTTAAACCGGTCGTCAATACGCAGCCCCACAACCCATATAATTTTTTTACCGGACTCCAACACCCAGGTGTTTTCTTTTTGAAGAAGGGATAATTTTTGGTCAATGAAAAAACGGGAAAGTTTTTTCTTTTTGGGCATTCCCAAAGGATAAAAATAATCGCCTGGCCTCCATTTTCGCAACAACAGGGGAAAGGTAATATTCTTTTTATCGAGGTAAGCAACCCTTGTTGAAGGATCCGGCTTTTCCTGTGCTTCCTGTACCGAAATATGCAGGACATTGGATTCAAAATGCAGCTCTTTATCCGACTCATCAATCACAAAAACCGAAGTAGTTATTGCAGGTTTTGAAATAATGAGGGTATTCCTATTTTTTAAAATTCGGTAGGATTCATTAAAAATATATTTCCCGGAATCGGCATCCAACAACTTAATGACTTCGGGTACCTGTTGGGATGTAAAGCCATAGTCTTTAATGATTTCATAAAGCACAGTTGGCATTGCAGGTGTTTTCAACAATTTCAATACAGGAATTTGGACCTCATCATTATTTATCGTTATTAATTTTTTCTTTAATCCCTCAATTTGCATGTTGTATAAAATACCTAAGTCTTTAAAACGATGAATATTATGCAACAGGTTACTCTCTACATCCGGGTACAGTTTTTGCAAACCGGGTAAAATTGTATTGCGAAAATAATTACGGGTATAGGCCTCTGATGCATTGGATGAATCTTCCCTAAAAGACAAATGGTTTGCTTTTGCATAGTTCAGCAAATCTTCTTTTTTGGCAAAAAGTAACGGCCTTACTATAGTGATTTCATTTTGGGTTTTGGGTAAAATACCCTGCAAGCCTTTAATGCCGGTGCCTTTAAAAAAATTCATCAGCAGGGTTTCAATATTATCATTGGCATGGTGTGCCGTTAATAGAACCGTTGCCTTGCCGGCGTTAATTAATTGAGTAAACCATTGATAACGCAACTCCCGGGCCGCCACCTGCGTAGAAACTTTATGGGTAGCCGTATAGGTTTTTGTATCAAACCGGTTTACAAAAAAGGGTTTTTGATACGTTGCGGCAAGTTGCTTTACAAAAGCTTCATCAGCATCGCTCTCTTCATTACGCAGTTGAAAATTGCAATGGGCAATGGCAAAATCATAACCGCATAAATGCAGCAAATGGCAAAGCACCCTACTATCCACACCGCCGCTAACTGCAAGAAGCAGTTTGTCTTTTTTAGAAAAAAGACGTTCCATTTTAATATGCTGCTGAAACTGTTGAAGCATGGTAACTTTTAAATAGAGCCTGTTCTCTTTTAATTAATCGGTAATTTCTTCCAGGGCCATTTGCAATTCATTGTAAGCATGTTGGTCCCCTGCTTTTTTACTTTCCTCCATTCCTTTTTGATACACAGGGATGGCGGCATCCCTATTTTGTTGCCGTTCCAATAATTTTCCCAGGTGGTAATAAGAGCCAATATAGCCCGGATCGTTTAATAAAACCGATTCAAAAAGACCTTTTGCGCTATCATCATCCCCCAATTTAATATATTCCAGGGCCAGGGCATGCTGCAAAAAACTATCCGTAGGGTTCGTTTTTAAAAATTCCTTTAATTTTTCTATCCGGTGAGTCATTTTTTAAAAGATTGTTATCGGGTATCTTTGCAAAACTGTATATTTGCATTTAGTTGCATAAACAACCAATTTTTAACCTGCCTGAGGGCAAAATATTTTTTTCATGAAAATCTTAGTTTGTATCAGTAAAACGCCTGATACTACGGCAAAAATAGCGTTCGCCGATAACAATACGAAATTTGCTGCCGATGGCGTTCAATGGATCATCAATCCGTATGACGAATGGTATGCCCTCGTAAGGGCTATTGAAATCAAGGAAGCCGACCCATCCGTTGTTTTACATTTAATTAATGTGGGAGAAGCCGATAATGACCCTATTATTCGCAAAGCTTTAGCGCTTGGCGGTGATGAAGCCATAAGAGTTAACAGCGCCTGCACCGACTCTTTTTATATAGCCGCACAAGTTGCAGAAATAGCCAAAACCGGCGGGTATGATATCATTTTCACCGGTAAAGAAACCATTGACTACAATGGGGCTTCGTTAGGCGGTATGATAGCCGAAATCCTTAATGTTCCGTTTATTTCCAATGTTATAAAATTTGATTTAAAAGAGGGTAATGCCCTGGTTTCCCGTGAAATTGAAGGTGGAGAAGAAAACGACAAAGTAGCGTTACCTGCAATTTTTAGCGCACAGCAAGGTATGGCCGAACAGCGCATCCCCAATATGAAAGGCATTATGGGAGCAAGAACAAAGCCGCTAAAAGTGGTAGAACCCGTTGCCGCAGATCAATATACCAGCATAGTATCTTTTGAATTGCCAGCAGCAAAGCAAGGGGTAAAATTAGTAAGCCCGGATAGCCCTGAAGAATTAGTAAGGTTACTGCACGAAGAAGCGAGGGTTATTTAATAATTAACGTATTTTAAAACTTTTTAAAAGAACCAAATTATTATGAGCATATTAGTATTTATAGATCATGCAGAAGGCAGCATAAAAAAGTCTTCATTTGAAACGGCATCGTATGCCGCTCAATTGGCCAACCAGGTTTCTACTACAGCCGAAGCCCTGGTATTGGGTACCCCACCCGCAGAACTTGAACTTCTTGGCCGCTACGGCATTAGTAAAATACATACGGTAAACAACCCGGCATTAAACCATTTGGATTCCCAAATTTATGCCGACGCTATTGCCCAGGCTGCGGAATCAACCGGCGCCGATATNNGTGCAGTTGCCCTGCCCGATACTTCCAATGGTTTTTCGGTTAAAAAAAGTGTGTTTAGCGGAAAGGCTTTTGCCCACATCAGTATTACTACATCAAAAAAAATTATTGCCTTAAATCCGAATTCCTTTGGCGTGCATGAAAGTGGCGGTACAGCCGAGGTGCTGAGTTTATCTCTTAATATAAATTCACCAAAAGTTGAGGTATTAGGAACCCATAAAATTGAAGGAGAAATATCTTTAAGCGAAGCCGAATTAGTGGTGAGTGGCGGCCGTGGATTAAAGGGCCCTGAAAACTGGGGATTGGTTACCGACCTGGCCTCGGCATTAGGCGCTGCTACCGCCTGTAGCCGCCCGGTATCGGATGTAAACTGGAGGCCCCATCATGAACACGTTGGCCAAACCGGCCTGGCTATTGCCCCCAATTTATACATTGCCATTGGTATTTCCGGCGCTATTCAACATTTAGCGGGTGTTAACNNAAAGACCCCGAAGCGCCATTCTTTAAAGCTGCAGACTATGGTATTGTAGGCGACGCATTTGAAGTGGTGCCCAAAATTACCGAAGCGGTAAAAAAGTTAAAAGGTATTAGCTAATTACCACTTTTAATAAAACTAAAAAGGTTGACCGAAGCAAATATCTTCTGTCAACCTTTTTTGTTTAGGCGGCTAAAACAAAAATTTCTTCGTATTACTCCACCCAATCTGCAATAAAAATATTGGTATCCCTGGTACCGCCATTATTTCGGTTGCTGCAAAAAACAATTTTCTTGCCATCGGGGCTAAACATGGGAAAAGCATCAAAACCTTTATCCCTGGAAATTTTGGTGATATTTCCACCATCGGCATCGGCCATATACATATTAAACGGAAAACCCCTTTTATACTCATGGTTGCTGCAAAAAATAAAACGTTTTCCATCGGGCATAAAATTGGGCGCCCANNCCATATTGGTGGGGGCTACAAGGTTTTGAGCCAGTAACTCTTTATACTCTTTAATGTCGGCCTCGCTGGTAGGCCTGCTGGCACGCCAAATAATTTTTGTACCATCCGGGCTAAACCATGCGCCGCCATCATATCCCAATGCATGGGTAATTCTTTTTACATTTTTACCATTTATATCCATGGTATAAAGTTCCAAATCGCCGTCACGCATACTGGTAAATACAATTTTATCCCCTTTGGGTGAAATAGTTGCTTCAGCATCGTAACCCTTTGTTTTGGTGAGTTGCTTAATAATTTTACCATTGGTATCGGCTTTAAATAAATCAAAGCTTTCATAAATGGGCCAAATATATTTATTGCCATATTTTGACCGGTCTGGTACCGGCGGGCATTCTTTACTGTTTAAATGGGTGGAAGCATAAATGATATGTTTTCCATCGGGGTAAAAAAAGGCGCAGGTCGTACGGCCTGTTCCGGTACTCACCAGTTTGGGATTAAAGGTTTCATTAGGCCCTTCGGGAATTTTTCCCATCCAAATTTGATCGCAGTTGATGCCTTTTTTATGATTGGTATATTGATAAATTAAATATTTACCATCATAGCTGAAATAGGCTTCGGCATTATCGCCGCCAAAAGTGAGCTGGCGTAAATTGGCAAAATGCGTTTCGCCGCTAAAATGTATGGAATCGTTTACCGGCTGGGCATTTAGAGCGCATAAACCCGGTATAAACAGGCCTAAAAAAAATAAAAAGTATCGCATCAAAAAAAAATTTTGGCAAAATTACGTTTAATAAAAAATAGTATTGTCAGGGAATTGTCATCTACTGCAGTTAAGCATTACTTTTGCAGTATGAAAAAAATTTTGCTGCCGGTTATGGTCGTTTTTATGGTTTCCTGTAAAACGAAAAAGCAGGATAGCCCGCCGGAGCAGGTTGCATCCGGCCAGGAGGAGAAACTCAAAGCAGATGTAAAAAAATATCCAGACAGCCTTTTGCTGTTGGAAAACCTGGTTCAATATTACCGGGAAGGAGGAAATTATGGCGAAGCCTTAACAACCGTTAACCATGCCCTTCAAAAAGACAGTGGCGTGGCCAGGCTTTGGGATATTAAAGCCATTTTAAGTTACGAAAACGGGGATACCGCTACGGCCATAAAAGCATTTGAAAAAGCCATTTCCATATTTCCCGAACCGGTTTATGTAATTTCTCTGGGTACACTTTATGCTCAAACCAAAAACGAAAATGCCCTTGTAATGGCCGATGCCTTATTAGTGGGCAACAAAGCAAAAGCCAATAGGGAAGCCTATTTTATTAAAGGGTTATATTATAGCGCTATTAACCAAAAAGAAAAAGCCATTTCTTTTTTTGATAAATGCCTGGATACCGATTACGGCTTTATGGAAGCTTACCGGGAAAAAGCCATGGCCCTCTCCGATTTAAAAAAATACCCGGAGGCCCTGCAGGTTTTAAAAAAAGCCGTAACGCTGAATAACCGTTTTGAAGAAGGTTATTATTACATGGGCCTTACCTATGAAAAACTCGGAAAAAAAGATGAAGCCATTGAAAGTTATGAAACTGCATTAATTTACGCACCGGATTATGTTGAAGCCAAAGATGCATTGGCACGGCTGGGAATTAAACATTAAACCTAAAATTTGATTATGGCAATAATAGCGCCCTCTTTATTATCGGCAGATTTTTTAAACCTTCAGCAAGCCTGCACCATGCTCAATAACAGCCGGGCCGACTGGTACCACCTGGATGTGATGGATGGCCGGTTTGTTCCCAACATAAGTTTTGGGCCAATGATTGTAGAGTTTTTTAGAAAAGCCACAACAAAATATTGTGATGTGCATTTAATGATTGAAGAACCCGAAAAATTTGCTGAAGCCTTTAAAAAAGCCGGTGCTGATAATTTAACCGTTCACCTGGAAGCCTGCACCCATTTGCATAGAAATATACAGCAAATTAAATCTTTGGGTATGCATTGTGGCGTTGCCATTAATCCCCATACCCCTGTTGACGCCTTAAAAGATATTTTGGCCGACATTGATTTATTGTGCCTAATGAGTGTTAACCCCGGTTTTGGCGGGCAGNNGGAACTAAAAGCGCTGATTACCGCAAAAAACCTTAACGTAAAAATTGAAATTGACGGCGGTGTTACCCTGCAAAATGCGCCGGCCATTATTGAAGCCGGGGCCGATGTTTTAGTGGCCGGCAATACGGTTTTTAAATCGGCAGACCCTGCTGCTACTATTTCTGCTTTAAAAGATTTATAAAAGCGCAACCGTATCCTTTGGTTTATCAAACTCAAATATGCATCATTGGCGCCGGGCCGGGAGGCGCTACGGCCGCATTGCAACTGGCAAAGCTGGGAATAGAATGTATTGTAGCCGACAAAGCGGTATTTCCCCGGGATAAAATTTGTGGTGATGGGCTTAGTGGAAAAGTTGCGGCTATCCTGGACAAAATAGACCCGGAAATTATCAAAAAATTTCAACAGGAGCCTTATAAGCAAAACAGTTTTGGTATTTTATTTACGGCTCCCAACCGGCAACCCGTTCCTGTACCTTTTAGTTTAAACTATCAAAAGAATAAGCATAACTCAAGAGGTTTTGTAAGCAAGCGTATTGATTTTGATCACTTTTTAATTCAACAAATTCGTCAACAACAAAAGATAACCTTCCTGGAAAATGCGCATATCGTTACGCATACCTTAACGCCCAATGGTTATACCTTAAGTGATGAAAAAGAAGAACTAACGATTCATGCTCAAATGCTCATTGTGGCCAATGGCGCCCATTCCCGCTTTGCCAAAGAAACCGGCGGCATTACCATGGATCCCAATCACCATATTGCAGGCATTAGGGCTTATTACAATAATGTAAAAGGGTTACACCAAGACGGATTTATTGAATTGCATTTTTTAAAGAACGTATTACCCGGGTATTTTTGGATTTTTCCATTACCCAACGGATCGGCCAATGTGGGATTAGGGATGCATAGCAGCATCCTGCATCGGCAAAAAATTAATTTAAAGAAATTGCTTTTGGAAATTATAGAAACCGATCCCATATTGAAAAACCGCTTTACCGGGGCCACTCCCCAGGGCGGTATTGACGGCTATGGGCTACCCCTGGGCAGCAAGAGAAGAAAACTTTACGGCAACCGTTTTGTATTAATTGGTGATGCGGCAAGCCTCATTGATCCCCTAACCGGCGAAGGGATTGGCAATGCCATGTACTCGGGCTTTTATGCGGCAAATATTGCTGCCAAAGCTGTGGAACATCAAAATTTTTCCGAAAATTTTTTACAACAATATCAAAATGATATTGACCGGGTACTGGGCGCTGAATTAAAAATGAGTACCACATTGCAAAAGCTGGCAAGCCGGCCCTGGTTATTTAATTTACTCATGAACAAAGCAGCTAAAAGCGCCGAATTAAGAAACCTGCTTACGGCTATGTTTGCTGAAATAGACGTAAGAAAAAAATTAGCCAACCCCTTATTTTATCTTAAGCTGATATTTAATAAATAAAAAAGCCATGATGGCTCATGGCTTTTAAAAATAATTTGCTGTAATTTAATCAAAAGTATTTTCTGAATCCGTTGTTGCCGTCACGGTCATAGCCTGGCCAGCCACATTCATTTCATTCGTCATCTCTACTTTTTGAGTGCGTTTTTTAACCATACCATTTGCGGCCACCAAAATGGTTCCTGAGTTTTTGGCATCAATGGTCATGTCAATCTGCATTCCGCCCTGGGCTTCTACCTGCTTAGTACCCGTCATAGTACCTTTCATATCCAGGGTACTTATTCCGTTGTCTATTGATTTTAAGGTATAATTACTAATTGACGTCATTCCGTCTTTAACCGTAGTATCACTCCAGCTTGTGCCGGCTTTGGCTCCGGAAGGAATGTATTGGTAAATACTGGCAACAATGCCATCGCCGCTAAAATTTTGAATGCCTTCTGCTAAAGGACCAAGTTTTTGTTGCGCAGCTTCATCCACATCGGCCATTTTCATTGAATCTACCTTACCGGTGGCTTTATTTAATTGAGTTTCGGTTTCTTTGTTCACATACGGTGATAAGGTTTTACCCATATCCGATTCCTGGTCTTCTTTTTTATCCGAATCATAGTTGGTGGAATTCCCCATCATATCTGCTTTTAGAACCAACCGGGTCACTTTACTGGAAATAACATAGCTGGTATTATTTTCATCTTTTACCAATGCTTCGGCATTTACATTCAAATCATTGGTCATTTGCATACCCATACCCAGTTCGGCTACCATTTTAGAAGTACTGGTAATTTTAATAGCCTGTCCTTTTTGCAAGGTAATGGCATTTTGGGCAAACACATTTGCCGACAACCCTACAGCGATAAAGAGTAATAATTTTTTCATGTTTTATGGTTAAAAATTTGAGGAACAAAAATAGGTATTCCCCTTATATAAAACCAACTGAAAATTGTTAGGATTTAGGTAAAAAAATCAATGATTATTGGCTACCTTTCCCATTATTTGTCAATAACCGGTTTTTTTTGAACTTTTTATTGCAAAAACCGATTCTTGCCTGTTTATTCACTAATAATATATTATACATGAGATCTGTAATTACAGGCACAGGGTGTTATATCCCCCAACAAATTAAAACAAATAAGGATTTTGCCATACATAGTTTTTATGCCGAAGACCATGTAAGAATTGATACAGACCCGCTGGAAGTAGTGGAAAAATTTGAACAAATTACCGGCATCCGGGAAAGGAGGTATATTGATGCCGGCATCAATACTTCGGATATGGCCAGCATTGTGGCAAAAGCAGCGCTTGAAGATGCCCAATGCGACCCCGAAACCATTGACCAGATTATAGTGGCGCATAATTTTGGAAATGTATTAAAGCATACCATCCAAACCGATGTTTTGCCTGCCCTTGCTTCAAGAGTAAAGCACGACCTTAATATTCAAAACCCCAATTGCATTCCATACGATCTTTTATTTGGTTGCCCCGGGTGGGTGCAGGGCATTATACAGGCCGACGCATTTTTTAAAGGAGGCGTAGCCAAAAAATGCCTGGTAATTGGCACCGAAGCGCTGAGCCGTGTGCTGGATATGTACGACAGGGATAGTATGATATTTGCCGATGGCGCCGGCGCCTGCGTTTTGGAATGGCAGGATGTGGCCGAAAACGGGCCGGGAATTTTATCTACCGCCGTTCAGGCACATTGTAATGAAGAAGCTTATTATTTATACCTCGGCAAATCCAATTACCCGGAGAGCGATCCAAGAGTTAGATATATAAAAATGAAGGGGCGGAAAGTATATGAATATGCCATGAAGTATGTACCGCTGGCCATGAAAGCCTGCCTCGATAAAGCCGGGGTTGCCATAACCGACCTCAAAAAAATATTCATTCACCAGGCTAATGAAAAAATGGACGAAGGCATTATTAAAACCTTTTACAAACTATACGGCAGCAAACTAATACCCGAAGGCATTATGCCCATGAACATTCATAAGCTGGGCAACAGCTCCGTGGCCACCATACCTACCTTGCTGGATATGGTTCGCAAAAATAAACTGGACCATCATCAACTGCATAAAGGAGATGTGGTGATCTTTGCCTCCGTGGGTGCAGGCATGAATATTAATGCAGTATGTTATCGCTATTAATTTTTATTTAAAATAGTACTATCAAAATTTGAAATTCATGAATATGAAAAAATTCGTTTTCTTTTTCTTTGGCATTTTGGCAATCATCCAGGCAAATGCGCAGTACAATGGCAAAACCTTTACCACGGCCGATTATGATAATGCCGTAAAAATGCTTAGCGCCAAAACCAATAAACTGGTATTTAAAACCTCCGTTCGTCCCAACTGGATGGACGATGGTACATTTTGGTATTCCCAGCAAACCAAAGAGGGTAAGGAATATGTGTTCATCAATCCTGGAAAAAAAATCCGTAAAACGGCCAGCAGTTACGGCATATTGTTTCCCGGCAAAACAGAACCCAAAGCCACAGCGCCGGTTTGGCAGGCGCCCACAGAAGTACTTTCACCCGATAATACAAAAGCAGCATTTATACGCAACTGGAACCTTTGGGTAAAAGATGTAAAAACCAATGCAGAAAAACAATTAACTTTTGATGGAACCGAGGATTATGGCTATGCCACCGATAATGCTGGGTGGACGCACTCCGAAAAACCCATCCTGCTCTGGTCGCCCGATTCAAAAAAAATTGCGACGTTTCAGCAGGATCAGCGCCAT
>JRYE01009069.1_pt1 | contig 14195 bp, 13 predicted proteins | sample 235321 | NCBI WGS metagenome assembly JRYE01 (sample SAMN03074214, study PRJNA261473) | activated sludge metagenome | biome: Common Effluent Treatment Plant; feature: Wastewater; material: Activated sludge; isolation source: activated biomass in a lab-scale reactor treating industrial wastewater at... | reverse complement strand
CCGATGATCGACGTGGTGATGCTGCTCATCATCTTTTTTATGTTCACGTCGACGTTCTCGCGTGAGGCGCGGACGCGCGTGGACCTTCCCGAGGAGAAGGGGGAGTCGCTCCCCGAGTCGTCGCGTGCGTCGCTGACGATCGATGTGAGTGCCGAGGGTCGGTACTTTGTGGGCGGCGAGAGCGTGCTGATGGATCGTCTGGTGCAGATCGTCGGGCACACGATCAGTGAGGTTGGCGGCGCCGAGAAGGTTCACGTCCACATACGTGCCGACCGGAGCGCCGGGGCGCACTCGATCAACCTCATCGCGGATCGGCTGAGCGTGCTGGGCGTGAGGAGTTGGCAACTGGGAACATCGGGGCATGGGGGGACGCCATGAGACTGGTCCGCGCTGCTCGTGAGGAATCGGCGACGATGCCGCTGGTGTCGCTCATCGACGTGGTGTTTCTGCTGCTGATTTACTTTCTGGTGACGGCTCAGATCACGCCGCCGGAGAGTCAACTGGCGTCGGGGCTTCGTGCGGAGCGTCAGGGCGCGGGAGCGGGGCGTGACCTGCAGCCGCAGATAGTGAGCGTTGAGAAGCGGGGCGACGCAGAGGTTTTTCGTGTTGGCGGGCAGATCGTGACCGATGGCGTGACGCTGACGCGGGTGCTCACGCCGCTGCCCAAGGAGGTCGGTGTCTTTGTTCGCGGATCGTCGGCGGTCCGGGTGGACTCGATCGCGACGGCGTTGCAATCGTGCAAGGACGCCGGGTTTGTGAAGGTGAGTTATGTCCCCGCGAAGTAGGGTCTGGATCCATCTGGTGTCGCTGGGTGCGTGGGCGATGCTCGCGTCCGGCGGATCGGCGCAGGTCTCTGGGGACGCTCGGCTCGAGCAGTATCTCCGCGATCGCGGTCTGGATCGGGTGCTTGGGGCTCATCTTCGGGCGCGGTTGGCGACGAGCGTTGAGGCCGATCGTGTCCGGGCCGCGGAGGAACTCGGGAAGCTGTACGTGCGGTTGTTGTCGAATGTACAGGACGCGAAGGAGCGGTCGCTGGTGGAGTCTCAGGCGGAGGACCTGATGCGCCGCGTGCCTGGGGCGGAGACGTTCGAGTTGCGGCTGGACCTGGCGAAAGCGACGTATCTGCGGGGGGAGGAGATCGCGGAGCGGCATCGGTTGCGTCTGGCGTCGGCCGCCGAGGTCGCCGAAGCGAGGGACGTGCTCGTTCGCGCGGGGACGATCTTCCGCGAGGTTGGCGACAAGGTGGATCGTCGCGTGGCGTCGCTCGAATCTCGGCAAGAGCGGGCGACCGACAGCGTTCTTGCCGAGGTGCGGAGTGATCTGGAGGAGGCCCGGCGTCTTCGTTCGCTGGCGAAGTATTACTCGGGGTGGGTGAAGTACTACCAGGCGGAGTTGACGGGCTCGTCGTCGACGATCGCGTCGGCGCTCGTGGACTTTGGAGTCATCTTGAACGCGACGCCGGGGAAGCCGCCGACGCTCGATCGGCTGCCGCGGTCGCTGCTGGTGCATGAGCATGTGGCCCGGGCGTCGGTGGGCGTGGCGTTGTGCCTGTCGATGCAGGGGAACGACGTCGAGGCGTTGCGCTGGCTGGACGAGGTCGCGGGCGAGTCGGGGGTTCCCGTGGGCGTGGCGGAGCAGATCTTTGGGAGGCGCATGGTCGTTCTGGCGGGCGCGAGGCGGTGGAGCGACGCGATGGCTCTGCTCGAGCGGCGGCTGCGCGAGGACCACGACGGCGTGCAACGGGAGTTGACCCTCTCGGAGGCGCGGCTGGTGGCGGTTCTCGCTCTCGAGGGCGCGACGGCGAAGGGCGTCTCGGGCGGGACCAAGCGGATGATCGACGACCTCACGCAGTTGGGGTTCGGGGCGCTCATCGCGAGGGGTGAGATCGGGCACGTGCTCGATCTTGTTTCGAAGTATGGCACGGCCCCGATCGGGAGCGAGGGGTTCGTCGTGCTCTATGTGCGCGGGCTGCAGTCGTTCGACCGGGCGCGCACGATGCACAAGCAGGGCGAGGACCCGGACGCGCCGACGGCTCGAGTCTCGGTCGCCAACGAGTATCGCGACTCGGCGAAGATCCTGGAGTCGGCGATCGGGTCATCGGACGCGGAGAAGTTTGCGAGCGAGCACTCGCGGGTGCGAACGCGGATCGGACTGGCGCGGTTCTATGCGGGGGACTTTGCCGACGCCGCCGAGGCGTTCACGCGGGCGTACGACGCGACAACGAGCGAGGCCGGTGGTGTGCGTCGGGACGCGTTGTGGTTCGCGATTGTGTCGCTCGACATGGGGATCGAGCGTGGCAAGCCCTCGTTGGCGAGGGAGCGTGATCGATTGGCGGTGTTGTATCTCAAGAACTATCCCGCGACGGACAATGCCGTGCGGTTGCTGCTGCGTCAGAGCGGGACGGAACTGATGAGTGAGGAGGATGTTCTGAAGGTGCTGCTGGTCGTGGCACCGGATGCGCCGACGTATGAGGCGTCTCGTTTGCAGGCGTCTCGGCTGCTGTATCGCGCGTATCGGCGGAGTGCCGCCTCGGATCGGGAGTTTTCGGCGTCGCGGTTTGTGGAGGTCTCGCTCCCGGTGCTGCGTCTGCTCGCGACGCGGGCGTCGTCGGGGACGGAGGAAACGTCACGCGATGCCGCCCAGCAGGTCGTGATTCTGGCGCGACAGATCGCCGATGCGTTGCTGGCGAGTGGATCGGGAGACGTGGACAAGGCCGAGGAGATGGTGCACACGGTGGAGACGGTGGCGGGTTTTCACTCGATGGATCTGTCATCGGTGGAGCCGGAACTCGCGTATCGGCGGCTTCAGATCGCGCTCGCGAGGCGGGCCGAGGATCGCGTGGAGCGTGAGTTGGCGTTCCTTCGAGAGAAGGGCGGGGCGTTCGCGCGGGCGGCGGATCAACTGCTGTACAAGCGTGCGACCGACCAGTGGCGATTGAACCCCGGCTCGATCGTCGCGGCGCGCGACGTCGTCCGGCACGGGCTGATGATCCTCGAGCAACTCGGCGCGGGGAACGAGGCGACTCGGTCGGTGGTGCGTGATCGCGTGGCGAGCGCGGCCGCGGCGNNACCGTGCGATCGCGCTCGATCGAGAGGCGCTGAAGGCGGGTGCTCGCACCGGCGAGACTCTGCGGCGGCTGGGCACGCTCCTGGAGAGCCTGGGCGACGTTCGCGGCGCTCAGGGCGCGTGGCGTGATCTTTCGAGCGGGCTTGCAGAGGGCTCCAAGGAGTGGTACGAGGCCCGGTATCACACGATACGATTGCTCGCGAAGTTCGATGCGTCGGCGGCCCGCGAGGCGATGAGGCAGCACGTGCTGCTCTATCCGAACTATGGACCCGAGCCCTGGGACGCGAGGTTCCGGATGCTTGAGGTCGAGATTCCCGAGGCGCCCCCGGCTGGTGCGTCCCCCGCGACGCCGGGCGCGAGTGGATCGGGAACCACAGGAACGGGCACGAATGGAACGGGCGCGGGAGGCACACCCAAGTCCCCATCGACAACGGGCGGAGGTGCCCGATGATGGGTCCCTCGAACGCGATCGAACGGTTCTTTGGTGGAGAGGCGATGGAGGGGCCGTTCGCGCTCCTGGGGATCGCGCCCGAATCGTGCACGGAAGGGTCGATCATCCGGGCGCTGGAGTCACGCCTCTCGGCGCTCGCGGCCCATCCCGACGGCGCCACGGGCGAGGCCCACGAGGTGCGGCTGGCGCTGCACGCGACCGCGGCGCGACTCCTCGAGAGCACGCCCGCGACGAGTGCATCCACACCGGGCGATGGGTTCAACGATGCACGCCAGGCGGCCCGGCAACGGATGGACCATGCCGTTATCGCCACGCTCGCCCAGTTCGGCGGATGGAACCGATCGTCGCTGCATCGGCTCTTGCTTGTGGCGCAGACTGTCGGCGTCTCGGCGCCGGAACTGATGGGGTCGATCCAGCGGCTCGCGACGGGGCTTGGGGCGCCCGTTGTGCCGCGGGCACACCCGGTAGCGGCCACGCCGGGGCATGTGGCCCATGCTGGGTCGGCACCGGCACGTGAGGACTCGTCGCCCGCCACCTCCCCGCCGCAGCGGAGCGATACCGGAGCGTTCTCGGCTTCGACGAGCGGAGTGGGAACCGGAGGAACGGGCACTCATTCACACCCTTCGGCCATTGCCGAGATGGGTGGAGCGAACGGAACACTCCCAAGACCAATCGACGAGGTCTATCCCGAGGAACTCGAGCACAGCGACCCGGTTCGCTCGATGTTCTTGGTGGCGGGCGTGCTGTTGGCGGCGGTGGTGGTTGTCGCGGTGGGTGTTGTCGTGTATCTCTCGTCGATGCGCGGAGGCACGACGGGGCCATCCACGGGCACGACTCCGATCGACGGGTCGACCGCGGGCAGCACCACACCCAGTCCGTCCTCGTCAGCGACGAAACCCAGGGAGTACTTCCCGACGACGACGCCAAAGTTCACGCCATCGGAAGGCACAGCGACTCCGCCCGAGGATGCCTCTCGCCTGACGATGGACCGTCAGGTGCGTGAGATTCCGGCGATCCGGAGCGAGTTGGAGACCGATCCTGAGGCGGCGGTGGCTCGCCTGGCTCGGGTGTGCGAGCGCTCGGGACGTGCGTGGGTTCGGTCGCCTTTGGATCGATCGATCGCGGTGCAGAGCGCGATCATCGAGTCGCTCTATCGCGTCTCCGACCGGCGTGAGTTGTGCGTGCGTGTGATCGACTCGGCGCTCCAGCCCCTGGACCGGCTCTCGGTGGCGNNCCGCGATCTGGGCGTGCGGGCTTGGCGCCCGGCTCTCGCGCGAGCGCGATCTTCCCACGTGGGTCATGGGCGAGATCCGGTCGCGCATGGGTGGCCCGGGTCTCGCGGGGCTGCACGTGCGCGAGGGCTCGTTCCAGGCGGGCTCGATCGCGGCGATGACGATCGTCTCCGCACGACTTGTCCCCAACGGCGAGACCATCGAGGGGCGATCGTCCGAGGTGACGCTCGCCTATGACCAGTGGCTTCTGGGGCTGGACGCGCTCGGGCTCTCGCCCCTGGAGCACGATCGCGTTGCGCTGACGGCAATGGAACAACTCATGCGCGGGCCCAAGGAGCCGACGTTGAGCAAGGGCGTCTTCGACGCGCTCGGACGACTGGCTCGGGCGGTCTCGTGGAGCGCGGCGCCTGGGGCCCGAGCGTCGCTCATACGCTGGTTCGACGACGCGACGATCAGCGAGGCCGATCTCCACGCGGTGACGTCGTCGCTCCTCGACTTTGCCTCGGGGGACGGCTTTGACGTCTCGATGGTGCTCGGGGCGTCGGCGGGCTCGATCGCGAGGGCCGAGGTGCGCGATCGCCTTCGTACGGCGTGGGGGCTTGATCCCGGCAAGGGCCGGCAGGAGTTGATCGACACGTGGCTCGCGCGGGCTCCGGGCGTGATCGGTGCGGGCACGACGCCCAACTCGAAGTTGAGCGAGATTCTCGAGCGGGCGGCGACACTGTCGCAGCTCTCGGCAGATGCCGCACTCGCGTGGGCCGGCGAGACCATTCCCACGAACACGCCCGATCCCACACGGTTCCAGCTCTCGGGCTCGCCCTCGGGCGCGTGGGTTGGAGCCACGGTCACGTACACGCTGCGTCTCGACGCGCCGACGGGATCTGGTCCGTGGCTCGTGCAGTATCAATCGACTCGGGATCCGCGAGTGCGTGCGGACCTGCTCGCGTCGTACATGCCCTCGAGCGATGCGTTGGCGGAGGCCGAGGCACGTGTGATCGTGGACGACGCGCTCAAGGGGAATGCCGCCTTGCGTCAGTCGGCGACGCGCGTGGTGGCGCGGAACTCGGGGCACCCGGTGTTCGTGCTGGCAAGCCTCGACGCGACGGCGCTCGCGCCGCTGACGCGTGACAACGCGAACTTCTTCGAGCAAATGAGCCGCACGCTGCTCCCGGCGCCACGCGACCCGTCCTTCCGCGCGATGGCGCGTCGCGGGCTGGTCGAGCGGCTGATCGAACTCACGGCGGGATCTGATGAACTGCTAGGCGTGGATGCCCGGGCGGTGTCGCTCGCCGCCTCGGCGCGTGCGCGAACCGAGACCGAGATGGGCATTCGTCGAGTGCCGCCGGCCGCCGCGAGCTCCACGCCGTCGGCAGCCGATCCGAACGCGACGGCGGTCGAGCCCGCGGATCAGGCCGAGGAAGCGCTGGTGGCGGCGTGGCGGCTCGAGGCGGATCGGCACACGCCGACGGGGATCGAGACGCTCTCGATCCGCGACATCGAGGCCCGGGCGTCGGCTCGTCTGCGACTGGCCGAGGGCCCGGTCCAGCGATATGCCGCCCACCAGGTCACGATCGCCGAACTCTTCGCGTACTCGGTCTCGATCGAGAGGCCCGGCGATCTTGGGGTGATCCGGGGCGTGCTCGACGACCTCAGCGCGTCGCGGCGCACCGCGACGCACGTCGTGGAGCAGATCCTCGCGGGTGAACTCGCGCATGCGAGGTTGTGGCAGGTGCGGTTGGGCGGCACGCCTTCGTCCATGGCCCCGGCTGGCGGGGCATCGGGATCGGGCGCCGCGATGACGTATGTGCTCGGGGTGAGCGGGCCGGATGGCGCTACCCAACCCGAAGCGCTGACGTCTCTGGATGCACCCGTCGAGACCGCACCGCCCTCGACCACGTCGAACCCAACCCCCGAGACCTCGCCCGCGGAAGGTGCAGCCGGGCCAACTCCCGTCCAACCGCGACGCCTCATCACCTCGGCCTACGACGAGGTTGAGCGTGAGGCGGCCGCGCCCTGGTCTGGGCGTCTGGGTGAACTCTCGCCGAGCAATGCTCGCGGTTACTTCCTGCTTGCCGAGGAGGTCGCCGACGCCGCGGGTGAGGATGTGGGCACGCGCCGGCTCGCGATTCGTCTGTACGCGCTCGCTCTTGCGCACGCCGACGATTCACCCTCGGGGCGTGAGCTGGCGGCGTCGGCGTGCCTGGGGCTTGCCGACGTGAGCGGTCGTGTGGCGCACCGGCGGTGGCTGTCGGCTTTGGCGCGGTCGCTCGACGCGAGGCATCGGCCGATCCTCGTCCCTCGCGGCGAGGCCGATTTCTCCGAGGAAGGCCTGGGTTATCGCCTAGCGTCACTGATCGGGTTGATCCGATCGGGCGAGGGGATCCAGGCGCGGCGGATCCTTCAGGACGCCGAGGTCCGCTCCACGCTCACGAGGCTGGATCGCCTGCTCCGCGACTCGAACTTCCCCGGTGGCGTGCGCTGGTTCGACCGCGAGGCGCGGGCCTGGCCTTGCACCGAGTGCGCGAACGATCGCGTCGTGCGTCGGGCTCGGCCCGGCGGCGACGGGTTCGACACGCGCCTCTGCCCCATCTGCAACGGGCTTCCCGGGCCGAAGCTGACCACGCGGCAACTCGCGTCGCACCTGCGCTTCGAGTCGTGGCTGTTGCACGGCGATCAGCGCTCGTGGTCGGCCCAGATCAGCGTCGATCATGGCGAGGTGCTCCTCGACCCAGACCCCAAAGAAGTGCCCAAGGTCTTTGAGGTCGAGCCGACGCTCGACGTGTTCAGGAACGGGTGGTGGTCGAGCGAGTCCCGGTAGATCGCGACGTCCGACTATCATCGGGAGCGTGTGCGAGCCTCGGCGCCGGTCGCCGATGGGGCGTGCGATCTGATTCAACGTTTGGAGGCGAGCGATGGCGGAAGCGGGCAGCGTCGAGACCAAGGCGGTGGTGAGTTTCGAGGAGTTCGCGAAACTTGATCTTCGAGTCGCGAGAATCATTCATGCCGAGAACCACCCGTCGGCGGACCGCCTGTACAAACTTCAGGTCGATGACGGCTCGGGGACGCCGAGGCAGATCTGTGCCGGGATCCGCGAGCACTACGCCCTGGAAGATCTTGTCGGGAGGACGATCGTGATTGTGGCCAACCTGGCACCGCGGATGATCCGTGGCGAGGAGTCACGCGGGATGCTTCTCGCCGCGAGCAACGCCGGGAAGGACGCGCCGGATCGTCGCGTGGTCGTGCTCACCACGGCGTCGGAGATGGCTCCGGGCGCGATCGTTTCCTGACCGCGAGCCGTCGCACGCCCGCTATTTGAGCCCTCGCTATTTGGGCCTGTGATCGGGCGACTCACGACCCGGACCATCGCGATTTAGACCGTCCCGATTGGGCTCGCCACGATCCCGCCAGCGTCGCGGGCCGCCCTCGGGCTTCGTGCCCGGTTCGCCCTCGTCCGGCTCGGCACGGAAGAGCGGCATGAGCAGTCGCTCCGGACGGAACTCGGGATCGCTGATCTTCGAGACGACCTCGTCGATTCGCGCGGGTCGGTCCTGTTCCGCTCGATCCATGCGGTCGCGGAGTTCCGTGATCCGAGCCTCGAGATCGCGGATCTCTCGTCGTTGGCCCTCGAGGCGGGCGTCCATGTGCTCACCGAGGGCGCTGCGGAGTTTCATCACCGCCGCGACCTTCGCGTTCTCGTCGGGCGAGGGCGCGGTGACGGCCTCTCGGACCTCGCGAGCGGCGGCGAAGACGGCCCAGCCGGCCTTCCACTCGCGTCGCTTCACCTCGTACAACTCGGTGTCCGTGGCCTTGAGCGTCATGAACTCGCGCACGCGGGGAGTGAGCCGCGCCACCCAGCGGTCGTGCATCGCCGGAGACTGCTCCTTCAGTCGGTCCAGGAACATGCTGGCCTGCGGGGCCTCGGCGCGGATGAACTCCAGCACCTGTTCGCGTGATATCTCGGGAAGAATGCCGGTCTCGGTCTTTGGTCCGTCGGGGCGATCTGTGCCCCGCGGCTGAAACCCTCGGGGACGCTCATCGCCCGGACGACCCGGGCCAGCGGGCAAGTCGTCCATCACGCCCGCGGGATCCTCGCCCTTGTGCAGGCGTTCGATCGCCCCGGCCAGCCGCTCACGCTCGCGGTCGATCTCGTGCAGTCGCCGCTCGAGACGCGCGGCGATCGCGTCGCGATCACCGAACGCTTCGGGTCCGGGAGTCTGGCCCGGTCCGCGGCGCGGACGAGATTCCGCCGGCGGAGCGTCGGGGCCCGGCTGGGCGATGACGCTCGGCGTAACGAACGCGGTGAGCGAGAGGAACAGAGCGAGTGTGGCACGCGGCTTCACGAGGCGCCTCCATCCAGGAACGAGGACCACCCCTGACCCATCGAGTCGTGCAGGCGGGCGGTGTCTGAGTACAGAAGATCGATCTGCTCGGACGTCCCATCGTCGAGCGCGGTGAGGATCGCGTTGGCGAGTTCGGCCTCGGACTCGATCGACGCTGAGGCCGGGTCGCTCTGGGCCAGGATCGGCTCGGAACTCGCGTGGTGGGTCGGACGTAACGCGAGATACGCCGCCCCCACCGACGCGACGATCGCGACGGCGGCCGCCAGTCGAAGGCCTCTCGTCGAGGCGCCACGCGATGGGAATGGGATCGTGTCGCCATCGCCGATCGAGGTCCGCGAGGCCAGAAGCACCGGGAGCGTCGCCCGCTCCACGCGGTCTTCGAGGCCCGGCGACGCCGACTCCTGGTCGGCGAGCGCGTCGAGCATCCGCTCGAGCGCCGGGTCGGGCGAGAGGTTCATGAGCACGGGATTGTTCGGTGTGTTCGGCCTGTTCGTCATGGCGTCAACTCCTGGCGCGCGCTGTGGTCGGCGCGCTCGAGGATGGTGCGGAGTTTCTTGAGGGCCCGGTGATGCCGGGCGAGCAGCGTACCGACGGGTTCTTCGAGCAGGTCAGCCATCTGGGCGAAGGAGAGTTGGGCGAAGTGTCGAAGATGCACGACCTCCTGGTCGGCGTCGGGGAGTTCGTGCAGCGCCCCGCGGAGGCGATCGAGCGCGGGAGTTCCCTCGGCACGGGCGGTGTCTTCACTCTGGACCGTGTCGTCGTGAATCGGCTCGGTCGCGGGGCGTCGTTTGAGGCGGCGGATGTGGTCCCGCACGCGGTTGATCGTGATCCGGAAGATCCACGCCTCGAACTTCCCGAGTTCCGCGTATTCCTGTCGTCCCAGGCGCTCCGCGAGCGTCGCGAAGACCGATTGGGTGATCTCCTCGGCGACATCGTGCGATCGGCACCGGCTCTTGGCCAGGGCGTAAACGCGCTTGGTGTAGAGATGCACAAGTTCATGCCAGGCACGCGGATCTCCAGAGGCGGCGTCACGCAGCAACCTCGGCAGGTCGGAATCGGGAGGAAGGTGTTGGGGACGCGGTTGGTCCAAGGCTGCTCCATACGCCCAGAGTGCAACGCCGAGCGTCGCATGGTATTGCGATTCGAGGGTCCGTTCGGAAGGGATTTGGTTGGATCGGGCCGACTACGCTGAATGCATGGCCCAGGGTTCCGAGAACACCATCGTTTATGAGGTTGTCGCCAAGTTGCCCAGTGAATCCATCGCCGAGCGGTATGTTGGCTGGATGCTCAACGGGCACGCGGCGGCCGTCGTGGCGGGCGGCGCACGGGCCGCGAGTGTCGAGCGGCTGACCGAGTCCAAGGATCAGGGCCCCATTCGGGTCCGGAGCCGGTACGAGTTTGCGAACATGCGCGCGTACGAGTCGTACGTGGAGCACCATGCCCCAGCGCTCCGAGCCGAGGGTCAGCGTTTGTTCCCCGCCGCCGGGGGGATCGAGTTCTCGAGGAGTGTCTGGGTTCTCGTGGGCCGAATCGACGCCACGTCGTCGAGGTCGTGAGATCGAGGGAGGGTTCGTGCGCGAGCAGAGCGACGAGCAGATCTTCGAGCGCTATCGGACGGGTGACGTCGGGGCGATCCGTCACCTGATCGAGCGTCATCATGACGACCTGATCCGGTTCCTGACGCGGCTGGTGGGCGATCGGGCCGCCGCCGAGGATGTCTTCCAGGAGACGTTCCTCCAGATTCACCAGAGTGCCGGGACATTCGATTCGACGCGTCGCTTTCGCCCGTGGCTTTTCACGATCGCGGCGAACAAGGGGCGGGACTACCTGCGTAAGAAGGGTCGCCGACGGATGCTGGAACTCTCGGCCCCGGTCGGCGGCAACGGAGACGACGGGTGCGAGTATGTGGATCTTCTCGAGATCGATATTCCCAAGCCGGGGACGCGGGCCGAGGAGGACGAACGCAGCGCGCTGGTGCAGAAGGCGCTGGACACGATGGCGTGGCCCTTGAAGGAGATCCTGTTGCTCGCGTATTTCCAGCGGCTGAGTTATGCCCAGATTGCCGACGAGTTGGGGATTCCTCTGGGCACGGTGAAGTCGAGATTGCACTCGGCGGTCGCGACGTTTGCGAAGCGCTGGCGCGAGGCGTCGCGTGGCACGGGCGAGGTTGGTGATGAGTTTGATGGCATGAAAGAAGGACCGAGAGGCGAGGACTCGCGTGGGGGTGAATCGTGACGGATCGTGGCCCGAACCAGCATGTTTTTCGGGATTCTGAGGCGTGGCCCGTGCGGGCGAGCGACTCGCTCTCGGGCGAGATCGACGCGTGGGTTGAAGGCCGTGCCGGTGAGCGTCATGCTCCCGAGGCGGTGCACGCGTCGAGTGATCGCTCCGGCATGGTGGCCACACTCCTGGGCATGCTCGGGCTTGGGAGCGTTGCGGCCACTTCGGTCGTCGATGAGGGCGCGAACACGTCGGCGCTCGTGGAGGCGACGCTGGCGCGGATCTTGAGTGATCGGCGTTCGAGCGTCCCGCCGGCTGACGGCGTGGGTGATCGATCCGGTGAGGTCCTGCTCACGCCGCGTGACGAGGAGGCGGTGGATGCGCTCGTCGCGTCGTCGATGGATCCGTCGCGTGTGCCGGGGTCGCTGCGGGATCGGGCCGTGAAGGCCGCCGGGCTGGGCGGACTGCTGACGGGCGGGATGGCGGCGAGCCAGATCGAGCGTGCACGGACGACCGATCGCGTGATGGCGGCGTTGTCGCGGGATCGTGCGATGGGCGCCACGGCGTCCTTCCAGCCTGCCCGAATCTCTCGCGGGTGGCGTTGGTCGGATCTGATCTCTGTCGCGGCGGTGCTGCTGCTTGGGACGGCGGTGCTGTGGCCGACGATCGCGGGCGTTCGGGCGCATGGGAATCGCATGTCCTGCCAGGGCACGCTCGCGTCGGCGGGCGGGGCGCTCGCGGGATACGCGGGGGACTTCAAGGACGTGCTCCCGATCGCGTCGATGTTCCAGGGCGGCCTTTCGTGGTGGGATGTCGGCGTGCCGAAGCGTTCGAACTCGTCGAACCTGTTCACGCTCGCCAGCCGGGGATACACGACGGTGAAGGGCCTGTCGTGCGCGGGCAACGCGCTGGCCGCCACGAGCGAGGCCGACGTGCTCAAGGACGACTGGCGTTCGCTCGATCAGATCTCGTACAGCTATCGCGTGATGGATCGCCCGACGCGGTACAACGCGTCGAAGGGCTCGCCGAGTCAGATCGTCATCATGGCGGACCGGTCGCCGGTGGTCCTCCGCGCGATCCGGGGAGAGGTGATCTTTCCGCAAGAGAACAGCCCGAATCACGATGGCAAGGGAGAGGCCGCGCTGATGGGCGATGGGAGCGTGCGCTGGATGGAGACGCCGGTGACGTCGGATGGCGACAACATCTGGCTGCCTGGGAGCCTCGAGCGTGTGTTGAAGGCGGTGGAGTCGAAACTGAGCGGTCGCAAGGCCGAGCCGATCTCCGGGACGGAGACCCCCGCGTCGGCGGATGATGACTTTGTGGGGCCGTGAGGCGAAACTCGCCTCATGCCCAATCCTCACGCCCTGCGGCTCATCGCCCGCTGGATGTCGCGCTCGGCCTCGCGTTTGCCGATCGACTGGCGCTTGTCGTGCTTGCTCTTGCCCTTGCCGACGCCGATGAGGAGTTTGGCGTAGCCGTTCTTGAAGTAGAGTTTGAGCGGGACGATTGAGACGCCCTTCTCGCCGAACTGTTTGGCGAGTTTCACGATCTCCTTCTTGTGGGCGAGGAGGACGCGTGTGCGCGTGGGTCGGTGCTGGCTTCCCCCGCCGCTGCCNNCCTTGCGGTTCTCGATGATGCGTTCGTCGGGAGATGGTTTCTTCTTGGCGGTCACGGGTGGGGAGGGAGGGGGTCAGGCACGAGACAATGGGCGTTTGGCACTCCTGGGGGTCACAACACGCGCAAGGCGAACACTAGCGCCCCCCCGATTCTGATCCACAAGACCGGGAGTGCTCCATGCCATTTGCCTGGTGGCCATTCCTACTCGAACCGCACCGTGTTCTTCAGCGTCCCGAAGACCTTTGGCTCGCCGATCTCGATCTCGACGGTGTCGCCGTCCTTGAGGAAGACCGGCGGCTTTCGCGCGAAGCCCACGCCGCTGGGCGTGCCCGTCATGATCACCGTCCCCGGCGGGAGCGTCGTGCCTCGGGAGAGTTCGGCGATGAGCGTGGCGACATCGAAGATCATGTCGCGTGTTGTGCCCTCCTGCATCGTCTCGCCGTTGACGCGGCAGACGACGCGGAGATCCTGCGGGTTGGGCACCTCATGCGCGGGGACGAGTCTCGGGCCGATCGGGCAGAAGGTGTCGAAGCTCTTGCCCCGGCAGAACTGCCCGCCCGAGCCCTCCTTCTGCCACCAGCGCGCCGAGACGTCGTTGGCGTTGGCATAGGCCCAGACACGCGAGAGGGCCTGGTCCCTAGGGACATCGCGCGTCGGCGTCGGCCCCAGGATCACGGCGAGCTCTGCCTCGAAGTCCACCTGCGGTCGGTCCTGGCAGACCTTGGGCACGACGATCGCGTCGCCACTCTGGCTCGCGCTCATCGGGCTCTTGGTGAAGACCATGGGGCGCTCGGGAAGGCCCTTGCCCTGCTCTCGGGCGTGCTCGGCGTAGTTCAAGCCGATGCCGAGGATGTACTGGATGGGAACGTCGCGCGTGGCGTCGTCCGTTCGCACCGCGAGCCCGAGGCCGCCGTTCTGTCGGACAAGAGTCCGTTCGCTCATTGGGCGTACTCGCTCATGGGCGGGCAGGTGCAGACGAGATTGCGGTCGCCGTAGGGATTGTCGACGCGGCCGACGCTGGGCCAGAACTTGTGCTCGCGGACCCAGGGGAGCGGGAACGCCGCCCGCTCGCGCGAGTACGGGCGGTTCCACTGGTCGGCGCAGCAGACGCTGAAGGTGTGCGGGGCGTGCTTGAGCGGGTTGCTGTCCTTGGGGAGCGCGCCCTGCTCGATCTCGCGGATCTCTTCGCGGATCGCGATCATCGCGTCGCAGAAGCGATCGAGTTCGGCCTTGCTCTCGCTCTCTGTGGGCTCGATCATGAGCGTGCCG
>JRYE01012087.1_pt1 | contig 14248 bp, 9 predicted proteins | sample 235321 | NCBI WGS metagenome assembly JRYE01 (sample SAMN03074214, study PRJNA261473) | activated sludge metagenome | biome: Common Effluent Treatment Plant; feature: Wastewater; material: Activated sludge; isolation source: activated biomass in a lab-scale reactor treating industrial wastewater at... | reverse complement strand
TAATCAGGGGGTCGTTGGTTCGAGTCCAACTTCGGGCGCCAGATGAAGGAAGGGCCTGCAGCAATGCAGGCCCTTTTTCTTTGTTCCGGGCACGACCCGGCGCCGGCCTCAATCGACGATCACGCGATAGCACGGCACATAGGCCGTGCCGCCGGGCAACTTCATGCGCTGCTGTTCGACGAAGCTGGCCAGCAGTGCGTCGAGCGCCTGCATGACTGCTCCATCGCCGCGGATGAGGAAGGGGCCATGCTGCTCGATCGCCCGCATGCCCTCGATCTTGACGTTGCCGGCGACGATGCCGGAGAAGGCACGGCGCAGGTCGGCGGCGAACAGGTGGCGCGGCTGGTCGCGATGCAGGTTGAGCCCGGCCATGGCCTCGTGCACCGGCCGGAACGGGCGCTGGAACACCTCGTCGATGTTGAGCGCCCAGTTGAAGAAGAACGCGTCCTTGTTGTCGAGGCGGTGCTGGCGCACGCGATCGATGCCCTTGCCGATCTGGCGCGCGACCCGGGTCGGATCGTCGATGATGATCTCGTAGTGCGCGGCGACCTCGTCGCCGAGGGCCAGGCGCAGGAAACGGTCGATCTGCTCGAAATAGGCCGCCGAGGCACGCGGGCCGGTGAAGATCAGCGGGAACGGAATGCCGGCATTGTCCGGATGCAGCAGGATGCCGAGCAGGTAGAGGATTTCCTCCGCCGTGCCGACGCCGCCGGGGAACACGATGATCGCGTGGGCCGTGCGCACGAAGGCCTCGAGGCGCTTCTCGATGTCCGGCATGATCACGAGGTGGTTGACGATCGGGTTCGGCGACTCGGCGGCGATGATGCCGGGCTCGGTGATGCCGATGTAGCGGTTCGTGCGCCGGCGCTGCTTGGCATGCGCGATGGTCGCGCCCTTCATCGGACCCTTCATCGCGCCGGGTCCGCAGCCGGTGCAGATGTCGTGCCCGCGCAGGCCGAGCTGGTAGCCGACCTTCTTGGTGTAGTCGTACTCCTCGCGCGAGATCGAATGTCCGCCCCAGCAGACCACCAGATTGGGGTCGACGTTGGCACGCAGCACGCGCGCGTTGCGCAGGATGTCGAACACCGCATGGGTGATGCCGCTCGAGTCGTCGAGGTCGAAGCCGTCGGCTTCGAGCTGGGTCGAGACGAACACGATGTCGCGCACGACGGCGAACAGCAGTTCGTTGATGCCGCGGATGATGCGGCCGTCGACGAAGGCATTGGCCGGCGCATTGACCAGTTCGAGGCGGATGCCGCGGTCCTGCTGGAGGACCTTGATCTCGAAATCCGCAAACAGCTCGACGACCGTGCGCGGGTCGTCGCTGACGTGGCCCTGGGTCAGCACCGCAAGCGCGCAGCGGCGCAGCAGCTGGTGCAGCCCGCCGTAGCTGGCATCGCGCAGTCGGGCGACCTCCTGGCGGGACAGGACATCGAGGCCGGCGGCCGGCGGGATGCGTGCGCTGACCGTCGCCGGCTGCTGGAGGGGGTGAAGCGGTGCATTCATGGGTCTGGGGTTCCTTGTCCCTGGCCGGCACTGCGGCACGCATCGTGTCGATGCGTCCGGGCCGGCGGCATGGACCGACTAGGATCGGGGATGGTCGCCGCCGTGGTCAATGGGGCAGCGGCGGCGATGCAAAAAAAACCGGCGCCCTTGCGGGCGCCGGTTGCATGTACACCGCGGTGGAGCGTGCGGATCAGAAGCGGTAACGCAGCGTCGCCTGCACCGACCAGCGCGACACGCCCGTGTTCACGCCGTCGCCGTTGTTCTCCTGCACGGAGAACGACTGCGCACCGGTGAAGTGGTACACGTACTTGCCGGTGGCCGGATCGATGCCGGCGAAGTTGGCGATGCCGAGGTTGGAGTTGAAGCCGGCATCCTCGATCTGGCCCCACTTCTTGTTGAAGAGGTTGCCGATGTTCATGATGTCGAGCGTCAGTTCGAGCTTGTCGTTGGCCATGAAGCCCGGGAATTCCTGGTTCAGGCGGACATCGAACATGTTCAGCCAGCCGGCACGCAGCGCATTCGCCGGGACCACGCGGCCACGGTACTTGCCGACGCTCGGATGGGCGTCCAGCCAGGCGAAGAACGCGGCTTCCTGCGAGGCGCCCGTGATCGTGTTTCCACCCAGCGTGATGTCGGTGAAGATCACGTCGCCCGGGCCGTTCGGCACGTAGAACAGGTCGTTGAACGAACGGCTGTCACCGTTGACGTCGTTGTAGAAGACCGCGCTGTACGGACGACCGGTGCGGCCCTCGTAGACGATCGACGCGGTCGTCTTGTTGTCGCCGAAGAACTTCCATTCCTTGGTCAGCTGCGCGGTCAGGCGATGCTTGAACGCATAGCGCGAGTCGTAGGCGACGTTCTCGTTGGCGTTGAAGGCAAGCTGGTTGTTCCAGTTCGAGGTGTTCTGCGAACTGGTCATCGGGCTCACTTCCTTGGCCTGCGTGTGGGTGTAGGCCGCCAACCACGACCAGCCGGCATCCGTCATCGGCTTGGCCAGGCTGAGGGTGATCTGGTTGCCGTTGCCCTTGTCGGTGTTGCGCACGATCATGACGTCGCCGATGTCGGACGGACGGTTGGCGCGCGCCACGCCGCCGGTCGGGGTGGTCAGCGAGGNNTGGCCTTCCACACCGACGGCATCTTGAAGCCCGGTTCGATGATGTCGACGTTCTGGCGCGCACCGACCGAGCCGGAGACCGGCTGGTTGTTCGGATCGGGATTGAAGATCGCCCCGATGTTGGTTCCGCTGGCGCTGTACTCCACGTAGTTGCGGCCGGTGTTCTGGTAGGCGCCGGAGATCCACACATTCGGCGGCGAGCCCATGAACAGGCCGAATCCGCCGCGCAGCTGGGTCGGACGCTCGGCCTCGATGTTGTAGTTGAAGCCGAAGCGCGGCTGGATGACCGTGCCGCTCGGCAGGTTGGTGTTGTCGAAACCGTAGAGCTGGTCGATGCGCGCGTTGTAGAGCGGCTTGTTCTTGAAGTCCGGACGGTCGACGCGCACGCCGTAGGTCAGGTTCAGGTTGTAGGTGGCCGCCCAGCTGTCCTGCACGAACAGCGCGGTGTTCTCGATGTCGAAGCGCGCCGGGATGTCGGCGTAGCTGCCGCCCGGCACCGGTGCACGGTAGTCGTACTGGCGCGGGATGCCCTGCTCGAACATCTCCGGGCTGGCGAAACGGTACACGCCGTTCTGGTTGCGGCCGTAGTAGTTGAAGATCTCGTTGTTCGACCAGTCGATGCCGAACTTGATCGTGTGGTCGCCGGCGAAGTAGTTGCCGGCGAAGAAGGCGTTCTTCTCCTTCGTCTGCACGACGTTCACGTGGCGGTTCTGCTCGGTGCCGAGCAGGATGTAGTTGTTGCCGAAGTCGACGCGGATCTGCGGCAGGTACGAGGTCGGCTCGGCGATCGCCGTGTAGTCGCGATAGGAGAACTTCATCTCGGTGGAGAAGTTTTCGCTCCAGTCGCTGAAGAGTTCGCCGACGTAGCTCTCGAAGGACTTGTTCTGGTTGTACCAGTGCGTGTTCAGCGAGACCGAGCTGTTCCAGCTGGCCGGCGGCAGCTTGGCGACGTCCTGGGTCATCTTGCTGTAGCGGAAGCTGGCGCGGTGGTTCTCGTTGATGTTCCAGTCGAGCTTGGCCGCGTATTCCTCGATGTCGGTGCCGAGCGATTCCACGCCGGCCAGCGAGCCCGCATCGAAGCCCCAGGTGTCGCGCGCGATCTGCTGCACGAGGGCGATGTCGGCATCGGTGATGTCGCCACGGCCGTACGGCGAGTTGAGGATGTCCGGACCCGGCGCCTTGCGCTCGAACTTCTCGTAGTTGAGGAAGAAGAACAGGGTGTCCTTGAGGATCGGGCCACCAAGGGTCATGCCGTAGGTCTTCTCGTCGCGGAAGCCGTTGAAGTCGTTGCCGTTGCGGTCCTCGCCGACCATGTCGTCATTGCGATAGACGCTGTAGACGCTGCCGTGGAACTCGTTGGTGCCCGACTTGGTGACCGCGTTGACGACCGCACCGCTGCCGCCGGAGGTGGTCACGTCGTAGTTGGCGAGGCCGATGTTGATTTCCTCGATCGCATCCATCGAGACCGGCTGGCGCTCGGTCGGCAGGTTGTTGCTTTCGAGACCGAACGGGTCGTTGGTCGACACGCCGTCGATGCGGATCGAGTTGAAGCGCGTGTTCTGGCCGCCGGCGGAAATCGCGCCGTCCGCCTTGCTGACCTGGGCGATGCGCGGATCGAGGCGCATGTAGTCCTGGATGTTGCGGCCGATCGAGGGCAGCGCCTGGATCTCGGCATTGGAGATGCTGGTGCCGGTGCCCATGTTCTCCGGGGAGAACAGGCCGCCGGCGCTGCCGGTCACGACGATCGTGTCGAGCTGCGAAGCTTCGACCAGCACCGCACTGACGGTGTTGGCCTCGCCGAGCTTGAGGTAGACATTCTCGCGCGTCTCGGTCACGCCATCCTTGGTGATGACGACGGTGTACGGACCACCGACGCGCAGGCCACGCGCCGAATAACGACCCGCCCCGTCCGTGCTGACGCGGCTGACGGTTCCCGACAGGTCATGGGTGATGACCACATCGGCCGCCGCGGCGGGACGACCGCTGCTGTCCGTGATCACGCCATTCAGACCGGCCGACGTGCTCTGCGCGTGGGCGCCGGACACGGCAAAAAGCGAGGAAAGAACCAGCGGCAGCAGCCGCATCGTCAGTCGCTTGTTCATTACTACCATCCTCTCGGTTGCTTGCAACGGATATGAGGCAGTCCGGCCGGAGCGTGCGCGTTGCCCGCGCCGGGCCCGGAATGCTGGAGTCGAAAACGGGTGTCTGGTGTCGAACGGGCATGTGCCGATGGTCCCCCCGAAGGTCGGCAACCGCTGACACATTAACCGGAGTTTAACCCGACTCCATGACAGATTTCTAACGATGCCGGCCCCGCAATCCGGGGCCTGCCGGTGTCCCAGGGCATTGTTTACGTTCGGGAAACCCCTTGCCGGCACGGCGTTTCAAGCCAATCAAGCGCTTGCGCAAGCATGCCGCGAATCTGCCTGAGGTCAGGCCGCCTTGAGGGCCATGTAGGCGACCACGCCGTCGAGGAACATCTGCACCGACAGCGCCACCAGCAGCATGCCCATCAGGCGCTCGAGGGCGACCAGCACGCTGTGGCCGAGCCAGCGATAGAGGTAGGTGGAGGAAACCAGGATGACCGCCGCCGCCAGCCAGGCGAGGAACAGGGCGATGCTCCAGTCGACGGTCCGGCCGGGATGGCTGTTGGCCAGCAGCATCACGGCAGCCATGGTCGAAGGCCCGGCAACCGCGGGAATCGCCATCGGCACGATGAAGGGCTCCTCGCCGGCGTCGCCGAAGATGCCGTCCTTCGGCGGGAAGATCATGCGGATGCCGATCAGGAACAGCACGATGCCGCCGGCGATGCCGACCGACTCGCGCTTGAGCTGGAGCAGTTCGAGCAGGTACTTGCCGCCGAACAGGAAAGCGAACAGGACGACGAGGGCGATGACGAGTTCCCTGACCAGGACGAAACGCCGCCGGGCCGGGGGGACATTGCGCAGCAGGCTGAGGAACAGCGGGATGTTGCCGAGCGGATCCATGATGAGGAACAGCAGGATGCCCGCCGATACCGTGCTCATGCCGTTTTCCATTGCCGGCCTCCGTGCTCAGCCGGCCGATGCCGGGCGCAGGTCGAGCGTCCTGCCGCGCAGGGCCGCCGCATCCGGCCCGAGCAGGAAGGCCACCGCCTCGCCGGTCGCGTCGGGCGTTGCGCGTTCGCGCGCGTCCTCGCCGAAATAGGCCATGCGGTTCCAGATGACGAGGGACCCCAGCGGGGCTGCGACGACGGCGAGGGCGAGGGCGGCGGCGAGCGCGCGGAGAAGAAACGGCTCAAGCTCGATCACGCGGCGCCTCCGGCGGGCGTCTCGCCAGGCGGCGTGGGTGCCGTCTCGCCGGCCAGGTCGTGGCGGTGGTCGTGGTGATGCTGGTAGACGGCGAAGGCGCGCGCGCCCTCGGGGCCGAAGAGGCGCGTGTACTCGGGATGCTGGGCGACGGTCTCCGGCACGCCCGAGCAGCAGACGTGGCGGTTGAGGCAGACGACGCGATCGCTCTGGGCCATGACGATGTGCAGGTCGTGGGAAATGAGGAGCACGCCTAGGCCGCGCGCGTCGCGCAGGCGGCCGATCAAGGCGTAAAGCTCCGCCTCGCCCACGTAGTCGACGCCGCGCACCGGCTCGTCGAGCACCAGGAGGTCGGGGTCGTTCAAGAGGGCGCGGGCCAGCACGACCCGCTGCAATTCGCCGCCGGAGAGCTCGCTCAACTGCTGGCCGATCACGCGCGCGGCGCCGACCTCATCGAGAACGCCGGCGACACGGCCCGAGCGGGGGCCGTCGCCGAGGGTGAGGAAGCGGGCGACCGTCATGGGAAGCGCGCGGTCGATCTCGAAGCGCTGCGGCACGTAGCCGATTCGCAGCCCCGGGCGCCGCAGCACGGCGCCGCCGTCGGGCCGCTCGAGGCCGAGCAGCGCGCGCACGAGCGTGGTCTTCCCGGCTCCGTTCGGGCCGATCAACGTCACGATTTCGCGCGCATGGATGTCGAGGTCGATGTCGGAGAGAATGGCGCGGCCGGAGCGGACGATCTCGAGGCCGCGGGCGCCGATCAGCGCGTCGGGATCGAAGGGGCGATGAGGCCCGCGACAGGCGGCCCCGTGGCAGCATGTGCCGTCCTGGTGATGGCCGTCGTGGTGATGGATGTGTCCCTGGTCGCGCCCATGGTCGTGGGCGTGAAGGGCCGGCGACCCACGTGCTGGCGCCGGTGCGGCGCCAGGCCCCGCCGCCTCTCCGGAACGCTCGGTCATGCGAAATCGCGCCTTATTTCTCTTCCGCCGCGCAGCGCGGACAGAGGCCCTGAACCTCGACGAACTTAACACGGGCCTTGAACTTCGCGCCAGCGGCCGCCTCGCCAATCAGGTCGAAGATGTGCTGGCCGTCCACCTCGCCCACGGCGCCGCATTTTTCGCAGGACAAAAACAGCGGCCGGCGGCCGGTGCGATGGTCCATCCGGCGGCAGGCGAAGAAGGCGTTCTTGCTTTCCAGCCTGTGGATGACGCCGGCTTCCAGCAGGGCGTCGATGGCGCGGTAGATCGAGATCGGCGCTACGCGGGTCCCCTTGTCGGCGAGGCGCGCCAGGATCTCGTAGGCGCCGATCGAGGCGTAGGTCGCCGCGATCTCCTCATAGACCATCTTGCGCAGCTTGGTGAACCGCAGGTTCTTGGTCGCGAACTCCTCGCTCGCCCGCTCCACGGCCTTCGCCAGCCGTTTCGAATTGGCCTTGTCCGGCGGGGGAAAGGGAGTCCGGTGTGCGACGTCCGACATTGGGGCCCTGTGCGCTTGTCTCTATTGTAACAGAATATCATGACGCGTTTCCATGCCTAGGCCGGAATCGCGGGGACGGATGCCCGGCCGCCCGCATTGGCCGTGGCGCGGCGCGTCACGCGAGGGCCCGCACGCGGGCGCCGAGCGCCGCGACGGATCGCGGCACGGCGCCGCGTTTTCGCCCGGCGACATTAATTTGCCGCCATGTGCTCAACCCGCCGCAATCCCGCCGTGTTGAGGCCCGGGAATTGAACTATAAGCCGAGAAGCCGGGGGCGGAGTGCGCCTCGGGCGCAGAGGGAGCCGGAGCGATGGGCTGGGACGTCAAGGCCGCGGCGGACGAGGTCGTCCAATCTCTTCCGACACTTCCTATCGCCGTCCAGGACGTTTCGGCACCTCAAGCTGCGAACTGGATCCTGATCGGGCTTGCAGGCCTCGCGGTCGCGGGCGTGCTGATCCGCTTCCTGCCGCGGCTCTGGGCCGAGATCGAGACGGCAATATTCACGAACTGGCGTCTGGCGCTGATCGGCACGGCGGCGCTCCTGCTCTCGCTCGCCGGCGGCTGGACCACCTGGGACGGCATGCGGAACTTCACGGGCGAATCCGTGCTGTCGGCCATGTTCACCTTCGGCATCCACGGCATCATGCTGATCGTCGCGTGGCTGATCGGCGAAAGCTTCGCGACGGGGATGAGCCAGGTGCGCGGCCGCTCGGGGCGCACGGTGAGCGCGCCGATGGTGGCGCTGTCGGTGATCGGCGGCGGGTTCGTGCTCGTGGCGCTCGCGATCGGCATCGTCCGTGCCGGGCTCTCGAACGATCAGCTCCTCTTCGCGTTCGCGGCCGCGGGCGGGCTCATGCTGTCGGCGGCGGCGCTCATGGTCTTCAACAAGAGCGATGTCATCCAGCCTTACGCGCAGGGCCTGCGCATCATCGCCAAGAATGCGATGCTGTGGGTGATGTTCCTGGCCTGCATGGCGACAAGCGTCTTCTTCTCGTTCGACAGCCGCTTCAACGTCATCTTCCCCAAGGACCAGCGCGAGCGGGCGGCCGAGATCCGCACCAAGAACCAGGTCGCTGGCGTGGTGGCGGACATCGGAGAGACGATCTCGAGCCGGCGCCTCACGGAGGCAGAGCGGCTGTTCCAGAGCGACGGCTGGCAGGCCTACGAGACGCAGCTCGCCAACCTGTCGAAGGCGTCCGAGGGGGCGGAGCGCGAGATCGAGGCGCATTTCGTGCGCCAGATGGAAGCGCATCGCGCCTCCATCGCCGCGCAGCAGGAGCGCATGGCCACGGCCACCAGCGGACAGGCCGGGCTCATCGGCCGGAAGGCGGCGCTGACGGACGAGCTGTCGCGGCTCAAGGCCGACCGGCCGGGGCTTGCGGCCGAGCTTTCGGGCAAGAAAGGCGAGCTCGACGCGCGGGCCAAGGAGGTGGATGCCAAGCGTGTCGAGGCGATGGCCGAGGACAAGGGCGTCGAAGGCACGCTGAAGGTCGGCAAGGGGCCGATCTATCGCGAGCGCATGGCCGAGCTCGGCAAGCTCCGCGACTATTACAAGATTGGCGAGGAGCGCGTGCGCGACGCGCAGAAGCGCCTCGACGCCGTGGACACGCGCATCGCTCAGATCGAGCGGGAGCTGGCCGGCGTCGATGGCGAGCTGGCGAAGCTCAAGGGCGAGGCGACGACCGCCGAGCAGCGCATCGCGGCGGCCGAATCCTCCCAGCTCGGCCAGGAGGGCGACCGGGTCGATCCGGCGCGCGTGAGGGCGTCGTTCGAGACGGTGCGCGCCGCGTTCCGCCAGGATCCCACCGCCGAGCGGCTCGGCGCCCTGCACCAGCATTGCGTGCAGCTCTATGACGCGATGATCTCGACGGACGCGACCAAGGAGCGCGTCCGCGCCATCGACTGCGATCCCAAGCAGGCGGTCGAGGCGGCCGCGGTGGTGTTCGCGCTCGACACCGGGCTCAAGGCGTTTACGGCCAACTGCGCGGGCGGCGAGAAGATCCCGACCACGGGCGGCGTCGACCCGCTGTTGGCGTTCGGGCGGACCTGCCTGCGCGATTCCGGCCTGCCGAGCGGAGATGCCAACGCGCTCGGCGAGCGGCTCGCCTTCGTCGATCTCAACCGCGACGACAAGGCCCACAACTTCGTCGTCACGCTCAACGCGTTCCAGGACGGCAACCGGCTCGCCTATCTCGCGCTCGCCATCGCCATCGGCATCGACAGCCTGATCTTCATGACCGGCCTGTTCGGCGCCAATGCGGTGCGCTCGCCGTTGTCGGACGTGCCCTCCTCGAAGGCCAGGAACTCGCAGGAGCTCAACGCCATGATCGAGACGGCGCTGCTGCCGGACCGGTTCCGCAAGGCGCGCCTCGTCGGCCAGGCCATGCACCCGATCGAGAACGTCGACGGGTACTCGAACGAGGTGCGGCTCGACGAGCTCGATCCCGAGACGGCCGTGCAGGTGCGCGACGTGCTCAATGCCGGCGCCATCATCGGCGCGGTCAGGCGCGGCGCGGAGCCGGGGCACTACCTCGTCCGCTCGGAGCTGCTCGAATTCCTGAACTCGGTCATCAAGCGCGAGCTCGAGACCAACAGGGATCAGGCCGAGGCCGGCCTGCTGGTCGACCAGATGGAGGATCAGCTCGTCGTGGCGCTGCTTCCGGACGTGGCCCTCAATGCGGAGGCCGTGCTCAGCGCGCTGGTGCCGATGGACGACGACCGGGGCTTCACGTCCCAGGTCGCGCTCGGCGAGGCCGACGAGGACGTGCGTCCCGTCCTGCTCAACGTGCTCAACACGGGCGCCACGTTCGCGCGCGTGCAGCGGATGCAAAACTCCGAGAGCTATTACGTCCACAAGGATCTCTACAAGACGCTGGCCCGCATCCGGGCGCGGGAGATCGGCCGCAGGGGCGGGCGCGTGGCTTTGTCCGCGACCACCCGGCGCGAGGCGGCGAAAGAGGGCGGCTCGATCACGCCGCCGCGCCCCGCGATCGTCGATCAGACCCGCAAGGAGAAGGCCGACGACGACGGCGCGCACGAGGCGCCGGGCTATCTCGCCGCGCTCGTCGGATCCTTCGGCGTCGCGCCAGAGGCGTTCACGTCCCTCGGCGGATCCGCCTACGATGCGGCGCGGCTCGCGGGGGATGCGCTGGTCGAGCTCAGGGCGAGCAACCGGGCGCTCGATCAGGAGCTCTCGGGGCGCGACCAGCAGGAGCATGCCCGGCTCGAACGCGTGTTTGCGCAGCTCGACGACGCAATCGCGCCGGAGGACGGCCGCGCCCGTCAGCACCTGACGGCCGCGTGGGAGGAAGTCGAGCAGAGCTGGAACGTCATCGTGCTGCTTCCGAACGGGCCTTACGAGGCCGCGCTCGCCGATCTCATCGAGCAGCTCGAGCCGGACAGCGGCGCCGGCATGCTCAAGGGTGACGATCAGGCTCTGCTCGCCATGGCGCGCCGCGTCCATCAATCGCTGGTGGCGAACGCGCGCCGGACCGACAAGGACTGGATCACGCTCGAGCAACACCTCCAGCTCGTGCTGCGGACGCCGACGCAGCAGCAGGTGGCGGCGGGCGATGCCAAGCGCACGCTGAACTGACGACTGGACCACTAAGTAAAAGCCCGCGTGGCGCAGATGCGTCGCGCGGGCTTTCTTTTTTTCGCCATTGGCTTCGCGCCGTTCGGTCACGAGTTTCGCACTCTTCCGCCGCGTGACGAATTTATCGTTCGCACTTCATGTCTGTTTCGAGGAGATTTCCATGTCGTCTGTGCGGACGTTTTCTTCTCTTTTCGCCTTGGCCGCGTTGTGCGGCGCCTTCGCCATGTCGGGCTCGCCCGTTCAGGCCGCGCAAGTTCAGATCGGTGCCGAGCTCGGCCACGCCGCGATCGATCGCAAGACCGCCGATCGCGTCTATCTCAGGCTTTCTCTCAAGACGCTTGCCGCCAAGACCAAGGACAAACGCGCGCCGATCAACGTGGCGCTTGTCATCGATCGCTCGGGCTCCATGTCCGGCGAGCGGCTCGCGGCCGCCAAGAAGGGTGCCGAGGTTGCGCTCGAGCGGCTCGGGTCGGACGACGTCGTGTCGCTCGTCGCCTACAACCACGAGGTCGACGTGCTGCGTAAGGCCGGCCGGCTCGGGGCGCAGCGCGATGCGCTGCAGACGGCGATCGATGGCCTCACCGCGATCGGCACCACGGCGCTCTACGCGGGCGTCAAGGAGGGCGGCGAGCAGGTGGACACGCATCGGTCGGACCTCAATGTCAACCGCGTGGTCCTGCTGTCGGACGGGCTCGCCAACGTCGGCCCGAGCACGCCGCGCGCGCTGGCGGAGCTCGGGCGCGAGCTTGCGTCGAAGGGGATCTCCGTCTCTACCATCGGCCTCGGGCTCGAGTACAACGAGGACCTGATGCAGCGGCTCGCCGCCGCAAGCGACGGCAACCATGCGTTCGTCGAGCGACCGAGCGACCTCGCCGAGATCTTCGACCGCGAGTTCGGCGATGCGCTCTCCGTCGCCGCGCGCGATATCATCATCCAGATCGAGTGCAAGTCCGGCTTTACGCCGAAGCGCGTGCTGGGGCGCGAGGCCGACATCTCGGGCAATCGCGTGACGCTCAAGCTCAACCAGCTTCCGGCCGACAACGAGCGCTATGTCGTGGTCGAGCTCGACGTGCCTCAGGGGCTTGCCGCCGACGCGGGCGAGGTGGCCAACGTCGATGTCGAATATCTCGATCTCGACGACGGCAAGCGGGGCGCGGCAAAGGCGTCCGTCGCGGCGCGCTTCACCGAGGACGCCACGGAGGCGGAAGCGAGCGTCAACAAGGGCGTGATGAGCCAGGTCACGGAGCAGATCGCGACCGAGAACAGCGAGAAGGCCGTGGAGCTCCGGGATGCGGGCGACTTCCGCGCGGCGCGCAAGATGCTCGAGGACAACGCGGCGTATCTCAACCGGGCGAAGAGCGCGCTCGGCGCGGGCGCCATGGCGGCGCCGCAGGCATCGATCTCGACGCTCGACAAGCTCGAGGCGAAGAGCCGCGAGGCGGCAGAGAACCTCGAAGGCGAGGGCTGGGACAAGACGCGCAAGGCGATGCGCCAGGACCAGCACAAGTCGAAGGTGCAGCAGGCCTACTAGCCGGTAGCCGTTTGCAGCACTGTGTCAGTCGCGGAGCGGCTGTTGCCGCTCCGCTTTTTTTATGGACGTCGGCTATGGGCCAGAAGCGGTCAAGCAATTGAAGACTATGGCGCGACAGGAAGGCTAAAGGGCCGTGCCGTCGGATCCTCGCCCGTGTCCAGGGCGGCCAGGCCACGATCGAGCGCGCCAGACAGGGATGCGGGCGAAAACTTCGGTTTTTCGACCTGAGCCACAGGGTTCACGGTCGTGTCCCAGTCGTAGAATGCGTCGGGTGGAGGCGCCTCGCGGCCCGCGACCGTGCCGCTTGCCTCGTGCTTGTCAAGTTCGCGTTTATCACGCTCGTAGAGATCGTTGCGGAAGTGAACCACCCCGTTGTCGACCCAGGCGGTCAGGTACGTGAAATAGACGGGAACGGGATTGGCGAGCTTGATCGTCCTCTGCTTCCCCGAGGCGACAGCCGCTTCGAGGCCCTGCCGCGTCCAGCCGTCCTGGCCCTTCAGAAGCCAATCCGCAACCTCGTAGAAATTCTGCGTGCGCACGCAGCCCGAGCTGAAGGCGCGTTCGAACTTGAGGTACAGCTCCTTGTTCGGCGAGTCGTGCATATAGACGAGCTTGTCGTTCGGCATGTCGAAACGCATGACGCCCAAGGCATTCTTGGGTCCGGGCTGCTGGCGGAACGAGTAACGGTTCGCCTCCGGGCCGAACCAGTTGACCTGCGACGGATCGATCTCCTCGCCGCCGAAGTTCGAAAAGACGCGGATCTGCTCCTTGTAGAAGTAAGACACGCTCTTCCGCGCGGCCGGAATGACGTTGCGCCGCGCAATGCCAGGTGGAACGTGCCAGAAGGGCAGGATATTGATCGAACGCACTGTTGCGCTGATGAGGGGTGTTGGTGTGGCGCGCTTGCCTGAGACGACACGGCTTGCGACCTGCACCTCGTTCCCAGTGATGCCTTGCACCTCGAAGTTGGCGCCGTTCATGACGATGTACTTTGGCGCCGCCGCTAGCTTGGGCAAAAGCTCGCGCATGCGCGCAAGATTCACTTTGATCTGGTCCGCGCGGAGATCGGCCGGTGCATTGAGTGCCTTTACCGTTGCGCCATTGACCACGCCTGTCGGCTCAAAGCCGTTGCGGGCTTGGTAGCGAGCCACCGCTTTGCGCAGCTCGTCATCGAAGAGCGCATCGGCGCGCGAGGTCGCGACCGTATCGCCGGTGAGCTCGAGCCGCCGGCGTAGGATCTTGACGTTGGCATTGGTGTCGCCCGGCTTGAGCGAGACCTTTTCGGGGAGCTGCGGCCAGCCGCCGGATTTGGCCACTCTCGTGTAGTCTGCGAGCGCTTGCTCCAATTTGGCAATCGCCGTCTCGCTCACCCAGGGCGTGCGGCTGGGCTCGGGCGGAGTCGCCGCCTCGACTGGCCTAGCAAAGAGCGTGAGACTGACAAAGGCGCAGCGCGCGCCCGCGGACAGCAGCGCCATCAATCACCGGCAATAGTGAATCGCGCCATCGGTGCCCTCCGAAACGTTGAGGCACAGCACGAGAGCCTGCCCGCGCTCGCAACCCATTCAGCAACGCTTCTCCGCCTCGCACCTGCCAAGGTCCGACGCGAGGCGGAGTGCTAGAAAGTTTACGCTCCTTTGGCGCGCAAAGCCAGCAGGCGGTTCGAGTTCTCGGCTCAACGGTCAGCGAACCCGCACGTTCATCGATAATCGCGGCTGGGACTTCGCAAAGCAGAGGCTGCGAGA
>JRYE01017510.1_pt1 | contig 14306 bp, 16 predicted proteins | sample 235321 | NCBI WGS metagenome assembly JRYE01 (sample SAMN03074214, study PRJNA261473) | activated sludge metagenome | biome: Common Effluent Treatment Plant; feature: Wastewater; material: Activated sludge; isolation source: activated biomass in a lab-scale reactor treating industrial wastewater at... | reverse complement strand
TGACTAGTCCTAAAAAAGGTTGACTGGTTTATAAATGTTGAAGTAACGTTAAAAAATCACAAGAACCACCAAAGTTCTTGTGATTTTTTTTACTCCAGTTTTTGATTTTTAGCTCGGTTTGGCTGTGCATTTGATGGGGAGTATGCATATGACAGCTTAAATGAGGCCTTATCGTATTATAAAGAAATATAGATTGTCCTGCTTGTTTTTGAACCTGTTGTATATCAGTAAAGGTGTCATATAAACCAAATTCTTCCTTTAGGATCCCATTTACTCTTTCGGCAATGGCATTGTCATATGGATTCCCGTCCTGGGTCATACTTATTGCTACATTGTTTTGCTCTAATATTTTTACATATCCAGCACTGCAATATTGTAACCCACGGTCTGAATGGTGAATAAGAGCCCCTTTATATTTTCTTTTCGCTAATGCCATTTGCAATGCTGTAATCGAAGCGGCAGCTGCCAGGTCCTTACTTACACAATAACCCATTATCTGCTTTGAATAAGCATCTGTGATTAAATGCAGATACACAAAAGCTTCTTTAATGGCTATATAGGTAATATCGGCCACCCAAATTTGTTCAGGTCTGATAACATTTAGGCCCTTTATCAGGTTAGGATACTTATGCAGCCAGTGTTTTGAATTGGTGGTTTTAGTATAGCGTTTCTTTTTAAGAATCAATAACTGCTCATCCCGAAGTATAGAAAATAGTTTATCACGACCAACTGGAATGTGCTCTCGCTTAAACTCTTTTTCCAATAGATAATACAGCTTTCTGGTACCCGTACGAGGCAGATGTTTTCTCACCTCCAGAACTTTTTGTTTGACCATGTTACGATAGCAAAGTTTCTTTTGTTGATTACTTTTTGTTTTATAGTAGGCTTGTTTACTATAGCCAAGTTGTCGACATACAGCAGAAAGGCTCAATCCTTTTTCTGTTGCCAATTCTCGGACAACCTGGCTTCGATTTTTTTTACAATATCAGCATCCAGCTCACGGTTTGTGACTTCAATAAGTTTGTCGTATACTTTAAGTTTAAGTTCTGCAGCTTTCAGCTTTTTTTCAAGCTCTTTGATGCGTTGCTTTTGAGGATCTTTCATTGGTCGACCATTTGTAGCAGGTTCATTATAGGCAAATCTACCATACTTCCGGCACCAATCCAGAAGTCTGCTTTTACCTTTGATGCCGTACTTGGTTTGAATCTGATTTTTGCTGAAAGCCCCTTTTTCATACTCCAAAACAACTTGTTTTTTAAAGGCTTCACTGTAATGAGGAGTGGGGATACCGGATTTTAACCTAATTGTTAACTGTGCCATCTTTGTTGAATTTGTAGTCAACTTTTTTCAGGACGAGACACGGTTATAAAAAACCCCCGAATTTTTCGGGGGTTTACATTATTTTATTTTTTCTTTTTCTTGTTTTGTTTTCTCTTGCCAAAGAGGTTGCCATCTTTAAATCCGGGGCCTTCAGGAGGGCCAAGATAAGTTTGTGCACAACGGAAACCAACGGTACTTGCTGCCTGGTCTTCTTCCATAAACCTGCGGCTTCCGGGAGATAACCAATAAGGCCTGTCGTTCCAGCTACCACCTTTAATTACCCTTGATTTATCGCTTACTAATGAGGTAACGCCGTAACCATAAAAAACCTGGCTTGCAGAGTCGCCATCCATGTAGTTGATTACGTTATTACGTTGGTAGTTCGACCTGTTTTTAACTTCTTCATCAGAGATATCCACTTTTTTCAAGCGGCCCATGCTATCTCTTTCAAATTCGCCGGAGCTGTTTTTGTAATATTTTTGGAATTTATTACCACGGAAGTAGTTAAAGTCCTGCGCATCTAATGAAGTCATCGGCCTGTAAACGTCTCCCACCCACTCACTCACATTACCACTCATATTATACAATCCAAATGCATTGGGGTAGAAGGTTTTTACCGGGCCCGGTATTGCAGCACGGTCGTTCAAACCACCAGCAATACCCATGTTATCACCACTACCTCTTTTAAAGTTGGCCAAAAACCTACCCTGCCAGCTTCCATGGCGGGTATCTCTCATACCATTAGGGTTTTTGCTCCAGGAGTAAATTTGCTGGTTGCTGATTAACTCTTCACCGCTTTTTCCTTCTTTTTTGCGGGGAGCCGGGTTTTGGTCTAAGATGCCATAAGCTGCGTATTCCCATTCTGCTTCGGTAGGCAGGCGGTAACCCATATTTAGAATACCATCTTCCATTTTAACGGTAGAACGGGGTTTTCCATTAATATCTTTTAAGTCAGACTTTTTGGGTCTACCACGGCCCTGGATCATCTCCGGATTCATTAAATAGGTTTCGGTATTAAACGACCCTTCGGCACCACCACCTTTCATTTCACGCTTAACGGCATCTTTTTTTAGGTAACCTTTTTGCATGAGTTTAAGTTCGTTCACACGGTCTGACCTCCATATACAAAAATCATAAGCCTGGCGCCAGGTAACCCCTACTACAGGATAAAAGTTATAAGAAGGGTAGCGGAAGTAATATTCAACAAAGGGCTCGTTGTAAGCCAGTTCTTCTCTCCACACCAGGGTGTCGGGAAGCGCTTTGTTCATTATATTAGTATCGGCGCTAAAGGTATTTTCCAGCCAATATAAATATTCACGGTAATGCACATTGGCCACTTCGGTTTCATCTATAAAAAATGAAGGCACGGTAACACGGCGGGGAACATTGTTCCAATCTCCCATTACATCATCTTCTTTAGCCCCCATAACAAAAGTACCACCTTGTACAAATACAAGACCCGGCCCGGCTTTGGGATATTTTACTTTGGCAACATGAAAGTTGCCCATGTTTTTGTCGTCATAATTCCAGCCGGTTACGCTGGACTTTGATTTCTTTTTGCCAAACAGGCCACCGTTTTTACAGGAGGTAAGTGTTAGGGCAGATACTGCGATTACAAGGAGGCTTTTGCCAAAAATTGATTTTTGCATGTGCATTCGTTTTGCAAATGATTTAACGAAAGGTTTTCTCGATTATTGTGTGTAAATATATGGGGTTATACAAACTGCGAATATAAATACTTTAAATGAAATGCAACCAGGGAAATTGAGGAATAACATTTTTTTTAACGCCTTTAAAAAAAACGTAATATCACCATGATAAAGTTAAAAATTTACCTTCCTTAAAATATTTTGGCCAAATCGCCGTTTCGGGGTTACCGGAAATATTTTTTTTTGGTTAAACAGAACCCTTTATATTTGATGCTTAAAATATTAACATAATTTTGTTTTTTCTGCTAATAAGTAAAAACCCCTATTTTTACACAAATTAGCTTACTTAAAAATTTTGAACTTATAGATCAATTTCTACCTAACCAAGACAAAAAAAACGAATGAAACAATCAACATTGAAACTAACTGCCTTAGCGATGTTACTTGGCGGAGTTATGAGCGCCAATGCACAAACTGCCGATCCGATAAATGTAGTAACTACTGCTGTTCCTTTTCTTAGAATTTCCCCCGATGCTCGTGCCGGTGGTATGGGTGATGCAGGTATTGCCACAGCTCCCGATGCCAATGCCGCATTTTGGAACCTGGGTAAAACGGTATTTGCTAAGAATACTTCCAGTGTAGCTTTAACTTATACCCCATGGCTTAAAGATTTGGGCCTTAATGATGTGTATTTAGCTACAATGGGTGGATATTATAAATTAGACGACCAACAGGCCTTATCTCTTGGCTTGCGTTATTTTAGCCTGGGTAGCATTCAGTTTACGGATGCATCCGGTACACCATTAAATTCCGGAAGACCCCGTGAGTTCTCAATTGATCTTGGCTATTCCAGGAAGCTTAGTGCAAAATCCGGTTTAGGCATCGCTTTGCGTTACATAAGCTCCGACCTGGCTAACGGTGCTTCAAGCGGTGGTACTACTTACAAAAAAGGTAGTTCTGTTGCCGGTGATTTACATTATTTCCATAATGGCGCTAAAGCAAACGGTGCCGGATTTAACTGGGGTGTAACCTTAAGCAACCTTGGCGCTAAAATTTCTTATACCAATGACGCCAATCAAAAAGATTATATTCCTGCAAACTTTGGATTGGGCGGTGCTTACACCAAAGTATTTGATGCAGACAATAAATTAACTTTTGCACTGGATATCAATAAACTCCTGGTTCCAACACCTGCTGATATTTCTGATTCTGCAGGATTGGCTGATTACCGTAGTAAAGGTGTTGTTGGTAGCTGGTTCAGTTCTTTTGGAGATGCTCCCGGTGGATTTAGTGAAGAACTTAAAGAATTATCCTATTCTTTGGGCGCTGAATACACTTACAAAGATCAGTTTAGCTTCAGGGCCGGTTATTTTTACGAAAACCCCACAAAAGGAAATCGTAAATATTTCTCTGTTGGTGCTGGATTAAACTATAATGTATTTGGTTTAAACTTTGCATACCTGCTTCCTTCCGGATCGGGTACCAACCGCAACCCGCTTTCCAATACGCTGCGTTTCAGCCTTGTATTTAACGTTAAATAATTTCATTCTTTTTAATAGAAATAGCGTTCCGTTTATGGAGCGCTATTTTTTTATATTTACAACCTGATTTTCAACATTGGTATGATGAGTTATCGAATTGGTTTTGGAATAGATTTTCACCGCCTGGAAGAGGGGCGAAAGCTTTTTATTGGTGGCGTGGAAATTCCGCATAGTAAAGGAGCCATCGGCCATAGTGATGCCGACGTGTTGCTTCATGCCATTTGCGATGCCATGCTGGGTGCTTTGGCATTGGGCGATATTGGTATTCATTTTCCCAATACCGATGATGCCTATAAAAATATTGACAGTAAGATTTTGCTTAAAAAGGTTTATGAGTTAATCAGGCAAAAAAAATATCGTGTGGTGAATATCGATAGTTCCATTTGCCTTGAAGCGCCAAAAATAATGCCTCATGCTACTTTAATGAGAACCACCATTGCCGCATTGCTGGAGATCAATGTGGATGACGTTTCTATTAAAGCCACCACTACAGAAAAAATGGGTTTTGCCGGGAGGGAAGAAGGGTTATTTGCTTTTGCTAATGTTTTATTACAAAATACAGGAGTGTAGGAATTATGCAAAAGGTTCAACTAAAAATTATCAACCGGTCACCCAATACATTGCCGGCTTATGAAACCACCGGCGCTGCCGGTATGGATGTAAGGGCATTTCTGGCAGGGCCTGAAACGCTCCAGCCAATGGAACGGAAGTTAATACCTACAGGGTTATTTGTGGAAATACCTGAAGGATTTGAAATGCAGGTAAGGCCAAGAAGCGGGCTGGCTTTTAAAAACGGGATTACCTGCTTAAACAGTCCGGGAACAATTGACAGTGATTACCGGGGAGAAATAAAAGTTTTACTCATTAATCTCAGCGCCGAAATTCAAGTCATAAATAATAACGACCGTATTGCCCAACTGGTGCTGAGCAAAGTGGAAACCGCAGAATTATTGGAAGCAACTTTGTTAAATGAATCTCAAAGAGGAGCAGGTGGATTTGGGCATACCGGGAAATAAATTTCAATTCGTGTACAAGTGTATTTTACATATTATTACGGTTGCCCTTCTCATGGCATCGTGCAAAACGGTTAAAAAAATAAATACCGCAATTGCACCCAAAGACAGTGCTTTACTTTCAGCGCAAATACATATTGCAGACTCTACCCAATTTGTAAATGAGGTGAAACAAAGTCTTTTGGATCAAACCATTGACGCTAAAACTTTTTCTGCCAAAATAAAAGTGGAAATTACGGATGCGCAAGGCAAGCAGCCCGATGTAACTGCCGTTGTGAAAATGATTAAAGACAGTGCCATTTGGATGTCGTTAACCGCAACATTTTTAAATTTTGAATTTTACCGGGTGCTGATCACTAAAGATTCGGTAATGCTTCTCAATAAGAGAGAAAAAGAAGTGCAATACCGCTCCTTAAATTATTTGCAGGAAATTACTTCGGTTCCCTTTAACTTAACTACGTTACAGGATTTTCTCCTGGGTAACCCTATTTTTTTTGACAGCAATACTGTTGCGGTAAAAAAAATCCCCGGTTTCATCCTGCTGTCTTCCGTAATGGAAGAATTTAAAAACCTGCTCACCCTTTCTGATGATCACAAATATTTGGTGCATTGTAAGCTGGATGATGTGGATGTTTTCAGAAACCGAACGGCAGATATTACTTATGATAATTACAGCATGATAGATGGGGAATGGTTTTCTTTTAAAAGGCAGCTATTGGTTTCGGAAAAAACCAAACTCAACTTAAAAATGGAATACAAGCAAGTGGAGTTTAACAAAGATTTATCGGTAGGGTTAAAAGTACCCCGGAACTATTCCATAAAATAATCCTTATTTTTATTTGGATAAACATTTAATGAAGAAACATTTTTTATTTCTTTCATTTTATATTTGCCAAATATCCTTAATTTTCCATCATGCCGAAAATTGTTTCCCTGCTTGTATGTTGTGTATTCTTCTTTACATCTGTTTTTTCCCAAACCCGGGAAGAATTGGAAAAGCAGCGCTCAGAACTCAGGAAAGAAATTGAGCAAACCGAAAAATTGTTAAAAGATAACAAGGCTAAAACCAAAGAAAACCTTTTGCAATGGAATTTAATTAACAACAAGGTAAACCTTCAAAACCGGGTGGTGGATAATATCAATAAAGACCTTCGCCTGCTGGATAATAATATCTATACCCTGCAAAAAGATATTAATAAATACAACCGTATGCTCGATACGCTGAAACAGGAGTATGCCAAAAGTATGGTTTATGCGTATAAGAACCGAAGCAGTTACGATTTTTTGAATTTTATTTTTGCCGCCGATAACTTTAATGATGCCATAAAACGCATCAGTTATTTAAAAAGTTACCGAAGTTACCGGGAAATGCAGGGCCAAAATATTTTACGCACCCAGGAACTTCGCAAAAAAAAGATTGAAGAAATCAGCGGTGTTAAGGTAAAAAAGAAATCCACGTTGGTTGTACAAAATAAAGAAGTGGCCAACCTGGAAACCCAAAAAAAGGAGCAGGACAGGATATTGAATGAGTTAAAGAAAAAAGGCGGCGACCTCACGAAGCAGATGACGGCAAAGCAAAGGCAAATGAAAAAAGTTTCCAATGCCATTGCTGCCGCTATTAAAAAAGCCCAGGAAGATGCAAAGCGGGAAGCTATTGCCAAGGCTAAAGCACTTGAAAAGAAAGAGAAGGAAACTAAAGTATCCAATGTTCCCAATACCAATACTACCGATACCAAAACAAAAAGTGTAGCCAAAAAGGAAAGTATTTTACTCAACTCCGAAAACCTGGAACTTAATGCCAATTTTGAAAGAAACCGGGGCGCCTTGCCCTGGCCGGTTGATAATGGTTATGTATTGATGCATTATGGCAACAATAAATTACCCAGCGGGGGAGATATGGTGATTACCTGCACCTCCATAGCTTCCAGCGTGGGTACGCCGGTTAAGGTAATTTTTGATGGAGAAGTGATTTCCGTAAATACCAATGATGAGCAGCCTTTTGTGGTAATTCAGCATGGAAAATATTTTACCACTTACACGAACCTTAGTGGAATAAACTTATCTAAAGGGCAAACGGTAAAGCGGGGCCAGGTTATTGGGAGGGTGGCCCCTAATTATGATGGAGATGGCTCTATGGATTTTTACATGAGTACAGAAACCGGCTTTGTTGACCCGGAAAAATGGTTGAGAAGAAAATAATCAGACCAGGGTTTTATATAAAGCTTCATATTGCGGAACGATATTTTCAATGCTAAAGCGTTTTGCCTGCTCCAGTGCGTTTTGTTTAAACCGGCTATATACTTCTTCATTTTCCAAAATTTTTATGGCGTTTCGGGCCATATCTTCGGTATCGCCAATATTACTCATATAACCGCAGTAACCGTTTTTAATAATCTCCGGGAGCCCGCCGGCATTGGTGCTTATCACCGGAACTTCTGCGGCCATGGCTTCCAACGCCGATAAGCCAAAGCTTTCATATTCGCTGGTGAGTAAAAATAAATCGGCAATGGGTAAGATGTCTTCCATTTGCTCCTGCTTGCCCAAAAATTTAATTTNNATTTCCGGCCTTTCCGGCCCGTCTCCCAGCATTAATAACTTTGAGGGTAGCGTTTTTTGAATGGATAAAAAAGTTTTTACTACATCTTCCACCCGTTTTACTTTTCGAAAATTAGAAGCATGAACAATTATTTTTTCCCGGTTAGGAGCAATAAGTTTTTTAAATGCATCAACAGGCTTTTTATGAAAGCGCTCCACATCTACAAAATTGTAAATAACCTCTATATTCTTTTGGGTATTGAAATTTTTATAGGTTTCATTTTTTAAGTTTTCTGAAACGGCCGTAACGGCATCGCTGGCTTCAATTGAAAAGGCTACAACCGGGCTAAAGGTTTTATCTCTTCCTACCAGGGTAATATCCGTTCCGTGTAACGTGGTAATAACCGGTATTTTCTTTCCCTGCCTTGCCAGGATTTGTTTGGCTAAGTAGGCCGCCGAAGCATGAGGAATGGCATAATGAACATGTAATAAATCTACCTGGTGGTTATTCACCACATCTACCATAGCGCTGGCTAAGGCGGTTTCATAAGGGGGGTAATCAAAAAGCGGATAGGTAGGCACCCTTACTTCATGATAAAATATATTGGCATGGAAACCACTTAACCGAACCGGCTGTTGATAAGTGATAAAATGTATATTATGCCCTTCTTCGGCCAGGGCTTTACCCAGTTCCGTTGCCAACACACCACTTCCGCCAAAAGTTGGGTAACATACAATGGCTATATTCATAAATAAATTTTATGGAGCAAGTTACCAATTTATAAAAAGAAAATTATTGCGAAAGCAGTAAAAATGATTTTGGAAAACAGGTTCAGATGGTTGAATAAGTACCTAAGTATTTTGGTAAGTTTGTAGTTATGAAAAAGAAACTCTTTACTGCCCTGCTGGTTTTGATTTTTGGGGCATCAAATAGCCCGGCACAAAATGCTGATTCTTTAATGATCCGCAATATGGCTAATGAAATTCTTACACAGGGTACGGCATACAAAAACCTGGAATTTATTTGTAAAAAAATAGGGCCCAGGTTAAGCGGTTCGGCAAATGCGGCAAAAGCCATACAAGCTACCACAGCCATGCTTAAAGAAGTCGGAGCGGATACCGTGTATTTGCAGCCCTGCATGGTACCGCATTGGGTAAGGGGTGCAAAGGAAATAGCGTATGCTGTGCTTCCCGGAAATAAGAAATACCCGCTGAATGTATGTGCTATCGGCAATACCGTTGCAACAAAACCCGGGGGTGTTTTGGCCGAAGTGGTAGAAGTAAAAAGCATGGAAGCCCTGGATGCATTGGGATATGCGGTGAAAGGAAAAATTGTTTTTTTCAATATTAAAATGAACCCGGTTTATATTGAAACGTTTAGAGCCTATGGCGAAGCGGGAGTGGGCAGGCGGATTGGCCCGGCACAGGCTGCAAAGTATGGGGCAGTTGGCGTAATCGTTCGGTCATTAGCAAGTAATATAGATGATTTTCCACATACCGGAACCACACAGTATAACGACTCATTTCCTAAAATTGGCGCTGTTGCTATTAGTACTAAAGATGCGGAATGGCTGAGTGATGCTTTGCAAAAAAATAGCAGGCTCAAAGTATTTTATAAAACCAATTGTAAGATGCTGCCTGAAGTGCAATCCTATAATGTAATTGGTGAAATAACCGGTACGGAAAAACCCTGGGAAATCATTACCGTTGGTGGCCACCTGGATAGTTGGGATTTAGGCGAAGGCGCACAGGATGATGGGGCGGGCTGTGTACAGTCCATTGAAATTATCCGAATATTTAAAAAATTAGGGATAAAGCCAAAGCGTACCCTGCGGGCTGTAATGTTTATGAATGAAGAAAACGGGTTGCGTGGGGGCCTTGCTTATGCCAAGCATGCAGAAAACTATAAGGAACGGATCATTTTTGCTTTGGAAAGTGATGCCGGGGGTTTTACACCAAGGGGCTTTTTTACCAATGCAAAAGGTGAAACATTAAATAAAATAGAAAGCTGGTTGCCCTTGTTTAAACCTTACGGGGTATATTATTTGGCTGAAAGTGATGGCGGGGCAGACATTGGCCCATTGGGAAAATTAGGAACCGTACTTGCAGGCTTATCCCCCGATAGTCAACGCTACTTTGACTTGCATCATGCTGCAAATGATGTTTTTGAAATGGTGAGTAAAAGAGAATTAGAGTTGGGTGCCATTAATATGGCCGCACTGGTTTGGCTGGTAAGTGAATATGGGTTATACTAATTTTTTTCACACAACACCTATGATGATCCCATTATTTTTAAAGGAACGGCGCCGTTATGGAAAGGAATTAATTAATATTTTTGTATAGGAATACATAAAACAAAAAGTAATGACAGAAATCAGTTCGGCGCCAAAAGCAGAAAAGGTACAACCCACCAAACCCGGGGCTTTCAAGAGATTTATGAGATGGTTTTTCTTTTTATTATTTGCATTTCTTGCCGCTTTTGTTTACTGGAAGTATTATTATCCTTTTACTGATGATGGGGTAAAATCCGGCTATTTAAATTATGCCGTAAGAAAAGGGCAGATTTTTAAAACCTACGAGGGCAAGTTGATCCAGGAAGGGATTAAAACCAATTCGGGGATGGGTATCCAATCCAATGAATTTGAATTTTCGGTAAAAGACAAAAAGATATTTGATGTATTAAAGATTAACAGCGGAAAAATATTTGATTTACATTATAAGGAATATAACGGTGCATTACCCTGGAGGGGAAACAGCCGGTATATTGTGGATAGCATTATATCTATGCGCAGCCCCGAAAAATAATTTACTGCGCCAGCAGTAAAAACATAACGGGTTGTTTATTCAATTGAGGTTTATTTTTTTTCCAGTCTGCAATACTTTGGGTTTTTATTCTTTCCTGCGGGGCGGTTAGGTTGGCCGCAATGCATAAGCGGCTGGAGGGTTTGCAATGATTTAAAAAAGCATCCAGCAACTGGTCATTACGGTAAGGCGTTTCAATAAATATTTTTGTACAGTGGTTTTTAGCAGAGCCGGTTTCCAGCTCTTTAATTTTTTTTACTCTTTTTTCGTTCTCCACCGGCAGGTAACCGCAAAACTCAAATTGCTGACCATTAAGCCCACTGGCCATTAATGCTAACAGTATGGCATTGGGGCCTACCAGCGGCTTTACCGTACAATTCATTTCCTGTGCAATACTTACCAGCTTTTGGCCGGGATCGGCTACGCCGGGGCAACCGGCTTCGCTGATGATGGCAATGTTTTTATTTTCTTTGATCTTTTGTCGAAAATTTATGGTTTCTGCTTCTTCCCGGTTATGGATGCTGAACCATTCAAACCGGTCAATGACAATATCTTTATTTATTTTTTTTAGGAACCTCCTGGCGGTTCGTTCGTTTTCGGCAAATATTACGGTACAGGCTTCTACAGCTTTCATTACATACGCCGGGATGGTTTCCGTGGCTTCCTGGGCCAGTAAAGAAGGGATTAAATATACGTTGCTCATCCGATAATAACTTTTTCATTGCGTGCTTTATGCAGGCTAAGGGTGGCTGCAATTACGGCATAACTTGGCGCCAGCAGCCAGCCAATAATGGGTACCAGGTGCATCAGGTAAAAAACAAAACCATTTCCTATAGCCAGGCCTTTATGCCTGCCGATAAATTGTATGCTTTGCATGGCGCTTAAATTATTGCGCTCGCTGCTGTAATCCAGCATACTGAAACCTAAGTAATAGCATTCTACCAATAACNNGGCTGAGCATGTACAACGATTGCCAAAGCAAATTTCTCAACGCTATTTTAATGGCCCTCCATGCGTCGTTCATCAATTTGGAAAAGCTAAATGGAAAATCTTTGCCGGTGAGAATGGTATCGGTTTTTTCACTTAAGTAAGAAAATAACGGCGACCCTATGATGAGGAAAATAAATTTAAACAACGAAAAATAAAACATGAGGGAAACCATCCAAATAATAATCTGGCAAATGATAACCAGGAAATTCATCCATCCGTTTTTAAAATTCTCCAGCCATTCCCTTATCCCCGTTTTATTTAGGAGCAGTTGGGTGGCCTCGTTGCTGGTAACCCAAAACAACCAAATACCTGCCATAAACATCAGGGTGTACAAAAAACCGGGTATAAGAATCCATTTCCATAATTTATGCCTGGAAATAAACCGGTGCGCTTCCAAATAGGACTGTATGGCTATTACAATTTCTTTTAGCATTTAAAAGCGCCTTTATTGGGTTCGTATAATAGATAAGATTTGGTTAACTTTAAAACAGGCTTCGCTTTCAAAGATATTAAATTATAGGCGTAGTTTATGAATTGATTGTGGGCCGGCAAGCATCCTGAAATGAATATTTTACCCATACAATTTTTTGAAGGAACCCGGGTGTTAGATATTGCAGAAGACCTTTTGGGCAAAATTGTGGTCACCCAATTTAATCATGAGGTAACCAGCGGGCTTATTGTAGAAACAGAAGCATATGCAGGAGTTTCGGATAGTGCATCACATGCTTTTGGAGGAAGAAGAACAGCCCGTAATGAAACCATGTATGCAAAGGGAGGAGCCGTATATGTTTATATATGCTATGGCATACATCCAATGTTGAATATTGTTACCAATAAGAAAAATATTCCCGATGCCATTTTAATTAGAGCCATTGAACCTTTGGAAGGACTTGATATTATGCTTAACCGAACGGGCAAAACCATTTCCGATGCTTCCATAACCCGTGGGCCCGGAAATGTAGCCAGGGCTTTGGGTATTCATAAAGGCTATGATGGGATGCTGCTGCAAAATGGCGCTATAAAAATTTATAAGGAGAACGACAAAAAATTGCGGCAATATTTAATTGGTAAGAGCAAAAGAATTGGCGTAGAAAATTCCGGGAAAGATGCGTTGCAGCCTTATCGTTTTTTTATAAAAGGCAATGCTTATGTGAGCAAACCCAATTCGTAAAAATTATAACCTTGGACAGGGAATTCCGGTATAACCCGGTTCTCTTTTAATAAAGATTACTGAAAATTCTGAACCCCCACGGCTCCCGGTAGCGGCTTTTAACCCGCTGGTATTAATATCGTAGCTGGCGCCAATCCTCAGGCTGCCAAACTCCAGGCCAACATAAGGGATGATGGCATCTTTAAACCTTACCCATGATCCTAAATATACATTAATAGGATTTTCAGATCCGGGAGAAGGGTTGAGACCAACTGCAGCGCCCACAAGGGTTTCACTGGCTTTATTTTGTATTTGATGAATTACCGAGCCACTTAATGACACCACATCCGAAAGTGGAATAGTACCGCCACCATGTAAGGTAACCCGGCCTGTTAAATACCAGCTTTTATCTAAAAAACTCACTTTGGGCCTGTTGATATGATACATGGAAACGCCGAGGTAATAATTATTTTCTCCATCGGTTGATCCCGAAAATAAAAGACCGGCATTTACATCAATATAATTGCGGTTTTTACCATTCAATGAAATATTGATCACATCCGGTGAAGTACCCGGTTGAAACCCGTTTTGAGTTAATTCATCTTCAAAGGTTAGCTTGGTAACATCAATGCCGAGGCTGCTGTACGTTCCCTGGAATCCGGCGCCTATGGTGTTGTAGCCGTCATCGTCTAAAGCTTTATGATAAGAAAGGGAAAGCGAACCATAATTTAATTTCAGGGTATTATTGGCGCTTTGGTCGCTTACGCCGGAAATACCCACTCCAAAAACATCGCCTTCGGGGATACGGTTTTTTAAAATAGCCATATCAAAAGAAGCGCTTGTTGTTACATACGCCTTTGGTATTGAAGGCCATTGATCCCTGTGATTTGCCGCCAACCTCCAGGTACCGGAAAATTTGCCGGTAAATGCCGGGTTTAACGTTAAAGGAGATGAAAAAAACTGGCTAAAATGCGGATCCTGTGCCTGAAGAGCAACGGATAGGAATAGTAAAAATACTAAAGAAAAAAATTTTCTCATTATCACAAAAATTCAGAAAATTAAAGATAGCAAAATGCAGGTAAATGCTGCAATAAATAGCATCTTTTTATATGAAGGGTAAATAAGATATTAGAAATTAACAGTTAAATATGAATTAATTCTGCAATTTAACACCAAAAGCCAAATCGCCGGCATCACCCAGCCCGGGTACAATATATCCTTTAGCGGTTAATTCATCATCAATATCGCCGCACCATATTATGGCATTGGGCTCGTTCCTGAGAACATATTCAATGCCCACTGTACA
>JRYE01020322.1_pt1 | contig 14364 bp, 16 predicted proteins | sample 235321 | NCBI WGS metagenome assembly JRYE01 (sample SAMN03074214, study PRJNA261473) | activated sludge metagenome | biome: Common Effluent Treatment Plant; feature: Wastewater; material: Activated sludge; isolation source: activated biomass in a lab-scale reactor treating industrial wastewater at... | reverse complement strand
GCAGGTCTCGACGCCGGGGAGGAACCTCTCTGCTGGCGTGAAGGCGGGCGTCGCTCCGAGCGGCCACGCGAACGGTCGGACCGGCCCGGAGGAGCTCGGGTCGATCGCGAAGAGCGGCCCGTTGTAGTGGACGAGCTCCACCTCGGACGGCAGGTCGGCCGCCGCCGCGCGGTCCGGCGCTAGCCTGACGCGTATCCGACCGACCCCGGGCGAGGCGATGCCACCCAAGGTGGCGTCGCCGATGTTGGCGANNGCGGCGCCAGCAGCCCGGCCATGGCGATGGCTCCGCCTCCGGGCATGATGAGGACGTCGAGCTCGTCGAGTCGGCCCGCGAGGACGTCCTCCGCCCTCACGACCCTGACGTCGGCGCCGCGGGCGGCTGCCAGGGCGAGGTGGTGGAACGGCGCACCGCCGCTGCCGTACACCCCGATGACGCGGCCGGCGAGGGGCGCGGAGACGGGGACGCGGGCCCCCGCTCGAGCGTCGGTGGCTGACGGCGCGCGGTTCAACGCACCCACACCTCGTCGAGCACGCGCATGATGTTGCCGCCGACCGCCTTGGCGATGTCCTGGTCGCTGTAGCCGTGCGTGACCAGCCACCGGACGATGTTGGGGAACGCCTCAGCCGGGTTCTCGATGCCGTCGACGAACTCGACCGTCGGGTACGGATTGGTGCCTTTCGACGCGCCGATGCTGAGCGCCTCGCGCAGGGCGGAGTGCAGTCCGACGTGGTCGCCGAAGAGCGTGTCGGGTCCGAACGCGACGTGGTCGATGCCGACCAGCTCGACGCAGTACTCGAAGTGCTGCATGAACGACTCGAGCGAGTGGGTCAGGTTGTCGCGGGTGATGGTGGTGTGCGGCGCTGCTTCGATGCCGATGACGCCGCCCTTGTCCGCGCAGGCCCTGATGACCTCGTCCGGCTTGAGCCGCGGCGTGTCCCACAGGGCGCGAGCGCCGGCATGGGTGATGAAGATGGGGTGCTTCGATGCCGCGATGGTGTCGAGCGACGTCTGGTCGTTCGAGTGCGAGATGTCGATGGCGATGCCGAGCTGGTTCATGCGCTTGACGGCGCGCTTGCCGAAGTCGGTGAGGCCGTAGTGGGCGGGCTCCTTGAGACCGGCGCCGAGCGCGTTGCCCTCGCTGTAGGCGATGCCGAGCGAGCGCATGCCGAGGCCGTAGAGGACGTCGATGCGGTCGAGCTCGTTCTCGATCATCGCCGCGCCCTCGATGGAGACGACGAACGCGATGCGGCCGTCCTTCTTGGCCTGGCGGATGTCAGCGGTGGTGAGTGCGAGCTTGACCATGTCCTGATGCGCGATGTCAGAGAGGCGCATGCCGATGTCGAAGATGACGTCGTCCCACTTCCAGCCTGCGCGGGAGGTGATCATCGCGGTGCCGTCCATCATGGCGTCGAACACGCAGTCGAGGCCGCTGACGGACATGCCTTCGTAGGCCGTGAACTCGCGGCCCGTGCGACGGAACTCGAGGAAGCCCTTGAGGTCCTTCGGCGCGACGAAGCAGTGGTCGTGCAGCGAGACGACGAGGTTCTCCGCGAAGATCCTCTCGACGCGAGCCTCCTGCTCCGCCGTCGTCGGCACCCTGCTGCTCTGCACGCGGCCGAGCTGCGGCACCAGTTCGGTCTGGGGGTAGTCGCCCGGTTCGAGGTACTGGTAGGCGCGGTAGCCGTCGTAGCGTTTCGTGTTCATGGAGCTCCTTGTGGTCCGGTGGACCGGCTGGTCACGACCTCGGGTCGAGCAGGTCGCGAAGCGCGTTGCCGAGAAGGTTGAAGGACAAGACGGTTGCCGCGATGAACACACCCGGCCACACCGCGAGGATCGGTGCGCGCCACAGGTACCCCTGTGCGTTCTGCAGCATGTTGCCCCACGAGGCGAGGGGCGGCTGGATGCCGAGCCCGAGGTAGCTGAGAGCCGCCTCGGTGAGGATGGCCCAGCCGACGCCGAGGGTCGCGAGGACGATCGCCTGCGGCAGGACCTGCGGCATGATGTGGCGCCGCATGATGCGCACGTGCGTCCCGCCCAGCGCCCGGGAAGCCTCGACGAAGTCGTGGCTCTTGAAGCGCTTGAACTCGGCGTTGGCCACCCTGGCCATCTGGGCCCAGAAGCCGAGCCCGACGGTGACGATGACCGTGACCGGGTGATTGCCGAAGCTGGTGACGATGACGAGGATGAGGAAGAAGGTCGGTATGGCCATGAACGTGTCGACGATGCGCATCAGGACGGACTCGACCCTGCCACCGAAGTAGCCTGCCGTGCCGCCGATGATGATGCCGAGCGTCAACCCGACCAGCATGGAGAACAGCCCGACTGCGAGGCTCACGCGGCCGCCGGCGAGGATGCGGGCGAACACGTCGCGACCGAGCTCGTCGGTGCCGAGGAAGTGCGAGGCGGAGGGTGGTTGCAAGATCGCGCGCGGGTTCGTCCGCGTCGGCGAGTGCTCGATGAACTGCGGCAGGAAGATCACGGCGAGGATGATGACGACGAGCACGGTGAACGCCGCGATGCCCACCGGTTTGTGCATGATGCGGCGCCACAGCCGCGAACGGGTGCGGGACGCTCCCGCGGAGCGCACGGAGCCTACGTCAATCATGCCGGATCCTCGGGTCGATGACCGCGTAGAGCAGGTCGACGAGCAGGTTGATGACGACCACGATGGTGCCCGCTATGAGGGTCACCCCCAGGATGACGGGGTAGTCGCGGCCGTTGGCGGCCTCGATGGCGAGCCGGCCGATGCCGGCCCAGCCGAAGACGCTCTCGATGACGACCGAACCGCTGAAGAGCACGGTGGCGACGAGACCGAGGATGGCGACGACGGGCACCATGGCGTTGCGCATGGCGTGCTTGAGCATCACGGAGCGCTCGCGCAACCCCTTGGCGCGAGCCGTGCGGACGAAGTCGGCAGACAGCATGTCGAGCACGGCCGCTCGCGCGACCCTGACGACGTTGGGCATGAGCGAGAACGCCAGGACCCCAGCAGGCAGCACGAGGTGTCTGATCCGGTCGGTCAGCGAGAAGGCCCTGCCGATGGTCGAGCTGCCACCAGCAGGCAGCACGCCCAGCCACACGGCGAAGACGATGATCATGACGATGCCGAACCAGAAGTTGGGGACCGACATGCCGAGCGTGGAGATGAAGTTGACGACGTGGTCGGGCCACCTGTCGCGGTTGAGCGCCGCCGCGACCCCGAGCACGAGGCCGAACACGGACGCGAGCACCAGCGCCGTGACGGCGAGGACGAGCGTCGTGCCGAGCCGCTGCCTCAGCAACTGCCCGACGGGCAGACCTTGGTTGATGGAGGTCCCGAGGTCGCCCTGGACGACGCCGCCGAGCCAGCTCAGGTAGCGCTCGTGGACTGGCTTGTCGAGACCGAAGCGGGCGAGACGCGCCTCGCGCTCCGCCGCTGTGCTCTGGAAGTCGATGAGAGAGGAGGGTCCGCCGGGCGCGAGGTTGATGAGGAAGAACGTCAACAGCGACACGAGGAACAGGACGACGACACCCTGGATCAGCCGCTTGAAGATGTAGTCAGCCACTGCGTCCGTGCCTTTCGCGTGAGGAACGGGTCGGTTGGACCCGCCCACAGGGCAGGTCCAACCGCGTTCGCCGCCTCACCCCAGGTGAGGCGGCGAACCCGATCCGGTCAGCGGGCGATGTACCAGTCGACGGCGAACTGGAAGGCCGTCGCTGCCGTGATGGCAGGGAAGCCCTGCAGCGCGACGTTCTTGGCCGTGAGGATGTCCGGGTACCACAGGTACAGGTAGGGGAGCTCCTCGGCCGTGAACTCCTGCATGGCCGCGTACGCGGCGACCTGGTCCTCGAGGGTCAGGGCAGCGCGTCCCGCGTCCATGAGGGCGTCGAGTTCCGGGTTGCAGTAGTTGGGGATGTTGTTGCCTGTGTCGGCTGCCGAGCACGAGAAGTACGGCGCGACGTCAGCGGTCGGCGGCATGCTCCACCAGGCCAGCGTGACCTCGTAGTTGCGCTGGACGATGACCTCCTGGATGTACGCGTTCCACTCGAGGATGTTGACGTCTGCGACGACGCCGATGTCCTCCCAGAACTGCTGCACGAGGAGCGTCGCGGGCACGAGGTCGCCGAACTGTCCGGTCGGCATGGCGAACTCGAGGCGCACGCCGTCCTTCGCGCGAACACCGTCGGCCTGGAGCGTCCAGCCCAGCTCGTCGAGGAGCGCGCCCGCGGCTTCCGGATCGTAGGGGTAGTCGCGGACGTTCCCGTCGTAGAGCGCGCCGAGCATCGGCGCGACGGGTCCGGTCGCGATCCGGCCGTAGCCAGCGAGGAGCGCGTCGATGAGCGCCTGGCGGTCGATCGCCATCAGCAGGGCCTGCTTGAGGCGGGGGTCGGCGAAGCGCTCGTCGTCGTGGTTGGGCGCGACGAAGAAGAAGATGTTCTGCGACTGGCGCAGGACCTCGAGGTGACCGCTGCTCTCGATGCCGCCGATGACCTGCGGGCTGAGGCGCGTGACGATGTCGAGGTCGCCCGAGAGCGCCTGGGCCACCTGCGTGTTGGGGTCGGCGATGACGCGGAAGTTGATGCCTGCCAGCTTCGGCGCGCCAGCCCAGTGGAGGGGGTTGGGCTCGAGCCTGACGAACGAACCGGGGACGAACTCGGCGACCTTGTACGGGCCGGTGGTGACGGGGATGCCCTTGTTGAACGACGCGACCGTCAGCGGGTTCTCGTGCTGGCTCAGCACATGCGCGGGGATGATGCCCGCGAACGAGGCGAGGTAGTAGGGCAGCGCAGAGAACGGCGACTTGAGGACGAACCTGACCGTGTGGTCGTCGATGACCTCGACGTGGTCGATGGTGCTGAACTGAGAGGCGCTCTGGGCGCCCAGGCTGGCGTTGAGGACGACGTCGTTGAAGGTGAAGGCGACGTCCGCGGCGCTGAACGGTGCGCCGTCCGACCACTGCACGCCCTCGCGCAGCTCGAAGACCCACCCGAGGCCGTCGGCGTCGGGGGTCCATGAGGTGGCGAGCGCAGGCACCGGCGTGAGGTCATCAGGCGAGTAGCGCGTGAGCTGGTCGAAGAGGATGGTGTTGATGAGGTTCGACTCGATGACGGCCCCAGGCGTCCAGGGGTTGAGGGTCGGGTCAGCGTTGGTGGCGACGGCGAGGACGGCCGTCGTGTCGGCCTCCTGTGCGAGTGCCGGCCCGAATGCGGGGCCGAGCACCGCCGTCATGAGCAGTGCGGCCGTTGCGATACGTACGAGCGACTTGCCTATTCCCATTGTCAAACCTCCGAGGTAGGGGTGCGGTGTGGGTTCAGCTCAGGTTCGTGCCAGCAACGTCGATATCTCCTGCGCCACCTCCTTGACGAGCCCCGCGAACCGATGCAGCGTCACGTCGTCCACTCGGAACGACGGTCCCCCGACGCTGACACCGCCCACGACGGCGCCCTCACCCCCGAAGATCGGCGCGCCAACGCCCTTGGCGTGCGCGTCGAAGTCCTCGTCGGATATCGAGTAGCCCCGCTCCCTGATGAGCTCCAGCTCGGACCGCAGACGCTCGGGGTCCCTGATGCTCTTGTCGGTGAAGGCGGGTTGGTCCGCGAGCCCGGCCAGCAGCGCCTCACGTTCGTGGGCGGGCAGCCAGGCGAGGATGGCTTTCGGCACTGCCCCGACGACCAACGGGACGGAGCGCCCCAGGATCGACACCAGCCTGACGCTCTGAGGGCTCTCGCGCCTGTCGACGCACACGGCCTTGTCACCGCTGCGGATGATCAGGTGAACGGTCTCACGGGTCTGTTCGGACAGCCTGTCGAGGAACGGCCCTGCGACGTCGATGACGGCGGTGCTGTGGAAGCGCATGGTCGCGGTCGCGAGCGCAGCGGCAGCCGCCCCTGGTTCGAAGCGCGCGTCGTCCGTCGGTACGAGGAAACCTGCTGCCTCGAGCGTCTTCAGCGACCGGTAGGCCTGGTTGCGCTCGAGCCCCAGCTTGTCGACGACCTCGGCGAGGCCGAGCCTGTGGGGCGGCATGGCGAAGGCATGGAGCACCTGCAGCGTCCGCAGCGCTGAGTTGATGATGTACGGGCTGCGCTCGCGCCCCTGCTCGGCGTCGTCGTCGAGTATGGCGACTGCTTCATCTCGCATCACGATATGAGTGCGGAGTGTAAGACGCTCGCGGCGGGTTGTCAATCGCGGCTGGAGCGGACGTACGATGACACCATGGTCATCGACCCCGTGCGCCTACTGGCCGGGCTCTGCGTCGCGGGTAGCGGCATGTGGCTGGGAGGTCTGCTGACAGTGCCCATCCTCGCTCTCACATCGGCGCGGCTCATCGACCCGGCCACGCGCACCGACCTGTTCGTCGCGTTCGGCCGTGGGTTCGCCGTTCTCATGGGCGTCGTGCTCGCGGTCGTCATCGTTGCAGCCTCGAGGTTGGACGTGATGAGCGACGACCCCATGGCGACAGGCGTGCTCGCGCTGTCCCTCACGCTGCTGGCAACGACGTCCGTCGGGGTCCTGCAGGCCCGCAGGATGTCGAGGTTGCGGCGCTCGGTCGCACGTGACGGCTCGGCAGACGGCGACCAGGACGTGCATCGCAACGCCACCGTCGCCTTGGCGCTCCGTACGACGATCGGGCTGATCAGCGTCGCTCAGCTGGTCATGGCGGTCGTTCTGGTCGGCAACGGCTGACCGCTCCAACTGACGCGGTCATGGCGTGGGCACGACCATGTGCTACGTGCCGAGGTGTCCCACCCCAGCGACGATCTCTCCGACGCGGGCGGCCTCACCACCCTGGGCAGCCANNCGTCAGGTCGTCGATCTGGCGCCTGAGCCAGGTCTGGTCGTCCGTCACGACCGGACGGCCCCACGCGTGGACGGTCGCGTAGTTCCAGGTCGGCACCACCTTGCCCGTCTCGCGCTTGGTGGCGTACCAGCTCGGAGTGATGTACGCCTGCGGGCCGAGGAACGCGACGAGGCACTCTTCGACGGCCTGCAGGTCGCGCCACTGCTGGTTGGCGCGCGAGACGTGGCAGCGCAGCGTGCCGAGGTCCCCCTCGCCGGGGTAGAGCGTGAACGGGATGGGGTTGGCGACCAGCCCACCGACGCCGGCACTGATGAGCAGACCGAGGGGATGCGCGAGGATGAACTCGTGCTGGACTGCGAGGTCGTCCTGGCGGAAGTGCTGCGGTTGGTACATGGCGGCAGTGTACGGTGAGCCGCGGCGACGACGTCGTCACCGGTTCACAGCGACGGAAGTGGAGCTGACCTCGGTCGAGGCCATCGGAGGCAGTGTGAAGAACGAAGAGGCACAGCGTCGGGATCCCGCCGACATCGACGAGTACATCGCCCGCTTCCCGGAGAACGTGCAGACGATCCTGCGGAAGGTGCGATCGACCATCGCGAATGCCGCACCAGGCGCGACGGAGACAATCTCGTACCAGATGCCCACCTTCGAACTCGACGGGCGCTACCTCATCTACTTCGGGGCGTACAAGAAGCACATCGGGGTGTACCCGGTGGCGACGACGCATCCCGAGCTCGAGGAAGCTCTGCGTCCGTACGCCTCCGGCAAGGGATCGGCTCGGTTCCCGCTCAACAAGCCGGTTCCGTACGGGCTCATCACGAAGATCGTCGAGTTCAGGCTCCGGGCGTGGCCATCGGCGAAGAAGGACGAGACGAGCGGCTGACGACGTGGGAGGCGGAACGACCGTCAGCGGGGACGGGCTACGAAGGTCGGGAGAGGCGCCCGGCGGCCCCCTCTATCGCCGTGTCGAGGTCCGCCCACAGGTCGTCTGCGTCCTCGATACCGACGCTGAGTCGGATCAAGGATGGCGGCAAGTGCTCCTGACCGTGGACGGCGGCGCGCCGCTCCATGGTCGACTCGACCGAGCCGAGGCTGGTGGCGTGTCGGATGAGCGTGACGCCGCCGCAGACGTCGTCGGCGAACGCGGCTGCTCTCCGGGCGAGCGCGCCGTCGTCGGCCCGGCCGCCCCCAGCCGCTACCGGGTCGAGGTCGAACGAGATCATGCTCCCGAAGCCGTCGAGGACCCGCCTGGCGACCTCGTGTGTCGGATGCGAAGGCAGGCCGGGGTAACGGACCTTCGCGACGTGCGGGTGCGCCTCGAGGCGTTGGGCCAGCAGTCCTGCCGTCGTCTGGGCCTGGCGCAACCGCACGCCAAGGGTCCGTGCGCCGCGCGTGGCGAGGTACGCCTCCAGCGTCCCCGGGGTCGCGCCGTTCAAGGTGCGCGACATGACCAGCGCGCTCCAGAGCCTCTCGTCTCTCGTCGTCACGACACCGGCGAGAAGGTCGGAGTGGCCGCCGATGAACTTGGTGGCCGACTGCAGGGCGACCGTTGCTCCGAACGACAGCGGTCGCTGGTTCAAGGGGGTGGCGAACGTGTTGTCGACAGCGACGATCGCGCTCGGCTTGCGCGGGGCACCGCAGATCGCTTCGAGGTCGGCGACGGTCAGCAGCGGGTTGGAAGGCGACTCGAGCCAGACGAGGTCGGCGGTAGCGCAGGCAGCGACCCAGTCGGCAGTGGCAGCGACGTCCAGCCGCGTGACGGTCCACCGCCCCTTCGCGGCGCCGAGGTCAGCCAGCGCGGCCACCCCCTGGTAGCAGTCGGTCGGCAGCACGACGGCGGCTCCCGCCGGCAGTTGGTCGAACACGGCCGCAGCGGCCGCCATGCCTGACGAGAAGGCGACTGCTCTGCCGTCCTCCAGCCCACCCACGACCTCCTCGAGCGCCTCCCAGGTGGGAGTGCCCTCCCCGCGCGAGTAGTCGCGACCAGTGCCGAGGATGAAGTTGGACGCGGGTACCAACGGGACGTTCAGTGGGTCGCCCGGTTGGGTTCCTCGCCCGGCTGACACCAGCCACGACTCCCGGGTCAACCCAGACGGACGCTTAGACTTGTTCATTCGCCTCCAGACGTCGCGTGAGGGTGCTGGCCAACCAGCGCCTCACCTCAGGCTAGAGTCTACGTCCGGCTACGACTCTCCAGTTTGGCTACACTGCCTGCCAGTGACCGCTACGGGGTTCAGCTTCCGCATCACGAAGCAGGGCGATGTCTACATCGACCACCAGGGTCGTCACGCCGCGACCCTGAGAGGTCAGGCTGCCCAACGCTTCCTCAGCCGCGTGACGGGCGCAAGTGAAGAGGTAACCCAACTGGCGATGGCCAAGGTCACGGGCAACTACAAGCGGGGCAACGAACGACAGGTCAACGAGGGGAAGTGATCGGGCGATCGGCGCACCTCATCGTGAGCGCTCGACGGCAGGCCGACCAGGGCGACGCGTAGTCGAGCTGCGCGAACGCCGATGCCTCGTGCTCTAAGCTTGAGCACCGAACGGGACCCTTCCCCCCTGGCGCACTGCGTCACGAGTAGCACAGAGGAGACCTTCATGCTCGAACCGAGCCAAGAGTTGACGACGCGACAGGCAACGCCAGTGGCGCGCCTGCCTGCGTCTGAACCGACGTTCGCCCGTGACCTCGCCGAGCTCGATGCCATCCGCCTGCAGTGCAGGGCCTTGGTGACGCGCAGCGCGAGCCTGTCGGGCGTCGCCGCCATCGTCCCCATCCCGGCTGCCGACATCGGGGTCGACGTCTCGCTGTTCCTCAACCTGCTGCCAGCCGTCAACCGCCGCTTCGGCCTCTCGCCCGAGCAGATCAGCCGTCTGGACTCGCGGACGAAGGAGCTGGTCTTCGTCAGCGTCACCAGCATCGGCAGTCAGGCCATCGGCAGGGTCGTCACGGCCGAGCTGGTCATGCAGTTGCTCAGGCGCATCGGCATCAGGATCACGCTGAAGTCGGCGGCGAAGTGGGTGCCGTTCATCGGTCAGGCCGCTGCGGCAACCATCAGCTTCGGCGCCATGCGGATGGTTGGCAACCGGCACGTCGAGGAGTGCTACCGGGTGGCGCGAGCCGTCCTCGAGGCTGGACGCCCTTCCATCGACGTGCAGGTCGTTGCCTAGCAGGGACGCGGGATGAAGACCGTCTACTTCACTGCCACCAGCGTCGACGGGTTCATCGCCGATCGGGACGACTCCCTGGCGTGGCTGTTCCAGTTCGGTGACGCCGGCCTCGGCGAGGCTGCCTCGTTCATGGAGGGCGTCGGGGCGGTGGCCATGGGGTCGACCACGTACCAGTGGCTGCTCGACAACGAGGTCCGGCCCGGCACGGGCGAGGCCAAGCCATGGCCGTACCAGGTGCCGTGTTGGGTGTTCACCTCTCGTTCGCTGACGGTCGTGCCCGGCGCCGACGTGCGCTTCGTGCAGGGCGACGTGCGGCCTGTGCACGCCGAGATGGCCGCTGCGGCAGGCGGCAAGGACGTGTGGTTGGTCGGTGGAGGAGAACTGGTCGGCCAGTTCCACGATCACGGGTTGCTCGACGAGATGACCGTGTCCATCGCTTCGGTGACGTTGGGCGCCGGTGCTCCACTGCTGCCGCGCGCCATCGCCTTCCCTCCGCTGCGTCTCATCAAGGTGAAGCAGGAGGGTGAGGCGTTCGTGCACCTCACGTATGCGGTGGCGACCAAGGACCGAGTGGCTACTGGTTAGCGATAGCTACTCGTCCCAAGAGAAGGAGTATAGGGAGGCAGACCGAGGGCACTTTCAGCCCCTGCTGACGTTCGTAGGTGCATCATCAGAATCAAGCGAGGTTAACCAAGGTTAGCGCTCGAGCCTAACTCCTGCTAACATCGCTTGACATGAACCCGCGTACCAACCCGTACGCACCGGGAGCCGGCACCCCGCCGCCCGAACTGGCCGGTCGTGACGGCATCGTCAAGGACGCCGCCATCGCGCTCTACCGCATCAGGGCGGGTCGGGCGGCACGGAGCCTGATGCTGATGGGCCTGCGCGGGGCGGGGAAGACGGTGCTCCTCAACCGCATCGCACTCGACGCAGAAGCAGAGGGGCTCGAGACCTGCGTCATCGAGGCACCGGAGGGCCGGTCCCTGCCGTCTCTGCTCGCGCCCGCACTGCGGGTCCCTCTCCTGCGTCTCGAGCGCCGCAAGGCAGGCATCGCCAAGGCAGGCGACGTCGTTGCACGGGCGCTGCGCGCGCTCGGCAGCTTCGTGCAGGGTATGCGACTCAAGTACGACGACGTCGAGTTCCGCATCGACCTCGGGTTCGAACAGGGCGTCGCAGACACGGGGGACCTCGAACTCGATCTCACGGCCCTGTTGATCGCGGTCGGCGAGGCTGCCAGGGCACGCGAGACGGCGGTCGTCTTGTTCATCGACGAGCTGCAGTACGTCAAGGAGACCGAGCTGGGCGCGCTGATCACGGCCCTCCATCGCTGCGCCCAGCGACAACTGCCCGTCACCCTCGTCGGCGCCGGTCTGCCGCAGTTGACCGGTCAACTGGGGGAGGCCAAGTCGTACGCAGAGCGCATGTTCGAGTTCGCAGAGGTCGGCTCGCTCGACGAGCGCTACGCCCGCCAAGCCCTCGAGGCTCCCGCGCGCGAGCTCGGTGTGCGCTACGAACCGGCTGCGCTGCGGGCCATCTACCAGCAGACCCTCGGCTACCCGTACTTCCTGCAGATGTGGGGCAAGCACGCCTGGGACGTCGCCGAGGAGTCGCCGATCACAGCAGCCGACGTGACGGAGGCCACCCGGCTGGCGCTGGCAGAGCTCGACGCGGGGTTCTTCCGCGTCAGGCTTGACCGTTTGTCGCCAGCCGAGAAGCTGTACCTTCGTGGCATGGCGGAACTGGGACCGGGACCGCACCGTTCGGGTGAGGTGGCTGCAGCGCTGGGCAAGTCGGTGCGGAGCGTCGCTCCGACAAGGGCAAAGCTCATCACCAAGGGCATGGTGTACAGCCCCGCACACGGCGATACAGCCTTCACGGTCCCGCTGTTCGACGCGTACATGAGGCGCGTCATGCCCTTCGAGCCCGTCGATGGCGCAGCGGACGGCGGCGAAGGGCGGGAGGAACCACTCGACCCTCCCGCCCGCGAACGGGCCGAGAAACCGTGAGGCGGTTCATCAGGCGACTGGTGGCGCTGCTGGCCATCGTGCTCGGTCTGGGAGCCGTCGCCATCAAGGTGTGGCTCACCATGTCCGGACCGTACCTGGAGGCCCTGCCCGACTACCCGTTCTGCCAGGAAGCACGGACCGCGCTCGACACCGGCAGCGTCGCGTGGTCGCTCGAGCTGGCAGAGGCCGGGGACTGCGTCGACGTCGAGGCCGCCGCCCGCCGCGAATGGGACTCGCTGAGCGCCACGTTCTCGCGCTGCATCGACGGCGTGTGGACGGGACGCGCGGACGACGCTGCCGGCCTCGCCTGCGCGGTCGCCAGCGATCTCGTCGTGTTCGGTGACGTCCGCGACCTGACGCGCCAGGGTCTCAACTGGACGCGGGGAGAGGCGACCGATCCCGTGCTCATCGCCCTGTCCGCGACGGGCCTCGCGCTGACCCTTGCCCCGCAGTTCGGGGCGGGGACGTCCCTGTTCAAGGTGGCGCGGCGGGCAGGCACGCTCTCGGAGCGGTTGGCGGACAGCATCATGACCCTCCTGCGGCGCGGCTCGTTGCGGCCACTTGGTGGCCTGTTGACGGACGCTGGCAGGATCAGTCTCAAGCTCGGGCCCGCCAAGGCGACGAGGGCGCTGCAGTACGCGGACAGCGCCGAGGAACTGACCGACGTCGCGCGCTTCGTCGATGCCGTCGACGACCCGTTGCTCGCACTGCGCTGGGCCGGCAAGCGCACGCTGCGGCTGACGGATGACCCCGCGCTGTTCACGGCCGCCGTCAAGCGCGGCCCACCCGGACTGATCCTGGCAGCCGAACGCGGCGGCGCTGCGCTCCTCGCTCGCAAGCCGCTGCTGGTGGCAGTGGCGAAGACCGTCTACAAGAGCCCAGAGGCCGTCGCGGCCCTCGCCGCCGCCGTCGCGACGTGGCTGCTGCGCTGGGCGGACTGGACGTACGTCGCGATCGCCGCTGCCGTGCTCGTCATCGGCGGCCTCATCGTCTACCCGTCCGGCAGAGCTGGCCGGGGCGAGCGTGACCGCAGCGGCGGTCACGGGCGGGGACCGCGCGGCGGGTCGCACCCGCGGGAGTCGGCACGGCGCCCGAGGCGCGTGTGGCGAGCCGGTCAGGAGCCGTGAGCGCGGAGCGCGTCCGCTAGGCGTCCAGGAGCGCCCTCACCTCGGCGTCGCTCGTCTGCGAGAAGTCGTCGTACCACTGCCCCACGCTGACGAGGTACGGGGGCCGCGCAAGGCACACCACCTCGTCGGCAGCCTGCTCCAGTCGCTCGAGCGAGTCAGGCGCTCCCACCGGCGCCGCGACGACCAGACGTCCTGCACCGAGCTGCCTGAGGGCATGGAGCGCGACGAGCATGGTGGCGCCGGTCGCGACGCCGTCGTCGACGAGGATGACGGTGCGGCCGGTCGCTGAAAGGGCCGGCTCGTCGCCCCGGTAGAGCGCCTCGCGCCGCGCCAACTCCTGACGCTCGTCGGCCGCGATGCGGTCGAGCGTCGCGTCGTCGAGCCGGAGCCACCTCACCACGTCCTCGTTGAACACCCGCGCGCCTCCCGACGCGATGGCTCCAACCGCCAGCTCGCGGTGACCGGGAGCGCCGAGCTTGCGGACCACCAGCACGTCGAGCGGGGCGTTCAGGGCGAGCGCGACCTCGTGCGCGACGGGGACGGCGCCACGAGGCAGAGCGAGCACGAGCACGCCCGCATCACCGCGGTAGCGCCCGAGCTCTGCGGCCAGGAGCCGACCCGCCTGGCGGCGGTCCGTGAACGTGGTGGTCATGGCCCGAAGCGTAGCTCAGTCGACGATGTGGCCCAGTTTCTCGACCTTGGTGCGCAGGTAGCGCTCGTTGTGTGTGTTGGCGCCGACGTGGAGAGGGACGCGCTCGACCACCTCGAGCCCGAAGCCCGCGAGCGCCGCGATCTTGCGCGGGTTGTTGGTCAGGAGTCGCAGGCGCTTCACGCCGAGGTCGACGAGGACCTGGGCGCCGATGCCGTAGTCGCGCAGGTCGGCCTTGAACCCGAGCCGCTCGTTGGCCTCGACCGTGTCCGCGCCCGCGTCCTGCAGGCTGTACGCCCGCAGCTTGTTGAGGAGCCCGATGCCGCGCCCCTCCTGCGGCAGGTAGAGCAGCACGCCGCCGCCGAGGGCGTTGATCGCGGCCACGCCGCGGCGCAGCTGCTCGCCGCAGTCGCAGCGCAGGCTGTGGAAGCGCGTCGCCGGTCAAGCACTCGGAGTGCATGCGAACGAGAACGGGCTCCTCGGTCGCTGTGTCGCCCAGGCTCAGCGCGATGTGTTCCGCCCCGTTCAGCTCGTCGACGTAGCCGTGGATGGTGAACTCGGCCCACTCGGTCGGAAGCGTGGCGCTCACGACGCGCTTCACGAAGGCGTCGCGCTCGAGCCGGTAGGCGATGAG
>JRYE01005569.1_pt1 | contig 14370 bp, 12 predicted proteins | sample 235321 | NCBI WGS metagenome assembly JRYE01 (sample SAMN03074214, study PRJNA261473) | activated sludge metagenome | biome: Common Effluent Treatment Plant; feature: Wastewater; material: Activated sludge; isolation source: activated biomass in a lab-scale reactor treating industrial wastewater at... | reverse complement strand
CCAGCAGGTTGAACAGGTGCGGATAGCGGTCGAGTGTCGGGATCAGTACCGAGACAGTCGGCAACTCCTCACCCGCATCCGGGGCAACGACGAGCGGCTCGTGAAGATGATCGACAACAGGGGTTACACCGGGCGCTTGCGGGCGGCGAAAAGCCCGCGCGGTCTCGCTCCATCCACCATCGTGCCGCCCGCGCCGCCAACAGGCCCACGCCGTCCATATCCGGCCGTAGCGCAGACGCAGGAAGCGAATCTCGTCATCCAGCGACACCGCGGCAAGTGGGAGAGAGGGGCCTGTGGCCGGCAGCAATCCGGCAACGTGACGCATCAGCGCGCCGCCCCGAATCCAGCGATGACCCAGCTCCAGCGACGCGCCGGCCAGCGTCTCGAAATGCGGATCGGGGCCGCCCAACCGATCGAGCACGGCCGCCCGCGTCAGGCATGCCCCCAACGAGAGCCGCCACGAGACAGCATTAATCCCCGGCCCCGGATCGCAATTGAAACGCCACACCGGATCAACGAAGTTGATCATTCGCGGCAATCGGCCCATGCCCAGCGCCAACCCGGCATGCCACACGTCGCCCGACTCGCGCAGGGCTGCCCGGACGATCGTCTCATCCGGCAGGCCAAGAGCCGCATCCCAGAACAGGACGGCATCAGCGGCCGGATCGCGGCGGGCGGCGGCCTCGGCCACGGCGCGCGGCGACGCCCCGGTCGTTTGAATCTCACCTAACGTCCAGACAGGGGACGGGGCAACAACGGACTCGATCCGGATCAGGTCAACGCGCATGGCGGGACACCACCTCCCGGAAAAACCGGTCGAATTCGGCGATCTGCTGCGGCAGGGTGAAGCAGCGCTCCACCCGCTCCCGCCCGGCCGCGCCCATCAATTGGCGCAACGCGCCATCCCCGGCCAACAACGCCAGCTTGTCGGCCATAGCCGCCGGGTCGCGCCGCGGCACGACGAAACCGGTGCGGCCGTCGTCCACGTTCTCCGCCAGTCCGTCCGCATCACTTGCTACCACGGGCAAGCGCATGGCCTGGGCCTCAAGAACGGCATTGCAAAAACCCTCCGACACGGCTGGATGCAGGAACACATCGGCCCAACGCATATGCTCGACGACAGCGCCGTGTGGTTGGGGGCCGAGAAACGTCACCCTGTCGTCGAGACCCAACTGGTGACAGGCAAAGATGAGCGGCTCGAAATATGTGCCGCCGCCGACTATACGATACTCGACCGCGAGGCCACGTTCGGTGAGATGTCGAATTGCGGCCAAACCATGTTCGTACCCCTTTTTCCATTCCAGGCGGCCGACGCTGAGCACNNGCCGCGGAAGCTGACGCTGAGACGAGCGCCGAGCAGATCGCCCAGATCGGTTCGCTCAACGCCTTGCGAGCCGAATTCGAAATGGATGATGTCGGGCGAAAGGGCGACGATGGCCGCGTCGAGGTAGAAACGTCGGGCCACACGATGGCCGAGTTGCTTCCGACCTTCCCGCCAATAACGGACTGTCACTTGTGGTGAGCGTAAAAAAGTGACCATCAACGCCAAGGGCCACAGCAGCGCCGCTTTCCATGCCGGCTCATGGGGCCACTGACGATGGACGCGCCGGCGCAACTCCGGTCGGACTGCCAGCCGGGGAAAATCATCCCACGATCCTTCTTCGGCGCTGACGATGTGAGCATCCCATCCGGCGTCGACCAATCCGGCGAATTTGTTCGCGATGAAGGTTTCCGACAATTGCGGAAAGCGGGAGACTACCAAAACAAGCCTCATGACGACACCGCGCTCCTGAACAGAGCGGCGAAAGCGTTGATCTGGTCGCGCAGATCAAAATCGGTCTCGATGCGGCGGCGAGCGGCCGCGCCCATCCGGCAACGCAACTCCGGATCCTGCCAGAGACGTTGGAGCGCGGCGGCCGTGGCTTCATCATCGCGTGGCGGCACCAGAAACCCTTCCACGCCGTCAGTAATCGCCTCGGCCATGCCGCCGACTTCGGTCGTGACCACGGGCAAACCGCAGGCCATCGCCTCCAGCGCGGCGTTGGCGATACCCTCGCTCAAGCTGGTCAGCAGAAACGCATCAGCCTCCGCCAGCCGTGCCGCCACGTCGGACGGCTTCAATCGCCCGTGACGCACCACACACGTCTCCAGCCCCAGGTCGTGGATGGTGAAAAGCAACCGCTGCATCTCCGGCCCATCGCCGATGATGTCGAATCGGATCGGGGCACCCCGGTCGCGCAATCGTCTGACGGCCAGCAGCGCGTACTCCAGCCCCTTACGCCACATAATCTCGCCGGTCGTGATGACGCGAAACGGCGCGCCCGGCGAGCGCGGGCCGCGTTCCGCAGGACGAAAGGACGCCGGATCCACGGCCGGGTGGATGACGGTCGCTTTGGCAACGTCCAGCCCATATTGAGTTGCTTCTCGCCGAATAGCGTCGGACACACAATGAACGGCCGAAGCCCGGTCAAAGGTCTCGGCCAGCCCGTTGCGTAATGAGGCGCGCTCCGGGTTCAGCGGGGCGACGTTGATCTGCGCGCCACGGCAACTGATAACCGACGGCCGCATATTCATCAACGGCCGGTAGGCAATGGCCGCCGAATTCCAGGGGAAATAGACGACGTCCCAATCACGCCCGGCCAGCGGCAGCCAATAATATAACCGCTCGATGGGACTTTCATTGCCGTTAATCGAATGGACTGCGTCAATCAGTTGCCGCGTTTCGCGAGGGGAACGGATGGTCGCGCTGCCCAACCGGCGACCGAGCCGCGCCAGTCGTAGCGGGATGCTTCCACGCCAGCCGGGCACGACCAGCACCTCGATATTGGCAATTTCGCGCCACGTGGTATCGGGCGGCTCCGTCGCCACCAGCGTCATCTGTATCCCCCGCGCGGCCAGCCCGCGAAACAAGCGTGCCAGAAACGTCTCCGGCGGCCACTTGAGGCCGGGCACGAGAACGCGCAATGGGGTATCGCTGTGATCGGTCATGGCGCGTCGGCCCCCCTGCCGAAGGACTCCAGCCACGCGGAAAATGTAAGCAGCATGGAGACGGTGTAGCCGCGCTTGTCGACTCTGGGCGCGGCGTGGAACGACGCGAGGAGCGTCTCGACCATGCGCGGCGCGACAAACTCGTGCAAGCGCAAACCAGGCCGCAACAACCAATGCTCCAGCCCCCGACGGCCGCTCTCGCTCAGAAATTGCACCTCCCAATTGCTTTCGATGACTCGGCGGCCGGCGAGGATGCGCCGGCCTTTGTTGAATCCGCGACGTACCACGGCCAACGGATCAGGCCGGCCAACCTTGAACAGGCTCGATCCTGTTTGTTGCCAGTCGACGGCGGCCAGATCGGGCGCGAACCGTTTGAGATAATCGATCTGCAAGCGGCGGCCGGCCACAAATTCCGTCGGTACGGTGGCGAAAAAGTCGCTCAGGCGCGAGTCATAGAACGGAAGCCGCGGAAAGGCAGCGGCCTGATACATGCGCAGACTAGCCGTCGTCCAGCGGGCCGACCATTGCTCAGTCTTGAACGCCTTGACGCGGAAATCGGGATCGGCAATGTCCTCCAGACCTTCCATGCCCTCGGCGACAAACGAGCGTAGCAATTCTTCCGGATCGGCTCCACCGAGGCGCGGCCGGCAAGCGGCATCGATGAGCCAGCCACCGGGCTTGCTCATCTTGTGCCGGGTGTGCGCCTGAACCGCCTCGCGGGACAGAGTGCCGGGCGGGACCGTTGCCAGTCCCATATCGCCCAGATATACGTCGCCCCAATGGGCGGCAATGACCGAGTCAACATTGGCGCGCAGCTCGCGGCCGATGGACGCCTGCCGGGCCTGGGTCACGTCCTGGAATCCCTCAACGGCGGCGGTCACGTGGGGCAACCGGTCGAAGAGGTAGGGCCGGATGGTGAAGGCGTCGAAACGCAAGCCGCGCCGTTCGGCGATTTGGCCGGCGATGCGTGTCTCGATGGAGTCGTCACCATAGCCATAGGAATAGGCCCACAGGTTCTTGTCTGATGGCGATATTTGCCCCGGCCGATGGCCGAGCGTAGCCACCGTCGAACGCGAATCCAGTCCGCCGGAGATAGGGATAGCGACGCGGCCGGCGGCAGTCAGATCGCGCATGATCGTGCCAAACAGGCCGGCGAACTCCTCAAGTGTCTCATCATAAGATCGGGTTTGGTCGGGTGCGTGCCACCAGCGCCAGTAGCGTTCATCGCCCAGCAAGCGGCCGCGACCGTCGAGCCGGTAGTGGGTCGCGGGGCGCAGAATGCGCACCCCCTTCAGGTGCGTTCGATCGCCGGCGAAAAAGCCGAAGCCGAAGAAACTGGTCAGGCCTTCCCAATCCAGTTCGTTGCGACCGGCGACCGCAGCCACGGCGGGCATGAAGCTACCCAATGCCACGCGCGATCCATCAGTCGCCAGATAGGCGTGGAGCGTGCCAAAGCGATTGGTCCAAACGTGCCACTCATCGGCCCGGCTATCCCAGGCAAGTAGCAGAAAGTGGCCGTTCAGGGTTGCCGGGGACGCGTGGCCCTCGACCACATCAGCAACGGCCGCGGCGTCGGTGCTTGCGCCATATAGCTCGCCCATCAGCCAGGCCGACCAGCCGGGAGTGTGGACGGTTGTCAGAGGCATGCCCCGCCAACCCTCGCCCGAAGATGAGCGCCATAGTGATCCGGCTGCACCTTGCTGCTCCGGTTCCCATTTCCCCGTGGTCAGGCGCACAGGACAGGCCGGCCGGTCATTTCCGAAAGCCAGCAGCCAATCGCCGATTGTGACATCCATCGACCGGTCGGGGTGCGTCGCAGAAATCTGATCTGAGTAATCTATCATCAGGGTCGTTTGATTTGTCCGACGATGCGAGCGCTGCCTTGCTGCATGGACATAGTTATTGGCCGTCCAGCGCCGCCAGCCGGCCAAGTATCTCGTCGTTGTCGGGGTCGAGTTCAAGCGCGCGTTTGAACGCCGCTCGCGCGTCAGACGTCCAGCCGACCTCGGCGAAGTAGCGGCCCGACTGGAGCCAGAGGACTGCGTCATCGGGACGCAGAGCCGTCGCCTTTTGATAGGCGTCGCGGGCCAGTGGTTTATTGCCACTCGCCACAGCCGCTGCGGCAAGGCTTGACCAATAGCCGATATCCTCCGGCTTGATGGCTGTTGCCTCCTGGAAATACTCCTCGGCTTCGTGCAGCCGACCGGCGGCGGCGGCCAACTCACCGCGTCTGGCCCATATCGACGCGTCATAGGGCCAGCGTTGGAGCATGCGCACGTACCAGCTCTCAACTGTATCCAGATCGCCCTCTTGCCGGTATGAATCGGCCATCGCCAAGTAGAGGACGCGCTCCATAGGGTAGAGTATCAGGCCCCGATTAACGACATCACGGGCCATTATCGGGTTGTTTGTCTCCAGATAAGCACGACTCAGCGAATGGAAAACATCGGCCGGGGGTATCGAACTGAGGGCCATTACGCGCTCATAGGCCAGGATCGCCTCCTCATAACGGCCGGATGCGAACAAGGCATGTCCGAGTTGATGCCAGGCAGCGACCAAATCCGGGTCAACTGCGGCGGCCATCTGGAACGCAGCCAGCGCCTCGGCACGTTCCCCACTCTGGTCGTCCACATAACCACGGTTGAGCCAGAACAGAGCTGACGCTCTCGTGTCCCGGCAAGCCTCGCGGGCGTAATCGCGTCGCCCCTGGCTCCAATAGAGCAGACACAATTCAAACTGTGCCAGAAACCCCGCGTCGGCGTCGCCTGATCCTTGCACCAGCCATGCCTCGGCCGTCGCCCATTGGCCGGCGCGCTGTGTGATGCGGCTCATGGCTCGCGCCTGGAAGGCGGACACCGCCCCTTGGCCGGAGAGCGTCTCGGCCGCTTCAGTCGCAGAGATCGGCGCGCCGGCAGCTGCTTGCATGGCGGTCTTCAGCAAGGGGGGATTCACCAGCATCTCACCGATCTCCTGCCGCAAGGAAACCGCGCGCAAGCCAAAGGCCACAATGCCCACAAGCGCAACAAGCGCCACCAAACGGTTGATATCCAATAGCGGTCGGGATGGAGAATATATACTCTCTTCCGACTGATGTTTTTGGAGTATGGTGGGATCGTTCATCTTGCCTGATAATGCTCGCGGCTCTATAGCCCCGTTGTGTCCAATTGCCCTAGCTCGGATAGAAACGGCGACCCTGTCGGACAAGCCAGCACATGACAACGCCCGCGCCCGGCCAACACTGCTGTGTCGACGATGAGTTCCTTCGTTCGCAAATAGATTAAGCAATAATCCAGCGGAGCCAGTCGATCGATCAAGGAATCGGCCGTGTTGCTGACCGTCAGATCATCCCAGCTGTGCAATTCGATGAAGGCCAGCGGCCGCACCGCGCGCAATGTTTCCACCAATCCGTCCACAACACGCACAAAGTCATCCAGCGCCAGCGTCGCCTTGCGTAAGGGGTGGTGATGGGTCAGATAGCCGGGAATGATCGACGCGCTGCCGGAAGCCGCATCGCCATAAAAATCGATAGCCAGCCCGGAGCGCTCGGCGATGAGCGCGTTGACCACGGTAATGCGCGAAGCAAGGCCATTGAGCGCGGCATTGTCGCGGATGATCCGGCAGGCTGCCTCCGAGGCCTCAAAGGCATAAATGTGGCCGTCGGCAGCCATGTCGCCTTTACCCATAACCAGTGAGGTCAGGCCGACATTTGCGCCAACATCAAGTATACATGTCTTGTCGCGGGCCAATTGGCGCAAAACGGCGTAATCACGGTCGCTACCGTTGGGCCGAGCCTCAGCGCGTAGCCTAAAGGAAGTCCCGCAGAGGGTTACCTGAGCCGTGGGGCGCAACACGCGATTGAGCGATCGGGCTACCTCACGCCACTCTTTCTCAATTACCGGAGAGTCAACTTTGCTCATGCAGATGCTCCAATAGTCGCAATGTTAGAGAGATTTTCGCTTTGCGTGCGACCAACCGGGAGAAAATGGCGCTCTTCCCACAACGCCAGGCTCAACAAAGCCCACAGGCTCCGGCTGAAATCACGGCCGTTCAGGTGATCGGCCAGCAACCGTTTGGCTNNGTGACGCGACAGCGCCCAACGCAACGGAAGCTTGCCGGTAATCGTTTCCAGATCGAGGCATGACCGCCAATCGACCCGCGTGGCCGTGGCGATCACCTCGCGATCCAGCAACGGCACGCGCACCTCAAGCGAGTTGCGCATGCTGGCGCGGTCAACCTTGAGCAAGACCATCGTCAGATGGCCGGTAAACTCGTTCCAGCGTAACCAATCAGCTGTCTCGTCCGGCTCCCAGCCGTCAAACTCAAACAAGCCAAACCTGTCGGGCCAGTCCGGCGGTGCGGCAAACAACCCGGCCAATGTCGGCTCGGCGATGCGCGTGTGCTTCTGGCGATACCAATGACCGATGGTTGGCCAGCGCAAGTTCTCATGACCGTTCCCCCAGCCCGCGTAACGCCGTGCCGCCCAGCGGGCGTTACGTTGCCAGCGGGCACGGCGAAAGTCGGGCGAGGCTCCCAGCACCGAGCCGAATCGCTCCGGATAGCCCCAGAACAGCTCGTCGCCGCCATCGCCGGAGAGCATCACAGTCATGTCGCGCCGCGCCAGGTGGGATACGAGCATCGTGGGAAAGATGGAGTAGTCGGCAAACGGCTCGCCGCAAGCGGCAACGACTTTGTCCAGCCAGCTCAGCGCGTCATCAGCTGTCAATTGCTCCAGCACATGGTCGACACCGAGTTGTCGGGCATAGTCGGCCGCGTCGGCCGATTCGTCCAGTTCGCTCCCGGCGCTGCCGATGGTGTAGGCGCGCACCGGCCGCCCGGCCGCAGCCCGCATCTTGGCCACCACCAGCGGCGAATCGACGCCACCGGACAGGAACGCCCCCAGCGGCACATCGCTGACCATCTGGCGGCGAACAGCATCGCTCACGGCCGCGTCGATGGCCTCACAGGCCTCCAGACCGGTCAGATCGGCCGCGCCGCGCCTTGGGAAAGCGTAATAAACGCCGCGGCTGACTCGCCCTTCGCCACTGACGCGCAGCCATGAGCCAGGCTCCAACATGTGGGTGCGCTCCAGAATGGCGTAGGGCGCGGGGATGTAGCCCAGGCGTAAATAGAGAGCCAGGCCATCGGCCGAGATCGGCAGATCGGCCCGCCACGGATGAGCCATAATCTGATCATACTGCGAGGCGAAGAAGAGGCCACGCTCGCCCAGCAGGTAGTAGAGCGGCTTGATCCCGGCGTGATCGCGGGCCAGCAGAAGCTCGCACGCCTGCCGATCGTAGAACGCCAGGGCGAACATGCCGTTGAAGCGGTCGAGTGCCGCCGTGCCCCAATGGGCCAGCGCTTGCAACACCACCTCGGTATCGCCGGTGGACCGGAACCGCACGCCCAGCTGCTCAAGCTGCCCGCGCAAATCGACGAAGTTGTAGATCTCGCCGTTGAATACCAAAGCGTAGCGACCGTCGGGCGAGAGCATCGGCTGGTGGCCCGCGGGCGACAAGTCAAGGATGGCCAGGCGGCGGAAGGCCAGCCATGCCCGGCTCCCTTCACGCCATAGCCCGGCATCGTCGGGACCACGACGAGCCATCAGCCCGCTCAGGCGACCGATCACTTGCTCGTCGCGGGGTGGGCCGTCATGAAATCGCAGTTCGCCGCAAATACCGCACATATCGCGCTTGCCTCGCTCCTCGCCGCTCAGCCGGACGGCTTGTGGGCAATTACCATCAGCATATGGCCGTCGCGGCCGTCGAATAATCCGGACAAAGCACGCCGCCACAGCACCCCATAACGCCGATCATAGAGCCAGCGGTAGGCAGCATTCTCCTCCAGCAGCATGCGATGGAAAAACAGCGGACGCGTAGCCTCGACGACAAAGCCCGCCCCGGCCACCAGCCCGGCGAATTCTCTGGAGCGAAAGCCATACTGGAAAAATGGCGGAGCGGGCTGGGTCGCCTCGTAGCGACCTAGTCGGGCGCGCAACCGGCGCACCGGCCCCAGGTAGGGCACGGTAATGAGCAGCTTGCCGCCGGGGGTCAACACACGATAGGCTTCGGCCAGGAACGGCTCAGGGCCGGTCTGCCGATGCTCTACCACGCCGAAAGACAGATAAGACGCATAGGTGTTATCGGGACAATCAATGGCCAGCGCGTCACCGTAGCGCACCGGCAACTCAGGGCAGACGTCATTGACCAGTTCGACCAGGTCGCGGGCATACTCTATTCCCTCGACATCACGCCCGGCGGCCCGCAGCGCAGCCACCCAGTATCCCGCGCCGCAGCCGGCCTCCAGATGGCGCCCTTCAGCGGGCATCTCAGCCAGCAGTATCCGCCCCATTTCGTCGGTCGCCGGATCCGCGCCGGCCGCCTTGCGGAAATAAGCCGGGGTCACGCGCTCACGCCAGTAACTTGCCCAGAATGCCTCATCGGCTTGCTCGGCATGCCAACGCATGCGGCCATCCTCGATATAGCGACGGTGTGAGAGCCAATAAAAGTGTGCCATGATCAATGCTCGCGATCGCCGTTCCGGTGGACGGCCCAGGTGCCCACCGGTGACATGATGCCGGGAAAATCGACGTCGGTCTCGCGTGTACCGCCCAGGTTCAACCGCAACCGGATGTCCCCCTTGCTCAGCCAGCGCAGGCGGTGGATACCAACGACAACCTCAAAGAAATAATGCCCGGCGGGAAGCAGCTTGCCGGGGAGCTGGAATACAGACTCATAAGCGCCTGGAGCGCGCTCGCCCAGGCCGTAGGTCAGCATGTCGTAAGTGCGGAAGAGGGCGATGCCGTCCCCCGCGATGACGTTGAAACCAAGCAGCAGGTTGCGCGCCGGCTCCAGGATATCATAATGGACGTGAACCTCGAATGGCCGCTCGCTGTCCAGAAATTCACCGGCCGGAACGCCGTCCTGGGTCACGGTCAACCGGTTCATGCGCATCTGTCGGCCCAGTTCCACCGGCTCCAGCGTCGTCGCGGCCAGAGCATCGCTCAGGTAGCGGCCAACGATGGCCGCCGGCGGCCCCTCGGCCGCAAGTTGCCCTTTTTGCAACAGCAGAGCACGATGACACAACCGCTGGACCACCTGCATGTTGTGGCTGACCAGCAGCACCGTGCGGCCGACCTGGGTAACGCCTTCCATCTTGGTCAGACATTTCTCCTGAAAGGCGGCGTCGCCCACGGCCAGCACCTCATCAACCAGCAGTATCTCCGATTGCAAATGAGCCGACACGGCAAAAGCCAGTCGCATGCGCATACCGCTGGAGTAGCGCTTGACCGGTGTGTCGATAAACTTCTCGACCTCGGCAAAGGCGACAATCTCGTCGAAGGCCTGATCCACCTCGGCCTTGCGCATACCCAGAATCGTCCCGTTCAGATAGACGTTCTCGCGGCCGGTCAGCTCCGGGTGAAAGCCGGTGCCGACTTCCAGCAGGCTGGAAACGCGACCGTTGAGGATGATGCGGCCTTCGGCCGGCGGGGTGATGCGCGACAGAATTTTTAGCAGGGTGCTCTTGCCCGCGCCGTTGCGGCCGATGATGCCGACTACCTCGCCGCGATTGACGCTGAACGACACGTCGCGCAAGGCCCAGATGACATCCTCGGCCTCGTCGTCGTCCTGCGCGCTGAGACGGCGCAATTGCCGGAAATTCTTCACCGGCGATGCCAGCCATGCCCCGGCCGACTTCAGCAAGGTATCGTGCCGGTCTTCCATCAGGCCGATGTGATACTGCTTGCCGACGCCCTCGACGATGATGGCTTTGTCGGTCGCCTGTCCGTTACTACCCATATTCATTAATATTATCTTCTGTTTAGGCCACGTCTGCGAAAGTGGCTTCCATGCGTCGGAAATAGAACAGCCCGGTAATGAAAATAACCAGTGCCGAGACCGTGCCCACGGCGATCATGTCCCATGGCATCGGCCCCGTGTCGAGCAGCGCCGAGCGGAAACCCTCGATGACGCCCACCATCGGGTAGAGGCCAAAGAGGATCCGACCGACCTCACCAAACCGTTCGGTGATGAGCGAACCCGCCCAGACGACCGGCGCGGCATACATGAGTATCTGCGTCAGGAAGGGCATGGCGTGCTTCACGTCGCGGTATTGCACCGACATGGCCGCGAACCACAAGCCCATCCCGGCGGCCGTCAGCATCATCAGCAGGATGAGCAACGGCAAATAGAGCACCCGTGCGGTGGGCATAATGCGGAACCAGGCCATCAACACGAACACGATAATGAAGGAGATGGCGAAATCGACCAGCTTGGAAAAGACCGGCGTCATTGGGAAGGTCAGACGCGGGAAATAGATCTTGGTCAGCATCTCGGTGTTGTTGACCAGACTCAGCGCCGATGCCGACAGCGCCGTGGAGAAATAGAGCCACGGGACAAGGGCCACATAACTGAAGATGGCATAGGGCACACCGTCACTGTCTACCTGCGCCAGATTGCCGAAGATGATCGTGAAGATGACCATGCTCAACACCGGCCGCAGGATGGCCCAGCCGAATCCCAACACCGTCTGCTTGTAGAGCACCTTGATGTCGCGGTCGACCAGGAAGCGAAAGAGGTCGCGGTAATCGCGCAACTCTCGCCAGTTGATTACCTGCCAGCCGCGCACCGGCTCTATGATGATCTGTTCAGACTTCATTTGTGTCATTTCCGGACCAATCCCCTCGATCACCGTCCGCGGCGCGTGCGCCTGCCCGAACGGGAGCAACAAATGACGCAGCGCCACCTAGTTACCGCTAGTAACTTACCACATTCGGCCGAATTCCGGATAAATGGCTTGTGAAACCGTTGTGAACATCGCGTAAAACAAATAGCCGGCGCGGCCCGGAAATAAAAACACCCTCTCGCGGTCGCGGGAGGGTGTTTACCGTAGACTTCAGAATGCCTAATTCAAATACTGGCGCAGATGCCCGGCGAAGTTCGGGTGGCGCAACTTACGCAGCGCTTCCTTCTCCAATTGGCGGATGCGCTCGCGGGACAGGCCAAACATCTCGCCCACCTCTTTCAGGGTGCGCGATTCGCCATCCTGCAAGCCATACCGCAGGCGCAGGATACGCGCCTCGCGCGGGGTCAACTGGTCCAGAATGTCGCCGATCTCCTCGGTCAGCATCGTCTGGGCCACTGACTCGGCCGGGGCCGGCGCTTCGATATCCTCGATGAAATCGCCCAATTCGGCGTCGGACTCGTCGCCCACCGGCCGCTCCAGATGAACCGGCTGGCGGCTGGTGCGCAACATCCAGCGCACGCGGTCGGCCGGCAGCTCCATGTTCTCGGCGATCTCTTCGGCCGTCGGCTGGCGGCCGTATTCCTGCTCCAGTTCCTGGGCCACCTGATAGAGTTTGCTGATCCGCCCGCCCAGATGGGCCGGGATGCGGATGGTGCGGCCGTGGTTGGCCAGCGCGCGGGTGACCGCCTGGCGGATCCACCACGTGGCATAGGTGCTGAAGCGGTTGCCGCGGCGATAATCGTACTTCTCAACCGCCTTCATGAGGCCGACGTTGCCTTCCTGGATGAGATCGAGGAACTGCAAGCCGCGGCCGCGATACTTCTTGGCGATGCTGACGACCAAGCGGGTGTTGGCACGAATCAGGTGGGCGCGGGCGGCGTCGCCAACTTCGCGCTGGCGCTCCAGCAGATCGCGCGTGTCGAGGTCTATCTCTTCGCCCGATTCCAGGCGCTCGACGGCTGCGCGGCCGGCCTCGATCTCCATCGCCAGGTGGACTTCTTCATCGGCCGAGAGCAACGACTGCTGACCCATCTCGCGGAAATAGAGGCCCACAGAGTCATCAATCGGCACGTTGCTCAGATCGAACAACGGCGCATCATGGGAACGCACCCGTGCCGGGCGCACGACACGCTCTTCTCGCGGCAGGGGAGCTTCATCGTCCAGATCGATATCGACATCTTCATCGTCACCGTCGACGCTCAGGGCCGCAGCGACGATATCTTCCTCGTTCTCATAGATGGCGAGACCAAGCGTCTGGGCTTCTTCCAGCAATGTTTCCAGCAGCGTTATATTATTTTCGATCTCCGGCAACGCTTCCAGGATTTGATCATAGGTTAAATATCGCTGCTCGATCCCTTCGTTCAAAAGCGCATTAAGGATTTCCATCTCATCCGACAATGGATCGTTCAAGTCTGTCATATCAAATAATTCCTTGTGGTCTCCCTCAATCTTCAGCAGGGTCTCGAAGCCTCACGATATAACATCGAGAACCCGAGATGCGTGCAACAATGCTGAACGCTGCCGAGCAGCGAGACGGAATGATAAAATTAATGGTGTTTCAGCGTTGTTGATGGGTTGGCTATAGCCCAACGCATCTCTTCCTCTTCCTATAGATCAAAAATGCAGTCTAGCATAAGCCACAGACAAAAGTCAATAGGCCAGGACGGCTTGGGTGCCGCCGACTTGACGCGCTGCGACATCAATTATTTGTCCATAACTGATAGACGAAAAATAGCGCTGAATGTTACCCAACTCCCCCCGTTTCTTAACTTTTCCTAAGGACAATATCATGTATAATCCCGTCCCTAATGAGGGAGATGAGCTACCTCATCCTCATTTTTGAGTGCAGAAATTTGTAATGTTAAATCTTTTGGAGGTTAGGATGAACCCTGGTCGAATTTTTATGCTCATGTTTACCCTGATACTCATGACCGCTCTGGTCGCGTGTGGCGGCGGTGGACAAGAGGCCGAGGCCACCATCGAACCGATTGCCACGCAGCAATCACAGGAGCAGCCCACCGAGGCTTCTCCGACCGAGGCACCCGCCCCCACTGAAGAACCCGCCCCGGCCGGCCCCGCGGCCGAGTCGAGCTTCCAGGATGCCATTAAGGCCACGATCCAGATCGAGGCCCAGGGCAGCTTCATGGACCCGGAATTCGGCATGCAGTTGAACACTGCGGGCCGCGGCTCCGGATTCATCATCGATCCGTCGGGCATCGCCGTCACGAATAACCACGTCGTCACCGGCGCGGCTTTTCTTCAGGTTTTTGTCGAGGGTAACGACCGGCCGCTCAACGCCAAGATCCTCGGCGTGTCGGAATGCAACGACCTGGCCGTGATCGATATCGAGGGTGACGGCTACCCCTTCCTCGAATGGAGCGACGTCGCGGCCCGCCTCGGCACCGAGATTTACGCCCTTGGCTTCCCGCTTGGCGACCCGGAGCCGACCCTGACTCGCGGCGTTATCTCCAAGGAGCGCGCCGGCGGCGAGACAAGCTGGGCTTCGGTAAACAACGTCATCGAACATGACGCCACGATCAATCCCGGCAACTCCGGCGGCCCGCTGGTGACGACGGACGGCAAGGTCGTCGGCGTCAACTATGCCGGCAACTCCGGCGTCAACCAATATTTCTCCATCAA